>Ga0207954_1000043_pt1 | contig 35596 bp, 26 predicted proteins | sample CryBogmetaGMA0M_FD_184547 | JGI IMG/M metagenome (GOLD analysis project Ga0207954, IMG submission 184547) | Freshwater microbial communities from Crystal Bog, Wisconsin, USA - MA0M (SPAdes) | ecosystem: Environmental > Aquatic > Freshwater > Lake | place: Crystal Bog, Wisconsin, USA | collected... | reverse complement strand
CCCGCAAGGCCGGCAGGCTGGCGGCGCTTGCCGCACTCGCCCTCTCGCTGGGCTTCGGCGCTCAGGCGGTCTCGAGCCTGCTCGTCGACCGCTGGATCATGGGAGGCCGGGCGAAGGCCGCCGCCCAGACGTGGATCGACGCGGTGCGCGAGGGGCGGACGGCGGAGGCCCTCGGCCTGTGCGCGGCCAGCGTGCTGCCCATGTCGTCGCTGCCTCCGGGCCTCGAGCACGAGGAGGCGGAAGCCGAACGGCTGAAGCGGTTCGTCGAGCTGCCGGCGGTGAAGGCCCTGGCCGGCTGCGGGACCGCGCGGCCACCGCTCACGCAGGCCGCCGCGGCCGGCACCGACGACGGCGCGTGGACGGTGCAGGCCGATCTGGCCGCGTGCGGCGCTTCGGACACCACGCTGCGGATCGCGGTCGCGCCCCGCAAGGTTCAGGGCACCTCGGGCACCGTGGAGCAGTGGCGGATCATGGGCGTCGGGTTGGAGCGCTGACGCTCACGCCTCCCCGGTGAAGCAGCGGACGGCGGCGATCGAGTCGGCGCCGGCCGCGAGCATCACCAGCCGATCGAACCCGAGCGCCGCCCCCACGCCCTCGGGCATCGCCTCGCCGTGTGCGGCGAGCAGCCGCTCCGGGACCGGCAGCATGCCGCGGCCGTCGGCCGCCCGCGCGCGATTGGCAGCGGCGATCCGGGCGGCGAGCAGCTCGCGACTCGGGTCCTCCTCCCACCCGTTGGCGAGTTCCACGCCCTCGACGAAGAGTTCGAACCGCCGCGCCACGGCCGGATGCCGCGGATCGAGCCGGGCGAACGCCGCCTGCGACGCGGGCCAGTCGACGAGCATCGTCGGCCGGCCACGACCGAGCCGCGGCTGCACGACCTCGGCCAGCAGGAGTTCGAAGGCCCGATCCCAGCGGTCGCTCAGCGAGGCCGCATCGGCCGGCGCGGGGGCCACCACGCCGTGCCGCGCCACCGCGGCCTCCAGATCGGCCGTGGAGGCGTCGAGCGGATCGACTCCGGCATGGGCGACGAAGGCGTCGCGGCACGTGAGCCGATCGAGCCCGTGGCTGCCGAGCGCTGCCGCGCAGAGCGCGTCGAGCAGTCCGGCCGCGTCGTCGAGCGTGCTGCCCGGCTCGTACCACTCGAGCAAGCAAAACTCCACGTCGTGCTGCCGGCCCCGCTCCCCGGCGCGAAACGACTCCGCAAACTGGTAGATCGGCCCCGCCTCCCGGGCGAGCAGCCGCTTCATCAGTGCCTCGGGGCTCGCCTGCAGGTACCGGGGCCGCTCGTCGCCGTCGAGGAACACCGGGATCGGGTCGATCTGCGCCTCGGGCAGCACCTCCCGGGAGAGGACCGGCGTATCGACCTCGACGAACCCGCGGCCGTCGAACACGGCGCGGAGCCCGCGGCGAATCCGGGCGCGGAGTTCGAGGATGCGTCGGGCCGTCATGGGGATGGAAGTGTCAGGCCGGTGCGGCCGCCTTCGTCTTCGCCAGCCGGGCCGGTGTCTCGCGGTAGACCAACACCGGGCATGGCGCCCGGCGGACGACCACCTCGGCGACGCTTCCCATCAAAAGCCGCGTCACCCCGGTCCGGCCGTGAGTGCCCAGCACGATCAGTTCGGCCCCCTCGTCCTCGGCGATCCGCACGATCTCGCCGGCGGGATCGCCCATGGTGAGCCGGTGCGTGAACGACACGGCGGGATCCTTGGGCTTCACGGCTTCGAGCATCGCGAGGATCCGCCCGGAGTCGGGCTCGGGAAGACCGTAGTAGAGTTCGCCCCCGCCGTAGGCGAGCGGCGGCTCCTCGACGTGCACGATCAGGAGCGAGGCGCCCATCGACTTCGCGAGCGCGGCGGCATGCTCGAGGGCCGAGTCGCTGGCGGTGGAGAAGTCGGTGGGAAACACGATCGTCTTGGCCATGGCAGACCTCCGCTGAGAGTGGGTGACGGCTCCTGCCCCGGAACGAATCTCCTTCACTCCATCATACCGTCCTGGCAACCTCGGTGGCCCCGTCGCCGGACGTTCGCCGGCAGGAAGCCCAATCGCGTCAGCGATGGGGATCTCGGCCTGTCTCACCGCTCGGGGCTGCCCATGCCCCGTCGCCGGACGTTCGCGTCGGGCATCCTGCCCGTCGCTCACTCGGATGCCGCCTGCGCTTCGCCATCATGGCTGCGCTTGGCGGCATACGCCGGCTCGCGGGGCACGGGCAGCCCCGAGCTACGCGACCCCATGGGGCCAGGGATGGGCTGATGTCGCGCCGGCGAATCCCTTCGGGCCTTCGGCGGCTTACGCGACGGCCGGCTGGAGGCCGGCCGCCGCCCGGCCAGGCGAACCTCGGCTTCGCCCACGCCGGGCCAAGGCTGACGGGGCCAGGGATGGGCTGATGTCGCGCCGGCGAATCCCTTCGGGCCTTCGGCGGCTTACGCGACGGCCGGCTGGAGGCCGGCCGCCGCCCGGCCAGGCGAACCTCGGCTTCGCCCACGCCGGGCCAAGGCTGACGGGGCCAGGGATGGCCCGTCAGCCGTGAACTCAGTGCAGCCGCATGCCTGGCAGGGCGCCCGAGTCGGGCGAGAGCAGATACACACCGTCGGCGCCAGCGCCGCTGGCCGCCACCACCATGCCCTCGCTGAGGCCGAACTTCATCTGCCGCGGGGCGAGGTTCGCGACCACGACCACGAGCCGGCCGACGAGCGCGGCGGGCTCGTGAAATCCCTTGATGCCGGCGAACACCGTCCGCGTGGCGTCGCCACCGAGGCTCACCGTGAGCTTGAGGAGCTTCTTGGCCTCGGGCACCTCCTCGGCCGCCACGATCCGGGCCACGCGGAGATCGATCTTCGCGAAGTCGTCGATCGTGCAGGTCGCCGCGAGCGGCTCCGCAGCGAGGGGGGCACCAGAATCGACGGCGGGAGAGGGCGTGTCCATCGGGGGAGCTCCAGGGGTGGGCGACTGGTCCGTGGCGACAGCCTGCGATGCGGTGATCACCGCATCGATCTGCTCGCGCTCGATCCGTTTCATGAGGGGCTTGAAGGGGGCGACCGGTAACCCTGCCAGCGGCGTCTGCGATGCGTCCCAGGAGCGGATCGGTCCGCCCACGAGGTCGCCCGCCAGTTCGGCGAGTCCGGGCAGCACCGGCGCGAGGTAGACGGCGATCTGCCGAAAGAGGTTGAGCGCGACGCTGGCCACGTCGCGGAGACGGCCGGCCGCCTCCGGCCCCTGCTTGGCGAGCTTCCATGGCTGCTCGGCATCGACGAAGGCGTTGGCCCGGTCGGCCGCGAGCATGATCGCCCGCATGGCCCTGGCGAAGTCGCCGTCCTCGTAGGCCGTCTCGATCTCCGTGCCATCGGCGGCCCCTTGGGCGAACAGGCCGCCGTCGTCGGGATACCGCTCCGCCAGGCCAGTGGCCTCGAGCCACCGCGCGGTGCGGCTGGCGAGGTTCACCACCTTGCCCACGAGATCGGCGTTGACCTTCGCCATGAACTCGTCGAGGTTGAGGTCGAGGTCGTCGATGCCGCCGGAGAGCTTGGCCGCGTAGTAGTAGCGGAGCGCGGCGGGATCGAGGTGGTCGAGCCAGGTGCGGGCGAGCACGAACGTGCCCCGGCTCTTCGACATCTTCTGGCCGTTGACGGTCAGAAACCCGTGCACACGGACCTTCGTGGGCAGCGCCAGGCCGGCCGCCTCGAGCATCCCCGGCCAGAACAGGGTGTGGAAGTAGACGATGTCCTTGCCGATGAAGTGGTGGATCTCGGCGCGCGTGCCCACGGCGTTCCGGCCCCACCACGACTCGAACGCCTGCCCGTGGGTTTCGCACCACTCGGCGGTGGCCGCGAGGTAGCCGATCGGCGCGTCGAACCAGACGTACCAGTAGTGGCCGGGGGCGTCGGGAATCTCGAAGCCGAAGTAGGGCGCCGGCCGCGACACGTCCCAATCACGGAGCGGCTCGCCGAGGAAGTGGCCGGCGAGGTAGTTGGCGATCCGCGGGTCGAGGGCCCCGCTCGACCGGGTCCACCCGGCCAAGAACCCGTGCAAGTTCTCGATGGTCACGAACAGGTGCTCGGCCGATCGCACCTCGGGCCGCGTGCCCGAGAGCGTGCTCCGCGGATCGACGAGGTCGGCCGGGGAGTAGGTGGCACCGCACTGCTCGCAGGTGTCGCCGTACTGGTCGGCCGCGCCGCAGCGGGGACAGGTGCCCTTCACGAACCGGTCGGCGAGGAAGGTGCCGGCCGTGGTGTCGAAGAGCTGCTGGACGTCGCGGCTTGCCACGAGGCCCTGCGACCGCAGCGCCTGCCAGACCTCGCCGCAGAGCCGTCGGTTGGTCGGATTATCGGTCGAGCCGTAGTGGTCGAAGGCGACCTGGAAGCCGGCGAAGTCGGCGAGATGCGCTCCCCGCATCTCTGCGATCAACTCCCGTTCGCTGCGGCCCTCGGCCCGAGCCCGGATCATGATCGCGGTGCCGTGCGTGTCGTCGGCGCAGACATACACGCACTCGTGCCCGCGGAGCTTCTGGAAGCGGACGAAGATGTCGGTCTGGATGTACTCGACGAGGTGCCCGAGGTGGATGTGCCCGTTGGCGTAGGGCAGCGCCGAGGTGACGAGGATGCGGCGCCGGGGGGAGGAAGGCATGCGGTGGGCTGCACGGGCGGAGGGGCGGAAACCGAGCGGATTGTAGGAACCCACAGGGAATCGAGGGAATGCCGGCCGACTGGGCAAGGACCCGGAGGTGAAAGTGGGCTTGTCGCCCTCCGGTGCCCCCGGCAGTATCCCGCCCCCGCGCCGGCCCTGGCGGCCCGCGACGGCGACGGCAACGCCGCCCTTGTTCCGTGGAGTGACCGATGATCCGCCTGCTTTCGCTCGCTGTCGGGATCGCCGCCTGCGGCCTGCTCGTCGCCCAGCCCGCGGCCGCCAACCCCGCCGCGGCCGCCCGGTCCGGAGAGGTGGTGCTGCTCGATTTCGCGGCGTCGTGGTGCGGCCCCTGCAAGCAGATGGCCCCGATCGTCGCCGAGGTGGCCGCCGCCGGCTGGGTGGTGCGGCCGGTCGACGTCGATCGCGAGACCGACCTGGTGCGGCGGTTCGGCGTGACCGGCGTGCCCTGCTACATCCTGCTGGTGAAGGGGCACGAAGTGGGCCGGATCAACGGCGCCACCACCCGTGGAGAACTCGAGGCCCTGCTTGCCAAGGCGGCCGCCCCGCTGGGGGCCATGACCCCGGTGGCCGCGGCCTCGACGACGGCCGAGCAGCCCCCAATCGCCGGCGTACCCGTGCCGCTCGCGCCGGCCGAGGCGCACCTGGCCACCGATTCGCCTCCCACGATGCCGGCCCGGATCGCGGCCTCCGAGCCCTCGATGCCCCGCTCGTTCACGCCCGTCGCCGCCCGCTCCGAACCGGCAGCAGCACCCGCCGCCATGGCCGCGACCGCGGCCGACCCCGCGAGCCGCGCCGCCCTCGAGCAGCGGCTCCTCGCCGCCACCGCCCGCCTGCGGGTCGAGGATTCGTCGGGCGTGTCGTGGGCCACGGGCACCGTGATCGACTGCCGGCAGGGGGAGGCGCTGATCCTCACCTGCGGCCACGTGTTTCGCGACTCTCAGGGCAAGGGACGCATCGAGGTGGACCTCTTCGGCCCGCAGGGCCCGCGCGGCGTGGCCGGCCAGGTGATCTCCTGGGATCTGAAGCGCGACCTCGCACTGGTGAGTATCTTCACCGAGGCGACGGTCGACCCCGTCCGCGTCGGCGGCACCGATCGGCCGACTCCCGTCGGGGCGGCAGTCGTCACCGTGGGCTGCAACGGCGGCAAGGATCCGACGATCCACCACAGCCGGATCACTGCCGTCGACAAGTACCTCGGGCCCTCGAACCTCCAGGTGGCTGGCCAGCCGGTGCAGGGCCGCTCCGGAGGCGGGCTGTTCGCCATCGACGGCACGCTGATCGGCGTCTGCAACGCCGCTGATCCGGCCGACAACGAGGGCCTGTTCGCGGCGCTGCCCTCGATCCACGACCAACTCGACGATGCCGGGCTGTCGTTCGTGTATCGCAACGTCTACCCGAGCGGTGGCCTCGATGTCGCCGCCACCGGCCCACGGCTGCCAAGCATGGCGGCGGAAATGCCGAGCGTCTCCTTCGATCGCCGCGATCGTGCCGACGCCGTCCCCACTGCCTCGACCGGCGCGCTGCCCGATGCCGGATCGATGCCCGCCGCCGCCGCATCCGCGGCAACCGTCGCCGCCACCACCGCGCCACTCGCGAGCGGCCGAGCGGAGGCGCCGCCGACCGCGCTCTCGTCCGGCGAGGCCGCGCTGATCGACCACGTCCGCCAGCACGGCGGCAAGGCCGAGGTGATCTGCATCGTCAGGCCGCACGGTTCAGCCGACGCGTCGAGCGAGGTGTTCGTGCTCAAGGGCGCCCGACCCGACTTCGTGGACCACCTCTCGCGGGCCCATCACGGCCACGCGTCCGAGGCGGCCCATCAGCCGCCGCAGAGCCGCTCCGACGTCGCCGTCCTCCCGGCGACGAATCCGCTTCGCTGACCTGCGGTCGCTGCGCAGGTTGGCACGCTGCGGTGTCAGGAAGCCCAATCGCGTCAGCGATGGGGACCTCGTGGCCTACCCGCCGCTCGGGGCTGCCCGTGCCCGTCGCCGGACGTTCGCGGATACCATCGTGGCATCCGCTCTCTGCCTGTCCGCTGCGCTTCGGCATCCTGCCTGCGCTTGCTCCCAGAGCCCGGCTCCCGGGCACGGGCAGCCCCGAGCGGCATCCACGCTTGTCTGTGATTCCGGAAGAGGGGAGCAGCCGGATCGGAGGCACGCGCAGAAGCCGGTGACACGTGTGGACGCTGAGCGCCGACATTCCGTCAGAGATGAGTACTCACACGTGCCGCCGGCGCCGAGCATGTCTCCGGCTGGCTGCGATGAAGCTGCGAGACGCGCGCGTCGCACGCGACCCAGAGTCAGTCGCCGACCTCGATCGTCACCGGCACGGCATTGACGGTGTCCGCGGGCGTCGGACCGCCGCGGCCGGTGGCCCGCACCGTCACGCTGCCGCGACCGAGTAGCTCCGCCGGCACCTCGATCGACGACTCGGGGCCCGTGGTGCGGCCGAGCACGCGGCCGGTAGCAAACACGACGGCGCCGCCGATCCCCTTGCCTCTCAGGCTCACGCGGACACTCCCCTTGCGGCTCACCTGCGCGGGCTCGACCACGAGTTCGAGCGCCCGCCCGTGGTTGGCGAAGGTCACCGGCACCACGGTCCTGCCTTGCGTCTCGACCGGCGACGACTCGATCGCGACCACGCGGAGGTCGTGGTGGCCGTCGGCAAGCGCGGCGGTGTCGAGCGTGAGCCGGCCCCCCGCGCCGCAGTCGGTCACCCGCACGCCGTCGAGAAACAGCTCGTAGCGATCGACGACGGCGCCGCCCGGCACGGTGGCCCGCGGCTCGAGCTCCACCGTCCCGGACAGCACCGTACCCGGTTCGAGCACCCGGGCGTCGGCCGCCATCACCACCTCCACCTCGGGAATCCGGGCCCAGGGCTGGCAGAGGGGATCGCCCACGACGAGCAGCTGATACGGGCAGCGCACCGACTGGAAGAAGGCCTCGGCGAGACTGGCGCCACGCACGTAGTGCACCTGGATCGCCGCGTGGGGAAACTTCGCGGGAATCGAATAGGGCTCGATCACCGTGCCGCTGGAGCCCGCGGCTCCGTAGCGAAGAAACTCCGAGAGCGGCGTCTGCGAGGAGTTGGCGGTGAAGATGCCGCCGAAGCTCGTCAGGTTTTCGCAGATCGCACCGGGCGTGATCGTGCTCCCGCTCGACCGCCAGTCGAAGTCGGGCGTGCCGGCCATCAGCCCGGCGACGTCCGCCTTGCCTCCCGGCACGGCCCCCGACACGATCTGGGCCTTCACGCCGAGGTTGGCAAGCGCCCTGACGATCGCGGGGAAGACGCTGCTGCGGGTCGTGGTCCGCACGTCGGCGTTGGTCATGAAGTAGATCGTGCCCTCGGGACGCGTGCCGTCGGCCCGGGCCGCCGACTGCAGATACGACACGACCTCCCGCGGCCGGTTGCCACGACCAGCCGTCACGCCGAGCATCACCGAGAGCATGTATCGCGTGCCCCCCGCCTCGAGCAGTCCGCCGTCGTTGCCCCAGCCGTACCAGCTGCGGAAGCCCTGGGTCGTCGCCGGCACACCGTCGCGGGCGAGCGGCCGGTAGTAGTCGTTGCTCTCCGGATCGAGCCAGGCCGGCACGCCGCTCTGCACGGCCGAGTAGAGCATCGTCATTCCGGTGAGCGAGCCCGACGGGTAGGTGTCCTTGGCGGCGAGATCGGGCGGGAGTTCGTCCTTGTAGTCGATCCGCCAGGGGAAATCGCTCGACCAGGCGATGCAGTCGACCTGCGTCGACAGCCGCCGCGAATCGATCGCCTTGACGACGGGGGCGAGCAACTCGTTGCGGAAACGGGCGATGGGCGTCGCCTCGACGCTGTCCTGCCAGGGGAGCATCAGGATGTTGATCGGCGGAATGCCCCGGGCCGCCACGAACGCGTTGGCGATCGCGATGCTGTCGGCGCTCGCGGAGTTGACCACCACGAAAACGTTCTCCGGCCCGAGACCGCCGCGCACCGTCCCCGCGGCCGCGGCGGCCCAGGCGACGGCGAGCAGGCAGCGGGTGAACGCGGAACACCGCGGGCCGGAGGCGATCGGCATGGGGAGGGTTTCCGGGGGCGTGAAAAGCCGGGGCGAATCGTCCACGAGTGTAGGCACTCCACGCGGCATCCTCCACGCGCCGCCGGAAACGGCCTGTCGGCACCCCGCGGCGCGGCGATAGACTCTCGATGCATCAATATCGCCGCGGACGGATCTCCCCGCATGTGCCACCGCGTTCTCCCACGCCTCGCGTTCGTCCTGCTCGCCACCCTCGCACCATGGGCGTGCGCCGCCGACCCGGCGGCATCGTTCGCGGGCGACCGGGCGATGAAGCACCTCGAGACGATCTGCCAGCTCGGCCCACGGCCCAGCGGCTCGGCGGCCATGGACCGCCAGCGGGCCCTGCTCGCCGAGCACTTCCGCGCGGCCGGCGCGACCGTCACCGGCCAGGCATTCCAAATCCGCGATCGCCGCACCGGCAAGCCCGTGCATCTGGAAAACCTCATCGTCTCCTGGCACCCGGACCGCCGCGACCGCGTGCTGCTGGCGGCGCATTACGACACGCGGCCGTTTCCCGACAACGATCCGGCCGATCCGCAGGGCGTGTTCCTCGGCGCGAACGACGGCGGCAGCGGTGTGGCGGTGCTGATGGAACTCGCCGCCGCGATGCCCGCGCTGCCAGGGCCGGTGGGCGTCGACTTCGTGCTCTTCGACGGCGAGGAATACGTGTTCGCGCCGCGGGATCCCTACTTCCTGGGCTCCACCTTCTTCGCCCGGCAGTACGCGGCCGACCAGAAGGCCGGCCGGCTGCCGCACGCCTACCGCTGCGGGGTGCTCCTCGACATGGTGGCCGATCGCGACCTCGAGATCTGGCAGGAGCAGCACAGCGTCGATTGGCCCGACACGCGTCCGGTGGTGGACTCGATCTGGGACGTCGCCCGCCGGCTGGGGGTGCGGCAGTTCGTGCCGCGGCCGAAGCATGCGGTGCAGGACGACCACCTGCCCTTGCGGATGATCGCCGGCATCCCCACCTGCGACATCATCGACTTCGACTACCCGGCATGGCACACCACGGCCGACGTGCCCGCCGCCTGCTCCGCGGAGTCGCTTGCCGCGGTCGGCGAGGTGATGCTGACGTGGCTTCGCGAGCAGCGGTGACGCCGATGGCAGCGAGCGGCTCTGCTCCACGCCGGCGGCTCACCGTTCCCGAGTTGGGCATCGGCGACGCGCCGCTGCTGCTGTCGCTCTGGCTCGTGCCTCCGGGCGCCCGCGTCGTGGCCGGCGACCGCGTGGTCGAACTCGCGGCCGGGGGCGTGACGATCGACCTCGAGGCGCCGGTGTCGGGCCGCCTGGTCGCGCAGCTCGCCGATGAGGATGAGCCCCTCGCAGCGGGCGCGGCGATCGCGGAGTTCGAGGTGGCCGAATGACGGCCGTCCTGGACCTGCTCCATCAGGCCGTCCCCGACCCGGCGCGGCGCGTCTGGCTGTTGGCGGTGGCCGGCGCGGCGACGATGTTCCTCGTCCAGCCGCCCGCCGACCTCTGGCCGCTGGCCTGGCTGGCGCCGCTGCCGTGGCTGGCGCTCGTGTCGCTGCCGCGGCTCACCGGACCCCGCCCCTGGCTGGCGATCTGGACCGGCGGCTTCCTCCACTGGCTGTTCACGATCCACTGGCTGCGGCTGCCGCATCCGGCGACCTCGATCGGCTGGGTGGCGCTGGCCGCGTATCTGGCCTGCTACGTGCCGCTCTTCATCTGGGCCGCTCGTCGCCTCGTGCACGGCCGCCAGTGGCCGCTGGTGCCCGCGGCCGCGCTCGCCTGGATCGCATGCGAGCAGGTCCGCGGCCAGCTGCTCGGCGGCTTCACCTTCGGGATGCTCGGCCACACGCAGTGGCGCTGGACCACGCTGATCCAGTTCGCCGATGCCTTCGGGGCGGTGGGTGTGAGCGGACTCGTGATGGCGATCGCCGCCGCACTGGCGGCGGCCCGCCGCGGCAGCCCGCGACGGGAGACGCTCGCAGCCGCCGGCGCCGCCGCCGCGCTGCTCGTCGCCCTGGCCTACGGCACCCTGCGGCTGGCCTCCGCGCCGCAGCCGAAGGACCGGCCGCTCGACGTGCTGCTCGTGCAGGGCTCCATCGACACCGAACTCAAGCACGACCCCGACAAGGCGATCGACGTCGCCCACCACTACGACACGCTCACCCTCGAGGGCCTCGCGGCCACCGGCACCGCGGCCCGTCCCGATCTGATCGTCTGGCCGGAGACGATGTGGCGCTGGCCCGTGCTCGAGATCGATCCCGCCGAAACGCTGCCGGAGCCGGTGGTCGAGGAGATGCTCGGGCCGGCGAACGAGGGCGACTCCGCCCCCGACCGCCAGGCCCGCTGCCGGATGGCGCTCGAGCGGCAGCGGTTCGAGGCGCTCGAGACCTTCGCGCTGCGCTACGGCACGGTCTGGCTGGTGGGCGTCGATCGGCAGGTGGTCACGCCCCGGGCCGCCGGTGGCGCCGAGCACTTCAACAGCGGTCTGTTCCTCGACGCCGAGGGGCGGCCGGTGGCCCGCTACGACAAAATGCATCCGGTGATGTTCGGTGAATACGTGCCACTCGCCGAGACGTTCCCGATCCTCTACAAGATCACCCCGCTGCCCGCCGGGCTGTCGGCGGGCGCCGCGCCGGTGGCGGTGCGGATCGCCGACTACGCCGTGGCCCCGACGATCTGCTACGAGACGGCGCTGCCGGAGGCGATCCGCGACCTCGTCCAGTCACTGTCCGCCGCCGGTCGCCGCCCCGACGTGATCGTGAACCTCACCAACGACGGCTGGTTCTGGGGATCGAGCGAGCTCGACATGCACCTCGCCGCGGCGATCTTCCGGGCGATCGAGGTCCGGACCCCTATCGTGATCGCGGCCAACACCGGGTTCTCGGCGGCGATCGACGGCTCCGGCCGACTGCTGGACCGCGGCCCCCGCCGCCACACCGCCACCCTCCGGGCGGCGGTCCGGCGGGATGGCCGGTGGAGCCCGTGGCTGACCTGGGGGAGCCTGCCGGCCTGGGCGTGCGTGACGGTCGTGGCGATCCTGACGCTGGCGGTCCCGGGGCGGGGGCGGCCGCGAAGCGGTCGGAATGGCTGACCGCACCGGCGATCACCTCCCGCCTTGAGCCGACCCGGCCCGCCTGCCGAACACAGAAGGGCGGGCGGCTTGCCCGGGCCATCCATCCCGATCGAGAATGGGATGGAGCCGTCCGCCGACGAGGGATTCATGAACATCATCGGCAAGATCTTCGTGTTCGCGGTCTTCGTCATGAGCCTCATGCTGATGACGTTCGCGGGCGTCATCTACATGTCGCACGTGAACTGGAAGGACGAGGTCTACCGCTCGCGGGCCGACTGCCTGCCCGGCCAGCAGCCCGGCTACAAGATCCTCATCGAAGAGGCCGAGACCAAGCGGGCCGAACTCGAGGCCGCGATCACCTCGCTCCAGCAGAAGGTGGCCGAGTCGGAGCAGTCGCGGGACCAGGTGGTGGCCAAGCTGCAGACGGCGATCGTGCAGAAGGATCAGGAGCTCCAGACGCTGCGGGCCGACAAGGACAAGCGGCAGGCGGAGATGGAGAAGGCGGTCGCCGACGTCCGCCGGCTCCGGGAGGATTTGCTCGCGGCCGACAAGAGCGTCGAGCAGCTCCAGGCCGACGTGAAGGCGCAGCAGGCGAAGGTGGACGCCCAGGTCGGCAAGTCGGCGGAGCTCTCCGCGGGGCTCGCCGAGGCCCAGGCGCAGCTGGCGATCGCCGAGGAGCGGAAGGCGCAGCTCGAGAAGCAGGTGGCCAACGCCCGCATCCTCCTCACGCAGAACGGCCTCAGCGTCGACAGTCTGCCCAAGGACCGCGTCCCCACGCTCGACGGCGACGTGATCGCCGTCGCGGCCGGGTCGATCCAGGTCTCGCTCGGCAGCGACGACGGGCTCCAGGTCGGCCACACGCTGGAGGTCTACCGCGGCGGCGAGTACATCGGCCGTGCCGTGGTGAAGACCGTGATGCCCGACCACGCGGTGGCCGAGATCGTCAAGGCCTACGCCCGCGGCGTCGTGCAGCGGGGCGACAAGGTGACCACGCGGCTCAAGGCCTGAACCCTCCCGGCCGCACGAGGAACGATCCCGATGGCAGACGACCAGTCGCAGCGCCGCTCGCCGATGAACATCGACACGGTGATGCTCGTGCTCTCGTTCGTGGCGCTCTCGATCGGCTGCCTGATCCTCGCGCTGGATCTGTTCATGCGGCGGATGCCCCTCTCGCCGGTGCCGCCGCAGTAGGCCCGCCATCCGCCGGGGGGCCGTCCGGATGCTGTTGTCGTTCCTGCGCTCCCGTCGACGGCGGGCGATCGCCGAAGAGCCCTTTCCGCCGGCCTGGCACGACATCCTCCGCCGCGGCGTGAAGCCCTGGGAGTGGCTCGACGTGGCCGAAGCCGAGGCCTGCCGCCGCTGGATCGCGGTGTTCCTCGCGGAGAAGCGGTTCGAGGGCTGCGGTGGCCTCGTGATCAGCGACGAGGTGCGGGTCTGCATCGCCGCCCAGGCGGCGATCGTGGCGCTCGGCCTCGACGGCGAGTGGTTCGACTCGCTGAAGTCGCTGCTCGTCTATCCCGGCGACTACCTCGTGCCCCGCACGACGCCGCTCGCCGGGGGCGGCGAACTGGCGTGGCAGGAAGCCCGCATCGGCGAGACGTGGTCCGGGGGCAGCATGGCGCTCTCCTGGCCGCGGGTGATGGACGGCGGCCGGCTCCGCGATGGCCCGCGGAGCGTGGTCGTGCACGAGTTCGCCCACCTCCTCGACGCGCGCGACGGCGACATCGACGGCGTGCCACCGTTGCCGCCGCGCGACCGCGCGGCATGGCTCGCGGGGATCGCCGCGGCGCAGGAGCGGTTTGCCGCAGCGCTCGACGAAGGCCGCGCGACGGCGTTCGATGACTACGCCGCCGAGAGCGAGGTCGAGTTCTTCGCGGTGGCGAGCGAGTGCTTCTTCCAGGACCCGCACCGGCTCGCGCGGCACGACGCGGAGCTCTACGCGCTCATGCGACTCGCCTGGCGGCAGGATCCCAAGCGGCGAGCGCCGGTGCGTTCGGCCCGCGAGCGGTGAGTCAGGAGTGGTGCAGGTTTTCAACCGGCACAGGCCCTCTGCCTGGCACATCCCGTCCGCGCGCGGTGACTCAGGTGTCCGTCGTGGTCGCGTCCGCCGCGGGCTCAGCCGCGTCGGGCCGCGCTGCCGGCCGGTCGGCTTCGGGACGCCAGTTCGGCTGGGGCGGCGCGGGGGGCACCGCCGAGACGGTGCGCCGTGGCGCGAGCGACACCACGAGGCCGTCGGGCGAGGCGAGGATCAGCCGGTCGTCCACGGTGTTGGCCACGGGCAGCGTGAAGCTCCCCAGGCACATCTGCGGCCCCGGCATTCCGGTGGCGAGGTCGAGGCTGGAGAGCCGGCCCACGCGGTCCACGAACCAGGCGTGGTTGCCCGTGATCGACACGAGCCTGCCGGCGAGACACGACCGCCACCGCTCGTCACCCGTGTCGGCGGAGAAGGCCATGATCCCGTCATCCCCCAGCGACACGACCACCGTGTCGCCGCCAACCAGCGGACCACCTTCGGGCGGATACGGCAGGACCACGTGCCACCTGGCCTTGAACGAGTGCACGTCGTCGGGGGGCGGGTCGTCGATGCGGGCGAGGTCACCCCGCGTGGTCGCGGCGTAGAGGCTCTTCCCGCGGACGACGAGCGGTCCGGCCGGCGCGGCGCCGAGGTCGAACTCCGTCCGCGCCCACTCCGACTCCGACTCCGCGCTGTCGGCGGGCACGACGGCGGCGATCAGCCCGTCGTCGGTACACCAGACCACGCCGCCCTGGAAGGCGATCGGCGTCGACTCGACGCGCCCGCCGGCATCGAGCGAGAGCGCACGCAGCGGATCGGCGGAGGATTTCCTGTCGTCCTTCGATCCGCTCCCCGTGGTCGTGACCGCACGACCGCGTCGCTTGCCTGCGGCCACCTGCGGCTCCGCGGGCCGACGATAGGGATCGTTCGGCACCCGCATCAGGCCGTCGCCCGACAGCGGCCCGTACGCCCAGTCGCCCACCGGGACGACACCGCCCGATGACGGACGGCCGAACGAGCGGCGCCACTTGATGCTGCCATCGGGGCGATTGAACGCGACCATCTCGAGGTCTCGGGCGACGGTCACCACGTCGGCGCCCACGCCGGCGGGCTGTCCCGGGCCGCCGGGCCGGCCGATCCGCTGCGACCAGAGCACGCTGCCAGGACGCGGCTGGCCGGCTCCCGTGCCGGTACTCACTGCATGCACGCCCCCGTCGCCGCTGGTGGCTACCACGAGACCGTCGCCGATCGAGACGTTCTCGACCCTGTAGCCGGCGGAGTCGAAGGGCACCTGGACGACCCACTCCCGCACGAGTCCCGCACGGCCGGCCACGAGTTCGTCGCCGGCCGTTCCGCAGAGGAGCGATCCGCCGGCCACGGCGTGCGCCGCCGTCAGCACCGCGGCCCCTGCCGAGAGCCACGCGACGCCGAGCGAGAAGAATCGGTGCATGAGCAAAGGATCCTGACGAAATTCGCACGCCGTGCCACGCGGCAGCCCAAGGATAGTTCGTGATCGCGGGGGCACAAAAATGCTACGCTGGTGCGGATTGCACCGGTTTTTCCGCCCGCCTTCCCTCCACCGGCCCGTCGATGCAGCCACCCGCGAAGCCGCCTGGTTCCCGAGATGCCGCCGCGGTGCTGCTCGGCTACCTCAACTTCTCGTCGGGGGCCTTCGATGCGGCCGCCTGGAGGGCGATGAACGAGCTGTTCGCCGACGTGGAGCCGGCGGCCGCGGATGGATCGGTGGTCGAGTCGCCCGCTGCCGCCACCCGGGTGGCGGAGGTGCTCCGCGGGCGACTGCTCGAGCTCGAGTCGACCGCCCAGGCCTTCCGAGACGCGGCCCAGGCCCGCTGGGCCGTCGAGGCCACGTTCGGCGATGTGCTGCCGGCCTACCGCCGCTTCCACGGCGATCTGCTCGAGCACCAGCCGCCCGGCGCCGTCGATCGGCCGTTCTTCGTGATGGCGGCGATCCGTTGCCTCCTCGCGGAGGCGTCGCGCGACGACGAGCGAGCCGACGCCGTGGCCCGGGTGATCGACCGGGTCAACGACTACGTCGGCTGGCGGCCGCTCGCGGTGCTAGAAAACGGCCGTCTCTCGGCACCGTATCCCCATGAGCGGGTGCGGCCGATCCCGCTCTACGTCGCCGGGGCCGGCGCGGCACACGGCCGTTATCGCCAGCTCGTCGCCGGGGCGATCGCGATCCTCGGCGAAGTGCCGGTGGAGCTCTTGCGGCAGGCCGACTTCGACCTCGACGCGCTCGAAGAGCTCGCCATCGACCCACGGGCGTTCGACTTCCTGCATCCCGCCGCGAGCCGGCCCAACTACCTCTTCGGTCTCTGGGATCCGGCGCGGATCGACGAGCGGGGGCTGTATCGCCGCATGGTGGTGCAGCAGGCCACGCTCGACGGCATCCTCTCGTGGCCCGACACCGCCCGGCAGGCCGCGGCCGCCGGCGTGGACGAGGCGGAGTTTCGCTGGGAATCGTCGGCCGTGTTGGCGGGCGTGATGCTGATGGCCAGCGGCCTCTCCGGACACGGCCCCGGCGCCCTGCAGGCGTCGCTGCCACTCGCCGAGCTCCTGCCCCGCATCGCCTCCTACCGCGACGAGTTCTACCGCCGACTGCTCACCGCGCTGCCCGCCCGCCACCGCCAGCGGCTCGAGGAGGAGTCGCACCGGATCCGTCAGCCGTTCGGCGGCGTCCGCCGGCACATCAACTCCATGCTCGCCGGCCGGCGGGCCCGGCAGGTGGAGCACGTGGCCCTCGCCGCGGTGATGGCCCGGCTCGGCCGGGCGGCCGCGGCAGAGCGGCTCGCCGGCGCGGTGCCGGCCGCCAGCGCGCGGATGGTCGCCCGGATCACCAGCCGCGTGGTCGCCGCGCAGCAGGCCCTGTGGCGGCGGGCTGCGACCGACGAGGCGATCGACCGACTCGACGAGGCCGCCGAACTGCTCACCCGGGCCGTCGGCTGCGGCGCGATGGTCGATCCCTGGAACATCCTTGGGCTCTCCGGTCAGTTTCCGCTGCACGAGCCGGGGGGTGAGAGCCTGCCCGATCCCCGGGTGGACGATCTCGTCCACGCCACCGCCTCGATCCTCGAGGGCTATGCCGCCGCGTGGCGGCAGGCGAGCCTCGTGGGCACGGCGCCGGCGGCCGCGCGGGCCGCGGCGCGGCTCGAGCGGCTCGCGTCGTGGTGGGACACGTTCGCCACGACCACCGTGTCGGGCGTGCCGCATCTCTCGGGCCGCGAATGCGTGGAGTCGGCCCGCGACGTGATCGCCGCGCTCGGCCGGCGGCGCGAGACCGCGCCGGCGGCGCCGCCCCCCGGATTCTGGAAGCAGGAGGTCGCCGGGTTCTCGTCGCCGCGGAGCCACGCCCAGGCCGCCGACGCCCTGCTCGACGAGGGCGACCTCGACGGCGCCGCGGGGCTGCTCGTGCACTGGGCCTCGCTCCTCGAAGGGGCGGCGATCGAGCGGAGCGGACAGGCGTGGCTCGCCGCCGCGGGCCGCTGGGTGGCCCAGGCCACCGCCGAGCGGTCGCCGACGGCCCGCAGCCGGGTCCGCCGCTTCCTCGAACTCGTCGAAGCCAACACGGGAACGGTGGTAGACGTGATCGTCGCCACCGCCGTGGCCCCGATCATGGGTCAGCGGGGTGATCCCGAAGGAGACGACGAAGACGACCAGGCTGACGGCGAGGAGCGGGTCGCCGCCGCGTACGAAACGATGGTCTGGCGCGACTCCGCCGACGACGGCATCGAGGGGGGCATGATCGACGTCGACGGCCCCGGGGGCGGATCGCTCGACGCCCTGGCGACCGTCGAAGACGCCGCCGAACTCGTCCGCGGCGTGCTCCGGCTGTATCGCGAGGCGGTCGTCGCCTGGTGCACGGGGGACGCGGCCGAGGGCGTCGCTGCCGACCGCGAGGAACTCGACGCCGTCACCGGCTGGAGCCAGACGATCCGCCGGCTCCGGCGGACGCTCGTCCGCGCGGCCACCCTCGTGGCGCTCCGCGACCAGGAGCCACCGCCGGGCATGTCGCCCACCGAGTTCGACCGCCTCCGCTGGCAGCGCGACGCGGCGGCGGAGCGGCTCGTCGACGCGGCCGTGCAGGCGGGCGAAACGCTCTGGATCCTCTCCGCGCGGCTCCGCCTCGGCACGCCCGGCACCGCGGTCGCCGCCCCGGGCTCGATCGGTGGGATGATCGCGGCCTTCCTCCGCGGCGACCCGGACGACGCGGGCCCGCGCACCGACGCCGTCTGTGAGCGGCTCGTCGGCCGGCCCGTGCTCTACGTGCCGCTCTCCCGCGGCGGCCGCGCCGATCGGATCGTCAAGGCCCGCACCCGCGAGCGGCTCCTCGAGCGGATGGCGGCCAGCCTGCCCCGGCTCGGGCTGGTGCAGCAGGCGATCACGGTGGTGCAGCTCGCCAAGGCGCTCGAGAGCCGGCGGCCGCCGGGCGGGGCGAGCGTCAGCGAGTTCGACCGCGTCTTCGAGGCAGGCACCACGGCGCTCGTCGAGCGGATCGTGGAGAGCAGCGGCGAAGGCCAGCCCGACGAGGCGACGCGGACGGCGCGGATCCTCGACGGCCTCGCGCTCCTCGTGCCCAAGCTGCTCGAGACCTGGATGACGCACGCCCGGCAGCTGCGGCTCTCGGTGCTCGAGCGGGTCCGCGACGACAAGGCGTTCGCCGGGGTCCGCGAGTTCGTGGAGCGGTATGGGCAAGGACTGTTCACCCAGCACCTGCTCGCCCCGTCGTCGCTCCGCGGTATCCTCCGCGGCGGCGTGCGGAACTGGCTCGAGCAGCTCGTCGACCGCGACCTCGACTCGGGCGAGCCGCCACCTCCGGCCAACCGTTATCCGCGGCGGCTGATCGACGACCTGACCTCCGGCGCGCTGCCGATGAAGCAGGCGGCCACGCGGCTGCGGCTCGTGCTGGAGAGCATCGCCGAGAACCATTCGGAGTATCGCGACTGGAACTCGACCACCACGCAGTCGGACCGCGGCGAGTGCCTCCACATCCTCCTCGACTACCTCCGCGTGAAGGCGGAGCACGACCGCATCGCCTGGACGCTTCGCCCGGTCAACATGGCCCATCGCGTGCTCGCCCGCCGCGGCGCCTCGGCTGCGGCCGAAGCCTGGCGGGACCGGCTCCGCGAAGAGACCCGCGACACGGCCGCCGGGCTCGTCCGCCGGCTCGACCAGCTCGAGGGACACTGGAGCGTGCGGCTGGCGAGCATCGCCGACCGCGTCCGCCGTCCGTTCACCACCATGCTCGAGCAGGATGAGCTCGAGGCGCTCGTCACGCCGGCGGTGGCCGAGCTCGTCACCGGCCGCCCCGAGGGCGCAGGTGCGGCCTTCGAGGCCAAGGCCGACACCTTCCTCGGCGTGGCCAGCGGGTCGGGGGTCGAGGTACCGGAATGGCTCGAGCGGCTCTCGTCGGCCGTGGACCGCGGCCTCGCGCGGGCCGAAGCCTCGCCGCGGGGCACCGCGGGGCCACCGGCGGCCGGCCTTCCGGAGAGCGTGCCCTGGGTGAAGCTGCCGTGGGACGCGCTCCAGGCGGCGCTCGCGGGCTGAGCCACCCGCTGGCAGCGATTGTACTGGCGTCCGCTCTGCTTATCGCCGCTCTGGTCCTGCCCGAGAAGGAACCCGCGATGACGCTCCGAGCAGAATGGACGACGCTCGATGATCCGGCAGCCATGCCCGGCAGGAGGCTCAGTCTCGCCGCCACTGCCGACCAACGAGCGTCACCAAGGCACCGGCCAGCAAGGTGAACAGACCGCTGGGCTCGGGGACGGCTTCGTATGCCACCCCTACGTAACGCGAACGCGGGGACGAGATGGGGGGGGTATCGTCTACGTCCACGCTGAAGGACGTGACGTTGTTGGTTGTCCCGACGAGCCCCTGTCGAAGGATTTGTCCGTATCCATTCGTGGATACGTCCGTGCCCGCGTTATAAGTGGTGAAGGTGGCGGCGGAGGAGAGTTTGGCCTGGATGTCCCACGTCCCCGTGGTCTGCCAAAGCACATAGACATTGTAGCTACCCAGTGCCAGGCCATGAACGCTCGTCGTAATCCCGTCGCACAGTTCCGTGTTCTGTCCATTTGATTCCCAGGCCAGGAACTGGTCCTGATTGAGCCCGGTCATTTTTCCACCTGTCGTCACGCCGGCGATGGTGTTTGCCTGATCTACAGGCGGCAGTCCCCAGAGGTAGTCGTAGTCGTTACGTGTCCCAGGCACGTTCGTAGGCGAGTTGGTCCATGCGGAGGTATCGCCGTCGCTGGTGCGGACCGTGTTGCCGCTCGGCCCGGCCACCGCCTGCACGTAAATCATGCCGCCATGAGCTGGCACGGCCACCAGTGCCACGAGCATGGCACACAGTGCCAATGGTTCACGCATGAGAAGCCTCGAAAGAGAACGAGTAAGATCGAACTGGTGGTGGGTAGGTGAGCAATACGTGTGCCAAATCAGGTATCACCCCTCAGACTGACGCGGCCCCCAGCACCGGACACCGCCTCCTCCGTGCGATTTTGGCGTGTTTTCTCCGCCGCTGGCCGGGGAAACGGTTGTTGAGACGCCCTCCGCCGGGTGGCACATTTCGCCCCAGTGACGACATCGTCACTGGGGCGGATAGCACCAGTGTCACGAGGGTCACATGGGGCAAAACGCACCAGTGCCATGAGGGTCACATGGGGCAAAACGCACCAGCAGCACGGGCGTTATGGAGTTTTTGGGGGCTGCTCGATCAGCGCGACCGACGAAACTCCACTTGGCCGGACGCAGAGAGCGTCGGAGACAAGCCTCGAACATCGCTGCCCCGGCGGGTGTGTAGGATGGCGACTTTTCCCACCGTCTCCCGCGCACGCCCCCGTCCATCCCATGACGCTCCGCCCGCTCCGCGCCTCCGAACACCTCCACGACGTCAAGTACGAGATCCGCGGGGCGCTCGCCCGCCGCGCGGAGCAGCTCGAGCGCGAGGGGCACGAGATCGTGAAGCTCAACATCGGCAACCCCGGGGCCTTCGGCTTCCGGATGCCGGGGTCGATGCGGGTGGCGATCGTGGAGAACCTCCATCAGGCCGATCCCTACTCGCACCAGAAGGGGATCTTTCCGGCCCGCGAGGCCGTGGTGATGCAGCAGCAGAACCGCGGGGTGATGGACGTCACCGCCGACGACATCTTCATCGGCAACGGGGTCAGCGAGCTGATCATGCTGGCGATGCGGGCCCTGCTCAATCCGGGCGACGAGGTGCTCGTGCCGAGCCCCGATTACCCGCTCTGGACGGCGTCGGTGGTGATCCACGGAGCGAAGGCGGTGCATTATCCCTGCCGGCCCGAGCGGGGCTTCGTGCCCGACCCGGCGGAGATCGAGGCGCTCGTCACGGAGCGCACGCGGGCCCTCGTGCTCATCAATCCCAACAACCCGACCGGCGCCGTCTACCCGCGGGAGACGCTCGAGGCCCTGGCGGGCATCGCCGAGCGGCGGCACCTCGTGCTCTGCGCCGACGAGATCTACGACGAGATGCTCTACGACGGCGCCGAGTTCGTGCCGCTGGCGGGGCTCGTGAAGAAGACTCTCTGCCTGACGTTCTCTGGGCTCAGCAAGGTCTACCGGGCCTGCGGCCTGAGGGTGGGCTGGCTCGTGTTCTCGGGCGAGCGGGAGCATGCCCGCGACTACATCCAGGCGGTGGAACTGCTCGCGAGCCTCCGGCTCTGCTCGAACGTGCCGGGGCAGTTCGCCGTGCAGACGGCGCTCGGCGGCCACCAGTCGATCTTCGATCTCACGCGGCCCGGCGGCCGGCTCCACGCCACCCGCGCGGCCATGCTCGGCGCCGTGGCGGAAAGCCGCTGGCTCTCGGTCGTGTCGCCGCAGGGGGCGATGTATGCCTTCGTTCGCGTGCACGCGGAACGACTACCAGGCGGCCTCGCCGCCTTCGACGACCGGCAGTTCGCCCTCGACCTCCTGGAGCGGAAGCACGTGCTCGTGGCCCCGGGGTCGAGCTTCAATGTCCCCTACCGCGACCACTTCCGGGTGACGCTCCTGCCCGACGCCGAGCAGATGGCCGACGTCTTTGCCCGCATCGAGAGCCTGCTCGACGAATACGCCGAAGAGGGCTGATGCTGCGAGGGGCGGCCGCAGGGTTTCAACCTGCAGGATCCCAGGGTCGATGCTGCTCGGGGCGGCGCGTGCCCCGGGAGCCGGGCTCTGGAAGCAAGCGCAGGCAGGATGCCGAAGCGAAGCGCACAGGCAGAGAGCGGATGCCACGATGGCATCCGCGAACGTCCGGCGTCGGGGCACGGGCCGCCCCGAGCGGCGCCCTACTTCACCGCGAGCATTCGCTCGAGCGCCGTCACCGCCCACTTCGCAGTCTCGTCGTCCACGCGGATCACGTTCACGGGCTTGCCCCGCTCGAGGTGCTCGAGGCTCCAGCAGAGGTGCGCCAGGTCGATGCGATACATCGTGGCGCACATGCAGACCACGGGCGAGAGAAACCGGATCGTCTGGTCGGGATGGTTCTTCTCCAGCCGCTTCACGAGATGCAGTTCCGTGCCGATCGCCCAGGCGGTGCCGGGCGGGGCCTTCTCGACCTGCCCGAGGATGTAGCTGGTGGAGCCCACGAGGTCGGCCTTGTCCACCACTTCCATCGAGCACTCGGGATGCACGAGCACCTTCACGCCGGGAAGATTCGCCCGCATCGCGTCGACGTGCTCCGGCTTGAACATCGCATGCACGCTGCAGTGCCCCTGCCAGAGGATCACGCGGGCCTTCTCGATCCGCTCGCGGGGGTTGCCGCCGAGCGCCGGGTCGTGCGGATTCCAGAGGGCCATCTCGTCGAGCGGGATGCCCATCGCCCGGGCCGTGTTGCGGCCGAGGTGCTGGTCGGGAAAGAAGAGCACGCGCTTCGTGCGGGCAAACGCCCAGTCGAGCACGGCGCGAGCATTGCTCGACGTGCAGACGATGCCTCCGTGGCGGCCGCAGAAGGCCTTGAGGCTCGCCGCCGAGTTGATGTAGGTCACCGGCGTGACGTCGGCGGTGTCGATGACGCCGCCCAGATCGGCCCAGGCGTCCTCCACCTGCTCGATCGCGGCCATGTCGGCCATCGAGCAGCCGGCCGCCATGTCGGGGAGCACGACGGTCACCCGCCGACCGCCGCGGGCGGCGACCTTCTCCGGCCGGTTGGCGAGAATGTCGGCCGTCTCGGCCATGAAGTGGACGCCGCAGAAGGCGATCGCCTCGCAGTCGGCCCGGTCGGCGGCCGACTTCGAGAGCTGGTAGCTGTCGCCTTGATAGTCGGCGTGGGCGATCACGCCGTCCTGCTGATAGTGGTGGCCGAGGATCACCAGCCGGGAGCCCATCCGCCGGCGCACGGCCTCGATCCGCTCCGCGAGCGAGGAATCGTCGAGGCCGCGGTAGGCGGCGAACGGCGAGGCGAGCGGCACGTCGGGGGCGGCGATCGACATGATGACGGGAAAGTATAAACCGGGCCTGCGGAGCCGGCCCGAAACGGTATACTCCGGGCCTCGTGCAGGCATTTTCCCACTGACGGAAGGACGGCGACGGAGACATGGCACGGAAAGTCGTAAATCGCAAGGAACTGCGGGCCCAGGCCGACGCCGCGGAGGCCCGCGGCAAGTCGAAGGCCGCTCCCAAGGAGAAGGTCGCGAAGGAAAAGAAGGCCAAGGAGCCGAAGAAGGCCGCCGAGAAGAAGCCGGCCCGCAAGAAGGTGGCCAAGGAAGCCCGGATGAAGGCCTACTGGGGAGTGTTCAACTCCGGCATGAAGCGGCTCGCCCTGTTCGAATACGCCGACAAGAAGGCGGCCGAGAAGAAGGTGCAGGAACTGATCGGCTCGTCGCGGGCCCACCACTTCGTGCAGCTCGTGAAGGAAGCGATCAGCGAGTGATCCGGGCACGATGTCGCGCGGGTGGCCGACGCGAACAGCCGGATGGCGACTCCACCGGCGGGTGACTCACGCAGGACCTCCACCGGCGTCCGGGTCGAGCGATCGCACCCGTGCCTCGAGCGTCGCGGCCACGTGCGCCCAGCCGGCGCGATCGTCGGGAATCGTCGCAAACGCGAGCGGTGGGCCGATCCGCAGATGGATCCGCGTCGGCCGCGGCCAGCGGGCTTCCGGCGGCAGGGCGCGATGGCAGCCGTCGAGACGACAGGGGAACACCGGCACGCTCGTGCCCGCCACCAGCATCCCCACACCCGGCTTGAAGGCCGCCATGTGGCCGTCACGGCTGCGGGTTCCCTCCGGAAAGAGGATGTAGCCGCAGGGTTCCTCGAGGAGTCGCTGCCGCAGGTCATGCAGCGCGTGCGAGCCGCACTTCTTTCGCCACATCGGCAGCGCGTTGAGCAGGCCGGCGGCGAAGGCCGAGGCCAGTGGCGTCTTGAAGAACACGTCGCCGGCGGCGATCGGGAAGGTCCGGTCCCGTTCCCGCCACGGGAGGAGCGTCGCCAGGGCCAGCACGTCGAGATGGCTCGTGTGATTCGCCACGAGGAGGAAGGGCGCTCCGACCGGCAGGTGCTCGCGGCCGTGGATCGTGAGTCCATGCCATGCCGTCAGATAGCCGCGGACGGCCGTCCACCATGCCAGATGAAGCGCCGTGGAAACGAGCCCGTTCTCGCGCCGCAGGCTCGCGAGCCGCTCGGTCGGCGGGAGGCCGAGGTCGCGGGCGGGACGGAGCTGCCAATCCTGCACGACTCAGCCTCCGGTCAGCGGGTGGGGCGGCCGGCTCGTCGCCACGCCGACGAAGTAGTTGATGTAGTGAAACACCACGGGTGCGACGAGGATCAGGCTGTCGAAACGGTCGAGGAGACCACCGTGGCCGGGGATCGTGGCGGCCATGTCCTTGATGCCGACGTCTCGCTTGATCGACGAGAGCATCAAGTCGCCGAACTGACCGAGTACGGCCACGAGCAGGCCGAGCGCGACGAGGTGCGCCGGGCTCGCGAGCACCGTTCCCCGGAAGGCCGCTCCCCCCACCGCGACGACCAGCAGCGTCGTGAGCACGACCGCTCCGAGGGCGCCGGCGACCGTCTTCTTCGGGCTCGTGTTGGGGGCAAGTTGGCGGCGACCGAGCGTTTTCCCGACGACGAACGCGAAGATGTCGTTAAGTTCCACGGCGAGGAAGGTGAGGATCATCCACGGCCGGTAGCCCGGGTCGTTGGCGAGATAGCCCAGATGGCCCAGGCACGAGCCGAAGAGCACGAAGCCGAGCACGCCGAGCGCCACCCGCTGGACGTAGCCCCGCGGCTGGTCGCGGAGGATCGCGACGATCGCGATGCTTCCCACGGTGAGGGGCGTCACCGCGACGAACAGGCGATACCAGTGGTCGAGCGCCGCGAACGTCACGGCGAGGATGCCCAGCACCACGACGAGGCTCACCTCCTTCTCGCGGAACAGGCCGGTGGCCTGGGCGTACTCGCGGTAGCAGAGGAGTCCGAGCAGGCCGATCGCCACGATCGTCCACGCGGTCCCAAGCAGGATCGGTCCGAGGATGAGCGGCGCAAGCACCATCCACGACCGTCCGCGGAGAAGCAGTTCGTCCCGAAGCTGGCCGTCGATCATCCCGCGTCGCGCGAGGAGGTGAATCACTGGAATCGTCAGCAGCAGGAGTGCCGCCACGGTCGCCGTCACGACGGCGGTGACGGGGTTGGCGAAGATCGGCCCGGTGTCGAAGAGCCGCGGCCAGGTGGCGGGGTTCATCGGCCGCTCCCCCGCAGGGTGGCGGCGATGCGGACGAGACGGCGAACCGCCGTGAGCAGGCTGCCCGCCGTGATCACCAGGAGCACCGCCGCGACGAGCCCACGGCTCCCCGCCATGCCCCAGACGGGCTGCCAGGCCGCCGGCAGCAGGGCGGCGGCGACGGCCGTGCCCGTGAGCAAGGCCATTCTCTGCTGCTTGGCCATCGGGCCGCAGTATTCATGCCGGGCGCCGGCGGCCTTGCCTGTGGTCCGCACGTAGGCCGTGAACATCGCGGCGAGCGCGGCCAGACAGCCGAGCAGCACGTCGCCCCCGGCGGCGCAGCCGGCACCGACGATCGTGGCCGTATCCGAGACGCGATCGGGCACCTCGTTGTAAAGCTCCCCCACCGGTGAGGCCCGTCCCGACTCGATCGCCACCATGCCATCGAGCAGGTTCGCGAGCAGCCGCAGCTGGATCAGCACTGCCGCGGCGAGCCAGAACAGCGGCGCCCACCGCGGCCACGCCGCCGTCGCCGCAAGCGCCCCGCCGGCGGCGACGCCGCAGGCCATGCCGGCCAGGGAGATCGCGTTGGGCGAGACGCCTTGGCGGGCCAGCGAGACCGCCGCCCGTTGCCAGATCGGCCAGCGTCGGGCCGCGATCGGCCGTCGTTCCGTCGGCGTGTAATGCTCGTTCGCCATCACTCACCTGACCATGAGGAACCGGCCGACGAAGATCACCGGCCGGCGACGCGACCTACTCGCATCAGAACGGGCTCTTCCAGTCGCCCCAGGCGGCGAGGTAGCGGGCGAGACCCGGGCTCTCTTCGGCCTTCGATTCGATCCACGATCGCGCATGCTCGATCAGGGCATGCTCCCGCTTCAGGTCGATGTCGCCGGCGAGCACCCGCGATCGGAGGAAGATGAAGTAGGTGTCGAGCACGTCGCCGCGGCAGTAGTCGTGGATCTCCGCCGCGCGGCCCGCGTCCCAGAGGTCCTGCACCATGTGGCCCGCCACGTCGGTCTTGCCCGGCTTGCCGATCAGGTTCGCCGCCAGCGACAGGCCACCGGTGAACCGCGACGCGCCGGAGTTGGTGAGCCACTCGTAGAGGTCGAAGTGGGCCGCGGTGTTGTAGCGATACCGCGGCTGGTCGAAGTTGCGGGAGTCTTCGGCGAGCCAGTCGGCGATCGGAATCCCATAGCGGAAGGCGCAGAGTTCGAGCAGGGGCATGTCGAATCCCCGGCCGTTGAAGGTGATCAGCCGGGGCCGCTGATACTTACGCCACCCCTCCCAGAAGAGCCGCGTGATCTCGTGCGGCCGCGCCTGCTTCTCGTCGAGAGCGATCAGGTCCTGGAGCGAGAGATCCTTCGCCACCTTGGCGATCACCAGCGAGATCGGCAGCTGGAAGGTGTAGGGAATGAAGTCCTTGCCGTTCTCCTCCATGAGCTCGGCCCGGTACTTCGCGATCGCCTCCGTCGGGGCGAGCCCCTCACCGGGATACTTCAGCCGCGCGACGAGCTCGCCGTCGGCCACGCTCTCGATGTCGAAAACGAAGATTTTCGTGTCGTTGCTCGCCATCGGCTCACCGCCTCGCCAGCGGGTGCTTCAGCGGCAGCCAGCCGCCCCCGGCGTTGCTCGACGCCACCGACTGCTCGATGAAAAACATTCCCTCCACGCCGTCGTGGATGTTGGGATAGACGGTGTCCTTGTGCTCGACCTTCCCCCCCGTCGCCGCCGCCGCCATCGCGTCGAAGCCGGCGCGGTAGACGTTGGCGAAGGCCTCGAAGAAGGCCTCCGGGTGCCCCGAGGGCAGCCGGCAGGCGGCCCGGCCCGCGTCGTTCGTGAACGGGGCGTTGGGATCGCGGGTGTAGAGGTAGTGTGGCTTGCCGTTGTGCCGCACGACCATCTTGTTGGGCTCCTCCTGGCGCCACTCCAGGCTCCCTTCGGTGCCGTCGATCTGGATCCGCAGGTCGTTCTCCCGGCCGTGGCTGATCTGCGACGCGGTCACGGTGCCGAGCGCGCCGTTCTCGTAGCGGATCACGGCGTGGCCGTAGTCGTCGAGCGGGCGGCCGGGCACGAAGATCTTGAGATTCGCGCTGATCGAGTCGGGCAGGAGGCCCGTCATGTAGCGGCCGAGGTTGTAGGCGTGGGTGCCGATGTCGCCGAAGCAGCCCGCCGCCCCGCTCTTCGTGGGATCGGTCCGCCAGGCCGCCTGCTTTTGCCCTTCGCTCTCGAGCCGGGTCCGTAGCCAGCCCTGGATGTACTCCGCGCGGATCGCCTGGATCTCGCCGAGCTCGCCCGCGAGGATCATCTCCCGCGCCTGCCGCACGAGCGGGTAGCCGGTGTAGTTGTGCGTGACCACGAACACGCCCTTGGAGCCCGCCACGGTCTTGGCGAGCTCCTCGGCCTCGGCGAGCGTGAGCGTGAGCGGCTTGTCGCAGACCACGTGGAAGCCGGCCTCGACGGCCGCCTTGGCCACGGGAAAGTGCATGTGGTTGGGCGTGGCGATCGTCACGAAGTCGATCCGCTCGCCGGCCGGGAGCGCCCGCTCCCGGTCGAGCATCTCCTGCCAGGATCCGTAGGCCCGCGACTCGGGGACGTCGTAGTCGGCGGCGCTCGCCTTCGAGCGGGCGGCGTCGCTGGAGAAGGCGCCGGCGACGAGGGCGGCACGGTTGTCGAGCACCGCGGCGGTCACGTGCACCCGGCCGATGAACGAGCCCTGCCCGCCCCCGACGATTCCCATCCGCAGCTTCCGTCCCAGCCCGCCGTTGGTCGCCATCGTCGCCCAATCCCCTGTGGTGATGCGTCCGTCCGGGGGCCGTGTGCCGCGGCGCCCACCCCGGGCTGACGGGGGCGCAGCGTAGCACACGCGCGGCCGACGTGGGCAGCGGCCGCGGCGGCTCGGGGCGTTTGCTTCCCGGATCGGGCCGGCCGTAGGATGCGGCCTCTGGGAACGGTGTTCCGTCCCTGTTCAAGGACACGCCGCCGTGCGGCGACCGGGCGATGGGATACCAGGACCGTGGCTACTACGCTGATCGAAGCCGGCCGTTCGCGGCCGAGTGGAGCGGCGTCAACGCAATCATCGCCTTGAACGTGGCGATCTGGCTGGCCAACTTCATCTTCGCCGGCAATCTCTTCGAGGGCCTGCTGCCCCGCTTCTCGCTCAACGAGATCTTCTGCCTGCCGGAGGACCTGCCGCGGAAGCCGCTGTCCTTCTACACGCTGCTGACGTACGGGTTTCTGCACGACCCGACGTCGCCGTGGCACCTGATCTTCAACATGCTCACCCTCTGGTTCTTCGGCCGCGAGATCGAGGCGGTGCTGGGGCGGGCCGAGTTCCTCCGGTTCTACTGCGCATCGATCATCTTCGCCGGGCTGGGCTGGGTGGTCGTCGAACGCTTCAGCCATCCGACCATGGCGGCCGGCGCGCCTTTGATCGGCGCCAGCGGCGGCGTGATGGCGGTGCTCGCCGCGTTCATCTGGTACTACCCCCGGCAGACAATCCTGATCTACGGGGTGTTTCCCGTGCCGGCCTGGGCGCTCGGCCTCCTCTACCTCGCCTCCGACATCGGCGGCCTCGGCGACCACACGAGCCACGTGGCCCACGTCGCCCACCTCTCCGGCGCCCTCTTCGGCCTGCTCTATGCCTGGCGGGGCTGGAGCCTGGAGGGCATGAGCGCGGGGCCGATCGCGGCGGTCACGCAGTGGTTTTCCCGGCGGCCGCGGATGCGGGTCGTGAGCCCCGATGACGATCGGCCCACGGCGGCGCGACCGGGAGACGACCCCGAGCTCGACGAAGAGGTCGATCGGATCCTGGAGAAGATCAGCCGCAGCGGCGAGGCGAGCCTCACGGCGGCCGAGCGGAACACGCTCACACGGGCCAGCCAGCGGCTCAAGCAGCGACACCGCTCGTAGCGAACGGCCGCGGCTGCCCGTCAGCGGCGCATCGTCGCCGCGGTAGGAATGGCGGCCGTGCGCTCCTGCAGCGCCCGCAGTCGCAGTTGGTCGATCACGCCCACGACCTCGCCGAACCGGACCTCGTCGAGGTGGCCAGAGACCACGGCCTGCGGGCAGCCGCGGGTGTCGAGCACGACCACGTTGGGCTCGTGGGGAACCACTCCGAACTGCTGCCGCATCGTGTCTTCGAAGTCGAGCCACACGGAGACGAACTGCGAATCCTTGCGGAACCGGGAGCGGGCCACCGTCTCCAGGGCCTTGGGCACCTCCGGCAGGCAGGCGATCGGGATCACGTGCACGTCGGGAGCCGCCAGGGAGGTGGGCCAGCCGGCCGGACTGACGACGGGCTGCCGCGACCACTCCGTCGCCGGGGCCTGCGCCGCGGTGGGATGGAAGCGGACGTGCAGCCGGCGGCCGAGCTCCAGGGCCGCCTCGGCCCCCTTCCGCTCCGCATAGACGAGCACGACCACGTCGCCGCGGTAGCGGAGGGTTTCGTGGCGGTTCTTGAACTGATCCTCCATGGCGATGTTCACGACCCGCTCGGCCTCCGCGGCAGAGGCGGCGAACGCGCCGCCCACCCCCGCGACGGCGACGAGGAAGATGATGGCACGACGACGGCTGGCAGGCATGGAATCACCCGTGGAGCGGTTGGGGAACGGAGGAGACGTGGGGCGGGCTCGAGGAAATACCGCGCGGACCGCCCCCAGGACAACCGCGATCCGGCGGCCGGCGCAACCGGTCGCTCAGGCGGCCAGCGACGCCGGAGCCTCCTCGTCGTCGGCCTCCGCGTCGTGATCCGCGTCGGCGGCGGCCGGACCGCAGGGGATCACGTTGAGCAGCGCCGGCAGGAACACGAGCGACGTCACCGTGCAGGTGGTGACCCCCAGCGTGAGCAGCCGACCCAGGCTCTCGAGCCCCCGGTGGCTGGCCACCATCAGGGCGCCGAAGCCGAGGATCGTGGTGAGCGCGTCGACGAGCACCGAGTTGGCGGTGGAGGCACTGATCCGGTAGGGGCCGGGCCGTTCCAGGGCGTCGTGCACGATGTGCACTCCGTAATCGACCGCGATCCCCAGGATCAGCGGCACACCGATCAGGTTCGCGGCGTTGAGGTCGATCCCCACCAGGCCCATCAGGCCGAACGTCTGCAGCATGCCCAGGGCCAGCGGCAGGGCCGCGAGCAGGGCGTGCTTCACGGAGCGGAAGTCGAGCCAGAGCACCGCCAGGATGACCACCAAGGAGTAGAGCCCAGCCTGCTCGTAGCTCCGCTTCATCTCGCGGGAGCCCTCGTAGGCCTGCACGGGGTTGCCCGTGGCCCTGGGATCGACGCTCCGCACGTCACGGACGAACTTCTCCAGTGATTCGAAGTTCCAGATGTCGCCGCGGCCGTAGATCTTGAGCAGGTGGCGGCCGCTCGAGCCGACGAACCGCTCCACGAGGCTCGGCGGCAGGTCGGCGAGCGCCGGAGGCTCCGGATCGGCCACGCCGGCCAGCGCGTGCAGCCGCGAGAGCAGGTCCCCCGCGGCCCGCTGCTGGAAGGCGGCGATCGCCCGGTAGCACTCCTCGGGACCCTTCCGCCGCAGGCTGTCGCGGGCCCGCTCGAGGTGCCATGCCGTCCGCAGCCCGCCAGGCCGCTTGGAGGCCTCGGTCTGCGCCCAGGCGAGCGTCTCGCCCAGCGCGTCGAGCCGATCGACCGGAATCTCCGGCGGCCGCTCGGGCAGTGCGGCGAGGCGGCCGCGGATCCGCTCGATCAGCGGCCGCTTGAGCTCCTCGTCCACGGGCAACAGCGACGCGATCTCGTCCACCCGCTCCACGCCCGGGAGCGCGACGAGCCTCGCCTTCCGTTCGAGGAGCTGCTCCCGCGAGTCGGCGATCGAGAGTGCATACCACACGCTCTGGTCGCACTCCTCGAGGAGCTTCTTCTCCACTTCCACGCTCTCCAGCCCCTCGGGCTGCATGTTGAGCAGGTTGTGGTCGTAGCGGAGCTCGTGCAGGCCGCCCGTCATCGCCATCGTGCAGGCCACGCCGCCGAGGATCACGATCCGCGGATGGCGGAAGATCGGGGCCAGCCAGGCGTGCACCGGCACCGGTTGGGGAATGGTCCGGCCGAGGAAGCTGCGATCGACGATCGCGAGCACCGCGGGCAGCACGAGCAGCTCCGCGGCGCAGCAGAGCATGATGCCTCCGCCCGCGATCATGCCGAGCTCGGCCACACCCATGAAGCTCGTCATCGCGGCCGCGAAGAAGGCGACGGCCGTGGTGATCGCGCCGGTGAGGATGCCCGGGCCCACCCGACCGCTGGTCTCGAGGAGCGCCTCGTCGCAATCCATCCCCTGCCGCCGCTGCTCGAGGTAGCGGCCGACGTAATACGTCCCGTAGTCGATGCCCACGCCGATCATCGTCACGGTGAAGGTGACGCTGAGGATGTTGAGGTGGCCGACGCTCGCCGTCGCCCAGGCGAAGGCCCAGGCCATGCCGATCGCCAGCACGGCGTTGGCCATCACCGCGTGCCGCACGCCGCCGAAGCCCGCGATGATCACGAGGATCACCGCCGCCATCGACAGGCCGCTCGCCCAGACCATCGAGGTCTGGCTGGCTCGCATCTCGTCGTCTTCCATCACCGGGATGCCCGTGAGGCCGATCGAGACACCCGCATGGCGGTCGCGCACCCGGGCGATGATCCGCCTGAGCTCGTCGGCGGCGGCCGACGCGCCGGAGAAGCCTTCCTTCTCCTTGGTGAGCCGGAGCAGCACGAAGCCCAGCCGGCCGTCCTTGGCGAGCAGGTGCTCGCTGGAGAGATCGCGGAGCGTGGAAAGCGACTCGGGCATCCCCGGCCACGGCGAGACGTATTCGCCCGGCCGCAGTTCGCTCACGGGGGGCGCCTCGAGCCCCGCCACGAGGCTCTCCACATAGCGTTCGAGCGAGGCGGTGGCCGGCTCCTCACGGGGATCCCGCGGGCCAGCGCCCGCGACCATCTGGCCCGCGAGCCCGCCGACCATCGTGCCCACGCGGAGTTGGGCCCAGCCGCCGTCGAGGATCGGCTGCGTCCGCTCGATGAACCGGTCGATCGCGGTGAGGTCGGCCGGAGAGAGGTAATGCAGACCCTTGGCGCGGATCGCGGAGAGATCGACCTCGTGCAGCACCGACCGGAACAGCGACTGCTCCCGGGCGACCTCGCGCGAGATCTCCTCGAGCACGGGGATCACCCGGTCCCGGGAATCGCCTTCGACCACCACGACGGCGTCGTCGTCCTCGCCGAACTCGTGGATGTAGTCGATCCAGAGCTTGTGGTATTCGCTCTTTGGATCGACCAGATCGGCGCGGCTCACCTTGTAGCCGAGGTGCTGGGCCGTCCAGACGCCGCTGGCGACGGCGGAGAGCACCGCCAGCGCGAGCACGGCAAAGGGCTGCCGCAGGCAGACGCGCGTCCAGGCCACGAGCGCCCGGCCGAGCAGTCCCGGCCGGTGGCCGGAGTGGTCGAGGTCGCCGGCGGTCGCGTCGTCGGGCTCGGTGTGCAGTCGGGGCATCGCGGGGATCCTGGCGCGGTCCGCGGGCTGACAGCACCGGACCGGGGCAGGATCCTAGGGAACCTGCGGCGACCGGCAAACCCCGTTCCGACCGCGAAATCCCGCTCCTGACCGTCAGATCGGCAAGAAACCCACGTCGGACACGGAGAGGTCGGCGGCCGCGAGTTGCACCGCCGGATCGGCGAGCGGGTGGGCCGTGACCACGCTCGTCGACACGGCGTAGAGCACATCGCCGATCCGCACGCTGCGGTCGATCGAATCGGCGTGCTGAATCGTGCCGAGCCGCTCGAAGGCGGGATCGGTGCCCGTGTCGATGCGGAACACGACGAGATCGGTCGTCCAGGTGGCCTCCTGAACCGGCACCGCCAGGATGCCCTGCTCCGCGAACCAGCCGAGCGCGTGGTGGTCCCACGCGGCGGGCGACCAGGAGCCCCATTCGCCTGCGAACGTGAAGGTTGCCGACCGCGTGGGGTTCGCCGGGTCGCCGACGTCGAACAGGGAGAGCTGCAGGTCGCCAACGCGGCCCGTGAGCGGATCGACGTCGCGGCCGACCCCGAGCAGGTGCGTGTCATCGAGCGGCACGAGCAGCGTCGAGTATCCGGGCACCTTCAGCTCACCGGTCACCCGCGGCGCCGCTGGCGTTGCCAGATCGATCACGAACAGTGGGTCGACCTGGCGGAAGGTGCTCACGTAGCCGCGATCCCCGGCGAACCGCACGGAATAGATCCGCTCGCCCCGAGCGAGACCCGCCACGCTCCCCACGGCCTCGAGCCGGCCCACGGCGGCGGCCAGCACGGTCACGGCGGTCGTGGCGTCGGCCCCGAAACCGTCGGTCGTGGCCACCCGCAAGAGGCCGTCGGACTCGTCGAGCGAGAACTGGTCGAGCGTCATGCCCGGCACCGATCCCATCGCGACGAGCGGGGCAGCGGCCGCGGCGAGGTCGAACTTGTAGATGTTGGTCACCGTGGCCGTGTCGGCCGGATCCCACCACGAGCCCGCGTGGGTATCGAACACGTACAGGCCCGACGGCGATGCGTAGATGCGGCCGCCGACACCGCCGGCCGTGGTGACGGCATCCGGTCCGGCCGTGCCGTCGCCCACCGTGAATGAGACCACCGACAACAGGCTCGTGTCGCCGCCGTCCACGGGGAGCGACGTGTGGGCCGGATCGACGAGGCTTCCCGCCGACTCCGCACCGCTCGCATCCACTACCTGGAAGCCCGGCAGCGACAGGGCGTCCCAAGCCCGCTCCAGCCGCTCGCGGTAGGAGGCCTCGTCCTCGTAGCGACTGAGGGTGCCGTCGCGGGGGTCGTCCGGACCGATCACGAAGATCGGCGGGCACACCACCAGCGCCGGCCGAGCGGCCGGCGCCTCGGGCGCGGCACTGACGGCCGCGGTGACGATCTCCGGCGCCGGCAGGTCGATCGAGCCTTGGGTCACGACCACCACGCGGTCGCCGACCGCCCGGGCGTCGTTGAGCCAGCCGTCGAGCCGCGTGGTTTCGAGCACCCGCGGCGCGTCGGGGTTCGTCACATCGACGATGGTCACCACCACCTGCGCGGCGGTCGGCGCGTGGATGGGGCGAAGGCCCATGACACCAGTGGTCGGAACGACGTCGGGCTGACCCCAGTCCTGGGAGATCACGGTCAGCCGCGTGCCGGCGAGGAACAGCTGCCGCTCGTCGCCCGAGAGCGCGAGATGGGAGACCACGCCCAGCCGCTCGGGTGCGCCGACGTCGAGGATGTCGACGCCGTCGCCGGCGAGGGTGAACAGGTGGCTGCCGTCGGTCTTCACGCGATCCCCTTCGTCCACCCCCGCGGCCTGCGTGGGCGTCTGCGAGTAATCGGAGGCCGGTGTCGCAGTGGGCGTGGCCGTGGTGACACCGGGGCCGATGCCACCCCCTTCGATCGGGATCGGCCTGCCCCACCAGGGCGCGACCGGCTGCCCGAGCTGATCGCGCCACCGCGCCAGCGCCGCCTCGATCGCCCACGACTTCAGGCGGCCACTGTCGCCGACCGGCGCGAGCGGATTGGTGACCTCGTTGCCGACGAGCTGCTCGCCGGCATCGAGCCGCGCCACGTCGACTCCCGCCGTGCCGTAGATCGCATCGACCGCGAGGCCACCGTCGAGCGTGTTCGCCCCCGCGCCACCGCGAAGGGCGTCACAGCCGGCGCCACCGTAGAGCGCATCGTCGCCGAGGCTGCCGACGAGCGCATCCATGCCGCCATTGCCGCGAAGCTCGTCGTCGCCGGCGTTGCCGCTCAGTGTGTCGCGGCCGGGACCGCCGAGGATCACGTCGGCGCCGTCGCCGCCGGTGATCGTGTCGCTTCCGAAGCCCCCCTCGAGCCGCGTGCTGATTCGGCTGTTGCCCGGCACGTCGATCGTGATCCTGTCGTCGCCGGCGCCGCCGATCACGTGGATCGACTTCATGCGGGCCTCGGAGCGGACGTCGACGACGACTCCGTTGACGGTCGCCCGTAGCTGGCGGGCATTCGCCGGGTTTCGCTCGACCACGATCGTGTCGTCGGGACGGGCCGCGTGGTCGTCGCCGCTGATCGTCCACTCGCCGGCGGCGAAGGTCACCGCCAAGGCGTGCCGCGACTCGAGCCGCTCGATCGTCCGCTGGGGCTGCCGGCTGCCGGTCCGCCGCCGATTCAGTCGCCCTCGCCGCTGCATGATCGGCCTCCAGCTCTCG
>Ga0207954_1000042_pt1 | contig 35876 bp, 31 predicted proteins | sample CryBogmetaGMA0M_FD_184547 | JGI IMG/M metagenome (GOLD analysis project Ga0207954, IMG submission 184547) | Freshwater microbial communities from Crystal Bog, Wisconsin, USA - MA0M (SPAdes) | ecosystem: Environmental > Aquatic > Freshwater > Lake | place: Crystal Bog, Wisconsin, USA | collected... | reverse complement strand
CGCTGCGCCTTGACGTCGAAGCCCACGAACCGGCCCGACGCGGCGTAGCCGGCCGACTCGAGGATCCGTACCTGGTCGAACGCCCCGCGAAGATTGGCTGCACCGAAGACCTTGTCCTGGTCGTACTTCAGGCCGTTCTGGTCGTTGAGGTGCACGCTCCAGAGCTTGCCCGCTGCGAGCGCGAAGCCCATCTCGTCGGCCGGATCGAGGCCGGCGAGAATCGCATGGGCCGTCTCGATGAGCACTCCCACGCGGGCCGGATCGGACGACCGGGCACCGAGGGCGAGGGCGTGGCCGATCGTCGGCACGAAGGCATGGTCGACCGGCTCGTTCGGCTTCGGCTCGATGGCGATCTGGATGGTGGCCGCGGCCGAGAGGATCGCGTCGATCGCCTCGAGCAGCTGCCGCGACGCCTCGATGGGATTCTTGCTCTCCCGCACGTTCGTGCCCTCGCGGGCCGGCCACATCACGATCAGTTCGCAGCCGAGCGCGACCGCGACGTCCACCGCCCGCTTCGACCGCTCGATGGCCCAACTCCGGGCCTTGGAGCAGTTGCTCGTGTAGCCACCGTCGATGCCATGGGTCTGTTCCCAGAGACGGGGCGCCACGAACTCGGCGACGAGGCCGCGGTCGTCGAGCCGTTTCTTCATCTCGCGGGCCTCGCGGGCGATGGCCGCGGGCCCGAGGTCCTCGAGCGCCGGCACGGCGTCGTCATCGTGCAGCTGGATGGCCGCGAAGCCGAGGTCGATGGCCGTGGTCAGCACGTCGTCGAACGAGACCGGCGGCCGCACCGGGGGTCCGAAGGGATCGGCGCCCGGATGGATGTTCCAGGGACCCATGGAAAAGCGGTACGGAGTGGACATGGGCCTCCTCAGCGGTGTCGGGTCGGCGTCAAGCACGATCTTCTGACCATACCGGCCCGCATGTGCGCGAGTTCGTAAAGATTGTATGTTTTTCGTGTGAGCCGCGAAGCGGCGTCGCGGTGCTCGACTAGACTCCCGGTCATGGCTGAATCCCTCGCGCCGCCGCCGAAAACCCTCGACGTCAAGCTGGCACGCCTGCTCGCCGATCCAGGCTGCCGCGACTTCATCCTGGCCGACGCCAAAGACGCCGACATGGCCTTCGGCCTCGCCGCGCCCGGGCTGGCGGCCGGCGGTCAGCCCGACCGCGGCCCATTCCGGTCGCTCGCCGAGTTCCGCGACCAGATTCGCGCGCTCGTCGCGGAAGGCCTGGTGGACGTGATGCTCATGAGCGCGAGCACCAGCGACGTGCTCGCCGTCGAAGAGCGGCTGTTCGTCCACTCACCCGTCACGCCCGCCGTGCGGATGAACGACACCACCGACATCTGGCTCGCGGCCGGCTCCGGCACCTATTCGAGCCAGCCGGCCCTGCCGTTCGCGACGACCACGATCCCGCACGCGCAGTGGGGCCGGCTCGAGCCCGGCGGGGCGGGGCACCCCGCCGTCGATCTCGGGCTGTTCTCGATCACGCTCAACGGTGACGCGGCCGCCGACCGGGCCATGCTCGCCGCGTACCGCGACTTTCGCCACGAAGCCGAGCGGAGTCGGTTCCGTCATTTCCTCGAGGTGTTCTTTCCCAACGCCCTCGCCCAGGCCGGTGCCGCCGCGCCGCGGGGCGTGGGCCGGTTCGTGGCCGACCACGTCGTCCGGGCGCTTGCCGGTGTGCCGCGGGCAGGCCGGCCCGTGTTTCTCAAGATTCCCTACCTCGGCCCCGACGTCACCGAGCAGCTCGCCGCCTACGACCGCTCGCTGATCGTGGGCATCCTTGGCGGGGCGGCCGGCACCACCCACGACGCCTTCGCACTCGTCGAGCAGTCGAAGCAGCACGGTGCCCGCGTCGCCCTCTTTGGCCGCAAGATCAACGCCTCGGAGCACCAGCTCGAGTTCGTCCGCCACCTGCGGGCCGTCGCCGACGAGCACCTCGCGGCGGCCGAGGCGGTGCGGTCGTATCATGCGGTGCTCACGCGGCACGGCATCCGGCCCCATCGGCCGCTCGATGACGACCTCGCCATCACGCACACGGCAGCAGCCTACGGCGGCTGAAGCCCGGAGCCGCCGCGCTCTCGTTGACCACGTCCGCAGGGGGAACCATGTCTGAATCGTCGGTCCAGCCCGCTCATGCCAGCCGCCGGGGTTTCCTCGGAGTCGCCGGCCTGGCCGTCGCCTCCGCCGCGGTCGCGGCCGACGACGCCCTCCAGACGCCCGCCCCGGCGGCGGCGCCCGCCGTGGCTCCGGGAGGGGTGCACGTGGCCGGGAGCGATGAGATCCCGGCGGCCCTCGTGGGCTGCGGTGGCCGGGGCGCCGGCGCGATCGTGGACGCCTTCGACGCCCGCGGTGGCCGCGTGAAGCTCACGGCCATGGCCGACGTGTTCCCGGAACGGATCGCGTCGGTGAAGCGGTCGCTCGAGGAGCAGTTTCAGGACCGGCTCGATGTGCCCGACGAGCGGGCGTTCATCGGCTTCGACGCCTATCAGCGGGCGATCGACGCGCTCCCGGCCGGGGGCATCGTGATCCTCACCACCCCGCCGGCCTTCCGGGCCGTCCACTTCAAGCATGCAATCGACCGCGGCGTGCACGTGTTCATGGAAAAGCCCGTCTCGATCGACGGACCGAGCACGAGGCGAATCATCGAACTCGCCGGCCAGGCCAGCGCCAAGCGGCTCAAGGTGGCGGTCGGCCTGATGTGCCGCCACTGCGACCGACGCCGCGAACTGCTCGAGCGGCTGCGGGCGGGCGAGGCCGGGGATCTGATCGCGTTTCGCGGGTATCGCAGCCATACGCCCGGCCACAACTTCGACCTCGCGCCCGGCCCCGAAGGCATGAGCGAACTGCTCTGGCAGGTCAAGCGGTTCCACAACTTCCTCTGGGCCAGCGGCGGAGTGTTCAGCGACTATTGCATCCACCACATCGACGAGGTGTGCATGATGAAGGGGGCGTGGCCGAAAACGGCGGACGCCGTGGGAGGCAGGCACTACAAGGGCAAGATCAGCGACCAGAACTTCGACGTCTACTCGGTGGAATACACCTTCGACGACGGCGTGAAGTTTTTCTACGAGAGCCGCCTGATGAACAACTGCCGGCAGCACTTCGGCGTCTACGGCCAGGGATCGAAGGGAGCCTTCACGATCTCGACGAGCGGCCATTCGCCCGCGAAGCCGACGATCTACAAGTCGCAGCGGATGGCGAAGGACAACGTCCTCTGGACGGCGGAGCAGCCCGAACCGAATCCGTATCGCCGCGAATGGGACCACTTCGTCGCCGCGATCGTGGCCGACGAGCCCTACAACGAGGCGGTCCGCGGCGCCGAGGCGAGCCTGGTCACGGCCATGGGACGATTCTCCGCACACGTGGGCCGGCCGGTGACCTTCCAGGAAATGCTCGACTGCCCGGAGGATCTCACGGCGGGCGTGGAGTTTCTCACGATGGAGTCGGCCGCCCCGACCGTGGCCGACGACGAGGGCCGCTATCCCGTGCCGAATCCCGGACGGTCCAAGTTCGAACTCCGCGGCGACGCCTGACGCGGCCGCAGCCCTTCGAGCAGTGGCCGCAGGTGTGCGCGAAGTGGCCAGAGGTTTGCTCGACGTGGCCGCAGGTTTGCAACCTGCGGGACCGAGATGGCCAGACCGCCCGGGGCTGCCCATGCCCGGCGCCGGACGTTCGCCTCGGCCTTCCGGGCCGATGCTCTCTGCATGTCCGCTGCGCTTCGGCATCCTGCCTGCGCTTGCTCCCATAGCCCGGTTTCCGGGCACGGGCAGCCCCGGGCTCGCCGTTGCGACGTGGCCGCAGGTCCGTCACGGGGACCGCTAGGATAGTCGTCATGATGCGCCTGCCCGTCGATCTGCCCGTCGCGTCCGTGCTTCCTGCCGCCGTGGCGGCGTCGCGCGGCGGCGCGGTGGTGGTCACCGCACCTCCCGGCTCCGGCAAGACGATGCTCGTGCCAGCCGCGGTGCTCGACGACGTGCCCGCGGGCACGCGGGTGATCCTTCTCCAGCCGCGCAGACTCGCGGCTCGGGCGGTGGCCCGCCAGATCGCCCATCTCCGGGGCGGCGCTCCCGGTGGCGAGGTCGGGTACCAGGTGCGATTCGAATCGTGCGTCGGACGCGACACGCGGCTCGTGGTCGAGACGACGGGAATCATGCTCCGCCGGCTCGTGGGGGACGTGGGCCTCGAGGGAATCTCGGCCGTCGTGCTCGACGAGTTTCACGAGCGGTCGCTGGAGATGGACCTGATCCTCGGCCTGCTCGTCAGGCTCCGCGAGACGCTCCGGCCCGACCTGCGGATCGTGGTCATGAGCGCCACGCTCGACGCCAGCCCTGTCGCAGCGCTGCTCGGCGGGGCGGCGGGCGCGTGCCCGGTGGTGTCGGCCGAGGGCAGGGTGTTTCCGGTGCAGACGCGGTACCTGAAGCACGGCGATCGTCGCGACCTCCAGGAGCGGGTCGCGTCGGTGGTGCCCGAAGCCCTGCGCGGCACGGACGGCCACGTGCTCGTGTTCCTGCCGGGCGTCGGTGAGATCCTCCGCTGCCAGCAGGAACTCGCCCAGCCGCTCGAGCGGCAAGGGATCGCGGTGCTGCCGCTCTACGGCGACCTGCCCCCGGACCAGCAGGACCGCGTGCTCGCCGACATCGGCCGCCGCAAGGTGATCCTGGCGACGAACGTGGCGGAGACGTCGCTCACCATCCCGGGCGTGACGGCCGTGATCGATTCGGGGCTCGCGCGGCAGAGCCTCGTGTCGCATGCCACCGGCCTCCCGCGGCTCGAACTCGTGCCGATCTCGAAGGCGTGCCGATCTCGAAGGCGTCGGCCGACCAACGGGCGGGCCGAGCGGGCCGCACGGCCCCCGGCATCTGCTGGCGGCTCTGGGACGAGTCGGCCCACCAGCACCGGCCGGCTGCCGACCTCCCCGAGGCGGTCCGCGGCGATCTCGCCGGCCCACTCCTCCAGCTGCTCGCGCTCGGCGAAGCGGCCGAGTTTCCCTGGCTCGACCTGCCGCCGCCGGAAGCACTGTCCACCGCCCGCGGTCTGCTCGCCCACCTCGGGGCCGTGACCACCACCGCCCAGGGCCGCGTGGAGGTCACGCCCCTGGGCCATGACCTCCTGCGGCTCCCCGCCCATCCCCGGCTCGCCCGTCTCCTGCTCGCCGGGGCCCGGCACGGCGTGCTCCGCGAGGCCGCGATCGCGGCGGCACTGCTCTCCGAGCGGGATCCGTTCCGCACGCCTCGAGGCGGCGGGCCCCGTGATCGCCACACCGTCCGCACCCGGTCCGATGTGGTGGACCGCGTGGCGGCCTTGCAGGCGTTTCGCACCGGACGCCCGACCGGTGACCCGGGCCTGGAGCCGCATCCCGGCGGCGCGCACAACGTGCTCCGGGTCGCCGAGCAGCTCGAGCGGCTCGTGGACGTGCCGCTCGCCGAGCGGGCGGCCGACCCGGCGGCGGCGGTCATGCTCGCGCTGCTGGAGGCGTTTCCCGATCGGCTCGCCAAGCTGCGGCCGGGTGCTTCAGACCGTGCGGCCCTCGTGGGCGGACGCGGTGTGAGACTCGACTCGTCGCGCGTCCGCGGTGAGCCGCTGTTCCTGGCGGTCGATCTCGATGACTCGTCGGGCGAAGCGGGCGTGCGGCTGGCGTCGGCCGTCGACCGCGCCTGGCTCGACGCCGAGCCGCTGGCCACGGCGAATCTCGCGACCGGGGAGGAGCTGCTCTTTCATCCGTCTCGAAGGCAGGTCGAAGCGCGGCGCCGCACATCCTGGATGGATCTCGTGATCGACGAGACGCCGACGGCCATCGGCGACGACCGCGCCGCCGCGGCAATCCTCGCCCGCGAAGCGGCCGCGGTGCTCGACCGCGTGCTGCCGCCCCCCGACTCGGCCGCTGGAGCGTTTCTGGCCAGGGTCCGCTGGCTGGCGGCCGCGGCTCCCGACCTGGGGCTGCCATGCCTCGACGAGACCGCGCTGAAGGCGCTCCTGCCGGAGCTCTGCGCGGGCCTCCGCTCGCTCGACGACGTCCGCTCGGCCGACTGGCTCTCGCGACTCCAGGCGGCCGTCGGCTACGAGCGGCTCGCGGAGATCGACCGACTGGCCCCGGCGCAGCTCGACCTTCCCACGGGCAAACGCTTCAAGCTCCAGTACGAGTCGGCGGGCCCGCCCATCCTCGCCGTCCGCATCCAGGAACTCTTCGGCGTGGCGGAGACGCCACGAATCGCGGGGGGCCGAGTGGCCGTGCTGCTCCACCTCCTGGGGCCCAATCATCGTCCTCAGCAGGTCACCTCGGACCTCGCCAGCTTCTGGCAGAACACCTATCCGACGGTGAAAAAGGAACTCCGCCGCCGCTATCCGAAGCACGCCTGGCCGGACGATCCGCTGGCGAAACCGGCGGACCGGCGGCCCTCCCGCTGAGCGCCCGGCGCAGGCACACGAATCGGGGCGCGTCAACTCGGATGCCCGGCGAACCGCCCCGAAAAACGCCGGAAAATCGCGGTTTCGGACGGGTCATGCCGCCCATTCCCGGAGTGCACGACATGCCTCGGATGGCGGCTATGTGCGTGATAGCGAGCCTCATTTCACCGCTGCAGACTCCGGCCCGACGTCGCCGATTCCACCTCCGTGCGACGAGTTCGGTCCGGATCGGTCCGCGTCGCACGACCTCCACGTGTCATCTCCCCCCATCAGGATCAACCCATGCACCGGATGCTCATCGTCGCCGCCATGCTCGCCACGCTCGCCATCGGCACCTCGTACTCGAACGCCCAGTACGGCAACTCCCAGATCCGCGCCACCCGCAGCGGCCCGATCGCCAAGCTGATCGAACTCGAGCGGCGCAAGAACGAGTGGCTCCGCCAGCGGTTTCTCGGCCGCTAGTCGCCGCGGGTGGCCCGCAGCCCCCGTGCGGCCGCCCGAGAGGCGGACGGTAGGATAGCGACGGCGGGTCGGCATGCCGCACAGGCACGCCGGCCCGCCGTTCGGCTTTTCAGAGGTCGGTTGGATCCCATGACGCGCGCCAGCGACTGGCTCGATGGACTTCGCGACTTCGTCAAGGCGGAGCGGATAGCCAAGCCGCCGCGCCCGATCGCGACGACACCCGCGGCCACGGCAGCCGAACGCTCGATCATTGGCGGCTCGCTGACGACGCGGCTCGCCGAACTCGACGCCCTGCGCGAAGCCCGTCGCTCGCTGCCCCCCGGCGACCCCGATCCGGCCATCGTGATCACGACCTCGGCGATCGGCTGCGCCGCGATCGCGGAGCTCCTGGCCTCCGTGCCGGAACTCGCCGCCCTCGCCCGCGACCGCGTGGAGGCGGTCACCGAACTCGAATACCGGCTGTGGTGCATCCGCTCCCCGGACGACGCCTTCCTTCTGCACCTGAATCTCTGGACCTGGATCAAGACGTCGGTTCCCGAGCAGCGGCACACCGAGTTCGCGAAGTGGCCGCTGGGACCGGGCGAGTGCTACTGGCTCCACCGCGAGGGTTGTGCGGGCGCCGCGGCGTTCGACCGCCGCTCGTGCCACCTCTGGAAGTGGAACGGCCGGCAGGCGGCGCTGCTGCGGGCGTTCGTGACCGAGAGGAGCGTGGGGCCGCTCGGCTCCGTCGGCGACGCCGGCTGATCGAAGGCGGAGGAGCGGGGTGCAGAACTCAGGAATTGTCGATTCGGTCGCGACGGAGTACCTTCCGGGCTTATCCTCCCCGGAGTCCCTCGATGCCGACCAGAATCCTCGTCACCACCACGTCGTTCCAAGACACCCCCGGCCCCCATCATGAGGCCCTCGCCGGCACCGGCTGGGAGGTGATCCGGGCCCGCGGCCCGCTCTCGGAGGCCGACACGCTGGCGCTCGTGGGCGAGATCGATGGATACATCTGCGGCGACGACGCGATCACGCGGGCCGTGCTGGAGAAGGCCCGGCCGCGGCTCAAGGTGCTGTCGAAGTACGGCATCGGCGTCGACAAGATCGATGTCACGAGCTGCACCGAGTTCGGCATCCCGCTCCTGTTCACGCCGGGCGTGAATCACACCACGGTCGCCGAGCATGCCTTCTTGCTGCTCCTGGCCCTGGAGAAAAACCTCCTGTTCCACACCGACTCCGTCCGCAGCGGCGGCTGGAAGCGGCAGACGGGCCACGAGCTGCTCGACAAGACGATCGGCATCGTGGGCATGGGCCGGATCGGCAAGGAGGTGGCGATCCGCGCGAAGGCGTTCGGGATGAAGCCGATCGGCTACGACGTCTACTGGGACGAGGCCTTCGCCAAGGAGCACTGCATTCCGCGGGCCGCCACGCTCGACGAAATCTTCGCCGCCTCCGACTACCTTTCGTTGCACACGAACCTCACACCCGAGACCCGCGACCTGGTGCGGACCGAGACCATCGCGAAGCTGAAGCCCGGTGTGATCATCCTCAACTGCGCCCGCGGCGAGATCGTGAACACGGCCGACATGGCCGCCGCGCTCGCCTCCGGAAAAGTCCGCGGCTACGGCACCGACGTGCTCGACGAGGAGCCGCCGCGAGCCGATCATCCGCTCACAAAACTGCCCAACTGCCTGGTCACACCCCACGTCGGCTCCCGCACCCACGAGAGCGTGCAGCGGCAGGCGATGGCCGCCGTCACCAACCTCATCCGGGCGATGCACGGCGAGAAGCCGCTCGCCCAGGTCAACCCCGAGGTGCCGGTCACGAGAGTCGTCTGAATCACGCTGCAGCGGACGCCGGGATCGGTGCGAGGATCCCGAGCGTCAGCCGCCCCGGCCGTGGCGAGGGAACTCGCATCGTCCCGGCGTCCCACCCCACACGAGAGCCTGACACCCCGGAGTTTCCAGCCGCCCATGTCCGAAGTCTTCCACGTCGTCCCGGTTGACGCCCACGAGTCGATCGTCCGCTCCGCCTATATCCACCGCGGCTTCGACGCCGCCGAGGCCGAGCATGCCGCCAAGCTCGCCACCGCCGCCACGCGGCACGGCATCCGCACCCACAACGCGATCAAGGCCCTGCACCTCGACGAACTGTTCGGCTCCAAGGCTGGGGGCTGCGTGCCGAAAGCGTCGATCCGGAGGCTGCCGAGCCGATTCCAGGCGGCCGAGACCTGGGACGCCCAGAAGAAGCTCGGCCAGGCCGTTGCCTGGGAGGCGATCGACACCTGCATGAGGCTCGCCGACACCTACGGCTGCGGGACCGTGGCGATCGACAACGCCTTCCACTACCTGTGGGGCGGCGGCTACGTGATGGAGGCGGCGAAAAAAGGCTACATCGCCTACACCAATTGCACCGCGTCGCTGGCGGAGGTGGTGCCGTTCAAGGGCGTGTTCCCCACGCTGGGCACCAATCCGCACTCCTGGGGCTTTCCCACCACCGACGCGATCGGCTACCCGATCGTGATCGACTGGGCGACGTCGGTGATCGCGATGGGCCGCGTGCAGCAGCTCAAGCGCGAGGGCAAGCCGCTGCCGCCGAACGCCGCAGTCGACAAGGACGGCCAGCCGACGACCGACCCCGACAAGGCCGTCTCGCTGCTCCCGTTCGGCGACCACAAGGGCTACGGGCTCTCGCTGATCAACGAGATCGTGGGCGGCTTCATCGGCGGCTCGCTGCCGACGATCCGCAGCCGCGCCCCGGTGCCGGGCGAGAAGCAGAACTGCGCGTTCTTCTTCCAGGTGATCCACCCCGAGGCGCTGAGCGGCGGAGCGTTCGCCAAGGGCCGCTCCCAGGCCGACAACGTCAAGGCGGTGCTCGCCGACATTCTCGGCCACGGCAACGCGAAGTGCATGCTGCCGGGGCAGCTCGAGGCCGAGGCGGCCAAGCGGAGCGACCGGGCCGGTGGGCTGTTGTTCTCGAAGGCCGAGGTCGAGGCGCTCAACGAGATCGCCCACGAGGCCGGTCTCACGCCGCTCGACCCCGCGTCTCTGCCGGTCGCCTGACGGCGTGACGCTTCCTGGCTCAGCAAGCCCAATCGCGTAAGCGATGGGGACCTCGATTCTTCCGACCAAACCACTCTTCCATGAAAGGCTCGCCATGTCACTCACCATCAAGCCCAAAGACTCCTGTGCCTTCGACGAGGTCTCGCTCGGTGAGATCATGCTCCGGCTCGACCCGGGCGAGGGGCGGATCCGCACGGCCCGGCACTTCACGGTCTGGGAGGGAGGGGGCGAGTACAACGTGGCCCGCGGCCTGCGGAAGTGCTTCGAACTCAAGACCGCCGTGGTGACAGCCTTCGTCGACAACGAGGTGGGGCATCTCGTCGAAGACTTCATCATGCAGGGGGGCGTATGCACCGATTTCATCCAGTGGCGGGCCGACGACGGGATCGGCCGCACGGTGCGGAACGGCCTCAACTTCACCGAGCGGGGCTTCGGCATCCGCGGGGCGGTGGGCGTGCCCGACCGGGGCAATACGGCCGCCAGCCAGCTGAAGCCGGGTGACGTGGACTGGGAGCACCTGTTCGGAAAGCTCGGCGTCCGCTGGTTTCACACCGGGGGGATCTTCGCCGCCCTCTCGGAGACGACCGCGGCCCTCACCATCGAGGCCGTCAAGGCGGCCAAGAAGCACGGCACGATCGTGTCGTACGACCTCAACTACCGTCCCAGCCTCTGGAAGAGCATCGGCGGCCAGCCGAAGGCCCGCGAGGTGAATCGCGAGATCGCGAAGCACGTGGACGTGATGATCGGCAACGAGGAAGACTTCACAGCCTCGCTGGGCTTCGAGGTGGAGGGGGTCGATCACACCATCAGCGCGATCGAGACCGACGCCTTCCGGAAGATGATCGAGACGGCGGTGAAGGAGTTCCCCAACTTCAAGGTGGCGGCCACCACGCTCCGGCGGGTGATCACGGCCACGAAGAACGACTGGAGCGCCATCTGCTGGCACGACGGGAAGTTCTACGACAGCCGCAAGTATCCGGAACTCGAGATCCTCGACCGGGTCGGTGGCGGCGACAGCTTCGCCAGCGGCCTCGCGTTCGGCTTCCTGGAGTTCAACTGCCCGCAGAAGGCGGTGGACTACGGTGCCGCCCACGGCGCCCTGGCGAGCACCACTCCGGGTGACACCTCGATGGCCACCCGGGCCGAGGTGGAGAAGCAGATCAAGGGAGGCGGGGCCCGCGTCGTGCGGTAGCGGCCGGCCGCCTCAGCCCGAGACGCCGTCCATCTGGAGTTCGACCCAGGACCGGCAGCCGCCGTAGGACTCGTGCCAGGAAAGCGTGAGCGGCGTGGCCAGGGGCCGCACCTCCACTTCCAGCACGTGGAGCTCGTCCTTCCAGCGGTGGAACCGCTCGGCCACCACGGCGTCGGACCAGACGTGCCGGCCACGGTAGGCGGCCAGATCCTCGATCCGCACCACGCGGCGTGCCGCGCGGACGGTCGCCGCGTGCCGGAACACCACGCGGCCCTCCGGTGGGCGGTCGGCCTCGATGTCCACCAGCAGGTCGCGGGCCTCGGGAATCAGGCTCTCCGGCGCCTGGTGCAAAAACGTGGGCAGGAGGAAGAAGGCGGCGTGTTCGGGCCGGAACTCGCCCCCATCCTCCACGATGCCGCCCTTCCGAAGGATCACATCCTGCCGGCCCGTCGCCAGAGCCCGGCAGATGGCGGCCCACTCCTTGAATGCCGTCCGCATCGGGTCACTTCGCCCGGCGGACGTGAATGCCGACGGCATTGACCTGGATCACCGGAATGCCAAGCTTCGGATCGAAGAAGGCCGTGCCCTTCACGACCACGTCCTGCCCCTCGGCCACGCCGAGCAGTTTCGGGGCGTCGAGCGGGAGCACCTTGCCATCGGCACCGGCGACGCTCACGGCCGCGATCGGCGAGTTCGCGGCCCGCTTCTTGCAGAACGGGCAATCGTCCGGCTTATGACCGGGCTTCGCCGCATGATCGTCCGCCGCCGGAATCTCGAGCATCGAAAACGAGGCCTCGTTCTTCCCGAACGGCGACGTGCCCCGCCCCCCGATCCGGCCCGCGACCACGATCGGCTGCGGGGCGGCGGTGAGCTTCGCCTTCGCATCGGCGATCGAGACGGCCCCGGCTGGCTCCTCCGGAAGCAAGACCGCGCTGCGGATCGCTGCCACGTCGATCTCGGCCCGCGCCGTGAACCCGGCGACGACGGTGGCCAGGGCGGCCACCACGACCACCACGTGCTGCATGCTCGATCGCATCACTTCACCTCTCCCAGCGCCTGGAATGCGGCTTCGAGCCGGTCCTTGACCGACTCCAGCGCCTTCTTGGGATCGGCTTTTTCGTCGCCGGAATGGAACGCCTCGTCAACCTTGCCGAAACACTCCTCCAGTTCATCGAGCCCCGTCTTCGCGGCGTCGGCGAGCCCCTCCTTGGTCGCCATCCCGCGGACGGCCTCGAGCAGGTGGCCGATCTCGTGCACCGCCTCGTCGGCGTCTGCACCCGCCTCGGCGGCCAGCTTCGTCGCCAGTTCGCCGCCCAGGGAGCGGAGCGCGGCGACGCCTTCCGCGAAGGACTTCGGCTCGTCGTGACCGTGTTCGTGGGTGTGATCGTGGCCTGCGTGGGGATCGCGGGACTGGGCGGCTGGCGTGGCCGGCCGCGACGGCGCCGCGGCCGGGGCACACCCGACGGCGACGGCCAGGAGCATCAGCGGGGCCAGGCGGGCGAGCGGGGGGTGCATCGGCATGGAATCCTCCGGAGGCGGCTGGGAGCGGACGGACACTCCGTCATCCTATCCGCCTCCCTCACTTCCGCGGAACCGGCCCTGGGACGGCGGCGACCACCTCCGCCGGACTCGCCGCGAGGCAGACCAGCGAGCGGCCCGGCAGTGCCAGCGGCTGCGACGCATCCACCAGCGGCCCACGGCCGTCCGCGAAGATGTCGTCCGGGGCCGCCTGGCCCGTGTGCACGAACAGCCGCCAGGGGAGGCCGCGGACCACCGCCGCCCGGGGCAGGACCACCGTACCCGGTCGCGAATCGGCCCGGGCCACGATCAGGACGTGCCGCGGCGTGCCCTCCAAGCCACCGGCGTCGAGGTTGTTGCCGCACGCCAGCCGCTCCGCCGACGGCGCGGCGAAGAAGCAGGTGACGCAGCCGTCGGCCGCGTGCCACTCGATCGGCTGCCCATCGGCTCCGAACCACTCGACGTCGGGCAGGGCGCCTCCCTCGCTCGAGCCGCCGACCAGGAACGAACGCCGCCGTAGCGTGGGGTTGCCGAGCCGGAAGCGGACGAGCTCGCGGACGAAACGCGTCAGGTCGGCGCTCGACTCCACCAGCCGCCAGTCGAGCCACGACACGTCGTTGTCCTGGCACCAGGCGTTGTTGTTGCCCCGCTGCGTCCGCCCGACCTCGTCGCCACTGAGCAGCATCGGCACGCCCTGGCTGAGGAGGAGCGTGGCCAGCATGTTCCGCACCTGCCGCCCCCGCACCGCCTCGATCTCCGGCTGCCGCGTCGGCCCCTCGACACCGTAGTTCTCGGAGAAGTTGTTGTTGTCGCCGTCGCGATTGCCCTCGCCGTTGGCCTCGTTGTGCTTCTCGCGGTAGCTGACGAGGTCGGCGAGCGTGAAGCCGTCGTGCGAGGTGACGAAGTTGATGCTGTGGCAGGGCTGCCGGCCGTGCTCCGCATACAGGTCGCTCGAGCCGGCGAGGCGAGTGGCGAGGTGCCCGGCCTGGGCGGCGTCACCCCGCCAGAACCGGCGAACGTCATCACGGTAGCGGCCGTTCCATTCCGCCCAGCGCAGCCGCGCGAACGAGCCCACCTGGTAGGCCCCGGCGGCGTCCCAGGCCTCGGCGATCATCTTGGTGTCGGCGAGGGCGGGATCCTCGGTGATCACCTCGACCACCGGCGGATTCGGCTGCAGGTCGCCGTTGCGGTCGCGACTGAGCACGCTGGCGAGGTCGAAGCGAAAGCCATCCACGTGGTAGTTGTGCACCCAGTTCCGCAGGCAGAGGAAGATCAACTCGCGGACGATCGGATGGTTGCCGTTGATCGTGTTGCCGCAGCCGGTGTAGTTGCGGTAGCTCGAGCCCCCATCGCCGAGCATGTAGTAGACGCGGTTCTCCAGACCCTTGAACGAGAGCGTGGGGCCGAGCTGGTTGCCTTCGGCGGTGTGGTTGAAGACCACGTCGAGGATCACCTCGATGCCGGCGGCGTGCAGGGCGCGGACCATCTCCTTGAACTCGCGGACCTGCGCCCCGGGCGCGGGGTCTGCGGCGTAGCCGCGATGCGGGGCGAAGAAGGCGAGCGGGTCGTAGCCCCAGTAGTTGCCCCGCACCACGCCGTCGGCCGAGGGCATCGCGGCGGCGAACTCGTGCACGGGCATGAGTTCGACCGCGGTCACACCCAACGACTTGAGGTAGGGGATCTTCTCGATCACCCCGAGGTAGGTGCCGGGATGCTCGACGCCGCTGGTGGGGCTCGCGGTGAACCCGCGGACGTGCATCTCGTAGATCACGGTGTCGGAGAGGCCGCGGCGCAGGTGCCGGTCTCCCTGCCAGTCGAAGGCGTCGTCGATCACCACGCACCGTGGCGGCACGAGCAGGCCGTCGTCGTCGAAGCCGAACTCGCCGGCGAGCGCGCGGGCGTAGGGGTCGATCAACCGGGCCCGGCCGTCGAACCGCTGGCCGCGCTCGGGGTCGAAGGGCCCGTCGGCCTGCACGTGGTAGAGCGTCCCCGCCGCGAGCCCGGGCACGAACACGCTCCAGATGTCGCCCCAGCGGTCGCGGGCGGGATCGAGGGCGAGCGTCTCGGCCGGCGTGGTGTCGTCCGCGGAGTCGTAGAGGAGGACCCGCAACGCCGTCGCCGAGCGGCTGTAGATCACGAACTGCACGCCCCCGTCGCGGAGGATCGCGCCGTACGGGAGCGGCTGGGTGAACTCGAGCGGCGGGAGCGGCTTGCGGGCGGCGGCCCGTTTTCGCGGCGAGGGCTTGCGCGGCGGCATGCCCGGATGATACCACCGGGTCTTGCGACGCTCCGGCGGGCGGCGATGATACCGGCGTGAGCGGAGCCACCTATTCCAGCGCCGGCGTCAACCTCGAGCTCTACCGCGAGGGGATGGCCCGCCTCCCCGCGCACATGCGGCGGACGCAGTGCCCCCGCGTGCTCAGCCAGGAGGGAGGATTCGCCGCGCTGTTCGCCCTCGACTTCAAGGGACTGTTCTCCCGGGGCTACGAGGATCCGCTGCTCGTCTCCTGCACCGACGGCGTGGGCACGAAGCTCAAGGTGGCCGTGGAGACCGGGGTGCACCACACCGTGGGCATCGACCTGGTGGCGATGAGCGTGAACGACGCGCTCTGCACGGGGGCGGAGCCGCTGTTCTTCCTCGACTACGTGGCCCTGGCGAAGGACGATCCCGAGCTCCTCGACCAGATCGTCCGCGGCATCGCCGACGCCTGCGTGGAGTGTGGCTGTGCCCTCGTCGGCGGCGAGACCGCCATCCTGCCCGACATGTACCATCCCGGCGAATACGACCTCGCCGGCTTCTGCGTGGGCGTGGTCGAGCGGAAGCGTCTCGTGGACGGCCGGCAGATCCAGCCCGGCGACGTGGCCCTCGGCATCGCGTCGAGCGGCTTCCACTCCAACGGCTACAGCCTCGTGCGGAAGGCGGTGTTCGAGATCGGCGGCCTCGGCGTTCGCGACCGCGTTTCCGCGCTCGGGGGCCACACGGTCGGTGAGGCGCTCCTCACCCCCACGCGGCTCTACGCGCGGCCGGTGCGGGCGGTCCTCAGCCACTATCGCGTGAAGCAGGTCGTCCACGGGATCGCCCACATCACCGGCGGCGGACTCGTGGAGAACCTGGCCCGGATCGTTCCCGAGACCGTGCAGGTGGTGCTCGAACGGGGCTCGTGGCCGGTGCCGGCGGTGTTTCCCTGGGTACAGTCGCTCGGCGGGATCGCCCCGGATGAGATGGATCGCGTGTTCAACATGGGCATCGGCATGGTCCTCGTGGTGTCGCCCCACTTCGCCGAGAGCATCCAGAAGCAGCTCGCCGATCTCGGGTTCGACGCTGCCAGGATCGGCGTGGTGGCGGCGGCGCCGGCCACGGCCGTGGCGGCGGCGCCGGCCACGGCCGAGCGGGTCGTTCTCCGCTGACCGCGACCCCGTCCGATCAGCGGCCGCCGGGGCGGCCCGCGGAGGCGGTGCGGCCCGCGGAGGCGGTGCGGCCCGCGGAGGCCGAAGGGATCGCCGACGCTGAGCGGCTCGGGCCGGCGCCAGGGTTCGACGGCCCCGCTCGCTCGAGGGCCTCGAGCACCTGCGCTTCGGTGATCAGGTCGCGGAGCACGATCGGCTCGGGACACTCGCCGCCGGCCGTCGCCGCCGGATAGATCGCGAGCACGGGGATCGACCGGCTCTGCAGCGCCTCCAGGGCCACCTTGATCTCGTTGGAGCCGTCGGTCCAATCGGCGAGCACCGGCACCACCCGGTTTCGCTCGATGGCCGCCTTCACCCGGTCGGTCTCGATCGCATAGGCGAGGTTGAACTTGCAGGTCGGGCACCAGTCCGCCGAGAAGTCGACCATCACGGTCGCGCCGCTCCGCCGCAGCTCGGCGATCCGATCGCGGCTGAACGGCTGCTGCCACTCGATCACCGACTCGCCCGGAGCGAGGAGCGTGAACGCTCCCCAGCCGACGATGGCCGCGGTGGCCACCGCCTGCACCCAGCGGCCGAAGCCAACGGTGCCGGTCATCTCCTGCCCCTTGCCCACCCACCAGCAGGCCGCCCAGATGCCGACCAAGAGCGCGAGCGTGGGCACGAACCACTCGTGGTGCAGGATCGTGAACAGGTACACGACGGTGCCGAGCATCACGAAGCCGAGCAGTTCCTTGAACGTGGCCATCCACGCCCCGGGCTTCGGGAGGAGCTTGGCGAGCCCGGGCATCAGGCCGACGAGCACGTAGGGGAGGCACATGCCGGTGGCGATCGCCCCGAACACGGCGTAGGTGACGACCGTCGGCTGCGTGAGCGTGAACCCGAACACCGGCCCGAGGAAGGGCCCGCTGCAGGGCGTGGCCAGCACCGTGCTGAGCACGCCCTTGAGGAATGACCCGACCGGCCCCTCCTGGGATTGCACGTGGCCCGCCTTCTCCCCGATGAACCCCGGGATCGGCAGCTCCCAGATACCGAGGAACGAGAGCGCGAACGCGAACACCACGGCGATCATCGTGATGTTAAAGCCGGCCGAGGTGAACTGCTCGCCCCAGGCGAGGTTGGCCCTGCCGAGGCCGATGTTGGCCGCCACGCTCGCGGTGGCCAGCGCGAAGAACACGGCAAATACTCCCGCGCAGTACCAGAGATTCATCTGGAAAACATCGCGGCGATCGCGGCCCGACTGCTGGGCGAACGACATCAGCTTGAGGCCCAGCACCGGGAGCACGCAGGGCATGAGGTTGAGGAGCAGGCCGCCGGCGAGCCCCATGAGCAGGGCGAGCGGCAGCGAGATCACCGCGGCTGGTGCGGATGCCACCGGCATCGTGGCGGTCGCCGGCGCGGCCGCCATCGCCGGCACGGCCAACGGCGTGAACGCCCCGGGCACCGTCGTGGGGGGCGTGCTGGAGGCCGCGAGCGGCCGCACCCCCTTGGCCGCCTCGGAATACTTCGCGGCCGCGAACGTGATCGTGCCACCCGATGCGCCCGGGGCGGCAGGCGTCACCGTGAGTCGCACCGCGGCCGGCGGATCGCACGTCTGATCGCTGCAGGTCTGGAAGCCGATCACGGCCTCGAGCGGATCGGCGGACGCCGCAGGCGAGCCGAACGCGACTTCGAGGACGATCGGCCCATCCACCGCACCGGCCTCGACCAGTTCCGCGTGCGTCGTGGGCGTGGCCTTCGTCACGCTGGCCCGCGCGATCGACGACGTGGCCGCCGTGCCCGAGGAGACGATCGTGGGCTTTCCCTGCCCGACGGCGGTCTTGGCCGTGTCGGCCGGCCGGTAGAGATGCCAGCCCTCGTCTGGCACGAGTTCGATGACCACCGGCAGCGTTCCGTCGGCCGCGGTCCCCACCGCCGCCCGCATCCTGACGTGCGTGCGCTCCGGCACGTGATCGACGAACGCGAGCGTCTGCGCGGCCGGCGGTCCGGCCATCGCGGTGACTGCAGGGGCCGCGGCAGCGACGGCGGTGAACGGGATCGACTTCGGCGGCAGGCAGGTGGTGTCTTGGCAGAGCTGCAGGCTCACCGCCCCGCGGACCTCGCCCGTACCGGGACGGAGCGGCGCCCGCCACGTGACGACGCCGGAGTGCTCCTCGATCACGAGGCCCTTCCAGGCGGGCACGTCGTCCACGGTCCGCTTGTGCGGCTCGGAATCCGGCGCGAAGCCGCCGGCGACCTGCCGCGGAGAGTCTTCGGACACCTTGATTCTTGTGGCGATCGGCCCGCCCGGCTTCTGACTGATGGCGTAGAGATGCCAGCCCTCCTCGAGCGTGGCGGTGACCGCCAGCATGTCGGCCGCGTCGCCCTGACCCGGCTCCACGGCCGCCGTGATCGCCACGGGCTCGCCGAGGGCCGCCGTCACATCCGCCAGCGGGTTCGCGGAGAGCGACGGCTGGGCCCCCAAGGGCCCTGCGAGGTCTCCAGCCAGGGCCAGACTGGCTCCCCAGACCACGACCGCGGCAAACCCACCGAGCAGCCCAGCGGCTCCCCGGACCATCGTGCGAGCGTCGGAAGCCATGCGATCCGTCTGGGAAGAGGGAAGGGGGGATGCCGAGTTCGACTCCCAAAGCCGGACGACCCGATCCGTGGGTGTTTTTCGACGTTGAAAGTCTACAAACTGCACTTTTCAGCGGTCAAACTCGGGCTCGAGCCCCGCTGAGCGAGGCCAGCGCCGTGGGCAGCAGTTGCAGGAGCCGATCGATCCGCCCGACAACCCGTACAGGCAACTCAAACACCCTGCCTTCCAGGAGCGTCCACCGAAACCAGTTGTCGAGGGCGAAGACCGTGCCTGTGGCGTCGAGCCAGGGCACGAGGCGTCGCTCCGCATCGACGAGGGGGCGGATGCCCTCGTAGGCGTCAAGGGCGTCGCGCCAGGCATCGGCGAGCGGGCTCGCGGGATCGCGGGTCCAACTTCCAAGCAGCCGCGCGAGGTCGGTCGCCGGTGTATCGATGGCGGCCGCATGAAAATCGACGATCCCGGCCACCCGCCCCGGCTCGTCGGGGTCGAACAGGAGGTGGCTCGACCACACGTCACGGATCACGGCCTGAAGGACCACGGGAACCACGGGCGCCGCCGCGATGCCCTGCAGCGCCGCCTCGAGGCCGCCCTTGCGACCGCACGCTTCCGCCGCCGCGAGGCGGGCCGCGACCGCGTCGTCGAGCTCGCCGCCACCAGCGCCGGGCACGAGCGTGTGCCAGGGCGCGGCCAGCATTCGCCGCGCCTGCTCGATCCGGCGCGTCACAGCCGGGGGCACGGCGGACCGGGGCGGCGCTGCCGGCCACGCGGCCGCTGCCCGGTGAACGCGGGCGACGGCGGCGGCCGCCGCCCGAGACTGCGCGACATGGGGCGCGGTGGTCGCCACGCCCTCCACGAACCGGACCGCTTCCCACGCCCGCCCATCGGCCCCGGTGACGATGGTGCGACCACATCGCGCCGCCACCACGTCCGGCACCTCCTGGCACCCCGCCGTGCGGAGGTGCGCCATCAAGTCGTGGACCCACGCGATCTGCGATCGCGCCCCTTTCGGGAACGACTTGAGCACGAGGTCTCCGGAGGGATCACCGCTGCGCAGGCGGACGATCGTCGCACCGCTGAAGCCGTCCCCCACGAGAGGCTCGACCATGGCCGCGCGGTCGCCGAGCCACGCGGCGCCGGCCGCGCGGAGCCCTGCATCGGTCACCTCGGAAAGCAGCATCGCGCCGCCGCCATACCTGGAATTGGTCCGCCTGACACGGCGATGCTACGCTTCGATCAGCATGGGCGTCAGCGGTTCTCGGGCAGTCTGGAGGTTTCGCATGGCGGTGGGCGACGTGATCCTGGACCGTCCGTGGCGGGGCGCCGCGGCGCTCGTCGCCGTGACCGTGGCGCTCGCCTGGGGATCGCTGGGGGCCGGCGCGGTGGCCCAGGATGCCGCCAAGCCCGACCCCCCGAAGGCCGACACCCCTGCGCCCGCGACGCCGGCGGCTCCCACGCCCCAGACCACCACGCCGGCCGCGGCATCGACGTCCGGGGACAAGCCTGCCAAGCCCGCGTTCGCGGTGGTGCTGAAGGACGCGCGGCGAACCGACGGCTTGATCCCGATCTGGCGGAAAGACGACAAAGTCTACGCCGAAATCCCCGAGTCGCTGCTCGGCCGGGAGTTGTTCGTGCTGATCTCCATCGCCCGCGGCATCGGCGATCGCTCGATCCTCGGCGGCATGAGTGTCGGCAGCGGCGACGACTGGATCTGGACGCTCCGCAAGGTGGACGACGCCATCCACGTAGTCCGAAAGAATGTGCGGTTCTTCGCCGACAAGGGCAGTCCCGAGGAACGGGCGGTCGGCCTGGCCTACACCGACAGTGTGTTGTTCAGCGTGCCGATCGTCACCACAGGCCCCGGCGGCGGCCACGTGATCGACCTCGCCAAGATCTTCTTCACCGACCTGCCGCAGATCTCGCGGTCGCTGCCCGGTTTCTCCTTCGCCGCCGACCGCTCCACATGGGCCAGCGCCAAGGGGTTTCCCGACAACGTCGAACTCCAGGTGGCGGCCACCTACGCCTCGGGGGGCACCGCCGAGTTCGACACCGTGCCCGACTCGCGTGGCGCGACGGTCAACGTGCACTACTCCATCAGCCTGCTCCCGCAGAACGCCTACCGGCCGCGGCTGGCCGACGACCGCGTCGGCTACTTCGTCACCGCCCTCAAGGACTTCTCCCAGAAGGTGGATGAAGACCGGTTCGTTCGCTTCATCAACCGCTGGCAGATCGAGAAGGCCGATTCGACGGCCGCGGTGTCGCCCCCCAAGAAGCCGATCGTGTTCTGGATCGAGCGCACGGTTCCCTTCCGCCACCGGCAGGCGATCCGCGAGGGGATCGAGGCCTGGAACGAGGCCTTCGAGAAGGCGGGATTTGCCTCCGCCATCGAGGTCCGCCAGCAGCCCGATGCCGCCGACTGGGATCCCGAGGACGTCAACTACAACACGTTTCGCTGGATCACCGCCGGCCAGAGCTTCGCCATGGGACCGTCGCGGGTGAATCCGCGAACGGGCCAGATCCTCGACGCCGACATCATCTTCGACGGCGACTTTCTCCAGTTCTGGCGGCAGCAGTACGAGACCTTCACGCCCGAGTCGGTGGCCCAGCTCACCGGCGACGCCCCGGCGGGCCGCGCGGGCTTCGGCACCGCGGCCTGCGGCTGCCAGCTCTTCGACGGCCACGCCCGTGAGACCGCGCTGGCCGCGACGGCCCTGGCCGTGACCGCGGGCGGGGGGCTTTCCGCGCAGGAGCAGGACAAGCTCGTCACGCAGGGTCTGAAGCTGGTGGCGATGCACGAGCTGGGCCACACCCTCGGCCTGCGGCACAACTTCAAGGGCTCGGCGTTCCGCTCGCTGGCCGACATGAACGACGCCGCGAAGACGACGGCGGTTGGCGCCAGCACGAGCGTGATGGACTACGTGCCCGCCAACATCATGCCCAAGGGCCGGCCGCAGGGAGAGTATTACGCGGCCCGGCTCGGTCCCTACGACCTGTGGGCGATCGAATATGGCTATCGCCCGCTGCCAGGCAGTTCCACCGAGGCCGAGCGGAGCGAACTGGCGAAGATCGCCGCCCGCAGCGGTGAGCCTGCACTCGCCTACGCCACCGACGAGGACACCGAGCCAGGCGATCCCGACCCCTTCTCCAACCGCTTCGACTTCGGCAGCGACCCGATCGAGTTCGCGCGCACGCGAGCCGAGCTCGTGGCGCAGCTCATGCCGCAGATCGCCGCCCGGCTCACCTCCCGGCAGGGCGACGAACCCGCGCCGGGCTACGAACGGGTCCGGCAGGCCTTCGGCGTGCTGCTCTCGGCGCACGGTCAGGCGATGGCCCTCGCGGCCCGCGTCATCGGCGGCGTGGTCACGTCGCGAAGCCATCGCGGCGACGCCGACGCCAAGCCGCCCTTCGCGGTGGTCGATGCGGCCAAGCAGCGGGAGGCCCTCGACCTGCTCGACACGCAGATGTTTTCCGCGGAGCCGTTCTCGTTTCCGCCGGAGCTGATCAACCAGCTGGTGGCGACGAGGTGGTCGCACTGGGGCAGCACGGAGGTCGACCGCGAGGACTATCCCGTGCACGACGTGGTGCTGATGTGGCAGGACCGCGTGCTCGGCCGGCTCCTCGATCCGCGGACGCTCGACCGGATCCACGACAGCGAACTGAAGGTGGCCGCCAATCAGGACGCGTTCACCGTCGCCGAGCTCCTTGAGCGGCTCTCCCGCAGCGTGATGGCCGAGGTGCGGTCGGTCGGTCCGGGCGACTACACGGTTCGCAAGCCGGCGATTCCCAGCCTCCGCCGCGGCCTGCAGCGGGCCTACGTCTCCCGGCTCTGCGGACTCGTGCTCGGCACCACCGCCTCGTCCGACGCCCAGGCGATGGCGGCGCTCCAACTCCGCGAACTCTCCGCCTCCGTCAAGGCCCTGCTGTCGCGGGACGAGGTGAAGCTCGACGACTACTCGCGCGGGCATCTCGTGGATCTCGACGCCCGGATCACGAAGGCGCTCGACGCCAGCGTCGTGATGCCTCGTCCCTGAACGGCTCGCCAGGAGGGCGTATGCGTCTGGTCGTCGCCGTGCTCAAGCCGGCCGAGGTCGAGAGCGTCCGGCAGGCGCTGGCCGCCGTGCAGGTGACCCGGATGACGCTCTGCGACGCCCATGGCTACGATTTGTCCGCCCCCGATTCGCTCGCCCAGCAGACGATGATCGAGATCGCCGTCAACGACGACTTCGTCGACCGCACCGTGGCGGCGATCTCCGCCGTGCTGGCGGCGGGGGGCGACGCGACCAGCCGCGTGTTCGTGCTTCCGATGCTCGAGGCGGTGCAGGTCTATCGGACGGTCCGCGGCCCCGAGGCAGTGTGAGGCAGCCCATGCAATCCCGGCGGATCCTTCTCGTGACGGGCGATCTGATGGCGTCGAGCCGGCTCGCGGGCGTGGTCCGTGGCGGCGGCGGAACGCTCGAGGTGCAGGCCACGCCGGACGGCGTGGCGGCCGGATCGTCCTACGACGTGGTGCTCGTTGACATCCAGTCGTGCTCCGATCCGGCGGCCGCCATCGGCCGGCTCCGCGCGGTGGCCAGCCCGCAGGGCGCGGTGATCGCGTTCGGTCCGCACGTGTGGAAGGAGCGGCTCGAGGCGGCGGTCGCGGCAGGGGCCGATGCAGCGGCGAGTCGCGGCGAGGTGCTGGAGGGCCTGGCGACGCTGCTCGACCGCGTAACGCGGCAGGGGCCGATGCAGCGGCGAGTCGCGGCGAGGTGCTGGAGGGCCTGGCGACGCTGCTCGACCGCGTAACCTGAGGAGTGGCCGCAGGTTTTCAACCTGCGGGGCGGCCAACTCCGGCGTGGTGCATGTGCAGATTGCAAACCTGCACCCACTCGGGCGGGCTTTCAACCCGCGGCACGCTCAGCCGTTGCGGGGCTCCTCACCACCCGGCTCGTCGATCACGACCTCGTCGAGTTCGGTGCCGTCCACGTCCTGCCGGAGGAGCATGTAGGCCGCCGTGGCGATCGCCCAGAAGTAACCCCAGCCGAACGACGCGAGGAGATGGGCGAGCCCGCGGCTCCAGAACCCGATCGCCCGTACGCCCCACCGCGAGGCCTCGTCGCCCACGCCCGAGAGGCCGTCGAGCACCACCGCCGTCCGCTGGTGGCCCATGCCGAAACTCGCCGCCCACATCGCCAGCGTGCCGGTGGCGTCGGCGAACATGCTCGCGACCGCGACGGTCGGCACGGCCACGGCGAGCGCCACCAGCGCGTAGAAGGCGTAGTGCAGCGGCCGCTGATAGAGGTACGAGAAGGCGGTCGAAATCGCCTGGAAGCTGTCGCCCCGCTCCACGCCCACCGCCGCCACCATCAGCGGCCAGCCGGCCACGACTCCGATCGCGAGGATGGCCAGCACGACCGCACCGAGCAGCACCAACGGCCAGACCGCGCCGGCGAAGGCCAGGCCCAGTTCCGTCCGCATGGCGAGGCCGAGCAGCGCGCCGGGAACGCTGAGGGCGAGGATACCCACCAGCACGAAGAGCGCCGCGTTGAACGCCGGCAGCCATTTCCGCGACCCGAAGAGCGTGGCCCCGAGCGGGCCGGGAGCCTCTTCACCCACCAGTTTCAAGGCTACGTGCCGGGTGATGCCCGTGCCGAAGATCGACCACACGAGCACGAACCAGCCGAGCCGGGCCGCAGCGCCGAGCAGTTGCGTCGAGGTGGCCGACGGCCGAAACGGCACGCTCACCAAGGCGAGAAGCTCGGCCAGCGGCCGGGGCAGCCGCCGCACCACGTCGTGCAGCCACGGCGTGGCGCCCCCTCCCGGCCCGCTCGGGGCCAGCGGCGTCGCGACCGCGGTCTCGCCGTCGGGCAGCACGAGTCCGCCATCGACAGGGCCGGCGACGTTCACGAAGCCATCCGCGCCCGCGAGACCGAGTTGGTTGCAGGCGGACCAGCCGGCCCACGTGGCAACGGCGCCGAGCGCCGCGAGCACGATCACGGTCGGCGAAAAGGCGGAGGCGGCGGCCCGGAACAGGAGCCACCACGGTAGGGCGTCGCTCCAGCGGATCTCGTGGACGACCGTGCCGGAAGGATTCGGGCTCGCGGACATGGATCAATCTCCTCGCGTCGGCCGCCGTTCCCAAGAGGGAAGGCGGGTGCGGGAGTATAAGCCGTGCGGGCCACCGGCGCCGTGGGCAGACCACGGCCGGCCGACCGATCCTCACGACTCGGTGTCGGCCTCGTCGTCGCCGTCGTCGCCACGCTTCGTTTCCGGCAGCCCGTACGCCTCGTCGAGCCAGCGGCCCAGGTCGATCAGCCGGCAGCGGTCGCTGCAGAACGGCAGCGTGGGCGTCGTCTGCAGGTCCACCGGCGCGTCGCAGACGGGGCAGAGCGGCATCGGATCAGCCCTCGCCGGACTTCTTCGGGCCCCGGTCGGAGTTGTTGTCGGGCTTCTTGCCGCCATCGCCGCCGCCCGACGATTTCTTGTCGGCCTCGGCGCCCTTCTTGTAGGAGTCGCTGCGGTAGTCGGTCTTGTAGAAGCCCGAACCCTTGAACACGATCGCCCCACCCGCCCCGATCAGGCGGCGGAGTTTCTTCTTGCCGCACTCGGGGCAGGTCTTCTTCACGGGGTCGGTCATCGACTGGAACAGCTCGAAGGCATGGCCGCAGCCGTCGCAGACGTAGTCGTAGGTCGGCATCGCTCACCCTCCCTTCGCCACGATCACCTGGGCCGGCCGGACCACGCGATCGTGCAGCTTGTAGCCCCGACTCGCCGTGCCCACGACCGTCCCGGCGACCACACCCGGCACCTCCTGCTGGAGGATCGCATCGTGCACCGCAGGATCGAAGGCCGCTCCGTCGGTCTCGATCGTCTGGCAGCCGTGGCTGCCGAGCAGCTTTTCGAGCTGCTGGGCCGTCATCCGGAATCCGGACCGCAACGACTCGACGTCCGCGGTCTTCTCCGCGGCCTCGATCGCCCGGAGCACGTTGTCGAGCACCGGCAGCAGGTCGCGCAGCACGTCGATCTCCCGATACCGTTGCGCTTCGTCGTATTCGCGCCGCGACCGTTTGCGGTAGTTCTCCAGTTCCGCCTGGGCGCGGAGCACCCGCTCCTGGAGTTCCGCCACCTGCGATCCCTGTGCGGCTGCGGCAGAATCGGCTCCGGCGGCCGGCTCGGTGCCTTCGACGGGCTCGTCGTCACTCATGATGCCTGCTCCTTGCGCTGAGGATCAGTCTCGGTGCCCTGGAAGTATTCGGCAAGCCGGCTGAAGAACGACGACCGCTTGGGCGTCACGGCCGCCTGCTCCTCGTGGGCGAGTTCCCGGAGGAGCTCTTCGGCCCGCGGCGAGAGGGTTTTGGGAACCTCCACGTGCACGTGCACGTTCAGATCGCCCACGCCCCGGCCACGGACCTCGGGCATGCCCAGCCCGCGCACCCGGATCACGTCACCGCTCTGCGTGCCCCGCGCGATCTGCAGTGGCTTGGGGCCGTCCAGCGTGGGTACGTCCACCGTGGCCCCGAGCGCCGCCTGCGTGAAACTCACCGGAACTTCGCAGTGGAGTTCGCGACCGTCCCGGGAGAGGAACGGGTGCTCCTCGATCTCGATCACGCAGTAGCAGTCGCCGGGCGGGCCGCCGTTGGCCCCCGGCTCGCCTTCGCCGGCGAGCCGCACGCGAACGTCGCTGTCCACCCCCGCCGGGATCGTGACCCGCCGCTCGACCTGCTCCTCGGTGACGCCCTCGCCCGCGCACGTCGGACACTTGTCGCGGATCACGCTGCCGGCGCCCCGGCAGGCCGGACAGGTGGTCTGCAAGCGAAACACGCCGGCCGACTGGATCACCTGCCCCTTGCCACCGCAGTAGTCGCAGGGTTGCGGAGCCGTGCCCTTCTTCGCCCCCGACCCGTCGCAGGCATCGCACATCTCGTGGCGGCCGAACGAGACGGTCTTCGTCACGCCGCGGGCCGCCTCCACGAGGGTCAGCGACACCTGGCTGAAGACGTCGCGGCCCTTCCTCGGCCGTGGCCCCCGCGACCGACCGCCGAAGGCATCGCCGAACATGCCCCCGCCGAAGAGATCGCCGAATGCGTCGAAGATGTCCGAGACGTCGTTGAACTCGTGCCGCTGCCCCGCCTGCACGCCCGCGTGGCCGAAACGGTCGTAGCGGGACCGCAGGTCGGCGTCCGACAGCACCTCGAAGGCCCGCGCGGCCTCCTTGAAGCGGGTCGCCGCCTCGTCATTCCCAGGGTTCTTGTCGGGATGGAACTTGATCGCCAGCTTGCGATAGGCATCCGTGATCTGCGCGGCGGTCGCCCGCCGCTCGACCCCGAGCACCTCGTAGTAGTCACGCTGGTCAGGCATGTCGCGTCCCTCCCGCCTCGCGACCGATGCCGGGCGCGGTGGAAGCTCGCCCGGCCGGCCGGCGCGGACTCACCGGACCGAGCCTTCGATCTTCCGCTTCTTGGCGTCGTCCTTGTCGAGGTTGGTGACGAGGGCCTCGGTGGTGAGCAGCAGGCCCGAGATGCTCGCCGCATTCGTGAGCGCCACGCGGACCACCTTCACGGGGTCGATGATGCCCGCCTTGAGCATGTCGACGTACTCACCCTTGTTGGCGTCGTAGCCGATGGTCACGTCCTTCTGAGCCACCTCGTCAGCCACCACGGCGCCGTCGATGCCGCCGTTCTCGGCAATCTGGCGAATCGGGGCCTCGAGGGCATGGAGGATGATGTCCACGCCGATCTTCTCGTCTCCCTTGGCCTGCGATCGGGCCTTCTCCACCGCCTCGCGGCAGCGGAGCAGGGCCACGCCGCCGCCCGGCACGATGCCCTCTTCGACGGCCGCGCGGGTGGCGTGGAGCGCGTCCTCGACGCGGGCCTTCTTCTGCTTCATCTCGGCTTCGGTGCCCGCGCCGACCGACACGATCGCCACGCCGCCGGTGAGCTTCGCGAGACGCTCCTGAAGCTTTTCGCGGTCGTACTCGCTCTCGGTGTTCTCGATCTGCTGGCGGAGCTGCTGCACGCGGGCCTGCACGTCGGCCTGCTTGCCGGCGCCCTGGACGATCGTGGTCTCCGCCTTGTCGACCGTGACGCTCTTGGCCCGGCCGAGGTGGGAGAGGTCGAGGCTCTCGAGCTTGAGGCCGAGATCCTCGCTGATCAGCGTGCCCCCCGTGAGCGTGGCGATGTCGCCGAGCATGGCCTTGCGGCGGTCGCCGAAGCCCGGGGCCTTCGCGGCGCACACGTTGAGCACGCCGCGGAGCTTGTTCACCACCAGGGCCGTGAGGGCGTCGCCGTCGACGTCCTCGGCGATGATCAAGAGCGGCTTGCCCGACTGCGCCACCTTCTCGAGCAGCGGGAGCAGATCCCGGAGATTCGAGATCTTCTTCTCGTGGATCAGGATCAGGGCGTCGTCGAGTTGGCACTCCATCTCGGCGGGCTTGTTGATGAAGTAGGGGGAGACGAAGCCCTTGTCGAACTGCATGCCGTCCACGAACCGGACGGTCGTGTCGATCGTCTTGCCCTCCTCGACCGTGATCACCCCGTCCTTGCCCACCTTCTGCAGGGCCTCCGCGAGGAGGTCGCCGATCGCCCGGTCGTTGTTGGCGCTGATGGCCCCGACCTGGGCGATCTCCTCGGGCCGCTCGACCTTGCGGGCCATCTCCATGAGCCGCTGCACGGCCGCGGCTACGCCCTTCTCGATCCCGCGGCGGACGGCCGTGGGGTTCGAGCCGGCGGCGACATTGCGGGTGCCCTCACGGAAGATGGCTCGGGCCAGCACGGTGGCGGTCGTCGTGCCGTCACCGGCCAGATCCGACGTCTTCGACGCCACCTCGTTGACCAGCTTGGCCCCCATGTTCTCGAACGCGTCTTCGAGATCGACCTCCTTGCTGACGGTCACGCCGTCCTTGGTTACCGTCGGGCCGCCATACGACTTGTCGATGATGACGTTGCGGCCGGTCGGGCCCATGGTCACGGCCACGGCGCCGGCCAGCTTCTCCACGCCCTTGAGCAGCTTGGCGCGGGCGTTGTCGTCGAACATCAGTTGCTTGGGCACGGGTCGGTCTCCTGGATGCGTTCGAGAAGGCTGGAAGGATGGGGAGAGGAATCAGGACAGGACCTTGGCGAGGATGTCGGTCTCGCGAAGGATCTTGACCTCGTGGCCGTCGACCTCGATGTCGCTGCCCGAATACTTGCCGTAAATGACCTCGTCACCGATCGAGAGCGACGGGGTGGCCCGCTGCCCGTTCTCGAGGAGCTTGCCGGGGCCGATGGCCACGACGTGCCCGCGCTGCGGCTTCTCCTTCGCGGAATCGGGAAGCACGATGCCTCCGGCGGTCCGCTCCTCGGCCTCGGCCGGCTCCACCACCACGCGGTCGTCGAGCGGACGGATCTTCAGGTTCTTGGCTGCCATCTGTTGGGTCTCCGATTTGAGGTGAAAAACGAGAGTTGGTTCGAGAACGTTCCGCGGCAGAGGCCGAGCCGGGCGGTCACATCATGCCGCCCATGCCGCCCATGCCCATGCCACCCATGCCACCCATGCCGCCCATCCCCATGCCGCCCATGCCGCCCATGCCACCGCCCATGCCGTGGTCATGGCCGTCGCCGGCCGCCGGCTCCTCGTCCTTGGGGATCTCCGTGATCAGCGAATCGGTCGTGAGCAGCAGGGCCGCCACGCTCGCCGCGTTCTGCAGGGCGGTCCGCACCACCTTCGCCGGGTCGATCACACCGGCGCTCACGAGGTCGCAGTACTCCCCCTTGTCGGCATCGTAGCCATCGTTCTTGCCCTTCATCTGCCGAACGCGGTTGACCACCACGGAGCCGTCGGTGCCGGCGTTCTCGGCGATCGCCGTGAGGGGATACCGCAGCGAGTTCTTCACGATCGCGGCCCCGAGCTTCTCGTCTCCCTCGAGAGCGAGCTTCTCGACCGCCTTCTCACTGTGCAGCAGCGCCACGCCGCCGCCCGGCACAATCCCCTCGGCGAGCGCCGCCTGCACGGCACTCTTGGCGTCGTCGATCAGGGCCTTCCGCTCCTTCATCTCGGTCTCGGTGGCGGCGCCCACGTTGATTTGGGCCACGCCTCCGGCGAGCTTGGCGAGCCGCTCCTGCAGCTTTTCGCGGTCGTAGTCGCTGGTGGTCTTCGAGATCTCGTCGCGGATCTGGGCCACGCGGCCGTCGATCGCCGACTTCGCTCCCGCCCCACTGATGATCGTGGTGTTTTCGGCCTCCACGATCACCTTCTTGGCCCGGCCGAGGTCGCTGATCTTGACGGCGTCGAGGGCGATGCCGAGGTCCTTGAAGATCGCCTGCCCGCCGGTGAGCACCGCGATGTCGCCGAGCATGGCCTTGCGACGGTCGCCGTAGCCGGGCGCCTTGACGGCGACCGACTGGACGATGCCCCGCAGCTTGTTGACGACGAGCGTGGCCAGGGCCTCACCCTCGACGTCCTCGGCGATCACCACCAGCGGCTTGCCCGCCTTGCTGATCGCCTCCATGAGGGGCACGAGGTTCTTGGCGCTCGAGATCTTCTCCTCGAAGACCAGGATGTAGGGGTTCTCGAACTCGCACACCTGCGCGTCGGCGTCGGTGACGAAGTGCGGCGAGAGGTAGCCACGGTCGAACTGCATGCCCTCGACCACGTCCACCGTCGTCTCGGCCTGCTTGCCTTCCTCGACCGTGATCACACCGTCCTTGCCCACCTTGAGGAACGCCTCGGAAAGCACGTTGCCGATCGTCGGATCGTTGTTGCCGGCGATCGTGGCGATCTGCATCAGTTCCTTCTTGTTCTTCTCGTTGATCGGCGTGGCCATCGCGAGCACCGCCTTCGAGACGGCCTCGACGGCCTTGTGGATCCCGCGCGAGAGCGCCATCGGGTCGGCGCCGGCGGCGATCATCTTGATCCCTTCGCGAAAGATCGCCTCGGCGAGCACCGTGGCGGTGGTGGTGCCGTCGCCCGCCACGTCGTTCGTCTTGCTGGCCGCCTCCTTCACCAGCTGGGCGCCGAGATTCTCGTAGGGATCCTCGAGGTCGATGTCTTCGGCGACGGTCACGCCGTCCTTGGTGACCTTGGGCGATCCCCAGCCCTTGTCGAGCACCGCGTTGCGGCCACGGGGACCGAGCGTGCTCTTCACGGCTCGGGCAAGCTTGGAGACGCCGGCGAGCAGCGGCTGACGGGCCTCGTCGTCGAACACCATCTGTTTGGCCACGGAAGACTCCTCTGAACGGGTGACGTGGGTGGTGACGTTTTTTGGCAGACCATCCCTGGGATGCCCCGGAAGAATGCAAGCCGCGTGCCACGGACCTCAGAACCCGCGAAAGTCCCTTGTTCTCGGCTGTTTTTGGCCGAGGATTCAGCCGGCCCCATTCGCCAGGTGCCGAATTGGCAGGGAGTTGGTGGTGAGCGGCCGCGGCCTTTCGGCACCACGTCTCTGGCGACCCCGACGTGGTGTCCAACGTCCAGTGTCGCGGCCGGACGCGCAGGCCGACCTGAAAGGCTCCTGCGGCGACGCGGGCTCGTAGGATCGCGCAGCGACCGGAGGCAGCCGGCCGATGGGGGCAGCCAGGGAGCGGCATCGCGGCCCCGATGCCCCATCCCGACCAGGAGCGTCAGCCATGTCCATCACCAGCGAGAACATCGGCTGGATCTACGACAAGGACGGGGCCGTCACGTCCACCCGCTACCTCGGTGGCGACGGCGAGTGGGCGATCGAGGATGTGGGCGACTTCGACGGCAACGCGGTGACCGACCTGGTGTGGCGAAACACCGCGGGGAGCACCGTCATCTGGCTGATGCAGGCCGACGGCGCCATCCTCTCGCAGGCCTTCATCGGCGGCGACCCCACCTGGCGGGTCGAGGCGAGCGGCGACTACAACGGCGACACCCGGGACGACGTCGTGTGGCGCGACTCTGCGAGCGGATTCAACGTGATGTGGCTGATGGACGGCACCACGGCGACCGAGGAGCAGATGATCGGCGGCAACCTCGCCTGGCGGCTGGCCTCCACGTCGGCCGACTACGATTCCAACGCCGACGGCATGACCGACCTGATCTGGACCAGCGCCGCCGGCGCGTCGGTGCTGCATCGGATGAACGGCACGAGCGTGCTCTCGGCGGCGGTTCTGTCCTCGAATGCCCACGCCACGCTGGCCGGCACCGGGGATTTCAACGGTGACGGCCGGCACGACCTGCTCTGGCGGAACTCCTCCTCGGGGAACTCCTCCTCGGGGATCGCCCCCGGAATGGTCATCGGCTGGCTGATGGACGACGGGACGATCATCTCGACCGTGCTCGTCGGGGGCGACCTCTCCTGGGCGGTCAACAACACGGCCGACGTGAACGGCGACGGCAAGACCGACATCATCTGGCGCGACGCGAGCGGCGGGACGGTGGCCTGGCTGATGAACTCGTTCAACGTCCTCGAGCACGTCGTGCTCGGGGGCGACGCGACCTGGACGCTGATCCGCCGTCCCGGCGTGCATCCCACCTGAGCGCTCGAGCCGCAGGCTGGGAACTCCGGCAGCGACGCGGCGATCTGGCACGGGATTTGCAGTTGAATCCTGGTGCCAGATCGGCCGTGGTCCGTCGCGGGTGATGGACGCCGATCTGGAGCCGTTTTTCAGCATCGGAGGCTCCCATGAACCGCCAGACCCGTCGCGAGCGATCGTTCGATTCCGCACGCCGCGCTGCAAAATGCTCCGTCAGCGTCGAGCGGCTGGAGCGCCGGGCGATGCCCGCCGCGCTCCCCTTGGCGCCGCCGCCTCCGACCTCGCCTCCCACGGTCGAGGTGCGTTCGCTCGACGGCACGGGCAACAACCTCGCCCATCCCGACTGGGGCAGCACCGCCGAGCAGCTCCTGCGGACCTCGGCACCGGCCTACGCCGACGGCATCTCCGCGCCCGCGGGTGCGGATCGGCCCAGCCCTCGGCTCGTGAGCAACCTGCTCGCGGCGAGCCCACCCGGCGGCGTGATCAACGACCGCGACTGGACCGCCTTCGTCTACGCCTGGGGCCAGTTCCTCGATCACGACCTCGGCCTCACCGACACCTCGCGGCGAGCCCACCCGGCGGCGTGATCAACGACCGCGACTGGACCGCCTTCGTCTACGCCTGGGGCCAGTTCCTCGATCACGACCTCGGCCTCACCGACACCGCCTCCCCGCGGGAGGGGTTCTCGATCGCGGTGCCGGCCGGCGATCCGTCGTTTGACCCCGCGGGCACGGGCGCGATGACGATCTCGATGTCGCGGTCGGCCTTCGACCCCGCCACGGGCCTCGGCAAGGGCAATCCGCGGCAGCAGACCAACTCGCTCACCGCCTTCATCGACGGGTCGCAGATCTACGGCAGCGATGCCCACCGGGCCGCTGCGCTCCGCACCTTCGCCGGCGGACTGATCGAGAACCCCTCCCGCGGGCACGGGCGCGATGACGATCTCGATGTCGCGGTCGGCCTTCGACCCCGCCACGGGCCTCGGCAAGGGCAATCCGCGGCAGCAGACTAACTCGCTCACCGCCTTCATCGACGGGTCGCAGATCTACGGCAGCGATGCCCACCGGGCCGCCGCGCTCCGCACCTTCGCCGGCGGACTGCTGCGGACCTCCGCCGGGGACCTGCCGCCGCTGAACACGGGCGGCCTCGCGAACGCCAACGACGCCCACCGGGTCGCCGACTCGGCGCTGTTTCTCGCCGGCGACGTGCGGGCCAACGAGAATCCGGAGCTGCTCGCCCTTCACACGCTGTTTCTCCGCGAGCACAACCGGCTCGCCACGGAAGCCGCGGCCCGCAATCCCGCGCTGACCGACGAGCAGCTCTACCAGCACGCCCGTCGACTGGTGATCGCGGAGCTGCAGAAGATCACCTACGACGAGTTCCTGCCGGCGCTCCTGGGCACCCCGAAACCGGGCGCCGACGGCATCGCCCCCTACCGTGGCTACCGCGCCGACGTGAATCCCGGGATCGCCACCGAGTTCTCCACGGTCGCGTTTCGGGTGGGCCACAGCATGCTCGGCGAGGACATCGAGTTTCTCGACGCCACCGGCACCGCGGTCCGCGACCCGTTGCCGCTCCGCGACGCCTTCTTCAATCCGCAGCCGCTGTCGGACGTCGGGATCGACCCGATCGTCAAGTATCTCGCCAGTTCACGCGGCCAGGAAATCGACACCGCGGTGGTGGACGACGTGCGGAACTTCCTCTTCGGGGCGCCGGGGCAGGGTGGCTTCGACCTCGCCGCGCTCAACATCCAGCGGGGCCGCGACCACGGGATCGCCGATTACAACACCGTCCGCGTCGCCTACGGGCTGCCGCGGCTGACGTCGTTCGCCCAGATCACCGCCGACGTCGGCGTGCAGCAGGCCCTCCAGCAGGCCTACGGCACGATCGACCGGCTCGACGCCTGGGTGGGCGGCCTCGCGGAAACGCACCTGCCTGATTCGAGCCTGGGAGCGACGTTCACGCGGATCATCGTCGATCAGTTCACGCGGCTCCGCGACGGCGACCGGTTCTGGTATCAGAACGCGCTGCCGGCCGGAGCCTTGCAGACCGTGCAGGGGACGACGCTGGCCGACGTGATCCGGCGAAACTCCGCGGTGACGAACATCCAGCCGGGCGTGTTCTTCTTCAAGGCGTCGATCGCGGGAAACGTGTTCGCCGACGGCAACCGCGACGGCGTCCGGCAGTCGCTCGAAGCCGGCATCGCCTCCCTGACGGTGTCGCTCGTCAACGCCAGCGGAACGACCGTGGCGACGACGCGGACAAACGCGCGGGGCGATTACGTGTTCGCACGGCTCGATCTCGGCTCGTACCACGCGGTGCTGACGCCCGCCGGCGGTCCCGCCGTCAGCGGCCGCGTGGTGGCGATCACCAGGGGCGGGGCGATCACGAAGGTGGACGTCGGCCTCCCGCCGGCCGCACCGCGACCGGCCGCCAAGCCTGCTGCGACCTCGACGGTGGCCGCGCCGGCGATGAAGCCGTCGCTCGCCCTCGACGCCGCGTTCGCCGGAATGGGCGGCTCGACGTCCGGCACGATCAAGCGACCGGTGCCGCGCTGACGGCAGACGCGGCTCATTCGGCAGGCGATCCAGAGTCCCAGCCGGCCGCGTCGCGGTCGTTGACGCGCAGGAGCGCGCCGGCGGGCAGCGTGGGGGCGAACCGCACCCGCCGCGGACGCTCCGCCGGGCCGCCGAGGTCGAGTTCCAGCGGCAACGAGCCCGCCACGGTGAACCGCGTGCCATCGAGCCGCGCCGTCACGTCGCGACCGGCAAACGCGCGGCGAAACGCCGCAAACGCCGCATCGTCGACCGCCTCGCGGAGTTCGAGGTCGAGCGCCAGCAGCGCGCCACGACCGGGTGGTCCTTCGGCAAAGCTCACCGTGAGCCGCTGCACGGGCCGGACGCCGCCGTCGGCCACGAGCGCGCAGCCCTCGGGACGCAGATCGGCGGCGGCCGCCGAGAGCACGCGGATCGCCAGCACGGTGCCCCCGCCCCCGCGGAGAAACACACGCGCAGCCCTCGGGACGCAGATCGGCGGCGGCCGCCGAGAGGACGCGGATCGCCAGCACGGTGCCCCCGCCCCCGCGGAGAAACACGACCGGTTCCGCGGGCAGGCGGGCGCCGGCGGCGAGCGGGGCATCGACGGACCACACCTGGCACCCCGAGGGCATGAGCAGGTGGGCCTCCAGGCAGGCGAGCGACGCAGGCTCAACCCCGAAGGCCGGCCGGCGGGGATCGAGAACCCACGCGGCGGTGACCCGCGCCCCCTCCTGGGAGCTGATCGTATAGGGGCGGAGGTGGTGCGCCTTGCGATGGCCGGCCGCGCCACTCGGCACCCGTTCGAGACCGTAGGGATCCCGGCGGCCGTCGAACACGAGCGTCACGTTCGGCGTCTCGACGGGCCAGATCGCCGCCTCGCCATCGCGATCGTCCACCGGTGGCAGGTTGGCGACGAGCGTCTTGTCTTCCGCGCCGCGGCCATCACCCGCCACCCCGAGGCTCGCGGTTCGGCCCACGTAGTTCGTGATCCGCTGCCAGGAGTGCGTGCCCGTCCGCTCCACGACGAACCGCGGCACCTCCCCGAGGATGGTCCTCACGGCCATGCCCGGCGGCTCCGAACGGCAGGCCGTGCGAAACACCTGCAGCGACGCCCGCGGTGCCGCCGGCAGCCAGCCCGCCCCCTCGACGCGTGGCGGGGCGGTGAGCCAGCCGGCCTCGGCGAAGTGTTCGTCGGCGTAGCCGCGGCCGTAGAGATAGTCGTAGTCGCGGGCATGCGGGCCCGAGAGCCGCTGCGCCGGGGCGAACCAGTGCGCGGCCG
>Ga0207954_1000040_pt1 | contig 36343 bp, 19 predicted proteins | sample CryBogmetaGMA0M_FD_184547 | JGI IMG/M metagenome (GOLD analysis project Ga0207954, IMG submission 184547) | Freshwater microbial communities from Crystal Bog, Wisconsin, USA - MA0M (SPAdes) | ecosystem: Environmental > Aquatic > Freshwater > Lake | place: Crystal Bog, Wisconsin, USA | collected... | reverse complement strand
TGCTTCTTCGCCGTGGTGAGCTCGTAATCCGAGAAGCCAAGCTGCTTGCCGCCCATCACACCAGTCCTGGCCTGCGATCACAGAGCCATTGTCCCGCAAATGGCCTGGGTTTTCCAGGGTCTCCCTAGGCGGTTTCCAAGTCTTCAGGGATAACGGCCATGTCACCGCATATGCCGCGGCTAGATTTGCGTCCGGAGCGCTTAGGCGCGAATTGTCTTCATTAGTGCGATAACTAGACCATTGGGAAAGTCGGATTGACAGGAGTGCGGTTGGTTTTATTGATCAAGGCTCGGTAAGCGGTCCACGCACAGCAGTCGAGGCTTGCTGCAAGCTTTCAATGCTTTAGATGTGCCGGAAACACCATAGCGAGCAGCTCTCAATCGAAGAGTTCCATATACATTTTGTGGAACGTTGGCCGAGGAAAATCTCTGGGTATTCTTCTTCTCACTGATGCCATGGGAAATGTGAAACGACACTGAAAACTGAGCTGGCCCGTGGCCATTTTGGGCTCGCTAGTCGGACTGGTTTCGGCCTGATGACGGCGACGGCTCTTGCTGCTCATGGGGGACGTTACGCGTGATGTTGGTTTTCCTTGATTGGTTCTGGGGCTTTTCTGGCTGGTCCCCTGAGGCTTCCTTGGCTGGCGTCGGGGATATGCCGCCACCGACGCCAGATGAGGAGAAGGCGCCGGCCCGGGGCGGAACAGCCTGAGGATGGTCCCTTTTACTGGACAGCTGCGGCCCCAGACATCGTTAACCTCGTACGGGTGGAACAGGGTTCTCTTACACTGTAGACCTCATGGGGAGTTCTGCCTCCCAGGGAGCTGTGGGGTCTTACAGGCATGTAGGTAGACCTCCTCATACTTGACTGTCCTTCGCAGCCGTTCAACGAGGATGTTGTCGTAACAGTGCTTTAGGTCCGACCAGCTGATCTTGGTCTCCTCAGTCTGTGGCCTGGCCGCCAAGTCGAATGAGATGAACTGGCAGCCCTGGTCGGAATGGAAGACCTCTGGCTGTCGCCCGCCTTCCAGCGCTTTCTCCTGGGCTTCCAGGCAGAACTCCGTGTGAACGCTGTTGGAGAGCCCTGCCCTGCTCGTAGCGGCGGGAGATCAGCCAGAGCGCTACGACAATTAGTTTGACGGGCCCAAGACTGCGACACCAGGGCTCCAACTTCGGCCTGGAGCCCCGCAGTGCCACCCTTGCCATCGCGGCTGGGCACCCGCCTCCGTGAGAAAGGCCCCGATCAGACCCCTGTGTGGTGCGCGAATGCCCTGATCAGCAAAGCGGAACAGCGAACAGATCCGCTCTGATCCGCCAGCGCGAGAAGCCAGGGGAGTGGAACGAACTAACCCACACTTACAACCACAAGTTAAAGTCAGCGACCACATTCGAGCCAACAAGATGGCGCCACAATGCTGGTATTGACCCATTGCTGTTGCCTGCTAAGCAGGCGAATGCATGCTACAACACGCCTGAGTGAATCCTGACGTCAACCGCATGTCCGAGGCCGCCGGCCGCTTCAGGCTCGACAATCAACGTGCCTTGGTCACTGGGGCATCGCGCGGGCTTGGCGCAGAGATCGCGGCTGTCCTGGCTGCTGCAGGAGCCGATCTGGTAATCAGCGGCCGTGATCCGGTCGGCCTCGATACCACCCGCCAAACGATTGAGCAGCTTGGCCGCCGTTGCCACGGCGTGCCGGCTGATCTGCGCAGCCCTGAAGAGACGCAGCGGTTGGCGGATGCGGCGCTGGAGATATTCGGCACCGTCGACATCCTTGTGAACAACGCCGGCGTTGTGTACGTCGAGGATTTGCTGGATACATCTTATGAGCACTGGGAAGAAACCCAGGCCGTCAACCTGCGTGCGCCATTTCTGCTTTCGCAAAAGATTGTGCCCGGGATGATCAGACAGTCGCGCGGCAAGATCATCAATATCTCCTCCGTTGCCGCTGTCCTGGCCCCCGAGGGTCATGCCGCCTATTCCGCTGCCAAGGGCGGCCTCAACCTGCTGACCCAGACGATGGCGGCTGAATGGGGCCGTTACAACATCCAGGCCAATGCAGTTGCCCCCACCGTCATCCTGACGGACATGGGGCATCAGGTCTGGGGAGAAGCCAGCAAAGGCGAGCCGATGAAAGCACGAATTCCCGCCAGACGCTTCGGTGAGCCCATCGAAGTGGCCGATCTTGTGCTCTTTCTGGCATCGCCTGCCTCCGATTTCATCTGCGGCCAGGTGATCCGCCTCGACGGTGGCCTGACCGCCGTCTGACGACTATCCAGCTCCTCCGGCAAAGCCTCACGCCAGCCCCACAACCGCAAGCGGGTTCAAGGATCAGGCCCGCACGCCGCCGCTGCATCGGCAGGCGACCGGTGCCGGGTCGACCGCCCGCTGGACTGCACTGCCGCGTGCGGGGCATATGCAGCCGCGGCGCGGATGGTGCCGTGGCAAGCCAGCCGGATCACGCGCCTGAGCTCACTCCAGTTCCGCCAAGCGCTTCCGGGCCAGCTCCGCCTGGGCTTCGGCCTCGGCCAGGTTGGCGCGGCATTCGGCCACCACCTCCGGCGGGGCCTTATCGGCGAAATTGGGGTTGGCGAGACGGCCGGCGAGACCCTTGATCTCCTTATCCGCCTTGGCGATGTCCTTCGCCAGGCGGCCGCGCAGGGCCTCCAGATCCACCAGGCCCTCGATCGGCAGCAGCACCTGCAGCTCGCCACTCACGCCGGCCAGGGCCCTGGTGGCCGGTTCCGCCTCGGCGGCGGCGGGATCGAGCACCTCCACGCGCTCGGCGCGGGTGAGGGCGGTGATATCGGCGCTGGCAGCCGTGAGCAGGGCGGCCAGATCAGCCCGGCCGCTGACGAACCGCACCGGCGCCGGCTGGGCCGGCTTGAGACCCGCCACGGCCCGCAGGTTGCGCACCACCCGGATCGCCTCGATCAGCTGGGCGAACGCCGCCTCCAGCTCGTCATCGAGGGCGGCACGATCGACCTCGGGCCAGCGCTGCAGCGCCAGGAACGTCCCGGCGGGCGCGCCGCTGAGCCCATGCCACAGCTCCTCGCTCAGGTGCGGCATCAGCGGATGGAGCATCAGCAGCAGCTCCTGCAACACCTTGGCCAGAACGGCGCGGGCGGTGAGCTGATCGGCCAGAGCCGCGGCGCTGGCGTTCTCGCCGGGGTTGAGGCGCCGCTTGATCAGCTCCAGATACCAATCGCACACCTCGTTCCAGGAGAACTCATAGAGCCCCTTGGCGGCTTCACCGAGGCCGTAACTGCCGTAGCGCTCGGCGGTCTCGCGGTTGACGCGGGCCAGGCGCGAGAGGATCCAGCGATCGGCCAGCTCCAGCTCCGCCGCGATCGGCTCACCGAGCGAGGCCGGCGTTTCCCCCCCCAGGTTCATCAGCGCGAAACGGGTGGCATTCCAGAGCTTGTTGGCGAAGTTGCGCGAGGCCTCCACCGTGGCGGAGGTGTCGGACTTGCGGTCGTAATCAAGGCGGATGTCCTGGCCGGCGCCGGCCACCTCGCGCACCAGGGCGAAGCGCAGGGCATCGGCGCCGTAGCGCTCGATCAGCAGCAGCGGGTCGATGCCGTTGCCCGCCGATTTGCTCATCTTGCGGTTCTGCTCATCGCGCACTAGGCCGTGGATGTACACATCCCGGAAGGGCATCCGGCCCGTGAAGGCGCCAGCCATCATCGTCATCCGCGCCACCCAGAAAAAGATGATGTCGAAGCCGGTGACGAGCACACTGGTGGGATACCAGGTGGCCAGATCGGCCGCATCGGCAGCGGGCCAGCCAAGGGTGGAGAAGGGCCAGAGGCCACTGGAGAACCAGGTGTCGAGGGCGTCGGGGTCCTGCTCCAACACCAGGGGGTGGGCGTGGCTGCCGCCGCCGTACTGCGCCTCGGCCTTCGCGCGCGCCTCCGCCTCGCTGCGGGCCACCACGTAGGGGGTGGAGTCGGTGATCGCTCCGCCGGTTTCACTCACCACGAACCAGGCGGGGATGCGGTGGCCCCACCAGAGCTGGCGACTGATGCACCAGTCGCGGATGTCGGTAAGCCAGTCGCGGTAGACCTTGCTCCAGCGCTCCGGCACGAAGCGGGGCTCCGGACCGCCGGGGCCGGCGAGGGCCTCCCGGCAGCGGGCCGCCAGCGGCTCGGTGCGCACAAACCACTGGGTGGACAGCAGCGGCTCCACCGGCACCTTGCCCCGGTCCGAGAAGGGCACGCTGTGGCGGTAGTCCTCCACCTTCACCAGGAAGCCCTCCGCTTCCATGGCGGCCACCACGGCCTTGCGGGCCTCGAAGCGATCCAGCCCGGCGAAGCGGCCGGCCGCTTCATTCATCGAACCGTCCCTGGCCATCACCGTGACCAGCGGCAGGTTGTGGCGCTGGCCGATGGCGAAGTCATTGGGGTCGTGGGCGGGGGTGACCTTCACACAGCCCGTGCCGAACTCGGCATCCACGTGATCGTCGGCCACGATCGGGATCGCCCGACCCACCAGCGGCAGGGTGAGGCTGCGGCCCACCAGATCGGCGTAGCGGCGATCCTTCGGGTTCACCGCCACGGCGGTATCGCCCAGCAGGGTTTCCGGTCGGGTGGTGGCCACCTCCAGGTGGGTGCGGCCGTCGGCAGCGGGGCCATCCGCCAGGGGATAGCGGAAATGCCAGAGATGGCCATCCACCTCCTTCATCTCCACCTCCAGATCGCTCACGGCCGAGCCGGAGGCGGGGCACCAGTTGACCAGGTATTCACCCCGATAGATCAGGCCCTGTTCATGCAACCGCACGAAGGCCTCGATCACCGCCTCACTGCAGCCGGCATCGAGGGTGAAACGCTCGCGCCGCCAGTCCACCGAGTAGCCCAGCCGCCGCAGCTGGCCCACAATCGTGCCGCCGCTTTCGGCCTTCCAGGCCCAGGCCCTCTCCAGAAAAGCCGGCCGACCGAGATCCTCCTTGGATTGGCCCTCCGCCTTGAGCTGCTTCTCGAGGATGGTCTGCACCGCGATCGAGGCGTGGTCGGTGCCGGGCAGGCAGAGCACGTTGCGGCCCCGCAGCCGCTGGAAGCGCACGATCGTGTCGATCAGGGCGGTGTTGAAGGCATGGCCCATGTGCAGGCTGCCGGTCACGTTCGGCGGCGGGATCACCACCGAGAACGGCTCGCCGGGGGCCTGCGGATCGGGATGGAAGGCGCCGCTCTCCTCCCAGGCCCGCTGCCAGCGGGCTTCCGTACCGGCGGGGTCGTAGGTCTTGGCAAGGGCTTCGGGGGGGGCGGCCTCGGGCACGGCAGAGCTACGGAGTGAGGTCCATCGTCTCAAAAGGGGCGCTGATGGGCTGGTCCGGCCCCATGCTCAATCGCCAGACCGTTGGGGCAGCCTCCCGCGGCGTGGGGACAGAAACAGCCTGGGCCAGACGATCAGATCTGTGGGATCAGAGCACCTGGGTGAAGTTGAAACCAACGACAAGATCGTCGAAATCAAGATCACCACCACCCCTCATATCCTCAAGACCGAAGAGATTGGTGCCAAGGCTACGGAAATGAGAAATGCCATCTCCGTTAGCCCCGGCAAAGGCGAAGAAGGTGTCTCCTGCCACCTTGGCAAATGGTGCCAGATAGGCGGTGTCCTTTAAATCGGATAGATCAAAGGCCCGGGTTAATGTCTGGCGATCAGCAACTCTCAGATCAGAAATGGCGGCCACCTGATTGGCAGGCCGCAGGGCCTGAGCCGCATAAGCGGCATCGGTTGGCTTGACGCGCGTGATGCCATCGGCTGCGAGCACAGTGCCTTCAAGATCAAGGCTGCGGTAGAAGCCCGTGATGCCATCGTAGAGGGCCTCCCGGGCAATGCTCACAGAACCGCTCACGGTCTGCGTGGACGCAAAAGCGGTGAAATCAAGCACAGGAGCCAGGCTCTGATCCTGTCCAACCAGGGCATTAAGGCCTGGATCACCTGACTGAATGCTGAGGCTCAGGCTGACACCGGACGCCGATGAGTAGGCAGCCTCGCGCTTGGTCACTGAGAGAGGATCCAGGAAACGGAGCCGCGGATCATTGATCGTCTTGATCTCGGCGAAACTAACGTCAACAACCTCAAACAGGCGTATCGCCTGCCCATTGAGAAGCAGGAAGTCGCGATTCATGGCCACACCCGCAGGCAGGGTGACATCACTCTTCTCAAGGCTGGAGAGGAGGAGGCGGGATCGACCTCTGAGCTGATTGAGGTCAGACAGGATCGCCGCCGGATTGGCCAATTCCGCTGCATTAAGAACAACGTAGTGCAACGAATTCGAGGTTTCCGCCCTGCCGCCGAGGGCAACCCGAGTACGAACTGAGCCGGGCAGAGTCGGTGTAGTCGAATCCAGGACCTGCAGCATGCTGCTTGCAGAAGAAACGAAGCCCGGATCAAAGTTGGCGAAGGCGGCGAAAGAAGGATCTTTAATCGCTCCATTCACTACGCCATCCTTATCACCAAAGCCACCATCCTGCAACGCGAGGGTGAAGAAATCGGAGACACCATCACCGGAGATATCATAGAAACGGGCGCCGGCTGCCGCAATTGGATCGTAAACCAACGGCGAAATGCCACCGCTACCATCAAGGGAGTAATAAAGCAGACGACGGCTTGCAATTGGATTACCTGACCCGTCGGAGAGGCCGCCACTCAGATCAGACGCAACCAGATCAAGCAGTGAACTCAGCCGGGCATTGGCCTGGCCGGAATTCAGCTTGAGACTGAACTCAACGCCGCTGACAGACGGCTTGACATTCAGGTCAGCAAGAGCAGTGACGCTGGAGGAAGAAAGGCCAAGATTTGTCACCACCTGCAGATTCGTGCTTGGGGTGAGATCCGCTGCAGACAGGATAACCGGGATATCTCGACTGTTCCCCAGAGAATCGGTCGTCGGTATCAAAACCATTCCAGGCTGGCGAGGCTTTGCCGCCGTAATCGCAAGACTGAATTCAGCGCTTGCCTCGAAGGGATCTGGAAGGCTTGTGTCGTCGACAAGAACACGCACGAGATAGCGACGCTTGGTCAGCACATTCAGCCTGGTATTAGCCTTGAGATAAAGGGTGTTACCGTCTATCTCAAAATCCGCGGCATCGGGCCCTGCCAGAAGCAGCCTGTTGGCCCCGAAGCCGTCATCCTGGATCTCAAGATCAGCGAGGTGAACCCGGTTGCTGGTGCTGGCGTCATCGGGCAGGGAACCGACGGCATTGAGCAGCTTCACCCCCGTCGGCGCCAAATTGGGCTCCAAGCTGAGCGTGAGGCCAAAAGGCTGCACCGCCGAGCCATCACTGAGACCAAGGCGCAGCGACAGTTGATCCAAATCCGGTTTGGTAAACCTGGCGGGAACCGCCAATCGCAGTTCGCCATTGACCAGAGAAGCCCAGGCTGGACCTTCAAGCAGCAGATAGCGGAGCGGATCGCCATCCGCATCAAGTCCTGCGGTTGATGGCAAAGCCAGGACGGCCGTCTGGCCGGGGATCAGATGCAGGGAGAGGCTGCGCAGGGCGGCTGAGAGATCAGGTGCGGCATTGATACTCACCCCGACAGCGGCCAAGCTGCTTTTGATCTGATCCCACGAACCACTCAGGCTTTGACCATCGAGAAGCAGAAGGTCCTGACTACGCTCAAAGTCGCGGATCAGCAAAGGAGAGCTTCCTTTCAGCGGATCGCTGCTATCGATCACAAAATGGTCAGCCGTCCCATCGGCAAGCGCGGTGGTGTAGGGCAGATTGAAAGATTCTGCTCCTACGAGAAGAGTGCCTCCGATGATGACATCGGCAGCAGGCCTGAGATTAAAAGTATCGCCATCAAGCCCGCCGATCAGCAGGTTGGCACCCTGGCTGTCTGTAGCGAAGATCTCATCGGCACCGCCGCCGCCATCAATGCGCGAGCCCACGCCAACGAAAATATGATCCGCGCGATCGGAGGCCTGCACCCTGACATCGGCAAGCTGCACCCCATTTCGCGGAACGCTGGCATAAAGGTCAGGATCGAGCAGAGTCTGGCCGCCCTGCTCATCAACAGCCATACCGAAGACCAGATCAAGCTCCCGCCAGCCGGGCTGCCATGAGACCAGCGGCACGGCCTCAGCACCAACAGCAAGATTGAAACTGCGATTCGCCACCACGGTTTCGCTGTTCCAGACCGGCACACCGGAGACGGCATCGAAGCCATCAAGAAGCTGAAAACTGCCGCTGGCCTGCTCGGGGGTGACCGTGAGATCGAGGAAGCCGCGCCGGTTAACATCCGCATACTTGAGGCCGTTGATATAGCCCATAAACAGGCCGTCAAGGCCATCCACGGCCGGATAACGGGCCCGGATGTAAGCATCCGCCCCGGGAAGATACTTCTCAAATCCCGGTGAGGTCACCCCCGGCGTAGCGAATTCAACCCCCGCCACCGTGCCGGCCGGTTTGCTGCCGGCGCTCATGGTGTCAAGCACTCCGGCCCAGGCGTTATGGGTGTCGCCGGCGAGGCTGATCAGCCGCTTGCCCAAGGCCAGGGCCGTTTGAAGGATCGTCTCCCGATCCACGCCGTAGCCGTCCCAGGCATCGAGGTTGTAGGGAATCTTGCCGGCCTCGGCGAACAGGGCCTGCTCGGCCGGGGTGAGGCTGGTGAAGGGCGTGCCGGTGGCCAGCTTCTGCAGCGGGGCAGCGTACTTGTCGAGCAGGGCTGGATTGCCGGCATCGAGCAGCAACTCGGCCGGTACCGCCATCGACTCCATCAGCACCTGTTGGCCCAAGACCTGCCAGGCGGCGGGTGAGGAAGCCATCTGCTGCTGCAACCAGGCCATCTGAGTGGCTCCCACCAGATGACGGGAAGGATCGCCCCATGCCTTCTGCACAGTGGCACCCACCAGCTCCTGGGTCACCGCCGGGACCAGGGCCTGGCCGAAGGCCGCTACGGCGGCGGTACTCGCCGGTGGCGTAAGGCCCAGCTTGGAGGCATAGGCCAGAGTCTGGGCCGGATCGGCAAGAATGGCGCCGATGCGAAGCTGCACGGCGGCAGCATCGGGGTAGATCAGCTGCTGATCCCTGGCGGTGAGGCGGGTCTCCAGCACGTGCAGAGCTAGCACATCGCCGAAGTTGAAGGAGCGATAACCCTGAGTGAGGGGAGAGGTGGCGGTGGCGCCATCGCTGGCTTGGCGCAGGCCAGGTTCGCGGATCGGCATCCACTCGTAATAAGCCTGGAGAGCTGCGTCACGGCGGGCAATCCAGTCGCCCTCGCTGGCTGGCTGATGATTCTGAGCCCCGCCGCGCCAGCTGTCATTGGCGGTTTCGTGGTCGTCCCAGATGGCAATCAGGGGCGCTGCGGCGCGCAGGGCGCGCAGGTTGGCGTCGGTGTGGTACTGGGCGTAGCGCTGCCGGTAATCGCCAAGGCTGACCACCTCCCGGTTCGGAAGAAAGCCTCGGCTACCGGCAGAGCCCTCAGCCTCACCAAAACCCCCAGGGCCATATTCATAAATGTAATCGCCAAGATGAACCCAGGCGTCGTAGGGATTATCGGCGTTGATGGCCACGGCACGGCCATAGGCATCAAACTGATCGGCGGCGGGGAAATTGGCGCAAGAGAACACTGCAAGTCGCACCGGATCGCTGCCCACAGGCAGGGTCTTGGTGTCACCCACCATGGAAACAACATCACCAACCTTGAAGCGGTAGTGATAGGAGGCGTCGGCGTTGAGGCCATTAGCCTCCACCTTCACAGTCCAGTCACGGTCTGCACTGGTGCTGAACACACCACTATCGACGATGGAGGCAGGGGAGAAATCGACACTGGTGGAGACCTCCCACTGCACATCAACCACACCACTAAAAGCCGGCGGCGGGCTAACGCGAGTCCAGAGAATCACCGAGTTGACGTAGGGGTCACCGGAGGCAACGCCATGGGCGAAAACCTGGACAGAATCAATGCCAGCAAAGCTGGCCAATGCCAAAGAAGGAAAAACAGGCATCAACTTGGAAGTCAGATCAGACCGAGGAAGTTATTGTTACTGGCAAGGCTGGAAACCGTGGTATTGGAGAAGAGGCCAATCTCCTTTCCATCAAAACTCAGAACCGTATCGCGACCAACCTGGTTGAAGCCAAGCGAAGCATAGTTCGCACCCTTGACGCCGATAAAGTCCTCACCGACCTGGAAATCCATCACCTGTTGGCGAGCGGCGGGCCGGTCGCCAGAGGCGGATACCAGCCAGAACTGATCCCTACCCTGACCACCATTGAGGTAATTGGTGCCAGCTCCAGCCTGCACATAGAAGCGATCATCGCCATCACCACCCAAAGCGCGGTTGCGCTTGGATCCGATATAGAAGGTGTCGTTGTCACTGCCACCATCGAGTCGGTTGCCATCACCATCAATGGCCCAGAAGACATCACCACCAGATGCGCCAGTCACCACATCACGCTCGTTGGCGTAGACCGTATCGGCATCGGCTCCGGTGAAGATCGTGTTGCCGCTGCCTGCCACCAGAGCCACATCAATCTGATCCATGCCAACACCGGTGAACAAGGTCTGAGCTTGACCGGTAAAGGCCGGGACCGTGCTGAAGCCCGGTTCGTTGGTGTCGTTGCCGCTGGTGCCAGTGATGACAGGGTTGCCATCGATCGAGAAACTCAGGATGGTGCGAGCGGCATTGGCAGCGGAAGGCTCAGGGAAGGAGTTGACGGCATAGGAATTGATGCCCCTGAGCGTGACTGTGAGCACGCCTTCCTGATTGACTTCCAAGGAGACATAGTTGTTGGTATCCGGCGAATAGAAGTCAACCGGTTTGGGAGCGCCGGAAGCAGTGCTGTCACCCTCGCGATAGACCCCGAACAGGCCAGGATATTTGGGATCCAGACCGATCGGGTTCAAGCCGGCAGCCAATTGCTTGGCAGCGAGAGCATCGGCCAGGGCCTTGACATTCGTGTAGCTGTGATCCGTGACCTGGTCGGGCCCGGTGGCACCGAGCGGACCATCAACAATGCTGAGAACGCGATCGAGAACCTTGTAATTAGCAGGGTTGCTGGGATCAAGGGTGGGATCTGGCATGTAGGTCAGATCATTGATGCGACCCTGATGATCATCGGAGGCAAGGAAAACCACATTCTTGATGTTGCTATCTGCAATGAACTTCAGTATCTCATTGCGTTCTGCCCGGTAACCACCATACCAAGACTTACCGCCATCATCTCCAGATCCGTAGGCACCAATGATATCGATCGGATCGGTGATGTTGATGAATTTCCAGGTCACTCCTGCCGCTTCAGCATCAAGCAGGGACTGCTTGAGCCAGGCTTTCTGGGTGGCGCCCAAAAGGGTACGGCTGGGATTGTCTGCCCTGGCACCCGTGTCATCACCGCCCGTAGCTTTATTCAATCGAACATCACGGAAAGTGCGGGTGTCGAGATTGAATACCTGGGCGTTCTGTCCGAATTGCTGTGTTCCATACAACTTGAGTTCACCATCGGAGCGGGGATCTCCAGGAGCCACGATCCGCTCAGGCGTTCGGATCGGCTGATAGTCCAGAAAAGCCTGCTCCAGCGTATCGAAGGTAACGGCGTCGTTGATGAACTGGCCTGTGGTATTCACATCATCGGCCGGATTGGAAGAACCATTGGCACTGGATGTGCGCAGGCTGAAGGGGCCGCCACCATTAATGAAGGCCTTATTTCCGAGCTCGTGATTGTCCCAAGTGGTGATGTTGGCCTGAGCCGCGAAGAAATCCTTCAGGCCCGGATAGGAGCCACCGGGGGCAGCCAGGAGGTTCTCAAGATACTTGCGATGATAAGCATCGAGCAGAGCCTGCTGAGTGACGACACCCGTTTCAGCATCCTTGGTGGCGGGAGTAGCGGCCGATCCCGTGGAGGCCGTTTCATACATCGTATCGCCGTTGAAGATGAAGGCATCAAATTTCTGCGCTGCGATATCGGGCGCCAAGGGATAGGGACGCATCAGGCCATCTATATCACCACTGTGGCCGATCCGTACGGCGACATCGCTGGTGGGTATGGGAGCGGTCTGGAAAGTACCAACCCCACTCACTTCGCCCGCTATGGTCTTGAATCGGTAGTAGTAGGTGGTGTCAGCCTGAAGGCCGGTGGCATCAATCTTGAGCGTGTAGTCATGATCGGCTCCTGAAGTCACGCCATTGGCGGTGAAAACAGATGAAGCAAACGATTTGTCCGTGGCCACCTGAACCACCACAGCTTCGCTCAAGCCGGTGCGACCGCTGCTGTCGCTCGCATCAAAGGTGCGGGTCCAGAGAGTGACACGGTTACTGGTGACATCCCCGGCCGCAACAGCGTTGAAACCACCAACCGCCCCATTGATGGTGATGATGATGTCCCTGCTGGCGCTGCCATCGAAAGACTGCACGGTGAAAGTGTCCGTCTTACTTTGGCCTACGCCCAGGTTCTGAACAGCAGGCAGGGAGTTATTGACGGTATAGGTGTAAGCGCCAGCTTCGGTGATCACCAGACTTCCAAGATTGCCAGGTGCCGAAGCTACAGAGGTCTTGAATTTAGCCTGGCCAGCATCCTGATCGCTGACACTGAGATTCCCAGTGGCCACAAGGAAGCCACCGGCATTAGGAGCAGTTCCCTCCTTCACGCTAGCGGTATTGACGCCACTGATCGATGCCGGTTCAGCCAGGTCATTGATGGTGATAGTGAACACCTGTTCAAAAGACTGTCCTCCCTGGTCGGTTGTCTTGGCCCGGATCGAATAAGCATTCTTAGCCTCGAAGTTCGGGCTAGCGATCAGTTTGAGCTGGTTGTCAACCACCATGAAGGCGGCATTATCGGCATCACCACTACCAGCGACGAGCGTATAGGTGAAGCGATCACCACTGATCGGTGATACCGAGGAGAAGGTGCCAACAACCGAACCCGGGGCCACGTTCTCATCCAGCACGGTTTTGCTGATGTTGATGCCAGTGGGGGTTGGGTTGAGGTCGGTGATGGTGAGAATGGAATTGGGCTGACCAGTGCCAATGACCGAACCTGCAGAAGGACTGAGCAGGCTGAGGGCCAGAGTTTCAGCACCTTCCAGACGGGTGTCACCAAACACAGGAATCGACACATCCTTGAACGTCTCGCCTGCAGCAAACGCCACAGTCTGGGCCGTGTTGATGTAATCGGCCTGGTAGCTCTTATAGGTGTCCGAGTTGAACATCGCCAGCAACTGACCACCCTCCACCAGATCCGCGCTGATCCCGGTGCTGTAGTGCGCCTGATCAACCAGCAGGCTCCAGCCAGCTCCAAGGATCGACTGCATGTCGATCACACCACTCGTTTCCTCGTCCTGGCTGAACGGCAGGGTGGCGGCTACGCCCACATCGCCAAAGCGAGCCGGATCATGCTGGGCAAGCAGCTTCAGGGAGTCGGTGGCGATGTCGTACTGCCAGATCTTGCCATTGTGGGCCGCATTGCCCACATCCTCCAGCAAGGTGATATGGCCATACTTATCGATGCTGATGTTATCAAACATATTCACCTTCTTGCCATTCACCATATCGCCATCCACCAGCAGATCAATCGTGCCGCCCGCATCCGGATTGGTGATGTCATCAAAATTAAGACGCCACAGCCTCGTCACACCTATCTGTGTGCCCAATCCATCGCTCACCTGATCCAGGCGATCGGTGGTCACAAAGTAATACTTACGCGCATCATTCGGATCCCAGGCGCCATCCTCGGGACGGGCAAAAGTGGTCGAGGCCGTTGTGCTCAGGCTAAAGCGCGTGCCACTGGTAATCCCTGTGGCCTGGGTTGTGGCATCCGTGATCTCAGCACTATTGCCCGCCACACTCACGAACTTCAGCACACCATTCGTCAGACCCGCCTTGTCCACCTCCGAGCCCGTGGTCGTCTTGGTGCCCACATACACCGCCAGCGCGTTGCTGAGCACACCGGTGCCGCCATCGTTATTGCCGATCACCACCGTCTTGTCCTGGGCGAACGGGTTCGCCAGCAGATTTTCCCAGCCGCCCAACGCCGTCAGTCCGGAGCCATTCGTGCTCGGGTTGAACTTGCCCAGCACGTAACTGTTGCCCTTGCTGCTGCCGCTCGCCACATTCGCCAGCGCAAGGCCGGTGGCGCCGCCCTCCTCACCATTGAGGAAGAGACGCGCCTGGCTTCCCTTGCCCGTTGCCGCGTTATAGAACGCGCTCACCTCCGCCAGATCCGCCGAACAGAATCGGTTCAGACTCAGACCATTGCCATTGGCCGCGTTATTTGGCGTCGCATTCGATTGCTGGGTCGTGGCATCCCAGCCATAAATGTTCTTGATCAGATCCTCGCCGCTCACCACGCTCAGGTCGCTCTTACTGATCACCCAGCTCGAAACAAACGCTCCCTTGCCGCCATGGGCACGCAACACACCCAGCGTGTTGCCGATCTCATGGTTCATCAGCAACGTGAACGTTCCATCCCCGTTATCGAATGCACCCAGACCATCAGGGATGCCCGCCATCTTGTAGCCACCCACCGCATCGCCCACCGTCAACAGCGACTTCATCGCCACTCCTGAACCCACCGCCGGCAGCACATACGGCGTCGTCGTCGTGCTCGGTCCCTGGCTCGTGCCTTCCACCGGCGCCGCCGCCGCTCCCTTCGCGGTTCCATCGCTCTCGCTCAGCACCACGCTCCCAACCTGGCTCACATCGCCACTGCGGTTCACACGCACCACCGCGTTGCTCAATCCACCATTCACAGCTCCCTCGGTCACCGTGTAGCTGGCGCTGCTGAAGTTGTAGGTGGGAACATCCTGAATCGAAAGCGTTGCCGAGGGAGTTGCCGTACCCACAGCACTGCCGACAGCGGGATTGGCCAAACTGAGACTCACAGTCTCCAGCCCCTCGATCTGTCGATCACCAAACACAGGAATCGACACATCCTTGAACGTCTCGCCTGCAGCAAACGCCACAGTCTGGGCCGTGTTGATGTAATCGGCCTGGTAGCTCTTATAGGTGTCCGAGTTGAACATCGCCAGCAACTGACCACCCTCCACCAGATCCGCGCTGATCCCGGTGCTGTAGTGCGCCTGATCAACCAGCAGGCTCCAGCCAGCTCCAAGGATCGACTGCATGTCGATCACACCACTCGTTTCCTCGTCCTGGCTGAACGGCAGGGTGGCGGCTACGCCCACATCGCCAAAGCGAGCCGGATCATGCTGGGCAAGCAGCTTCAGGGAGTCGGTGGCGATGTCGTACTGCCAGATCTTGCCATTGTGGGCCGCATTGCCCACATCCTCCAGCAAGGTGATATGGCCATACTTATCGATGCTGATGTTATCAAACATATTCACCTTCTTGCCATTCACCATATCGCCATCCACCAGCAGATCAATCGTGCCGCCCGCATCCGGATTGGTGATGTCATCAAAATTAAGACGCCACAGCCTCGTCACACCTATCTGTGTGCCCAATCCATCGCTCACCTGATCCAGGCGATCGGTGGTCACAAAGTAATACTTACGCGCATCATTCGGATCCCAGGCGCCATCCTCGGGACGGGCAAAAGTGGTCGAGGCCGTTGTGCTCAGGCTAAAGCGCGTGCCACTGGTAATCCCTGTGGCCTGGGTTGTGGCATCCGTGATCTCAGCACTATTGCCCGCCACACTCACGAACTTCAGCACACCATTCGTCAGACCCGCCTTGTCCACCTCCGAGCCCGTGGTCGTCTTGGTGCCCACATACACCGCCAGCGCGTTGCTGAGCACACCGGTGCCGCCATCGTTATTGCCGATCACCACCGTCTTGTCCTGGGCGAACGGGTTCGCCAGCAGATTTTCCCAGCCGCCCAACGCCGTCAGTCCGGAGCCATTCGTGCTCGGGTTGAACTTGCCCAGCACGTAACTGTTGCCCTTGCTGCTGCCGCTCGCCACATTCGCCAGCGCAAGGCCGGTGGCGCCGCCCTCCTCACCATTGAGGAAGAGACGCGCCTGGCTTCCCTTGCCCGTTGCCGCGTTATAGAACGCGCTCACCTCCGCCAGATCCGCCGAACAGAATCGGTTCAGACTCAGACCATTGCCATTGGCCGCGTTATTTGGCGTCGCATTCGATTGCTGGGTCGTGGCATCCCAGCCATAAATGTTCTTGATCAGATCCTCGCCGCTCACCACGCTCAGGTCGCTCTTACTGATCACCCAGCTCGAAACAAACGCTCCCTTGCCGCCATGGGCACGCAACACACCCAGCGTGTTGCCGATCTCATGGTTCATCAGCAACGTGAACGTTCCATCCCCGTTATCGAATGCACCCAGACCATCAGGGATGCCCGCCATCTTGTAGCCACCCACCGCATCGCCCACCGTCAACAGCGACTTCATCGCCACTCCTGAACCCACCGCCGGCAGCACATACGGCGTCGTCGTCGTGCTCGGTCCCTGGCTCGTGCCTTCCACCGGCGCCGCCGCCGCTCCCTTCGCGGTTCCATCGCTCTCGCTCAGCACCACGCTCCCAACCTGGCTCACATCGCCACTGCGGTTCACACGCACCACCGCGTTGCTCAATCCACCATTCACAGCTCCCTCGGTCACCGTGTAGCTGGCGCTGCTGAAGTTGTAGGTGGGGGCTGTAGCCACACCGGGAGAACCGATTTCGTAGGTGCTTCCGGTGGCCGGGACAGCCGAAGCAAAGGCATTGACGCCAAGACTGCTCAGAGTGGACACCGTGGGGGTGGGGAAGGTGCTGCTGCCAGCGCCGGTCCCATTGGCAAAGGTGAAATAGGTGGTGGAGGCCGGCACCTTGATGCCGGTGATCAGTCGTCCGAACTGATCAAAGAGATTCACGGCATCGCCGCCGGTGCTCAGACCGACGCCAACGCCGCTGTAGGTGCCGATCTGGAAACCAGCGGGCGCGGTGGCACCGAACCAGTCGGTCTTGAAGGCACTGATCAGCTGGCTGATCGTGGCGGCTTCGTTGTCGACGGATTCGATGAACACGGCCGAGCGGCCTGGTGCCAGGCTGGAGACACCCTGAAGCGCCACGGAGCTACCGAAAGCGTTGGAATCGTCGTCGTAACGGATGCCGCTCAGGTCAACCGCAGTGCTGCCGGTGTTGGTGACTTCAATCCAGTCCGCCTTATAGAGGCTGTTGCCGCTGCTCCAAGGGGAAGCTTCGGTAATCGCCAGGGATGGCACAGGCGCATTTTCATTGACCACATCAATGAGCGCCAGGCTGAAGCTGCGGGAAGCATCGGGCGTGGTGCCGACGGTGCTGTCATCAACCGCCACCGTAACGTCGAAACGGTTTTTGGTTTCGTAGTCGAGTGTGGTACCCGCTTTGAGATAGAGGCCGCTGGCATCAACTTGGAAGGAGGCAGCATCCACACCGGAAACGGAATAGGTGTTGGTGCCGAGGCCGTCATCACTTAAAGCAACATCGGCCAACTTGTAAGCCGTGGTGATCGGGATATTTTCGAAAAGGGTGTTCACCGGGTTAATGAACACCACATCTGTAGGAGCCTGATTAGCAGCCGTGCTGGGGGCATACACCCACATCTGGGGATGGTTGACATCGCCACCACCATTTTCACTGACGATATAGATATTGCCATCGGCATCCATTGTGATGCCTTCATGGGTCTGGTCGGCAATCGAGGATTTATCGCCGGGGCTGAGCTGCAGTGTAAGACTGCTGCGGATCGTGCCGTCACGCGCGATGTCAACCACTTTGCCGGATTCCTGGCTGAGAATCAGCAGGTCGTTGTAATAGATGGTGCCAGTGAGGCCAGCAACATTGGAAAGAGCATAGACATCGGCAAAATCGCCAAGACCAGCCTTGGAGGGCGTAAACAGATCGCTGGAGTTGACCGTAGTAGCAGAACCATTACTGGCCACTGGCGCACCGCCGGGGCTGATGGTGCCAGCCGCAACCAAACTAAAGTCGATGCTGGTCTGGAAGACGCTTTCAGGCGAAATCTCCTTAGCCAAAATATAATTGTTGCTGGCTGAAGGATCAAAGCTGATGCCCTCGAAACCAATGTTGCCGATCGTGGTGCCGAGCTTGACGGTCTTGGTGGCGGCGCGAGTGAGAGTGGTACCAGGTTGATAGGTGAACTGAACCACCTGCCGGTCCCGCTCTTCCACGAAGACAAAGACGCCATTGCCAACATAGGCAATGCCTTCAGGATCATAAAATTCAGTACCTTGGGGGCTGCTGCCCTTGGCCAAGGTCATGGTATCGATCAATTGACCGGTTTTACTCACCTGAACAATGGCTGTGCCGCCATCGCCAAGCACGAAAAGAGTATCGGTATCTTTGTTATAGGTGATTGCCGAGGCTTCCTGGGCGAGCAGATTCCAGCCAGGCGTCCCCGTGGGCAATGCCGATCTTGTTGGCTCAGGCAGATCGTACCGGCCGATCCTCACGTAACGCGAAAGATCAATAGAAGTAGGAGCTGCCATGGATGATCCAAAGATATTTGCTTTCAATCTGATGGCACGATCGACCTGACAACGTCTTCCAGGCGACAAGGGATAAACGCTTATGAGCCAACCAAATGCTGATCAGGTTTTAAACCAGACTTAATCGAATACGCGCTACCCCATAACCCTTCGCCACCTGCATCGACGCGTCCCATCTCGTACTTGCACCAGGCCAGGCTCGGGAACCACTGGCCCCGCCACCGATCCCAGCTGCCAACGGGAAGATCAGAGATCAGCAGCGATCCGAGCGAACGATCAATGGACCTGATCAGTGCCTTGAATTCCGGCCTCCTCGCACGGGCACCGCGACAACATCCACGGGTCTTCGGGAACACATCGCCCAACCGATCACGCCATGTTTCTGAAAACGATCCAACGCAACAAGGCGGCGCCAGACCTCAGACGCCGCTGCATAACAGCTCCGCCGGCACCGTGATGCTCTCCAGCGGCAGCGCCGGCGGCTCCGACAGCGGAACGGGGCGGGGCAGCGGACGCAGCGGTGGGTTGCCCGGCAGGGCCAGCCACACCGCCTAGCCCTGGCCGTGGGCCACCGGCCGGTAGCCCTGGTAGCCGGAAGCTGAGGGCTGCCAGCTGGCCTCGCTGCCGCCGATGCGCACATAAAGGCGGCCGTGGCTGCCGTCGATGCCGTCGGCATAGACGCCCTTGGCGGCAGCATTGTCCTGCGGATAGAGCGTGCTGCCAGCGTGCACGCCGGCCAGCTTGCGCGCCTGGATCAGGGAGCGGATCGTGGCCTGCATCGACGGCCCCCACTCGAAGTAGTGCTTCCAGTAGACGGTGGGCAAGCCGGGGTGGGTGAGGAGCTGGGCGTAGGCCTGCTCCACTGCGGCGCCCTTGGCGAAGTTGTCGAAGCGGTGGCCGGGCTGGGGGGTGCCGTCCTCGTTGGTGCGGTAACCGGTGTCGTGGTTTTCCACGAAGGTCACGGCGCGACTCCGCCAGGGCAGGCCGTCGGTGCTGTCGCCCACCAGGCCGATGCCATGGCCGAAGCCCAGCAGGGCCGGCTGGCGGGAGGTGGCGGATCAGATCGGCGCGCACTCGCGGATCGCCGTGGTTGATGTCGCGGAAGGATGGATCGTTGTCGGTGCCGGCGGCGCGGCAAGGCACCCGCTCCTCAAAGTCGCCGCGCTGGGCGGCGGGGGTGGCCGCCAGGCCGGATTCGGCGCGGCGGAAGGCCTCATCGCTGCGGCAGATCGCCAACGGGCCCCAGGAGGGGTTTCGGAAATCGGCCCAGCCGGCGTTGCCATCGCGATGGTTGAGCACCAGGTCGGCGATCGCCTGGGCCTTGTCGCGCACGATCGCGTACCAGCTGCGCTGGCCATAGCCCGGCAGCAGCCCATGCCGGTACGACTCCCAGTAGAAGCCCTGCAGCATCACCCGTCCATCGGCCAGGCCGGCCTGGCTCTGGGCGGAGGGCCGGGGGAGCGGAGTGGCGGTCTCTGGGGCAGCCGCGGGGGGTGGCGCGGCCGCGAGGGTCAAGGCGGACACCGGCAACTCTTCCCCGGCGCATGTTGGCGCTACGGCGACGGCGGGGCCCAGCAGTGCCTGAGCGAAGGCGAACATCCTGGAAGCCAGGCCAAGAGCGGACATGCTGCGGCGGCAGGCAGGGGGCGCCGCATCGCGCGCGGCTGGCCCGGCCCGACGGCGAAATGGAGTGGCGGAGACCCGCGAGGAGGAAGGAATGCTGCCCCAAGAGCCCACACCCACCGTGGCCGAAGCCGTGCAGATCAGCCTGGAGGGGTTTCGGGGGGGGCGTCCTCGGGCACGGCAGAGCTAAGGAGTGGGTCCATCGTCTCAAAAGGGGCGGTGATGGGCTGGTCCGGCCCCTGAACCCCGAGCCGGTTGCGGCCGGCCTGCTTGGCCGCATAGAGCAGGCTGTCGGCCCGCTCCACCAGCAGGGCCGAGCCCGCCCCCACCGCTGGCACCTGGGCGGCCACACCACCGCTGACGGTGACGATGCCCTCCGCACCACCGGCCCCATGCTCAATCGCCAACCCGCAGATCGCCAGCCGGAAGGTTTCGGCCAGCCGGGCCGCCGCCTCCGTACTGAGGCCGGGAAGGAGCACCACGAACTCCTCGCCGCCGTAGCGGGCGATCAGCTGACGATGCTCGGGGCGGAACACCGTCGCCAGGGCCCGCGCCACCTGCCGCAACACCCGATCACCGGCCGGATGGCCGTAACGGTCGTTGTAGGCCTTGAAGCCATCCACATCAAAGAGGATCACCGCCAGGGACAGACCCTGCTCCCTGGCCCGGGTCCATTCGTGGCGGAGGGCCTGCTCGAAACGACGACGGTTCGCCAGCCCCGTGAGTGAATCCCGCTGGCTGAGCCGCTCCAGCCGGGCATTGGCAACCGTCAGCTCCCGGGTGCGCTCGGCCACCACCAGCTCCAGGCGTCGGGACTGGGCCTCCAGACGCTCCACCAGGCGGGCCCGTTCCTGGTTGGCCACCAGCACGAACAGGCCCATCGCCAGGGAATAGCCGAGCAGCCGCTGGATGGTCTCCAGGTCGAGACCTCGGGGCTGGGCGGCGGGAGCCAGCCAGGCGAACCAGGGAAGCCCGAGCTCAATCAGCACAAATGCCAGCAGCAGCCCGCCGCAGCCAGCAGGGGAAAAGCGCAGGGCGCCCACCAGGATCAGTGGCAGGAACAGCACCATCGGGGTGGACTGCAGGGAAGGCGGCCAACCCAGCTCGATCAGGAGCCCATCCAGCATCAGCCCCGCCAGAAGCAGCCACCAGTCCCAGCGTCGGAAGTCGCGCAGCCACTGGTCGGCAGGGAGCTGCATCAGGCCGAGCAGCAGCGGCGCCAGGCCCAGCAGGCCACAGATGCGGCTGCCCTGCGAAGGGAAGCTGGAAAGCGGTGGCAGCAGCTGGTCAGCGAGCAGCGTGTTGACCATCCCGCCCAGCCAGCAGACCAGCAGAAACAGAATCAGATGGCGCATCGTCTGGAAGGGATCCCGCCGGGGCAGCAGACGGGGGGCCAGCAGGGCCACCAGCAGCGGCTGCAGGCCAATCAGCAGGCCCTTGAGCACCACCGCCAGCGGCGGCCCGGGATCAGCCCATACCTCCACCAGCACCGTTGCCAGCAGCAGACCGGGCAGCACCGGCAGGCCCCAGCGCAACGCCAGGGCGGCGCTCAGGCCCGCGGGCAGCCAGAGGGGCGGATCGAGCTGGGGGGGCACACCAAGACAGATCAGCGCCAACAGGCCGTAGCCACCGGCGGCGAGGCCGTTGCGCAGGAGCCCGTTGCGCAGGCTCTGCAAGTGCCGCCCCTGCTGTGCTGCCCGCATATCAGCGGACATTTGGCCAGCCTCCGCAGCCTGTTCCTGGAATCCTGAGATTACAAGATCGGAATCCGTCTAAAAAAGGGATTGATCTGCGATCCGTCAACAGAAAACCATGCTGTCGACGGTGATCGCCCGGGGGGGGCCGCCGTATCAGGCTGGATTTCTGGCAAATCTTCAGGAGGCCGCTTCGTGCACAGGCACGATGGCCTTGAGCCGCTCGACAGCCCGCTCAAGCAACTCAATGGAAACATCCTCGGCCGAAATGGGGTCGGAAGCCCCGAAGGGGTTATCGATGTCATCGATCAGGCGGAGCAGAAGGATCACGACAAAGGAAATGACTGCCAGGAAAAAAACTGATTCCAAGATATTGTCGGTTTTCGACATCACCAGGCCGGTAACAAGTAGAAATGCGGTGATGTCGGCCATCCAGTACACCAAAGGGACAAAGGTGGTATCCCGTATCTGCTGGATGCGATTGACCTTCTGAAGAACGACGGCCATTTCCGCCATCAGCCGTCCACGAAGGGTTGAGGCATCCCCCTTGAACTGGACGGCGGCGCCAACAACTTCACGGTGTACAACCCGGTAGTGAGTCAGCAACTGATCGGTACTCATGAGCTCATGTAGCCAATCGACAATCGCCTGACCAAGTCCCACCACAGCCACCATCGCCCGCCCAACGCGGGCCTCGGGATGATAGGCAGGAATGGCCTGAATTTCCAGGAGCAAGGATTCCAGAGAGGTGGCCAACTCACCTGGGATCTTTTCACTTTCCTTAAAATCCTGGAGCACGCCACTCAATAAAAAGCCGAGCAGGAATACGGTGGACGCCACCAGTGCCGAGAACAGCTGGTTGACCGCAATTAGCTCAAAGCCGAGATGGTGAACGACAACTTTCACAAGGCAGAGAAAGCTAATGCGAAGAGCAACCCAGCGTATTTTCCGGAGTCGACGCATCCGAGGGGCCGAAATCCTGAATCGTCGATTAGGAAAAAATCTCAGGATGCTTGCTTTTATATCCGCTGCCATTATTCAACAGAAGGGACCCGGCAGCACAGCGCCACCCCCGCGGGCACATCGCCATGTACTTCAGCACACTAGATGGCCCGGAGTCCTGGAATCGGCCATGGTTGACGCCTTCCTCAAGGCCGTCCGCCAAGATGAAGCGCTGAAGAGCTGTGCCCAGTTGTTGCTGGAGGGAGACGATGCCCTCGCCGTCCGCAACTTTGACAACCTCGGCTGGGACGTGGGCTAACTGGTGTGGGCCAGACGCGACAGGTAGGCGTCCCGGCTGCCGGCATTGATCCAACCGGTGGCGATCGTTTTGCTGTGCTCGTGGCTGACGCGGCCGCGGTGGATATGCGAGAGCCCGGCGGGAAAAATCAGCAACTTGCCCCGTTCAGCTTCCTCGTGGTGCTCCTGCCAGTGGAATTCAGTACCCCCCTCGGGCAGGCTGTTGAGGTAAAGGATCCAGGCCAGCACCCGCCGGTTCGGTTCGGTGGCCTCCTCGACGGTGGTCCAGTCGCAGTGCCAGCTCCGGAAGCCTTCCCCCGGGGCGTAGCGCTGCAGATTGAAAATCGGACAGACGAACAGGGAGCGCTCCGGACAGCACTGCAGGAACAGCGGCCGTTCCGCCAGGTAGCGCTTCAGCCCCGCCGACACCCCGCGCAGCATCACCTCCGCCAAGCCATGGGCCTCCGGATCGCTGCGGTCCATCGCGACCAGACTGATGTCCGTGGAGACCTTATCCAGGGACAACGGCTCCTGGGGTGTGGTGCCGGGGGGGGCGCCGAAGGCAGTGCCGGCGGTATGCAGATCCTGGCGCCGATCGAAGAAGCCCAGGGCCACATCGGCGAGGGTGTCGTAACCGGGGTCGCGGAAGCTGGCGATCAAGCGCATCTCACCACCCTAATCAGCGCCCGATCAGGAGAGCGGATGCAGCAACTGTTCGATGGCCTGGCGACCCGCCCGGCTGAACACCGGCGAGAGCGCCTGGGGATCGAACGGGGTGGGGTGGGCGATCACATACCCCTGGGCGATCGTCACCTCCATCTCCCGCAGCAGCACCAGCAGTTGGGCGCTGTCCACCCCTTCGGCCACGATCGCAAAACCGAGTTCCCGGCCCAGGCGCACCACGAACTCCACCATCAGGCGACAGGACATGTCGCTGCCGACCCGGGAAATGAAGCTTTTGTCGATCTTCACATAATCAAGCGGCAAGTCGCGCAGATAGCTCAGCGATGTCATGCCCGCACCGAAATCATCCAGGGCCACACGCACGTTCATCGCCCGCAGCTGCTTGATCACCACCACCGCCTGGGAACGGTTGCGCAGGGCCGCCTGCTCGGTGATCTCGAAGCAGAAGGAATGGGCAGGAATGTCATGCACAGCCAGCAGGCGCTCCACGGTCGGCAGGAAGCGGTCCCCCAGCAGTGTGTCGGGGGTGATGTTCACAGCAAAAACGACGTTTTCGAGCTGGTGGCGCAGCTGCGGCACGGCGAAGATGTGGGCCAGGCGAGCGCAGGCCAGCTCCAGCACATGGGCATCCAGCAGGGCCATGCTGCCGCAGAAAGTGGCCGCCTCCACCAGCTCCTCACTCCAGAGGAAGGAATTGGCCGCCGGGTCATGGATTCGCGAGAAAAGCTCCACGTAAACACTGGGCAGCTGGTCGCAGAGACGCCAGGCCGGCTGGCCGAACAGTTCAATGCGGCGATCGTGAATTGCCGAGAGCAGGTCCTGGTTCAGCCGCTGGATGGCCAGGTGGTTGCTGATCCTGGCCTGTTCATCGCCGAAGAAATGGCAACTATCATGGCCGGCAATCCGTGCCATGTCGCAGGCAACCTCAGCCTCATGAAGGGCCTTGTCATCGGCGAGATCATGGAGGAATCGGGCGCCGGAACTCACCGAGACATGGATGAGATGATCTTCGATCCGAAACTCCAGCTGGTTGAGCTCATGAATGATGGCTGAGATTTCCGAGCGAAGTTCAGAAGCGGAGCTGCTCACCAGGCTGCAGACATACTGATCGCCGCTGCCCCGGCTGACCACCGCCCCCTTCGGCAACCTGCACTGCAGCCAGGCGGCCACCTCGATCAACACCTGGTCGCCGGCATTACGGCCAAAGCTGTTATTGATCAGGGCGAAGTGGTTGAGGTTGATATGCACCAGTGCCCGGGCATAGCCTGGATAATCAACCTGCTGGCGCTTCATCGCTGCGCCCAGGCCATGGTCGTTGAGCAGGCCGGTGAGGCCATCGATGTTGTCGCGCCGGTGCAGGGCCCGGCGCAACTGCCGCTCCTGGCGCAGCTGCCGCAGCCGCAGGCGGGTGAAACGGCGTCGCTCGCTGGTGGCACGCACCACCAGAATCGCCAGCAGCAGCACATTGAGCAACAACAGCAGCCCCAGGGACCACAGGGCGCTGATCCGTTCACGGGGCGACCGCCGCACGGTCTGCTGGATCGGCTGAAGCCCCTGCAGCTGTGGATGGGGGATCACCACCTCGATCGGCCCGAGCAGGCCGGCGGCGGCCAGGGGCCGATGCACCAGCTCGAATTCAAAAGCCCCGAGATCGAACGCATGGCGCAGGATGCGGCTGTCGTTGTTGTCGAGCCGGCGGACGAACATCAGCCGACCCACCACCGGCCCGGACTGCCCTTCGGGCCTGATCGGCTGGAGGGCAATCAGATAGGGCCGGCTCGAGAAAATGGCCAGGAAGGTGCGGGGCTTGAGGGAGCGACGCTCGGGCAGCAGGGCCAGCAGTTGCTGCCGTTGCGGGGAGGAAAGCGGCGTCAGTCGGTTCCGGGCGAAATCCCAGGTGTTCATCGAAACCGGATCACCGCGGCGGTCGAGCACCGCCACCAGGGGGGTGCGGGCGAAGGTCTTGGCGGTGTAGTTGCCCTTGCCGTAATAGTCGGGGTTGCGGCCGGTGGCATGCAGGATCGTCTCCTGCCAGATCGCCCAGTCCTCCGTCTCGTTCTCGAGGTTGGCGGCGATGGCGCTCACCCGTTCCTCGCCGAAGCGCCGCAGCAGTTCATTCTTGTAGCGCTCGCTCTGCAGGGCGTAAAAGCTGATGACCGCCCCGCTGAACAGGCTGGAGGCCACCAGCACCGGCAGCCAGGCCCGCAGGTTGGTGGCGGCCCTGGCATCAGCCAGCAGCCGCCGCAGACGGCGGCGGGATCCTGGGTTCAGCAATGGCCAGGTAGCAGACGCCATCGCTGCAGCCGTAATGCGCCAATTATTGGCAAAGACTCCGTGGGCTGCCACGGGTGCGTTGCCACGCCGATTCAGCGACGCCAGGGAACCGCCAGCAGGTTGGCCTGCCATTCCCAGAGCATCCTGTCCTGGCAGAGCAGCGGCGCCAGCTCCAGGCGCTCCAGGGCCGCCACCACCACCTCGGCAGCGGGCAGCGGCCCCAGCCCGTCGATCGGCAGCAGCAGCAGCCGTGGCTCGGCCGGATCGGCCATCAGCCGAAGGTTGAGATCCTCCAGTTCCCGGCCGAAGAACAGCCGCCGCATCCGGCCGGTGAGCCGGGGCCCGAGAGCATCAGCGAAGGCCTGAAGCGAGGCCGTATCGCTGCCGCAGCCGCAGTTGAGGGCCAGCCAGATCAGCAGCTTGGCCCAGCTTTCCACGCTCCAGAGCGGCGCGAAGCTGGCGCGGTGCTGGCGCACCAGCTCGGCGATGGCGAAATCAAAGAGGGTGGCCTGCAGGGCAACGGGTTCCGGGGTCACCGCGACGCCGCCGACCTGGGAATCGGGATTCATGCCGCCCATCTTCGCCATCGAAGGGCAAACTGCAGAGGCAATGTCCCGGAGCGGTCGCATGGCCCTGGATCTGAACGACCCGGATCTCGAGTTCAACGATCTTGTCAGTGCCTACCAGACCTGGGTGATGGCGGTGATCAACGACCAGAACCCGGAGGCGGAGCCGGTCCTCAGCGAGGAGATCGCCGAGGACGCCTTCCACGCCATGCGCTTCCTGCCCGATGTGGTCACCAGCGCCATCGAAAGCACCCTGGCCCGCGTCTACGACATGGACCCCGACGAACTGGCGGGGCTGCTCTACCCGGAGGACTGAACCTCCCCGTCGCCATGCCCCTTCCGAGCCCACGGCCGAGGCACCCTGGTCGGCAGCTGAAGCGGCTTCTGCCACTGCTGCTGGTGATTCTGCTGGGGCTGGGGGCAATCGCCCCCAGTGGCCTGGCCGGGTCGGCAACGCTGGCCGGGTCGACCAAGCTGGCCGCCCCGGCACTGCGCAAGGTTCCCGGTCCCTCGCCGGGGCAGACCCTCGACCATTTCCTGGAGCTGACCGCCCGCTCGGAACGCCTCATCCGCCGCTCGATCCATGAAGGCATGGCGGAACCGGGCCCCACCTTCTCCGCCGCCCTCCAGCGCCGGGTGGATAGCAGCGTCACCAATCTTCTGGAAGCCACCGAAGCCCTCGACCTCAGCCAGGTGCCCGTGGCCCTGCGGCCGATGACCGGAGTCGGCACGATGCTGATGCTGCGCAGCCTGCTGAGCTACGAGCTCAGCCGCAACCCCGGCCTGGTGGTGCCTGATCTGGCCACCACCCGGGAGGCCCACCTGACGCGTTGGACGATCCCCGACACGACCATCAGCCTGAGGGCCATCAGTGCGGCCGAGGCGGAAGCAGGCCTGGTCTGCAACCAGTGCAGCGAAGGGGATTTCCTGTTCAGCGCCGGCACCCTGACCAAGGTGCCTTCTGATTTCCAAAGCGTTTTCGGCGCGGACCCGCAGCTGCGGCGACGGCACGGGGCCGACCTCTACACCTACTGGGCACTGGTGCCAGGAGGGGCCCTGCCCCCCAAGTTGTTTCTGAAGCTGCCGCTGCCGGCCCGCCGGCTGCTGCTGACCCCCATCGCCGACCAGTCACTGATGCAGTGGGCGGTGTTGCTGCCGGTGACCCTGATCGCCCTGAGCGGGATGGGCTGGTGGCTCTGGAAGCTGGGGACCTGGCAGCATCTGGATGACGAACGGCTTGGTCCCTCGCCCCATCTGCTGCGGGCGGCGGCGATGCTGCCGCCGCTGCTGCTGGTGGGGAGCTGGCAATGGTTCGCCATTGAGTGGATCAACCTCACCGGCGCCCGCGAAGAGGCCGTGCTGGTGGGCAGCAACCTGGCCAGCGGCCTGCTGCAGGCCCTGCTGGCCTACCTGCTGGCCGAAGCGGTCGGCCAGATCATCACCCTGCGGCGCCAGCACGATGCCGACGGCAAGGTGGTCTTCAGTCGTCGGGGGGGGGCCGGCCAGACCCTCACCCTGGCGCGCTCCGCCGGGGTGGCTGGAGCATTGATCATCGGCGTGCGGACCGGCCAGCAGCTGGGTCTGACCTCGCTGACACTGCTGGCCCTCTCCTCCGTGCCTGCCCTGGCGATCTCCCTGGGCACCCAACAGCTCATCCGCGACATCTCCGATGGCTTCAGCCTGCTGCTCGACGGCCAGATCAGGGCTGGCGACCGCTGCAGCGTCCAGATCAGCAGTTCGAAGGAGATCCATGGGCGCATCACCTCCCTGGGGATGCGGTCGGCCCGGATGCAGCAGGACGACGGCTCGATCCTGACCGTTCCCAATTCCCAGCTCGCTGCCTCGGTGGTGACCAACCACCACGCCAATGTGAGCCATCCCCTGGAGCTGTCGCTCCCCAGCGGCGATGCCGGACCGGAACGGCTGCAGAGCCTGCTGCTCCAGGTGCGCGAAGCCCTGGTGGGTCACCCCGAAATCGCCGAGGTCCGGGCCGAACTGGAGGCGGCGGAAGCCGGCTGGGCGGTGAAGATCAAGGGCAGATGGCAGGCGGGCCTGGCGGCGGCGGATCGGGCGGAGGCCAGGGAAAAGCTGCTGCTCGAGCTGCTGCAGCTGCCGGCCGCGCCTTCGGCCTGAAACGGCCCGGCCCACAACAAAGCCCCCGACCGCAGCCGGGGGCTCCCCTCTCCCGTGGGGGGCCGCTGGTGGCTCAGCCCTCCACCGACACCGAGACCGTGCTCACCTTCTGGGCCTTGGGGGCGGTGACGGTGAGCAGGCCATCGCGGTAGCGGGCCTGCAGCTGCTCGCGCTCGATCGGCTGCGGGAAGCGGAAGCTGCGGCTCCAGGTGCCGTAGCGGAATTCACTCAGCAGCGGCCCTGTGGTCCTGGCGGACTCGGCCGGAAGCTCGCGCTGGTTGCGCCGCTCGGCGCTGATCACCAGGGTGCGGTCGGTGGCCTTCACATCGATGGCAGCCTTGTCGACGCCGGGCAGCTCAAGAACCACCTCGTAAGCCTCGGCGGTGTCGTGCACCTCGGCGGCAGGCACCCGCTCGGCGTTGTGGAGCTGCTGGCTGAGTTGCTGCTCAATCCGGTCGACCAGATCGAAGCGGGAAGAAGAACGGAGGGTCAGCATGGTTGAAATGGCGAAATTTGCTGGTGTTTGCAGCGGTTGCGGGGTCGTCGTTTGCCCCGGTGCGCCCACTGTCGCCGGAATGTCCGGGCCGAGGAGTCGTGCCAACCGGCCGATTCAATTCGGTCCTCACCACCGCGTACGGCAGACCGAATCAGAAGGGTGGGCGAACCGAATCAAGGCCACCCCCATAGCCCGGCGGCTACAGCAGCGCCGGAATCAGCTGTAGCCGAATCGGCGCACGTACCAGCCCTTCACCAGCTGGGTGAGAACGCAATAGCAGAGCAGGATGGCGGCCAGCCAGGCGAAATAGGCCAGGGGCAAAGGCACCATCCCCAGGGCCAGGCCGATGGGCGTATAGGGAACGGCAATGCCGATGGCCATCACCAACACCGTGATTGCAGCCATCAAGGGCGCTGGACTGCTCTGGAAGAAGGGGACATGGGCGGTGCGGATGATGTGCACAATCAACGTCTGCGTCATCAGGCTTTCCACAAACCAACCGGTCTGGAACAGGGCCTGGTTCTCCACCGTATTGGCGGAGAAGACAAACCACATCAGGGCAAATGTGGCGTAATCGAATAGGGAGCTGACCGGACCGACGAACAGCATGAAGCTCTTAAGATCATTCACCCTCCACTGGCGGGGGACCTTCAGATAATCGGGGTCCACATGGTCGAAGGGGATGCCGGTCTGGGAGAAGTCGTAGAGCAGATTATTGAGCAGGATCTGCACTGGCAGCATCGGCAGGAACGGAAGCACCATGCTTGCCCCCAGCATGCTGAACATATTTCCAAACGCAGAACTTGTACCCATCTTGATGTATTTGGTGATGTTGCCGAAGGTGCGCCGCCCCTCCATCACACCGGCATTGAGCACCAAGAGGCTTTTCTCCAGTAGAACGATATCCGCCGATTCCTTGGCGATATCCACAGCCGTATCCACGGAAAAGCCAATATCCGCTTCCCTGAGAGCTGCCGCATCGTTGATGCCATCGCCCATGAAACCGACAACATGGCCGCGGTTGCGCAGCTGCTTGATGATCCTTGATTTCTGCAACGGCGAAAGCTTGGCGAAGATCGTCGTCGCCTCCGCCCGCTCGCCCAGCGTGGCATCATCCATGACCTCAATGTCCCGCCCCAGCAGAATCCCTTCGACAGCCAGATCCACATCCCTGCAGGTTTTACGGGCAATCACCGGGTTGTCGCCGGTGAGCACCTTCACCACCACGCCACCACGGTTGAGATCGGCAATCGCCTGGGCGGCCGAATCCTTGGGGGGATCGAGAAAGGCCACCAGCCCCAGGAAGATCAGGTCAATTTCGTCAGCAACGGAATAGGGCTGCGGCTGGATCGGCACTTCCTTGTAGGCCACGGCGATCACCCGCAGGCCATCACTGTTGAGATCTTCCCCCAGGCGAAGCACTTGTTGGCGGCTGGCCTCCTCCAGGGGCACGATGGCCTGGCCATCCTTCAAACGGCCGCAGACCATCAGGATCTCCTCGAGGGCCCCCTTGCAGATCAGCTCGTGGTGGTGGTTCTGCTCTTCGACGACCACAGACATGCGCCGGCGCTGAAAGTCGAAGGGAATCTCATCGATCTTGGTGAAGTTCTTCTCCACCTTCAGCTCCGTATGCAGGTCAGCGTGCTCAAGCACGGCCACATCCAGCAGGCTCTTGAGCCCCGTCTGGTGGAAGCTGTTGAGATAGGCCATCTCCAGCACCTCCTCACATTCAGCGCCGCGAAAATCAAGGTGCCGCTCCAGCACGATGCGGTCCTGGGTGAGGGTACCGGTCTTGTCGGTGCAAAGGATGTTCATGGCACCGAGATTCTGGATCGAGTCGATGTTCTTGACGATCACCTTCTGCCTGGCCATCGCAATGGCACCCCGGGAGAGGTTGGCGGTCACGATCATCGGCAGCATCTCAGGCGCGAGCCCCACCGCCACCGACAGCGCAAAGAAGAAGGCCTCACCCCAGTTGCCCTTGCTGATGCCATTGATCAGGAACACCGCCGGGGCCATCACCACCATGAAGCGCACCAGCAGCAGGCTTACGTCGCTGATGCCCCGATCGAAGCTGGTGCGGCTGTGTATGCCGCTGACGCTGCGGGCCAAGGAACCCAGGCAGGTGCGCTCTCCCGTCTCCAGCACCACCGCCATTGCGGTGCCGCTGATCACGTTGGTGCCCAGAAAGCAGAGGTTCTCCAACTCCAGCGGCTCCTGCACATCCAGTTGACGGGCCGGCAGGCTGGCGTGCTTCTCCACCGGCAGGGATTCGCCGGTGAGGGCGGCCTGGCTGACGAACAGGTCCTTGGAGCTCAGCACCCGCACATCGGCGGGGATCATGTCTCCGGCGGCAAGCACCACCACATCCCCCGGCACCAGCCGGTCGATCGGCTCCTCCTGCTGCCCTGGCATCTCCTCCCCGAGCTGCAGGCCGAGGTCGGCCGCAAGGCCCGGACTGATGTCCTTGTGCGCGTCATGCCGTCTGACCGTGGCCGTGGTGTGCACTAGGCGCCGCAGGGATTCAGCCGCCACCAGGGAGCGATACTCCTGGGAAAAGCGCAACAACACGCTGAACAGGATCATCGCCGTGATGATCCCTGCCGCCTTGATTTCACCCGTCAGCAGCGACACGGCCGCCAGGGCAGCCAGCAGAAACACCAGCGGGTTGCGAAACGTTCCAGCCAGCTGAACGACCCAGGAGACCGGCTTTTCATGGGCGATCTGATTGGGACCGACCCTGGCCAGGCGCAGTTCCGCCTGGAGCAGGCTCAGCCCGTCTTCACTGGTGTTCAGGCGCAGGAGCAGATCCCCTGAGCTTTCCCTGGCCGCGCGCAGCAACACTGCCGCAGCCGATTCCAGCGGCAGGGGGCCCGTCGGCTCCGGGCCCCCTGCCGCTGGAGCAACAGACCTGCCCTGGAAGGGCCATGGGAAAGAAAGCCACACGGTCAGCCGGCCTGGGAACGTGCCGGGGACTTGACCCCGCCGGTCATCCTGAACGCTATCGGCGATCGCCCCTGACGAAGCTGGCAACGGTGGTGATGCTGCTGCCGGTGGCGGGTCCGCAGGCGAGCTGGCCTTGGTGAATCACGAAGCCGTTTGTGAAAAGCGCGAAGGCCCACCCAGAGAGTGGCGGGGATCCTGAGGGTTGAGTGAAAATAGAGGCATCATCGATCCTCCATGAGTGAACCCATGTCCACCCAAACCAACCAGCTTAAATCTTCCCCATCCACACCGGAGATGACGTTTCGAACGCCGAAGCGAATCAGCATCACAATTCCCAACGAAACCTACCGCCAGCTCGTTGCCAGAAGCAACCAGGAAGGGCGATCCTTGAGCACTCTGGCCGCCTTCCTGATCGAAAGCAACATCGGGCCAAGCGAATAGAAAACAACGCTCTTCCACACCAGCCGATCAGGAGGAAAAGATGGCAATAATTCCCAGCGAAGTCCAGGCACAGCTCAGCGCCGTGCCCCTGCCACTCAGATCCATTGGCGTAGAAATCGAGACATCACCCGATCGACTTGCCACAGTGGGCCAACCTGCCCTGGGCCAGCACGAGGTCTGGACGAACTGCCCCAGGGAAGATGGCCTGACGCAGTTCTCGATCATCAGACTCGGCGAGATCGTGGCCATCACAGGCAGGACAACCCCAATGGCCATGGCGCTGGAAAACTCAGGGAAGACCACCGTGAGCTGTTGTTACGCAGGCAACTGGACCTACAGGATAGGAGCGAGTACCACAGTCATTCACCCAGGCGAAGTGCTCTGCGAACCGAGCATCGGCGGCCAAGCAGAAGTCAATCTCAGCTCCGGCATCCTCTTTCAGATCGACAACAGCAGGCTGATGCACACCCTTGAAACCATGACAGGGACGCCAGCAAAACCATCCCTGTTGGAGGCATCATTGGCGATCAGAAAGGCAAAAAACCTATTCTCGCTATTCCACTTTCTTGACTCCATTCTGGCGGAGGACCGCCATCTTGGCAGCATGCTCGGCTTCGACGAGCAGATCTATCGCCTGATAGCACTGGCCCACCTTGAACGGGAAGGCATTGGATACTCCCCACCAAAATTCAGCCCATCTCAACCCAGGTGGTCAGCATGCCTGGATGAGCTCGTCGACTTCATCCGCGCCAACAGCGATCACCAGATCACCCTGACCGATCTGGAAGCACAAAGCCACTATTCAGGCCGCCATCTCCAAAATCTCTTCAGGGAAAAGTTTGACTGCACACCGATGCAGTTTGTGCGCAGGCAGCGGCTGGCCATCGCCATGAACCGACTGCAGGCAGCTTCGGACAACGCCAGCATTTCCCAGATCGCCCGGGATTGCGGATACGCCCATGCCGCCAACTTCACCGTCGACTTCAAGATTGAATTCGGCCAGACCCCCTCTGCCGTGCGAAAAGCAGCGCGGCCGCAGATCAGTAGCTGAGCGGCCCCCGCCAGCCAGGCGATCGTTCAGCCCAGTGGGGTCGTTAACCATGATGGATTTCAGGGCAGCAAGCTGAACTCCGCTCCCCATTCCGGCAGGGAGCCTGCAAAGTCTCACTGCTCGTCGTCCACGGCTGGGAATATCGAGCTTTTGCTGGAATCGAGTCTCCGGCATCTCACAACCGCGGGCGACCGCCCTTGCCCATACGACGACCGGCGAGCGACGTCCCTCTCATGGGTAACTATTCGGCCGTTGCTCGGCGAGGATCGGCCGCAGGCGTTCGACCAACAGGCGCACCCATGCGGGCCGGCCGGTTGTGATCGCATGGGCCCCGTCGGCGAAGTACTGGTCACCCAGGGCGGTCGTTAGATCCAAATTCGCTACCCGCTGGCCATCACCGCTGCTGGCTGCGTTCACGGCGGCCACCACCTCCGCCAACCGCTTGTTGAACGGCGATCCATACTCCGGATGGTGAAGGAATTCACTGTGAAGTGGCATGTCGATCACGACGACCCGCATGCCACTGGCGGTCGCTCGGCGCAAGAGCGTGGAAAGGGCATCGAACTGGCGAGGGTCGTAGGGCCTGCCAAAAGGTTTCTGATTGGAAAGCCACCTTTCAATGTCTTTCCTGATTTTCCGGAGTGTTTGATGCTGCGCCCAACGGTCCGCGGGTACTAAATCTACCTCTGGTGATCGCAAAGGCCACTTCATGTCGAGTATGCTCTTTAATCGCCAGGAGCCACGTTGCGCCAGCCATTGGCCAGGATGTTCGTGGAAAACCTCGCCCAATCGCCGCCAACAGCGAAACCGCTGCTTGGCAGCAAACACAAGCGACCGCGGAAGCATCCGGCGCACCGGGTGGCGGATGTCAAGAAGAGCTGGGCTGCGGGCCGCGGCCAGCGTGAGGAGCGTCCTCTCGGGGGGCGTCTGCCACCAGGCGAGGCGCGGCTCCATGGCGGGAACGATGGGAGCCATACTGTCCCAAAATGCCATCGAAGTGACGCCGAGCACGAGAACTGAGCGGCGCAGAACTGAAGCCGGCACGGTATCGAGCACCTCATCGAACTCCACGAGCGTTTCAGTCATGTGGGCTGCGGGCAGAGCCAGGTTGCTGGTCTCATAGTCCGGAAGCATCGCTTCCACCAATCGCGGCGGATACGCCATAGCCGGCCCCGAGGCGCCAAGGATGATGAGTCGGGGACGATCGCCGATCGACAACAGCCCGCTGTCCAGCAACGCCGACAGCCTCATTTCCTCCATCGGCTTCGTCAGCATGCGTACCTCGACGACGTGGATCTTGGGTGTTGCCGGGAACCCCACGGTCAGGCCCATGATGGCGAGGATCACCGCATTTAAGCCGGCGTAGAAACCAGCGATCAGCAGAATCGGCTTCATCAATACTGCTGGTAGAAGACGCGTCCGTCGGCTTGTGGGAACAGGAAAAGGTACATCTCGATGATCACGATCGCCAGTGCGATCATGAAGCAACGCCATCCCATCGACTGTGGCCATGGGATCGTCGGCAGGCGTAGCAGCCCCGTCGCCGCCGCCACAACGAACACGAATGCCTGCGAGACGGCCAGGCCTGATAGTCCGTAGCGGTGGGCAATAAATAGAATTTCCCCCCCTCGCAGCCACAACGAAACGATCACCCCGCAGAGATAGGCGAAGGCGAGACCCTTGGCCGCGGCCGCATACGCTGGCCTCGCTGACAGGGCCTCGAACGCCTTCTTGCCGAGCCACAGGCGAACGCTCCCCCGATACCACTGGTTGACGCTGGCACCGAGCCCCAGGAGCAATCCCGCGAAGATGAAGGCTGTCGTTGGGCCATGCCAGAGGCCGACCAGGAAGAACGTGGCGAAAAAGGCGATGGCGGCGATGGAGGTTGCGGCCGCGGACGCGGGCCACCGCGCCGTCAGGGCCATCAGGAGTGGATTGAAGACGTAGGTCTTGAACCAGTTCGACATCGTCATGTGCCAGCGCCCCCAGAATTCCAGAAAGCTCCGCGCTGCGTAGGGTCGATTGAAGTTTTCCGGAAGCCGCAGCCCGCAGAGCCGCCCTGCCCCGATGACGACGTCGGTATATCCGGCGAAGTCGCAGAAGAGATAGGCGAGGAACGCGAGCTGCGCACCACCGAACGCCAGCGGATAGACATCCTCAAAAGCGGTTGCCTTGAGCCCAAGCCAGACGTGCCTGAAGAAATCGCCGCAGACGATCGCCAGCAGCCAGCCCCGGGCCATGCGGCCGAGCGATTCGAGAAGGACCTCGTCGTCCAGCCGATACGCCGCCATGCCGGCAGACTGTATTTGAAAGTCTTGGAACCGTTGGATCGGGCCTGATACGAGGCAAGGCCACGATGCAAGAAACGAAAACACGTCGATCGCGGCGGGCCTCAGGCCCGGATCCTGCCGCATGTCCACCAGCAGCTGCAGGCCGCGGAGCAACATGAAGGAGAGTCCGATCGTGGTAGGAACCCGCGTTGCGAGGGGCAGCCACGACAGCAACGCATAGCCTTTCAGCCAACCGAAACTGAGCAGCAAGGCGGCGATCACCACGGGCAACGTGCCGCGGGTGGGCCGCAGAGCAACAACGCGCGTCGCCAGCCAGATCGCGGCGATGAACCCGAGCATGGCGAACAGGGCCTTCCAGGACGGCCCCGTGAGAAACAGGAACAGGAGGCAGGACATCGGGAACACCACACGCGCCCGCCAGGGGCCGGGCGCAAAATGAAACCCGGCTGCTGCAAGCGCAACGAAGGCGATGAAATCGAGCGAGTTGATCATCACGCGGTGGTCCCTTCGGTCGACGGG
>Ga0207954_1000039_pt1 | contig 36931 bp, 47 predicted proteins | sample CryBogmetaGMA0M_FD_184547 | JGI IMG/M metagenome (GOLD analysis project Ga0207954, IMG submission 184547) | Freshwater microbial communities from Crystal Bog, Wisconsin, USA - MA0M (SPAdes) | ecosystem: Environmental > Aquatic > Freshwater > Lake | place: Crystal Bog, Wisconsin, USA | collected... | reverse complement strand
GGCAGACGTCGGCGACGCTCTGACCCTGGTTAAGAAGTTGATCAGCAGTTCGCAGCTTGCGGATGATCTGCTCGGGGCTGTGGCGTTTGCGTTTCATGGGGCTTCTCCTGGCCAAGTCTGGCCGATAGGGAAGCTCTCATAAGGACTGGGTCAGTTTTTGGGGTCCACGTCACCCGGAAGAAGTCCCGTGCAAGCTCCTTCTGGACATTCGGCTTGAAGCCACCCCAGCTCACGAACAGGCAGGTCTCAGCCCCGAACTTCTGACCGGCGCCGATCAGCTTGTCGACCGTGGGGCGATCCACTGGATCGGAGCCTGACTTCACCTCCACGCAGATCTGCGGCTTCCCGAAGCCCAGCTCGCCCCCACCGGCCAGGATGTCGGCACCGCCGTCGGCCCCTGCTGGGCTGCGATAGGTGGTGTAGCCCTCCGCCTGAAGGATTGCCTCCACCAAGGAAGCCAGTTCATGGCCCTTGAAGCGGGCCTCGATCAACCGTTCAATCTGATCGGCGGCCAGCTCCTCCAGGTTGACGTTGGCCGCATCTGCTGCCTCATCACTCCCAGAACCCCCTTGGGGGCCTGCTGATGTGCGCGGGGCGGAAGCCGCAACTCCCTCGGCCTGCCAGTTGTTGGCGGCCATCGCCCGAACCCTGGCCTCAGCGTCGTTGCGCTGCACCCGGCAGATCGTCATGAACGCCCCGAAGGAATACAGCAGGTCCTGGGGGAAGACGCTGCGGGGGATCAGGCCACTGAACCAGTTGACCGATCGCCAGTGGTAGTAAGGATTTGGTCCTTCCGCCTCAAAGTGATAGCCCCCAGTCAGCTCTCCGAAGTAAAGGCCTGACTGCAGCTTCGAGGGCATCACCACCCAGTCGCCGGCCGCCATGTCTTGCGCGAACGGCCAGACCTGAGAGGACCAATTCAGAAGAGCCTTTGCCTTCTCGTCTGGAAATCGTTCCTCGAGCACGCCGATCAACGCCTTTCGATCAGCAAGAGCCCCTAGGTCCACATCCAGGCCGTCCCAGGCCACATACACCCGGCCCTCATCGAGGAACTTCTGTTCGTGTTCGCCGCGGGATCCAGCGCGGATCAGCCAGAGGGTCATGGTGTCAGCTCTTCTCCCCCAGCATCCCCTGCGCCAGCGCGTATTCGCGGCCTAGATCAAGGCCCGGGTCCTGCCCCGGCAGGAGCAGCTTCACGCCGGCGTAGTAGACGCAGGCGGCCTCAAGGGCCGAGACGGTGCTGCCGTCGCGGTAGTGGCTGAGCGTGTGCTTCTGGCTGGGGTCGTTGATCGCCAGGCCCCGCTGGCTCAAGGCCACCACCTCGGCCAGCAACTGCTTCTGTCCCTCCGGCGCCAGTTCTCGGTAGGCCTGCAGGGCGCTGATCAGGTATTCCACCGCGTCCATGCGCGGCATCCCCTGAGCATTGACCCGCATGACTCGGTCGGCCAGCTTGCGCTGCTGGTTCTTGATCCGCTCCGCCAGCTCCCCCACAGGTGCCAGCCGCAACGCATGCTTGAACAGCGCATCGGCCTCGGCAACGTGGGAGTCCCCGTCGCTCGCGAGCAACGCCTGGGCGTAGGTGAACAGGTTGATCGGATCATCGGCGGCGACCTCCGCGGCGGCGCGCAGATGGGGCAGGGCCGCCGCCGTCTCGTCCTCCATCAGCAGCAACTGGCCAAGGGTGCGCCGGGCAAAGGGGTTGCGGGGCTCCAGCACCACCGCCTTCTCCAGCGGAGCCCGCGCGGCGGCGGTGTCCCGGTCCCGCAGGGCTGCGATCCCAAGGGCCACCTGGGCGTTGACGTGGCTGGGATCGAGCTCCACCGCACGACCCAGCAGCTCGCGGGCTTCTTTGAGCTCCATCCGGTCGCTGCAGACCATGCCCAGGTTGTAGAGGCTCTCCACGTGGTCGGGCTCCAGCTGGAGCCGGGTGCGCAGCAGCGGTATCGCCTCGTCGTAGCGGCCAGCCTCCAGATGGGCGGTGATCGTGGCGCTGGCGGGGACCTGCCCGGACTGGGGTTCCCAGTTCACCTCGATGGCACCATCCGCAAAGCTCACATCGACCCGACCGCCGGCCTCTCGATAGGCGTCCTTGTAGTAGGTGGTGACGGCCTCTCGGAAGGCCTGGCTACCCCGCTCCCGGGCTGCCTCAGGCAGCATGGCCAGATCGAACTCTGCCTCCGGCACCGAGAAGCGAATCGGCTGGGGGTCGCTCATCGGCCGGGCTCAGGCAATCCGCTCGCTCCATTCATACCAGCCGGAAACGCCCAACTCCTGGGCCCAGCTGTCGATGATCGTGCGATCCGTAGGCGCCCCTGTCGCCTCGCCTTCTCCAGTTCCAGCGCGATCCGGGTCGCCAAGGGCCGATGCGATCAGCCGGCGGGCCAACGGGCCATGGCCGACGGAGAGATAGGGCACCGCCAGGTAGGGCTTGCCCAGCAGATCGCCGCCGAACACGGCGTAGGCCGCATTCATGGCGATGCTGGCCTCATAGATCTCGGCGGGGAAGTTGGCGCGGGTGCTGGGCTGCAGCGCCCCCACGTTGGAGGTGATCTGCGATTCGATCACCTGCGCCTGCGGCTCTTTGAGATCAGGGCAGTGCTCACGGATCCAGCGGTCCACCACCAGCCCCGGTCCGATCGAGCGCAGCTGCAGAAGCAGGCCGTCGTACAGGAAAGATCCGAGATTCCGCGCCTCGGCCAGGGTCATCTGGCGGGGCAGCTTCTCGCAGGCGCTGATCACCCGCTCGCGCCGATCCCGCTTGTCCTTCAGCACAACCCGCGGGTCTGGGCCATCGCGCAGCGCCATGCGGCACTCGTACACGATCAGATAGTCGGCCTGTCGGTCGCGACTCCCCTGGACGCGCAGCAGATGGCTGGCGTCCTCGGGTCCTGCCTTCCGAATCGTGGCGAGCACGTTCAGCTCAGGCGCTTCCACCACCATCACCGGTTTGCCGGTGGCCGCCTCCAGGTCCGCCAGGGCTTGGTTGGCGGAGGGCAGGAACTCGCGGAAGCCGGGTCGGGCGATCTCAGGCATCTGCAGCCGCGGAGCCCGGCAACGGCCCGGCCACGGTAACGCTGCCCCACGGGAAGGTCACCGGGTAGCGACGCCATCCGGGGAGGTTGCCAATCTGGAGCCACTCGCTTCCCTGCTCCCATGCCCCGGCGCTCCACCCCAGGTGACTTCCGCGGCGATGAGCAGCTGATCCGCCAGCTGCCGCAGCTGCTCCGGCAGCACCGGCCCGATCTCATGGTGGGCGAGGGCCTCTACCGCTCCCCGGCGGGCTTCACCAGCTGGAGCGCCCACTGGGCCAAGGCGGTGGCGGTCGAGCTGGCCCTGGAGCAGTCCGAATCGATCGCAGATCACGTGGGCATCTGGGGGGCGATGGTCTGCCAGTGGGCACGCGAGATCGGCGCCGAGCCCCGCTTCCTGTCGCCGGCCCTGGCCCAGGCGTTCCTGCAGACCGAGCAGCCCACCCTCACCCTCGATCTGCCCCGCGACATCAGCTGCTTCCGGCTTCTGCTGCCCAAAGGCACCTTGTTCAGCGAGGAGGGCCCGGAGATCCGCTCGGTGGTGGTGGCCGAGGTGCGGGCGATGGAGGGCTGGCTGCCCGACAACTTCGAGCTGGCCGGTGGCGGTCTGGCCTGCATCGGCCTGGGAGAAGACGGCTCCACCTACCTGGCCAGCAACGTGCTCGACCCAGCCGCGAAGGCGCAGCAGCCAGCGCACACCGACTTCAGCCCAACGGTCTGGGAGTGGGACGCCGATGGCGTCAGGGGCACGGCAGCCCGAATGGAGCAGCTCTGCGTTCACGCGCTCCTAGCTCAGCTCTATGCCCCCCAGCTTGTGAGCGAGGGTGAGATACCGCCGGCACCTGGCGCCAAAGGCTTCGGGGGCGGAGGGCGGAAAGACAGCTCCTCCACAGGCGACGTGAAGCCTCCGGTCTGGCTGGGCAAGGACTACCAGTTGCAGCGTCAGCCGGGCGACGCTGGCACAGCCACTGGCTGGCAGCGAGGCCACTGGCGAGCGCTCTCCCCCCTGGCGGGCCCGGTCGCGGCGCCCATGGAATGGGTGGAGCCGGTGCTGGTGGGGTGAGGAACCACCAGCAGCCTGGTTGCCCAGCCCCAGCCCTCTCGACCCGGCCGCAGGCCTTCACTCCTCCTCGGCAGCGCCCAGGGGGATCAGCTTGATCTGCTTGCGGCCGAGCTTGATCTCGAACTCATCCCCGGGCTGCAGGCCCAGCTGGGCGGTGTAGGCCTTGCCGACCAGCAGGTTGCCGTTGAACTGGACCTTGGTGGCGAAGCTCAGGCTGCGGCCAGGCCGCCCTTTGCCGCCGCTGCTGCCAGCACCGAGGTTCATGCCCTTGGCCTCCAGCAGCGCCTCGTAGAAGGCGGTGAAGTTCAGGCGCTCCGTGCCGTCCTTCTTGGTGCTGACGTAGCCGCAGCTGCGCACCAGATCGGACTTGGACACATCGCCGAGCTCCTTGACTTTGGCGAGTAGATCAGCACCGGTGAGCATGATTGGGGGTTGGGTGATGGACAAACCCTAATTGCCAGGTATGGCCGGGTAGCGATCTCTTACTGGATGACCACCTCAAGGTCGCCATTTCAGGCGGTATTCATCAACGAGCCGGCAGTTCAGGCAGTACTGAGCGGCAGGATCCGCACCCGTTCACGGCGTTCGTCAGCAACCACCAGTGCCCCTTGCTCGATCTCATTGGCGTAGGCCCTAAGCAGTGCCAGCACCAGGGGGCCGATCGCTTCTGGCAGGACGTTCAGGCATCGCACCTGCAGCACGCTGGGACCGGAGGCGCCGCTGAGGGCAAGCATGGTCCCAAAGTCCAGATCGTGGGTGAACACGGCGTAGGCGTTGTCCAGGGCCCACTGCATCAGGGCCGTATCAGGCGCCCTCGGGTCGCCTAACTCGGACCAGTGCACCGCCTCATGGCCAGCGGCCGTCAACAAGGGGATCCACTCGACCGAAAGGCTGTTGCGCTGAAACAGCCATATCCACCAGCAGCCTGGTCATCAGCTCAGGACCAGCACCTCTTCTCGCTCCTCCAACCGCCAGGCGGCGTAAGCCAGGGCCTCATCGATGTCGGCAGGTTCCAGCCGTGGGTAGGCCTGAAGAATCCGCTCGCGGCTGCTGCCGCTGGCGATCAGCCCCACGATCGTGCCCACCGTGATGCGCAGCCCGCGGATGCAGGGTTTGCCGCCCATCACGGCAGGATCGTGACTGATCCGGGGGAAGGCCATGGGTCAATCGTAGGCAGAAGGTGGTGCCTGAGCTGGATCGCGGCACAACGGCGCGTGGCTGCTGCCCGATGACGCCGGTTCGAGGCCTCAGCGGCCACAACCTCCCGTTTCGGAAGATCAGGCAGGGCCTGAGCGACGAATCTGCAGCTCGGCATAGCCGGTGGTTGGATACAGCACCCGGTTGAACCGCCAATCCGGCAGCAAACCGATCACCAGCTCCGCGGTGGTGCTCACCAGCGAGCCGGCGCAGAGGTGCCCACCGATCACGCCGCCGTTGCTGTCTGTCACGGCGATGTGCAGGTGAGCGCAATCGGGCGACAGGGTGCCGGAGAGGCTGAGGATCTCCAGATCGCCGCGGATCGCCGTGGCCTCGGCTGCCCCGGCAAAGCGCAGCTGAGCCAGCGAAAGGCTGCCGACGGCACTAATCACGCAGCCGGCCTGCTCCTGCTGCTGGCCCATCCAGGCCTCCAGCTCGCGGCGCAGGTCATCGCCGGGTTTCAGCCGGAGCGGCACCACTTTCATCACTCAGGCCCCTCCACCAGCGCCTGCACCATCACCAGGGCATCGACATACCCCAACTGCTTGTGGCGGAATGCCCCGGGGAGGGTGCCGACGATCTCAAACCCGTTGCGCTGCCAGCAGCGGATGCCGGCTGTGTTGGTGCTCACCACCAGGTTGAACTGCATCAGACGAAACCCCAGTCGCCGCGCCGCCTGCAGGGAGTGCTGGCAGAGGCGGCTGCCGATTCCCTGGCGCCGGCAGTGGTCGGACACCACGTAGCCCGCGTTGGCGACGTGGGCACCCAGAGCGAGGGAGTTGGGCCTCAGGTAATACGTGCCCACCAGCGCACCCGCGGCATCCACGGCCACCATCACCGTCTTGCTCTGCTCCAACCACGCCGCACGGGCCTCTTCTTCCGGGATCGCCGGGTCGTGCGGGAACGTCTCACCAGCGCGGAAGACCGGCTCCAGCAGCGCCCACACCCCGGGCCAGTCGGCCACCTCGTAGGGGCGGATCTGCAGGGGCGATGGGGCGGCATTGCTGCTCATGACACCAGGGCGAACTTGGGGCTGTAGCTCATCCGCCCTCCCAGCAACGAGGGGGCACCGGGTTGGAGGGTGATCATCTGAAAGGACTCGCCGCCGGCAGGCTGCTAGGCCCAACCCGACCTGTTCGGTCACGATCAGCCCGCCGCTGGCGCTCGTCAGCAGATGGACGTGATTGTCGATCAGGCCCGGCATCAGTACCCGCCCGGTCCCCTTGATCCGGGTTACCGGCTGCCCGGGTGGTGGTGGTGGTGTGATCGGGGTGGTGGTCATGGCCTGGATCGTCCGGCCCACCACCAGCACGTTGCCTGGCGGTGACAGCTGGGCCGCCTAGCCGTCGAACACCAGCACGTTCTCGAACAGGGATACTCCCGCTGCAGGGGGGCCTGACTCAGCTGGGGCTGGGGAAGCGCTAATGCTGTCGTGCCCTGCTTCGGTGGCCGATGACGTGTTGCACCCGCTCCCCAGCAGCGGCAGAGCGAGAGCGAAGCGAACGCGGTTGCGCATCACGACGATCTTCAGTCCCTAGCTGGGTAGAAATACTGACCGCCGCGGCCCCCACCACCCGGACGGCTGGGTTCAACAACGGTGTCCGCGTCACGGCGTTGCAGGTCGACCCTCGAGCTCCACGCCAGCCGTCTTCCGTTGCGCCATGACGTACGCGGAGGTGTGGGTCAGCGGCACCGACTTCCCATGCAATGACTCCAGCGCCGGTCTCAGCTCAGCCAGCAGGGCATCCCGCACTGCTGGATCAAGGGCCAGAAACGGCGAGTAGGTGGTCAGAAGTGTCAGGTAGTCGTCAATCGCCAAGAGGCTTTCCACCAGCCACTGACCCCTATCGGCACCATGAAACAAAGGCGAATCCAGCAGAGGTTGTTCCAAGGCTGAGAGAATCCTGGCCACGGTGTCGGCATCCTCGTAGGGGCGCTCCAGCTCAGGGGCATGTCGGCGATAGATCGCAGACAAGGCCTCATGGGTCTGGATCGGTAGTTGGAGCTCTTTGTTCCACAGCAGGATCAACCAGCCGTTCTCCCTCAAGACACCGGCCGCTTTCGGATAGGCGATCTCCGGCGGGATCCAGTGAAAAGAGGTGGCCGCCAGCACGGCATCGAACCGTTCCTGCTGAGGTTCCCAGTCTTCAAATGAAGTCGTTACCACGTCGACGTTCGGGAACTGCTGACAGGCTTCCTGAGCCAACAGGCAGAACTCCGGGTTGGGCTCGATGGCCACGATCCGGCAGCCCAGCTCCGCGAACGACACCGTGGCCGTACCCGGTCCACAGCCCACCTCCAGCAACGTGGATGCAACCGTCAGCCCAGATTGAGCCACCACCGCATCAACCAGTTGCTGCGGGTAGTGGGGCCGGGTGGCGGCATAGGCCGCTGCGGCCGGCGAGTACCAGTGACGGCGCTGCTCCACGCTCCTGGCCGCATAAGTGGCGATGGTCTGCTTGATCGCGTCCACAGGGTCCAAAGAGAGGCACCGTCTATGGGATGGGCGCTCATCTTGGTTGGGCGGCGACCCGATTCAAGCTTTCAGTCCCATTGGAGTTGATCTATAGCCTTCAACAACGTCCCGAGCTCTGGGGACCAACCACGGTGACCGTGCTGCCGCTTGGCAACCACGAGCAGCATCTGCTCGATTCCCTAGGCGAAACAGCCCCCGGAAAAGTCACCGACGTTTGGATATGGAACAGCGGTGATTTCGATCTGTTGGATTTTGTGGCAGAGAACCGTGAGTGGTTTGAGGGGCTGCCTGTACGGCTATTAACGACAACCACTTGTTTGTCCATGATGGTGTACGGCCAGGAGTGCCTCTCGGATCGCAAGCCAAGCAGGATCTGATGTGGATCCGCCAGCCCTTTCTCAGCAGGTCTCATGGCATGCCTTACACCGTGGTGCATGGCCCTCGATCACCATCGACCATGAGATCGACCACCGACCACACCGAATCAACCTTGATACCGGAGCGTTTGGCAGTGGTGTGCTCCCCAGCCTGTGTTTGGGGGCTCGAGCTATCAGCCCAAGGGATCCTGCTTTGTCCTTGGCACCAGAAAGGCAATGCTGACCAACAAGATCAGAGAAATGACCTTGGCTGGAATCCCAATTCCGCCTTGATCATGGGGCTGGGTTAACAGATCACCAAGTGAAGCGCCCAAGGGACGGGTGAGGATATAAGCGAGCCAAAAAGCCAGAACCTCATGGAGCTTGAGCCTGTAGTAGGCAAGGGCCACACAACCAATCAGAGCAGAGAATAATGCCGTAGCCAACAGATAGCCAATATCAAAAGCTTCTGCAAACAAATCTCCAGCAGCCGTTCCGAGAGCGAAAGTGAAAAGAATAGCCAGCCAGTAAAAGGCTTCTCGTTTCCGACTTGTAATGGAATGAATGGAAAGCGTCCCTTCTGAGGTCAGCCAAAGCCCAAAGGTCAGCGCCAGTGCAATGGCAAAGACGATTGTACTGACGACAAGGCTGACCCCAAGGGTATCAGTTAAAATGTCAGTCAATAAAGTGCCGACAATGCTGATGAAGACAACGGTCAGCCAGTAAAGGTTGGCGGAGTACCGGTTGGCACGCATTTGCAGGACAAGACTGCCGAAGAGCAAGGCCACCATGAGCGCTGTCGTGCGTGTCAGGCCCAGTCCAAGGTCTCCGCTCAGAAAGTCAGCCGCAGTTTCGCCGACCGTGGTTGAAAAGATTTTGACAAGCCAGAAGGCAAGTGTTATTTCCGGGACTTTGCTCAGCCAGCGCGCCGGCGTGTTAAGACTTGGAGCCTCCTGCATGTGCATCTCTGAAATTGAAACAAGTGCTGATTCTGCGTCGGCTCAAGTAAATGGCTGCTCTATCGGGACGGTCCCGGAAGTTCCACAGCAGCCCTCGGAATGGACACTGCACCGCAGAGATCCATGTACTATAAGGCTCGTCATGGATCTTCAAATCCAATACCCGAAACAATGTGGGTCAAGAAGCGAGATCCGATTCAAAGGGGCAAGCTTCGCCAAATACAATTATTAGATTAGGTTTCTTCTTTCTCAAACCATCAACGTACGATTTCCAAATCACAAGCTCTTTGCCGTGCCCGAACTGTTTGCCATTTCGCTGCAGCCGTATTGGCATTCGCTGGTACTGGGCTTAGTGGTGGGGCTGACGGAGTTTCTGCCGATCAGCAGTTCCGCCCACTTGGAGGTGGTACCGGTGCTGCTGGGCTGGGACGATCCTGGCGTAGCACTGAGTGCCGTGATCGAACTGGGCAGCAGCGGGGCCGTGATTGCCTATTTCCGCCGCGACCTGGTCCGCATCGCCCAGGCGCTGTGGACGGCTTGGAAGCGGGGCGACTGGTCCTCTGCCGACGCCAGGCTGGGGCTGGCCATGGCCATCGGCACCCTGCCGCTGCTGCTGGTGGGCGCAGCCATCAAGCTGTGGGCACCGGATCTCGCCCATGGCGCCCTGCGCAGCTTTCAGGTGATCGGTGTGGTGTCGATCCTGATGGCTGCCTTGCTGGGCCTGGCCGAATGGATCGGCCGCCGCCGCCGCACGCTCGCGGATCTGCAGGTGGGTGATGGCGTGGTGGTTGGTCTGGCCCAGGCGCTGGCGGTGGTGCCTGGCGTGTCGCGCTCCGGCAGCACGATCACCACCAGCCTGCTGGTGGGCCTCAAGCGGGAGGATGCCGCCCGTTTCTCCTTTCTGCTCGGCATCCCGGCCGTGGCCCTGGCGGGCCTCAGCGAGCTCGGTGATGCGGTGAAAGCAAGCGGGGGTACGGGCCTGCTGCCGCTGCTGCTGGGTATCGCCACCGCGGCGATCAGCTCCTGGTTCACGATCGGGGTGTTGCTGGGCTATCTGAAACGGCACTCCACCTGGATCTTTGTGGGCTACCGGCTGGTGTTCGGGATCGTTCTGCTCAGCCACCGCTGGGGCTGACGAAGGGACCCGGTTGCTTCCCTGCCATGGGAGGCTCGGCCCCCAACAGGAAGGCGCCCCGTGTGGGGGCGCCATAGCACCGGTTGCGGCGGTCTCTTCCTCACACCAAGGACTGCCGGTCGGGTGTCTGTCGTTCACGCATGACCTGTCTGGAGCCTGGCAGGAAAGGAATAGAGATCACGTTTGGGAGAAGAGATGCTCGGGGCTTGACCTTCTCGGTTGTGATCCCGACCCGGGTTATGCAGCTCGGGGGTTCAACACCGGGAATCAGAAGTGGCGTATCGCTCTCTGCAGCTACGGGATGGCGTTCTCGCCGCGCCATCAAGTTCACCTGTTGTGTGTCGCATCGTTGGCGCACCTCCGCTGTGCGCACCGGCTCGGGTGATCCCTGGCCGGACTCTTTGGGAGGGTGAGGGTCGGGTTGGCTCCCGGGCCTCCCCTCAATCACAAGTTACGCCTTCTGGCTGTTGGTGGTGGCTCCAGGAGGTTCCTGTTACCGCTTTGAATCTGGCGGTTTTGCGAACCGCCTGGCCGAGAAGCGGGAGAAGTCTCCAACCTCCTGGTGAAGCCGGCTTCATGAAGCCCCGTTGCCCCCAGTGAAGAGCGGTGTCGAAGCCGCTGCACCCGTTGCAGGCATCCGTGGGCGGGTCCATCGTGGCTGCAACGGGATTCGGAGGCTCCATTGATGGAAGACACCCCCCCTGAGCAGCAGCAAGGAGCGCGCTGACGATCCGGCCCCTGCTCCAACATTCTTGACGGATCACTGATGTTCCTGGCGTCTCATTTCCTGGAGGAGATTCACGCCGTCCATTGCACCGTCCCAGGTGCCCCGGACTCAACGGAACGTCCCACTCGACACCTGGCCCCAGGTGCCAGCGCCGGCAGCTCCGCCCCACAACCAAAGACACCCTGATCTGACGATCCACCGACAGCACAGCTGCGCCCGACCCCCTTGGGACGGCACCACGGCTGAGCAGGCAAATGCCCGGGGCCAACGCTCCGGGCTTTGTTATGGCCGTTCAATCATTGACCGACTCCGCTTATATCAGAGCTGAAACTCATGATTCGGATCATCCATCGCGGACTGCAGAGATGCCAGAGATTTTGCCTCGGCAAGAGGGCTTATCTTCGCTAGCTCCACCACGACAGACAGCGAGCGCTCCAAAGTCTGCAAGTCGCCAGTATCCATCGACTTTCTAATCACCAAGAAAAGCTCCTCGAAATTCTTCCTTCTTTCGTCGAAAGAGCGATCGAGGAATATCTCAAGAGACGATCGCACAGCCTCGATCTTCGCAATCTCTACCGCGCATTCAGCATTGATCTGTGCACGCTTGGTCTGCTCCTGCTCGGCAACAATTAGATACTCCTTTAAATCGGCTGTCATTTTCTGTGCCACTGCGGCCATGTCAACGTACTTGGCGGCGCCGGCAAAATCAGAGGCTTTCATTTCAGCTGGCCACCTTACGAATAACCACGTCAATTTCCGGATTGATGCTGCCGTCTTCCCCAATAATAGGTGTCTTCATGATCTGAGCCAGTGAAGACACTATCAATAGAAGTGCTCTCAGCTTCTCCATATGGTCGTCGCAAGCTGGATCGAAGCGATTTTCCGCCGCCATTGATTCGATTCCTACAATTGAGCCAATTGCCTGATCTTTCAGTCGGCTCAGTAGTGATGATAACTCGCGAAGTCGCATGACGATCCCGTCTAGGATAGTTTCACGAGCCTCCATCTCCTTAATTGCCACGTCCACCTCGCAATCACATTCAGTCGCTTTGGTAAGTGCCTTCTCGCCCTCGGCCGCAATAGCAAGCCCACCTACTGCCAGTGCCGGAGCAAATGTGATTCCACCCAAGACCATGCTGCCAAGTGCCATCCCGCCTCCCCCAGCGGCCAATGAGCCACCTCCAAGCGCCGCCAAAAGCGCGCTGTTTGCGGCAGCTCCCGACAGACCAGAAATGGCAGCGCCAGTGCTGGCTGTTGCAAACATTGTGACTGCACCTGTAGTGGCGGCTGAGGAGACAGCCGACGCGCCTGCCGCAGCCAAGAATCCCTGGAGAACACTCTCCGCCTTGACCTCGTGGGGATTTCCAGCCGACACCGAAGGAATCTGAATATCTGCGCCATCAAGGATCTCGTAAATGTCCACCTTTGCTCGTTTCCCAAGCTCTTCAATAAGGCGGGCGACGCGGATAAAGACATCCTCTTTGATCTTCTTCTGATGTATGCCGTAGAGATTGGCCTCATTGTTGACAAATTCAGCCCTTGATTCGAGTCGCCTCCTCCTCCGTTCATATTTTTCTTGGGCTTTCTTCAGGATTTCCTGGGCCTCCCCCATAGCACCAGCCCCCTCGACTCCTTTTGAGACGCCAAAAGCTCCTGCGCCTAGAGCAATGGCGCCGAGAATGATAGGTAAAACCATTAAGAGCACAAATCGGGGCAATATTATCTGCTCTCATCCAGAGAAAGTCAAGACGTATGCAATTATTGCATTGGCAGGGGTTGTTCGTTGCAGGAGGCCACTTATATCGCTTGTCCGGATGGTTGCGCAGCGGTTCTCCTTTTGCCGATTGCTTGGGCGATCAACGCGGCCGGCTTCAGGCGTATGGCCGGCTCAAAGGTCGCGCCATGCTGCTGGACTCAAGGCCATCCCGCGGATGCCGCTCGCCTGGGGGTGAGAGGGCCCACTGGGGCGAACAGGTCTGCCACCCCTGCTGGCGCTTCTCGGCCCAGAGCCTGAGAGCCTCCTCGCGGCTCAGCTCCCAACGGCGTTTCAGCAGCGGCACAGGCTGATAGGGCATCAGCTCGCCGCTGGTGATTTCGAGCCGCTGGCTCCATCGATCCCAGCGGCTGGGCCGGAAATGGAGTATGTGGCGGCCGTTGCTGATCCACGCCTCGCGGGGAGACAGCCGTGGGCGCTTCCTCGTGCCCGTGCTCACGCCACTTCCGGCGCCCAACCCCGCTGGCGGTGAAGATCCTCCGTCCAGCCACTGCATCGATGGGTGAGGTGGTCGCCATGGGCGATCAGCCCCTGGTGCAGATGGCAGGCCAGCTGCGGGATGCAGTTGGGGCCCGGATGGTGCCGGAAGAAGTGGCAGGTCATGCAGACCTGCCGGCTACGGCTGGAGCGAAGGACCGCCTCATCGAGCCAGGGCCACTCCTCGATCGCCTCCTCGCGGGAGGGCTGCAGACGGGAAAGCGGGACCGGCACCACGGCGACTCCTCAATGCGTACACCCGTACTAGCAGGGGTGGCGCTGTGGCGCCAGCGGGTCAGGCTGTGGCGTCCTGGTGCTGCACCAGGAAGGTCTCAATCCAGTCGTGATGGCACTGGAGGGTGATCCGATCGGCGATGGTGACGGCGCTGTCGGGTACCTGGAACCGCCGCCGGAAACCCTGGGTGAGGGAGTCGAGCAGCGGCCTGGGCAGGCTGCGCAGGGTGCTGTGAAGCTGCTGGATGGTGTCGGCCGGCAGGGGCACCTGGGTGGGTTCGGGGGTTTGGCCAGCCGGTGAGGCAGCTCTCGGCTGAGCACCCGCCAATGGGGTCGGGCCCTGGGTGGGCTGCGGCCTGCCGTTGGGCGGCGGTGCTGCCACCGGCCGAGCCGCAGGACGCCCCGAGGAGGTTGGTGCCCCGCTGGCCCCGGTGACCTCCCGCTGCTGCTTGTCGTAGAGGGCGAGGCCGAATGGGTTCCCAAAGGTCATCAGCGCCCTTTTCATGGCGTCGGTTTCGGCCTCCTTGATGGCCGATTCATGGGCCTGGCCCAGATCGGTGTCGATGCCATGGCCGGCGCCGGTGCCCTCGCGGATCAGGGAGGGGAGCCCGCCTGCATTCACCGTGACCCGGACGCGAGCTGTGTAGGTGACACCCCAACCCGGCTTCTGGTCCCGACCGATGGTGCGTTCGCCCTGGGCGACGCAGCGAACGGCGATGGTCTGCCGCTGCCAGCCGTCAAAGCCAAAGATGCGGTTGGCCTCAGCGATCAGCTGCCAACCCTCCAGATAGTTCACCTTCCCGCGGCCCTGCTCCCGCTGGCGGACATTGGCTCGATCGAGGGGCGCAGCCAGCGCGGCGACTTGCTCGGGGGAGAAGCCCGGTGAGGGTGCCTGCGGGGGCGATGTTTCTGCCGGGGCGTGCCCCGATGTGGCGTCAGCCCGGCGGATCAGCTCAAGGGCTGTTGGCGGCCGGCCAGCGGTGCTGCGGCCATTGCGGGTGGGGGTGGTGACGGTCATGGCGTGGTGTTGGTGAGAAGTGGAAACGAGGGATGGCCCCGGCGGCCTGCTGCTGATGCCGGGGCCTCTGCCCCCTCAGTGGATGCGCCAGGAGCGGCGGGAGACGAGCTGGGCACCGGTGATCTGCCGGCCGGCCTTGAGGGCTTCTTTGATGGCGGCCTTGTCGGGTTTGCTGGTGGTGGAGAAGCTCAGCCACTGGGGATCGAGGGCTTCTTCGTCGTCGATCTCGACGGCCTGGGACTTGCGCGAGGTGAGCTCGTGATTGGGGAACGAGAAGCTGGTCGAAGTGGGCTGCAGGCGGGTGAGGACAAGGACCAGGGAGTCCTCCAGGGCATCGGCGCGGCTGGCATCGGAGCGGGACAGCTCGCTGAGGCGCCTTGCCTGCTGCTGGCGATAGGCGGCCTGGCCGCGGAGGTGCTCGATCACCCAGCAGGTGGCATCGGCCTTTGCGGCCAGGGCCGCCTTGTTGCCTTCTTCGGCCAGCAGGGCAGCTTCAAGCTCGGCGAGGGCCTGGGAGCGGGTGTCGTCGTCATCGGCCTCCAGCTGCTCAGCGAGCAGACCGATTGCGGTGGTGAGCTCCTGGGCCTCGATGCCCAGCTGCCAGAGAGAGCCGGACCGCCGCAAGGAGCAGACCGGACCGGCGGCAGCGGGCGTGGTCGGGACGAGGGCAGAGGAGGGAGCAGAGAGGAGAGCCATGCGGGAAGGAGTGAAGAGCAGAGGGATGGGGCCGACTCGCGACACCGGGCCGGCATGAAGGAGACAGGAGGGCGCCGATCAGGCGGCGAGGGGCTCGGGGGAGAAGGGCGCAGAGACTTCCATCACCGCGATCGGCACCGGGGAACGAGAGGCAGAGCGGCGGGCCTGCTGCACCAGCGAGGCGGTGCCGGCCCCACCGGGGAAGGCGATCACCAGCACCGAGGCGCTGTAGGCCGGGGAGGTGTGGGCCTGGGCCTCGACCAGGGCCTGCTCAAGCAGACGGCGATTGCGGATTGGGCCGGCGCTGCGGCCATAGCGGCCCCACTCAGCGGGAAGCGACTGAACGCGCCAGCCGAGCTGGTGGGCCGCACGACCGATGGCCTGATCAGCACCACGGGCACCGCCATGGAGCAGCAGATGGACGGCCCGGCCGCCACTGCGCTGGAGCAGAGCAGAGGCGATGCGCTCCAGGGGCCAGGCCAGATCACGCCCACCGGCGGCAACGACGACCACGGAGTGACGCACCAGCACCGGCGGCGGCAACAAACCGGCGGGCGGCAAAGCAGCGGCCGGAGCCACTGCAGCAGAAGACAAGCTCATGGGCTACAGAGCAAACAAACGGGGCAAGTTGTCGGAGGATTAATGAATCAAAAAGGTGCCGCCGGCGATGGGCTCGTGGCCTTTGGCGCAACCCTTATTTTACCACTACAAACGCACTAAAAAGCCGCCGGAAACACCGTAGTGCAATGGATCTGGACAATGCAGACCCATGAGTGGGTGGACTTGAAGCTGATAAGCAAGCCCACCAGATTCAGCGTTCGATGCCCGACAAACCGCGCAGCCGCGCGAGGAAACCTCTTGCCTCGCGCCCCCTACCGGATGGCGGCCGCCACGCCACCGCAGCCGCGGGAGCACACCACGGGCCACCCACCGCCACCACAGCTCCGGCGGAGGGCGGCGGCGGCTGGACGCCGATTGCCGCGGCACAGCCGTGGCACGGTGAGGACAGCCGCCGACGACCGCAGCCCGGCGCCAACAGCCTGGTCTCAACGGCCAACGCTTTGCACTGAGCTCAGATCGCCAGGGCGGCCGGCCGGCCCTGATAGCTGACTGCTCCTGTTCAGGCCAGCGAGAACGATTCAGGCTTTGCCGCCGACACGACGCCGCACAGCCTGCAGGGCCTTGAGCTCGGCATCGGCCATCCGTGTGGCATTGCGCAGGCGCTGTCGATCGACACGGATCTGCTCCGCTTCCCGCAGCGTCCGCAGGTCACTTTCGGCCCGCCAGCGGGCCTCCTGGGTCCTGGCCTGGCGACTCATCGTCTCTGGCGAGGTGAGTCCCAGATCGAGGTCTCCCGCACTCCTGGCGGTTGTTTTTCTCTGCCGGCTGCTCCTGGCCTTGCTGGCCCCTGGCCTGCTGGCGCTGGCCCTCTTGCTTGCGGAGCCCCGGGGCTGCCGCCTGCTCCCCCTTCTGCTGGCCATGGTGCCTGCCGTGCTGCTCTCCCTTGCCAGCGGCAAGGCCAGCTGGCAAGGGCAGGAGCTGCCACCACCCCATGCCACCGAAAGCCCGCGACCTGCTGGCGTCTCTGCTCGGCGAAAGCCGCTCTGTGGATCAGGAACCCAAGCCCGTGCTCGCCAAGGGCCCCGCAGGTCCCTGGCGCGTGACCGCCAAGGCCAGCGGTGGCCGGCTGCAGATCTCCAATCGCCACGAATCCCGCCTCATCCCCAAGGCCCAGCTGGACACCTACCTGCGCATGCGCGCGAGGTCCTGAGCGAGCCACAGAGCCAGTTTTGTGCTCATTTTGTGCTCAGGACTGGAGGCCAATCCCTGAGAAGTCAATCGGGGCGACAGGATTCGAACCTGCGACCTAGTGCTCCCAAAGCACCCGCGCTACCAAGCTGCGCCACGCCCCGATCGGCCCACCTTACCCAGCGGACGGGCGGGGGCAGCGACGGGGTCTGCGATTCAGTCGCGGACCAGCAGCTCACGGGTGCCGCTGCGCTCAAGCAGGGCCACGAGCCCGAGCAGGTCATTGCCGTGGATGAGACCGATGCAGCCATCGGTGCCGCTCTGTCGTCCCCAGCCGGCACTCGGGTCGTGGTGGATGCCGAGGCCGCGTCGGGCGGTGCGGAACTGGGGTTCAAGACCGATCCAGAAGAAGCGGCCGAGCTCGCCGGAATCACCGCTCTGAACGGGGGTCGAGGGGGAGAGCAGGTAGCGCCCCCGGGGCAGGGGGGCGCGGCTGCCGAGGATCTCGCGATCGGCGAGCTGACGGGAGGCGCGGCCGACCAGGGCTTCGTAGGCACGGCGGGGCTGACCCGGCAGATCCAACTGCAGTTCCCAGACCGGATCGCCGCTGAGGGGCAGCAGGCGGTCGGTGCGCACCAAGGTCAACTGACCGGCGGCGACAGCGTTGCGCGGGACCACCGCAGCGGAAGCAGCGGGTAGCGGCAGCGTCCCCTGGGCGACCCCGATGCTGGCGGCGACGGCGTTCTGGATCGAGCCCACTTGCCGCGCCACCAGACCCTGGCGCTTCTGGATCAGGGAAGGGGGAGCGGCGGCCGGGGAGGCAAGGGGCATGCCGACCAGAACCGTGACCAGGCCGGCGGCCAGGGTCGCGCTGGTGCTCAGGCGGGTGGGAGCCATCGGGGCGTCGCGGCGACGTTGCCTGTGATAACGCCGTCTATTCAGGGCTACAAGCCGTGGCAGCTGCCGCTGGACCAGATCAGCAGGTGACCGGCAGCCGTCAGTCGGGCAACAGGGTTGTCAGCTCATCACGACAGATGGAGACCAGGGAGGGGGCAAACAGGAAGACCGTCTCGCCGAGCCGTTCCGACTGGCCATCCATGGCATAGACCCCACCGGAGACGAAATCGATGGTGCGCTGAGCCTCCTCGGGGTCCATGCCTCCGAGATGGAGCACAACGGTCTTGAGCCGCTGCACGGCCTGAACCGCGGCCATCGCCTCCTCAAAGCGGGCGGGATTCATGACCACCACCTCCGGAAGCCAGTTACCAAAAGGTGTTTCCATCGCGTCAGAGACCGTCAGCTGCTGGTCGGAGGGCCGGGGGCCACGGGGATCAGGTTGGCAAGCCTGGGGGGCGGGCGCCAACGGCGAGGGCCCACCGGCGGGAGGACGGGCGAGAGAAAAGGGGCGCCAGACAGCAGACCAGAGGGGTGACGGAGGGCGGAGGCCACCGCTAGTGTTGGAATCAACACATTGGAGCGGACCAATGCCGTTCAGCGATGTCCGGGATGGGGGACGAAGCAACGTCAACCATGACATCAGCAGCCATGTCATCAACAGCCATGGCATCAGCAGCCATGACAACAGCGGCGCCGATCCGTTCCTGCGGCCCGAGTGCGTTTCCGGCTTCGAGCCCTCGGGCAGCGGCAGCACGAGCCTGAAATGGGGCAGCGACGGTGAACTGAACCCCCTCGATCTCCATAAAGTGCTCGCCAGGCTCTGCCTGCATGATCCCCAGATCTACGGGCAGCTCGACGATGGTGCCGGGATCGGCTGAGGACAGGGGTCTGCAACTGCGGCGACCGGGCCTGGAACTCCGCCACTGGCCGGGCTGGCTGCAGCAGCTGGCGGCCGACGGCGAGCCGGAGCTGGCTCCCAGGCGACTGGAGCGGCACCTGCTCGAAGCCCTGAGCTGGCAGCAGCCGCTGGTCAGGGTGTATGGCCGCAGCCAACCCGTGCCGCGGCTGACCTGCTGGCTCGGGGACCCCGGCTGTCAATACGCCTACAGCGGCCTGGTCCACACCCCCGAACCCTTCACCGCGCCGCTGCAACGGCTGCGGCAGTGCCTGGAGCGCCAGCTCGACTGCCGCCTCAACAGCCTGCTGCTCAACCGCTACCGCAACGGCCTCGACCGGATGGGCTGGCACGCCGACGATGAACCGGAACTGGAGCCGGGGGCAGCGATCGTCTCCCTGAGCCTGGGAACCAGCCGCAGCCTGCGCTTCCGGCCCCGGCCCCGGCCCGCTCCGGGCCAGCCGGATCTGGCCAGCGGTGAGCCGCCCCTGTCGCTGGAGCTGGCCGATGGCGAGCTGCTGGTGATGGAGGCCCCGACCCAGCTGCACTGGCAGCACGCCCTCCCGGAACGCCGGCGGATCAAGGGCGAACGGCTGAACCTCACCTTCCGCCACATCCGGGTGGCGGCTTCAGCTAGCGACGATCCAAGCCTCGGGCCTCAGTCCACCAGGGCAATGCAGTCGATCTCCACCCGGGCTCCCTTCGGCAGCGCCGCCACCTCCACGCAGGCCCGGGCCGGCGGGATCCCCCGGCCGAACACCTCGGCATAGATGGCGTTGACGCGGGCGAAGTCCGCCAGATCGGCCAGAAAAACGGTGGTGCGCACCACGCGATCGGGGCCACTGCCGGCGGCGGCGAGCACGGCTTGCAGGTTGGCCAGCACCTGGCGGGTCTCCGCCTCCACATCCCCGCCGCCGACCATCTCGCCGCTGCTGGGATCGAGGGCGATCTGGCCGGAGCAGAACAGCAGGCCGGCGGCCTGCACAGCCTGGTTGTAGGGACCGACCGGCGCCGGGGCGTTATCGGTGCGGATCGGCGTTTGGCTGGGAGTGGGGCCCATGGACGGGGGGCTGCCGGGGGAAGATGCATCGCTGAGCCTATGGCGTCCTTTGATGAGCTCCGCCACCCCTGCTGCCCCGGACGATCGGGATCCGCCGCAGGCGCACGTGCGGATGGAAGACCTCTGGCACCGCTACCCCGGTGCCGGCAGCGACTGGGTGCTGCAGGGCATCAACCTCGAACTGGGCCAGGGGGAACTGGTGGGGCTGCTGGGCCCTTCGGGCTGTGGCAAGACGACCCTGCTGCGCCTGATCGCCGGCTTCGAGCGACCCGACCGGGGCCGGGTGCTGATCGAGGGCCGGGAGGTGGCCGGCCCCCAGCGCTGGCTGCCGCCGGAGCGGCGCGGGGTGGGCATGGTGTTCCAGGACTACGCCCTGTTCCCCCATCTCGATGCCTGGCACAACGCCTGCTTCGGCCTGCGTCGGGGCCAGGACAACAGCCGGGTCAACTGGCTGCTGGAGCTGCTCGGCCTGCAGGAGCTGAAGGGCCGTTACCCCCACGAACTCTCCGGCGGCCAGCGGCAACGCCTGGCCCTGGCCCGCGCCCTGGCCCCGGGGCCCTCGGTGGTACTGCTGGATGAACCGTTCTCCAACCTGGATGTGGAGGTGCGCCAGCGCCTGCGCAGCGAGCTGCCGGCGGTGCTGGAGCAATGTCAGGCCAGCGGCCTGATGGTCACCCACGATCCGGAGGAGGCCCTGGCGATCTGTGATCGGGTGGCGGTGCTGCGCGATGGGGTGCTGCACCAGTGCGCCAGTCCGCGCCAGCTGGTGGATCGGCCCGCCACCGCCTTCGTGGGACGGTTTGTGCTGCAGGCCAATCTGCTGGAGGGCCACTGGCGGCAGGAGCGGCTCCACACCGCCCTGGGAAGCTTCGACGCACTCCCGGGGGATGGTCGCGCCTGCCCGCCGCCGGCGGGGCAGCGGGCACCGGCCACCGCCGCCGAGGTGCTGCTCGATCCGGAGGCGATCAGCCTGACGCTCGATCCCCAGGGCGAAGCCAGGGTGCTGGGCCGGGAATTCCTGGGCCGGAGCTGGCTGGTACAGGTGCGACTGGGTGATCTGACCCTGCGGCTGCGGCTGCCCCTGGAGCAGGTGGTGGAACGGGGCCAACAGTGCCGACTGGCCCTCAAGCCGGGCGCCGGGGCCCTGCTGTTCCCCGGTCCCCAGCCCCTGCGGGTGGCGGCCTGAACCTCAGCCGCGCCAGTCGTTCTTGCTCTGGCGCAGGCGGGCCAGTTCCTCGGCATCGCCAGCGCGCAGGAAGAGGTTGGTGGCCAATTCCAGGCCGATGCTGCTGGGGATCGTCGCCTCGCCCCGGGAGCGCAGGCCCCGTACCTGCTCCAGCCGGGAGCGGATCGCCGTTTCCGCCGGTGCCGTCGCGGTGGCCCAGCGCAGGTTGGCCTCGGTGTATTCGTGGGCGCACCACACCCTGGTGGCAGGTGGCAGGGCCGCCAGCCGCCGCAATGAGGCGAACATCTGGGCGGGGGTGCCCTCAAACAGGCGGCCGCAGCCTGCCGCGAACAGGGTGTCGCCGCAGAACAACTCGCCGCTGGCCGTCGGATCGCCCGGGGGCGGCGGCAGGTAGAAGGCCAGATGGGCGCGGGTGTGACCCGGCACCGCCAGCACCTGCACCGCCCGGCCCAGCAGGCTGAAGCACTCCCCATCCACGAGACCGTGATCCTGGAAGGGAATCCGCTGCAGGTCGGCCGCAGCGGCGTACACCCGGGCGGCGGGCCAATGGCGCAGCAGCTCGGGGGTGCCGCCGATGTGGTCGGCGTGGTGATGGGTCTGCAACACCGCCAACAGCTCCAGGCGGCGCTCCAGGAGCCAGTGGCGCACCGGATCCGCTTCCGCCGGGTCCACCACCACCGCCCGCTCGCCATCGTGCAACACGATCACGTAGTTGTCGGAGAGCACCGGGATCAGGGCGATCGCTTCGACGGGCGGGCTGGCAACCTCCATCGTTAAAGTCCGGTCTACGGCGTCCTTCCATGATCACTGTTGCGCTGGCCAAAGGCGCCCTGCTCAAGGATTCGGTGCGGCGATTCGCCGCCGCCGGCCTCGATTTCAGCGGTCTGCTCGACCCGGACAACCGTCAGTTGATGGTCCCCAGCGCCTGCGGCCAGGCCCGGGCGCTGCTGGTGCGCAATGCCGATGTGCCGGTCTACGTGGCCTACGGCCAGGCCCAGCTCGGTGTGGTGGGCGAGGATGTGTTGCGGGAACACCGGTTGCCGGTGGCGCCGCTGGTGGATCTGGGCTTCGGCGGCTGCCGCATGGCGGTGGCGGTCAAAGCCAGCAGCGGCTACCGGCGCGCCAGCGACCTGCCCGCCCATTGCCGGGTGGCCAGCAAGTTCACCCGCTGCGCCGAGGCCTACTTCGAGGCCCTCGACCTGCCGGTGGAACTGATCCATCTCACCGGTTCGGTGGAACTCGGACCGATCACCGGCATGTCGGAGGCGATCGTCGATCTGGTGGCCACCGGCCGCACCCTCCGCGACAACGGCCTGGTGGCCATCGACGACCTCTTCCACAGCACGGCACGGCTGATCGGCCACCCGCTGGCCCTCCGGCTCGATGCGGGACCGCTGCGCAGCCTCGTCGAACGGGTCGCCGCCATCAGCGCCACCACTGCCGCCGGCCCAGGTCCCGCCAGCACCACGGCGGCTGCCGCCGTGGCCCGCTGATGGCAAGCCGCGACCGACAGCGGCTGGGCCGCCTGCTCCCCTACCTGGCCCGCGACCGGAGGCGGCTGCTGCTGTCGCTGCTGCTGCTGGTGCCCCTGGCCCTGGCCGGGGCCGTGCAGCCCCTGCTGGTGGGTCAGGCGATCTCGAAGCTGCGTGGCGAGCCGGTGATGGCCTGGCTGGCCCCGCTGCCGGTGCCGCAGGCCCTGCGCCTGCTGGTGGGCCTGCTTCTGCTGGCGGTCCTGTTTCGGCTGGCCCTACAGGGCAGCCAGAGCTTCAATGTCCAGCTGGTGGGCCAGCGGCTCACCGCCCGCATCCGCGACGACCTGTTCCGGCATGCGATGGCCCTGTCGCTGCGTTTCCACGACCGCACGCCGGTGGGCAAGCTGCTCACCCGCCTCACCAGCGATGTCGATGCCCTGGCGGAGGTGTTCGGCAGCGGCGCCGTCGGGGTCCTGGCCGACCTGGTGAGCCTGGTGGTGATCGGCATCACGATGATCAGCATCGAGTGGCGGCTCGGCCTGCTGCTGATGGCCAGCCAGATCCCGATCACCGCCTGCATCCTCTGGTTGCAGGCCCGCTACCGCCGCGCCAACTACCGGGTGCGCGAGGAACTGGGGCAGCTCAACGCCGATCTCCAGGAAAATCTCCAGGGCCTGGAGGTGGTCCAGATGTTCCGGCGCGAGGAGATCAACAGCGCCAACTTTGCCCGCACCACCAACGCCTACCGCCGGGCCGTGACCGGCACGATCTTTTACGACAGCGCCATCTCCGCCTTCATCGAGTGGGTGGCACTGGTGGGGGTGGCGGTGGTGCTGGGCCTGGGGGGCTGGATGGTCACCGCCGGCGCCATGGGCCTCGGCACCCTCACCACCTTCATTCTGTTCTCGCAGCGGCTGTTCGATCCGCTGCGCCAGCTGGCCGAACGCTTCACCCAGATCCAGGGGGGCCTCACCGCCGTCGAGCGCATCGGTGAACTGCTGGAGGAGCCGATCGAGATCGAGGACCTGCCCGAACGCCAGCGCAGCCTCGCCGCCCGCTCCAGCGGTGGCGACCTTCGCAGCGCCGGCGAGGTGATCTTCGAAAACGTCTGTTTTGCCTACCGCAGCGACGACCCGATCCTCGATGGGCTCAGCTTCCGCATCGCGCCTGGCGAGCACGTGGCGATCGTCGGACCCACCGGCTCCGGCAAATCCACCGTCATCCGCCTGCTCTGCCGGCTCTACGAACCCCAGGCCGGACGGATCCTGCTCGATGGCATCGACATCCGGGAACTGCCCCTGGCCACCCTGCGCCATCGCCTGGGGGTGGTGCTGCAGGACACCTTCCTGTTCAGCGGCAATGTGGCGGACAACCTCCGCCTCGACACCGACCTGAGCGATGCCGAGCTCGAGCGCATCTGCGCCGACCTGGGCCTGGCGCCCCTGCTCAGTCGCCTGCCCGACGGCCTGGCCACCGAACTTCGGGAACGGGGCGCCAACCTCTCCTCCGGTGAACGCCAGCTGCTGGCGGTGGCCCGGGTGGCGATCCGGGATCCTTCGGTGCTGGTGATGGATGAGGCCACCGCCTTCCTCGATCCCTCCACCGAAGCCACCCTCCAGCACGACCTGGACACCCTGCTGCGGGAGCGCACCGCCATCGTCATCGCCCACCGCCTGGCGACCGTGGAAGCCGCCGATCGCATCCTGGTGCTGCGCCGTGGTCGCCTGATTGAGGAGGGCAACCATCGCGACCTGCGGGCCGCCGGCGGCCTCTATGCCCAGCTGGCGGAATTGCAGGAAAAAGGCCTGGCTGCCCTCTGACCACTCAGTTCCGCCAATAGGGCAGCAAGGATCAGGCGGCCAGCCTGAGACCGGAGGCGGCGGGTGGAGCGGCGCACCCGCCAGCCGGCAGATCAAGTTCCTGCTCCAGCCAGGTCGTGATCAGGGCCGCCAGCCGCTCGGGCATCTGGCGCATGGGCAGATGGCCGGCCCCCTCCAACAGCTCCAGCTGGTGCAGGGGGCTGTAGGCGGCCAGATGGCGCACGTAGCGCGGCTCCATCACCTGGTCCCGGCTGCCGGCGATCCACAGGCTCGGCACCCGCAGGGCCTGCGTGAGGCAGGGCAGCTGCCGCACCGCCCCCCGGTTGGTGCTGCAGGCCAGCAGCCCCTGGGCGGCACGCAGATCGGCCTGCAGTGGCGATCGCAACGGCGCCAAGGCCGGCACGGCCGCCAGCCAACCGGGGCGCCAGCGCAGGAACGCCGCCCCACCACGCCGTAACTGGCGGAAGGCCCGCGGCTGGTAGACGCCACCCCCGGCGGCGATCTGGATCACCCCAAGCAAGCGATCCCCCAGCAGGGGGGCGGCATGCAGGGCCACGCTGCCGCCCAGGGAATGCCCGATCAGCACCAGGGGGCGCTCCGGGGCCTCCGCCGCAAGCCACTCCGCCAGCCAGCGGCCGTAGCTGGCCAGGCTCGCCTGCAGGGCCCGGGGCCGGGGGCGACCGCCGAAACCTGGCAGATCCGGGGCGATGAACGACCAGCGCGGTTCCAGGTAGCGCTCCAAGGGCTGCCACAACCGACCCGAAAGCAACCAGCCATGCAGCCCCACCAGCAGTGGTCTGCGGTCCGGGGAGGGGGCGGGGGGCAAGGGCGCTGGCGGCATCGGCGAGGCGAAAGGGCGGTCGAAATGGCTTACCACCCTGCCCGAATCCAGCCCGTTTCCGGCAGGATCTTCAGACTGATTAAGACCTGACCGTGCCGGACTCCCCTTCAGCCGCTGCGGAATCAAGCCCCGGCCTGCCCTTTGCGCCGGCCGACCCGGAGGAGTACAGCCAGCTGGTCGGCCTCTACGGCCAGGCCCATCGGCTCTGTCCCACCCCCAATCCCCTGGTGAGCCTGGTGCTCAGCCAGGAACGGGAGATCGATCTGATCGAACTCGAGTCGCTTTGCGATGCCGTCGGCTGGAGCCGCCGGCCGTTGCGGCGGGTGCGCAAGGCCCTACAGCACAGCCTGCTGCGGGTGGGGCTGTGGCGCCATGACAGCCGGGTGCCGCGGCTGGTGGGCTTTGCCCGCTGCACCGGCGATGGGGTGATCGAAGCCACGGTCTGGGATGTGGCGATCCACCCCCTGTATCAGGGAGTGGGCATGGGCCGTCAGCTGATGGATTACGTGGTCGACCAGCTGCGCCATCGGGGGGTGGATCGCATCAGCCTGTTTGCCGACCCGGGCGTGCTCGGTTTCTATGCCGGCCAGGGCTGGGAGCTCGAGCCGCTCAATCGCCGCTGCGCGTTCTGGTACAGCTCCTGAGCAGCGCTCAGGACTTTGGGTAGTAGTCGCTGGCCAGGTCGGCGGCGGGGACCCCCCGGCGCCAGCGCCGCCTGAGCCTGGCATTGGCCAGCACCGTCTGCCACACCCCCAGTCGGTGCCAGCGCCGTCCATCCACCCGCAGCGGTCGCCCCAGCGAGCGGATCGGCGCCAGCTGCCGCAGGCGCAGGACGAACTCCAGGTCCTCCATCAACGGCAACGGCCGGATGCCTCCGGCCCGTGCGTAGAGCCGCCGGCTGAGCAGCAGCCCCTGATCGCCGTAGGGCAACCGGCGCCAGCGGCTGCGCGCGGCCACGGCCCACTCCACCAGCCGCAGGGCTGGATCGGTGCCATCGATCGCCAGATCGAAGGCCCAGGCGGTGTCCTCGCCGGCTGCGATCGCAGCGGCCACGGCAGCAGCCCAGTCCAGGGGCAGGCGGCCATCGGCGTGGAGCAGCAGCAGCCAGTCGCCGGCGCTGGCGGCCACACCGGCCGCCAGCTGGCGGCCACGCCCCGGCGGCCCCAGCAGCACCCGGGCGCCGGCCAGGGACGCCAGCGGAGCGGTGCCATCGTCACTGCCGCCATCCACCACCAGGACCTCCCGCAGCAGGGCCTGTCCCCGGGCCAGGTCCGCCAGCAGGGCCGGCAGCCGCCGGGCCTCGTTGCGGGCCACGATCACCACGCTCAGGCAGGGCCTCAGCTCCAGCAAGGCTCCCTCCAGCGGCGCAGATCGCCGGGGCGGTCGAGATCGGCCCGCTCCGCCAGCAGCTCCGTGGCCAGGCCCGCGCGCTCGGCCACCGCCAGGCTGGCCGCCAGCACCGCGGGGCCGCCCCAGGGGATGGTCCGTCGATCGCCGGCCAGCAGGCGCCGCTGCAGCGGCAGCAGGCCCCCGTCGGTGAGGCACAGGCCGATCAGCCAGTAGCCCCCATCGCAGGCGGGGCCGAACACCAGGGGCACCCGAGCCAGGGCCTGGAACGCCGCCTCAAGGTCGGCGGCGCTCAGCTCCGGCAGGTCACTGCCGATCAGCACCAACCGTCCCACCCCGGCCCGCTGGGCCCAGATGAGCTGCCGGGCCAGGCGCAGCCCGAGGCCCCCCGGCCCCTGGAGCAGTACCCGCTCAGCCCCCAACTGACGGCCCCAGCGCCGGGCCGCCCGCGCCCCGAGGCCACTCACCGCCAGCACCAGCTCGCTGCCGGCATCCGCCAACCCGTTGCGGGCGGCAGCCACGGCCAGGGTGTGGCGGGCCAGGCGGGCCTGGATCCCGGCGGCCCGTACGCCCCCCAGTTCGACGGCCAGCCGCCGTTTGCAGCGTCCCGGCGCCGGCCAGCGGGCCATGACCACCAGCCTCTGCTTCGGCCCCACCCCGCTCAACCCTGCCGCGGCAATTCCGCGGGCCGGATCGAGAGCTCCAGGCGACGGCCGCCGCGCTGGGCGCTGACCCCAAGGGACTGCCCCACCCGGCCGGCCTCCACCGCCAGCTGCACCTCGGAGGCGTTGCGTACCTCCTTGCCACCCACCGACTCGATCAGGTCGCAGGGCCGCAGGCCTGCCTGGGCGGCGGGGCTGCCCTGGACCACATCCACCACCACCACGCCATTGACCTCCGGCAGGCGGCACTCGGTGGTGGAGGCATTGATCTCCCGCGCCAGCTGCGGCGTCAGGGCCTGCAGGCGCACGCCGATGTAGGGATGGCTGACGGTGCCGCGCTCGAGGATCTGCACGGCGATGCGGTTGGCCACATTGATCGGGATCGCAAAGCTGAGGCCGGCCCCCGGCGCCTGGCGAATGGCGGTGTTGATGCCGATCACCTGGCCGCGGTCGTTGATCAACGGACCGCCGCTGTTGCCGGGGTTCACGGCGGCATCGGTCTGCAGGTAGGGCACCCGCTGGCCTTCACCGACGGCGTTGGTGCGCTGCACGGCGCTGATGATGCCGGCGGTGACCGTGTTGTCGAGGCCCAGGGGATTACCGATGGCGATCGCCCATTCCCCGGGCCGCACCTTGCTGGAATCGCCAAGGGGGGCCACCGGCAATCGGGAAGCCACCACCTTCACCACCGCCACGTCGGTGAGGGGATCGGCCCCGAGCACCTTGCCGCTGAGGTTGCGGCCATCCGGCAGGGTGACGCTCACCTCGCTCGCCCCCTCAACCACGTGGGCATTGGTGAGCAGTACCCCGTCGGAGCGGGTGATGAAGCCCGAGCCCTGGCCCTGCTGCTGCTGAATGGCAGGCCCGGAGCCGAACAGGCTGCCCAGGGGATTGACCACCCGTTTGACGGTGTCGATGCGAACCACCGCCGGCCCCACCTTCTCGACGGCATCGACGATCACATTGCGGCCGGGCTGGAGGGGACCGCTGGGAGCCGCATCGCTCAGCCGCAGCCGCGGCGGCTGCGGCTGGCCACCGGGCAGCTCAAGGCCGGCGCAGCCGGCAAGCAACAGGGGAGCGGCCAGCGCCAGGGCCGCCGGGAAAGTACACCGCAGGCGGCAGCCGCTCAGGCGGCGGGCACGGAAGGTGGGTAGAAGGACGGCAGGCGGGCGGACCTCAACCTCGTGGGCGCTCATGGGCGGTGGCGATCCGGCAACGGGGTTCCGTCATTAAAGAACGATCAGCGGCGAGGAGCTGCCTATATTCGGTGACCTTGTCGTGGGCTGGCGGTGCTGCAGCAGGGCGAACAGCTGTGGCACCGCGTTCAGGAAGCGCTTCAGGCCAACCTCAGCAAGCCCACCTTCGAAACCTGGATCCGGCCGGCCCGCTGCCGCGAGTTCAACGGCAGGCTGATGGCCCTGGAGGCTCCCAACAGTTTCGCCAGTGGCTGGCTACGCAAGAACTACCTGACGATGATCGAGGCCGTGGCCTCGGAGATCGCCGGCCACCAGGTGCAGGTGAGCGTGGAGGTGATCCCCGGGGTGGATGCGGAGGCCGGTGTCACCCTGGCCACCGCCCTGGCAGGGCCCGGCGAGGGGGACTCGGCCCGCTCCAGCGCCCGCAATGGCGGCGCCGACAGTTCCGGCAGTACCGGTGGCACCACCCTGCCGGCCCGGCTTGGGGCCGGGCTCAACCCCCGCTACGTCTTCAACCGTTTCGTGGTGGGGCCCAACAGCCGCATGGCCCACGCCGCCGCGCTGGCGGTGGCGGAAGCGCCCGGGAGGGAATTCAATCCGCTGTTCATCTGCGGCGGCGTGGGGCTGGGCAAGACCCACCTGATGCAGGCGATCGGCCACTACCGCCTGGAGATCGATCAGGACGCCAGGGTCTTCTATGTGTCAACGGAAACCTTCACCAATGACCTGATCCAGGCCATCCGCAAGGACGGTATGCAGGCCTTCCGCGACCGCTATCGCGCCGCCGACCTGATCCTGGTGGATGACATCCAGTTCATCGAGGGCAAGGAATACACCCAGGAGGAGTTCTTCCACACTTTCAACGCGCTGCATGAGGCGGGCCGGCAGATCGTGATCGCCAGTGACCGGCCCCCCAGCCAGATACCGCGGCTGCAGGAGCGCCTGATCTCCCGCTTCTCGATGGGACTGATCGCCGACATCCAGGTGCCGGATCTGGAAACCCGGATGGCGATTCTTCACAAGAAGGCCGAAACCGAACAGATGGCCCTCTCCCGGGATCTGATCCAGTACATCGCCGGCCGCTTCACCTCCAACATCCGCGAGCTGGAGGGGGCCCTGACCCGGGCCGTGGCCTTCGCCTCGATCACCGGCCTGCCGATGACGGTGGAATCGGTGGCACCGATGCTGGATCCGGGCGGCACCGCCGTGGAGGTGACCCCCGACCAGGTGCTGCAGAAGGTATCCGAAGTCTTCGGGGTGAGCATCGAGGAGATGCGCAGCCCCAGCCGCAAACGGGCGGTGAGCCAGGCTCGCCAGCTGGGGATGTACCTGATGCGCCAGAGCACCAACCTTTCACTGCCCCGCATCGGCGAAGCCTTCGGCGGCAAGGATCACTCCACCGTCATGTATGCGGTGGAGCAGGTGGAGAAGAAATTGCACTGCGATCCAACCCTGGCCAGGCAACTGCAGCAGGTGCGTGATCTGCTGCAGATCGATTCACGCCGCAAACGCTGACAAGCGACGGCAGCCGTGGCTCGCCGGGCCGTTCAGGTGAGCGAACTGTTCAGGTCAGCGGAATGGCCGGGTCGACCCCCTCCACCTCGCCGATGAACACCCGACTGGCGGTGATGTCCGCCGCCTCGATGGTCATCAGGTCGCCCCTGGTGAGGGAACTGCCCATGCCATTGAACAGGCGGTTGGCCTGGCGCATCCGGGCCCGATCAATGGCATTACGGATCGAGCGGGCGTTGGCAAAGAAGGGCAGCTGCATACGCCGTTCGATGTAAGCGGCAAAGGCGGCACTGGCTTCCTCGCTGAATCGATAGTTTTCCTTCGCGAGAATCAAACGGGCGATCGACTGGAGCTCTTCTGGGGAATAATCAGGAAAATCAATGTGGTTAGCGACCCGCGAGGATAGCCCTGGATTGGACTGATAGAACACATCCATCCGTTCCTTGTAACCTGCGAAGATCACCACCAGATCGTCGCGCTGATTTTCCATCACCTGCAGCAGGATCTCGATCGCCTCGGCGCCATAGTCCCGTTCATTCTCAGGCCTGTAGAGGTAGTAGGCCTCATCGATGAACAGCACTCCACCGATGGCCCGCTTGAGCATCTCCCTGGTCTTGGGAGCCGTATGGCCGATGTACTGACCCACCAGGTCATCACGGGTGGCGGTGACCACATGGCCCTTGCGCACATAACCAAGACCATGGAGGATCTTCGACATCCGCTCGGCCACGGTGGTCTTGCCGGTACCGGGCCTGCCGGTGAACGACATGTGCAGACTCGGGGGAGTGGTGGAAAGGCCCAGTTGCTGGCGGGCCCGATCCACCACCAGCAGGGCGGCAATCTCCCGGATGCGGGCCTTCACGGGCCGCAGTCCGATCAGGTCCTGATCAAGTTGATCCAGCAGAGCCTGAATGGTGGTGGTGTCGTAGGCGGATCGAAGATCCACCTGCTGAAGATCGCCATCGGGGCCTTCGGCCGCCGGTGAATCAGAGGAGACCATCAATCGCCGCGGCAAAGGCCTGCTCATCGTCACCGATCGGGGCATCCTCCTGCTCGGGCCTGAGGGTGAGATTCACATAGGTCCGGCCAAAGCTGATATCGGGGAAACGGGCCATCTGCTCGCAAAGGCTGTTGAGCTGCTCCAGAAAAGTTCGGGTGGTTTCGTAGTCGTCGAATTCAATGCGGCGCTCAAGGCGATCGGGGCGATCCGCGCGCCCCCGGGGAGTCCAGGGCTGGTTCATCCCCTGACCTTAAAACAGCAGCGGAATGCCGCAGATCAGGCCAGGCAATCGGTGCGGGCGGTGGCCAGGCGGGCGCCCCAGGCCATGGCATAGGCGCGGTTGGCCTCCAGGGCAGGGCCAGGCGCGCCCTGCGGCGGATAGGGCATGGTGCCGGCGATGGCCGCGTTGGTCACGCAGAACATCGACTTCTGGAAACTGGCGCAGATCTTGACGCGCACGTCGCCATCGGCGCGGCCCCGGTGGCGGTACCAGCTGTGCAGCCGTTCCGGCAGGTGGCGGTACATGTCCTGCATCAACAGGCTCGGGGGGATGCCGGCACCCATGCTGGGCAGGGGGTCGGCGAACAGGGCTCCGTAGCAGAAGCGCTGCTGATCGGGCGAAATCTGCTGGGCCTGCGCGTTGAACGACACCGTGCCAAGGAATGGCATGCCCCGCAGGAAAACGGCCTCCACGTAAGGCACGGCCACATCGGCAAGAAAGCTCAACCCTGCCTCTGGGGGCAACACCCAGAAGTGCTCGCCGGCCAACTCCACCCCGTAGGAGATCGGCTGGGCGGCGGCCGCGCCGAGCCCCCGGGCCAGAAAGGCCACCACAGCGGCGATCGAGCTCACCTCGCCGGCCGCCTCGGCCCGGGCCAGATCAAGGAAAAGGTCGCTCATCACCCGCCAGAACTGGCCGAGGGCGTGGGTGGTGGCCGCCGAGCGGATCAGTTCCGGGACGAACCCGGGGAACAGGGGGTTGAGCAGGGCCAGCAGGGGATCACGACGGGTCTTGGTACGGATGATCTGACTGCAGCCGGCGGCAAAAGCCTCACTATCGAGATAGGCATCAAGACCGCCCGTACCGTGCCACAACATGGCCTTTTGGCAGTATTCGGCATATTCGAAGTTAATGCGATCGTGAATCAGGTGCCGCCATAACCTGGCAAAACTGAGATCACCATCTAAATAGCGAAAGATGGGCAGGGGGTTAAGGAACTGCTGCTCAGCCTGATAGATCAGATTGCGGCTGTAGGCATCCAGCACTTCGCCATAGCTGGCCAGCACATCCACCACCTCGATCAGGTGGTCAGCCGTATCGGCCAGGAGGGTATCGCCCCGCAGCAAGCAATCGGCCAGCTCAAGGGCGGTGGGCATCGGCCCGCTGCGCACGATGGAGGGATCAACCGTCATCGGAGCACTCCGGGAGCCGTGATCAAGGTGGCCAGCTGGGCCATGGCCGTGGTGGTGGCTTCGCTCAACCGGCCCAGCAATCCAGGGATCAGACCCAGCAGCACAACAGCCAGGGTGAGCAGGATGGCCGGGCTCTGCTGCAACCAAGGCACCGCCGGCAGACGGATGTCGAGGCGAGCATCGGCCACCGGATCGGTGGGGACGGTCACTGCCAGCCGGCCGAAGAAGGCGCGGTTGACCAGCAACAGGAAATACACAGCCGTCAGCCCTGAACCGACCATGCACAGCAAGGTGGCGAGGGGATAGGCCCTGAGGCTGCCACGGAAAACCAGAAATTCGGAAATGAACCCAGCCATGCCCGGCAGACCCGCGCTGGCCATCACCCCCACGATCATCAGGGTGCCGGTCAGCGGCAGACCCCGCTCCGGGTTGAGCAATCCGCGCAGCACGTCGAGATCGCGGGTGCCGGTGGTGCGGTACACGACACCAACCAGCAGGAACAACAGGGCCGAGATCAGGCCGTGGCTGACCATCTGGAACTCGGCTCCCAGCAGGCTGACCGGGGTGGCGGCCGCGGCGGCCAACAGCACATAACCCATGTGACCGACCGAGCTGTAGGCCACCATCCGTTTCATGTCGCGCTGGGCAATCGCGGCCAGGGAGCCGTAGAGAACCGAAGCCGCCGCCCAGGCGGCCAACCAGGGGGCGAGCACGGCCCAAGCCTGGGGAAAAAGCCCGAAACAAAAGCGCAGCAACCCGTAGGTGCCGAGCTTGAGCAATACCCCAGCCAGCAACACCGATACCGGGGTGGAGGCCTCGGTATGGGCATCCGGCAGCCAGGTGTGGAAAGGGACCAGGGGGATTTTGATGCCGAAACCAATCAACAGGGGAATCAACAGGACAATCTGGCTGGTCAGACCGAGTTGTTCAGACAGGACGGGGCTGAGGCTGAAATCCACCACGCCGGTGAACAATGCTTGGCCGAGAAAAGCCCCCAGAATCAACACCCCGGAAACGGCGGTGAAGATCAGAAATTTGGTAGCGGCATAGGCACGGTTAGCACCACCCCAGACAGCAATCAGCAACCAGAGAGGAATCAGCTCAAGCTCGTAAAAAAGGAAGAACAGCAGCAGATTCAACGACAGGAAAGCACCATTCACCGCACCGCTGATCACCAGCAACAGGGCGTAGTAAAGGCGTGGGCGCTCACTGACCGCCTGAGAAGCGAAGGCGGCCACCAGGGTCAGGGCCGCATTGATCAACAGCAAGGGCAGGGAGAGACCATCGACCCCAAGCCTGTAGTCGAGGCCAAGGCTGCTGACCCAGGCCAGGCTTTCCTGCAGTTGCATGCCAGCAATCGAGGGATCGAAGGCCAATAGCACCCGCAGGCTCCAGAGAAGCTGCAGAACAAGCAGGGCAAGGGCGGCCAAGCGAATGCGGGCAGGGGCCGGCTCGCCAGGCCACAACATCAGGGCCATGGCGCCGAGAAAGGGAATCAGCAGTAGACCACTGAGCATCAGATCAGCCGTAGAACCAGGAGAGGGAGGTGAGCAGCAAGACGATCGCCACCAGCACAGTGAGGACGTAACTCTGCATCTGGCCGCTCACCCCCAGCCGGAGATTTTCGGCGCTGGCCAAAGAAAAACGGCCGATGCGGTCACTGAATCGATTGAAGACCAGCTGGTCAACAGCATTGGTGAAGGATGCCAACCTGGCGACCGCGGCAACGATCGTGGCGCGATAGATGCGATCGGTATAGAAGTCGTTGGCCAGAAGATCCTGAACAACCCGCAGGGGGCGGAACACCGATCGCGACCAGAATTGATCGAGGGAGATCAGCGAACCGCAGACCAGCCCCACCACGCCACTGAAACCGAGCAGGGCCACACTTCGGCCTGAAAATTCGGTTATGGCATGCAAGGAATCAATGCGGTCGATGCAGAACGGCACCACCAGCACAAGCACCATCATGGTGACCATCGGCAGGGCCATCAGCCAGTTGACCTCCGGCGCACGTCGGGTTTTGGGATGGGGCGTGTCCAGGAAAACCTGCCGGTAGACCCGCACAAGATTGAACACGGTGAGGCCGTTGGTGAGCAGCAACACAACCGCAAACAGCGGGGATCGATGCATGAACACCTCCAGCAGCAGGCCGAACGACCAGAAGCAACCGAGGGGCACAACGCCGGTGAGCGCCGCTGCCGCCGCCAGGTAGGCACCCGTGGTGGCGGGCATACGGCTGCCCAGGCCACCCAGTTCGGTGAGATCCTGACAGTTGGTGGTGGCGATCACGCTGCCCACACTCATGAACAGCAGAGCCTTGGCCAGGCCATGGGTGAACAGCAGCAACAGGGCCATCAACGGTTGCTCCAGGGCAATGGCGATGAACACCAAGCCGAGATAGGAGGTCGTGGAATAGGAAAAGGCCCGCTTAAGATCCACCTGGGCGATCGCCACCAGCGCCCCGCCCACGGCGCTGATGCTTCCCACCACCAGAAGCACGTCAACGGCGATCGGGGAGAGGTGCAGCAGGGGCATCACCTTGAGAAGCACCAAGGCCCCGCAGGTCACCACTACCGAATTGCGCATGATCGAGGCGGGGTTGGGCCCCTCCATCGCTTCATCCAGCCAGAGGTGCATCGGGAACTGGGCACACTTTCCCATTGGTCCGGCAATCAGGCCCAGGCCCAACAGGCTGCCGGCCAGCGGTGAGATAGCGGCATGGTCCGACCAGGCATAGAGGTCGCTGAATTCCAGGGATCCAGCCCAGGCCGAGAGCGCCACCATGGCCATCAGCAAGAGGACATCGCCCACCCGTTTGGTGAGAAAGGCATCCCGGGCTGCGGTGACAACCAAAGGCTGGGCATACCAGAAGCCGACCAGGAGATAGGTGGAAAGGGTGAGCATTTCCAGCAGGAAATAACTCAAGAAAAGATTGCTGCTCAGCACAACACCGGCCATTGCCCCTTCGAAGAATCCGACAAGGGCAAAGAAACGGGCCAGGGACCACTCCTTGTCGAGATAGCCGAGGGCGAAGATCTGACCGATCAGGCTGATGCCGGTGACCAGTTCAAGGGCCGCCAGGTTGGTGAAGGTGAGGTCAAAGCCGAAATGCAGCTCCAGATCAGCGGCCCGGAACCAGACCAGATCAAGGGAGCGGGGACCATCGGCAAGGACGGCGGTGAGCAGGATGGTGCCATGCACCACCGCCAGCAAGGTGACCAGCAGGTTCAGATAGGCAGCGGGCCTGGGGCCATTGCGTTTGATCAGGCCCGTTGCCCAAGGAAGAGACAGCAGCATGCCGCTGAAGCCGTAGAGCGGTATCAGCCAGGCTGACTGAATCGACAGGGGAAGGGCTGCGCTCAAGAGGGAAGGGCGGGTGACATTCGGCAGGGACAGGCGAATATCGACGCAGGGACGAATTGCCACTCGCGAAGAAGAAACCGCCACCGCAACCCAGTCGGTGCAGGGCTGCGGCGGCGGTGAATCACCGTGTCAGAAGGTAGCCCGATCGTGCCGGTGACTGTGGGCGCTGAGGCTGGTCAGCCAGGCCGAAAGCTCCTCACCGTGATGTTGCTCGTCGTTCCAGAGAGCGCGAAAAAATGCCTCACTGTCACTGTCGCCAATCAGGAGGCAGAAACGCACCGCTTCGGCGTAATGCTGAATCAGATCGTTTTCAAGAACGGCGTTGAGCCGCAGCAATCCGATCAGATCAGCGGCATGGGTGACAGGACGGAGCTGGGAAGCGGCCGGAGCCACCCCAACAGCGAGCATGCGCTGAACAATGCGTTCGGCATGCTGCATCTCTTCCACCGTTTCTGCACGGAAACGGGCGGCCTCCTCCTGAAGTCCCCAGAGCTCCACGAGGGAGGCCTGGGTCATGTACTGCTGAACGGCAGAGAGCTCAAGGCTCAGGGCGCGGCCGAGGTATCCCAGGACGCGCGGATGAACGGCGCCCATGGCCATCAAAGGCGGCGGGTGTCGCCGGTGCCGATCAGGGCGGGCTCCACCTCGCTGTGGGGACGGGCAATGATGTGGGCAGCCACCAGGCCATCGCCGACGCGTTCGCAGGCATCGGCACCGGCACGAACCGCGGCGTTGACGGCGCCGGTTTCACCACGGACGAGAACGGTGACATAACCACCACCGACAAATTCGCGGGCGATCAGGGTGACTTCAGCCGCCTTGGTCATGGCATCGGCCGCTTCGATCGCCGGCACCAGACCACGGGTTTCGATCATGCCGAGGGCGATGCCGTGTACGGAAGGAGCCATGGAGGTGGATGACGATGGGGAGGGGGGGGTGGAGGCACCGCCACCACTGCGGCCGCTGGAGGCGGCAGCTCTGGCGGTGGTGGTGCGGCTGCTGGCGCCGGCACGGCTGGCCGTGGGGCGGGCCGTGCTGGTACGACTTCGGCTGGTGGCCGCCGAAGCCGAGGGAGGCGCTACCGCAGTGGAGGCAGCGGGAGGCAGGGCCGCCGGAGCGGCCTTGACCAATGCGGCGGAGCTGGGGGCCGCTGAGCTGCCGGCTGCTGCCGCCGGCGGCGCTGTTGAGGCCGCCGGGGTGGTGGAGGCTACTGGAGTGGCGACCACCGGCTCCGGGGGGGAGGCCGCCGGGTTGATCCCGCCGGCAACCGAACTGACCGGGGCGGCCTCCGAATCACCGGCGCTACCGGCACTGGCCGGGCTGGCTGCCCTGGCAGGGGCGGCGGCGCGACGGGGGGTGCGACTGGCCATGGCT
>Ga0207954_1000036_pt1 | contig 37572 bp, 31 predicted proteins | sample CryBogmetaGMA0M_FD_184547 | JGI IMG/M metagenome (GOLD analysis project Ga0207954, IMG submission 184547) | Freshwater microbial communities from Crystal Bog, Wisconsin, USA - MA0M (SPAdes) | ecosystem: Environmental > Aquatic > Freshwater > Lake | place: Crystal Bog, Wisconsin, USA | collected... | reverse complement strand
GGCCTATCTCGACATGGCCCTGCCGATCGGCGAGGCGCAGACGATCTCGGGCCCGCTGGTGGTGGCGCTGATGACGGAGCAGCTTCAGCCGCGCCCCGGCGATCGCGTGCTTGAGATCGGCACCGGCAGCGGCTACCAGGCGGCAGTGCTCTCGCGGCTCGTGAACACCGTCTATTCGATCGAGATCGAGAAGCCGCTCGCCGATCGCGCGGCCCGCACGCTCGGCCGCCTCGGCTACGACAACGTGGTGACGAAGCAGGGCGACGGCTTCCAGGGCTGGGCCGAGCATGCCCCCTTCGACGGCATCATCGTCACCTGCTCGCCGGAGAACGTGCCGCAGCCGCTGCTCGACCAGCTTGCGGACGGTGGCCGGATGGTGATTCCCGTCGGCGAGCGGTTCGAGCAGCGGCTCGTCAGGATCACCCGCCGTGGCGCGGAACTCGTTCGCGAGACGATCGAGCCCACGCTGTTCGTGCCGATGACGGGCGCCGCCGAGGAGTCGCGGCGCGTGCAGCCCGACGGCAGCCGGCCGGTGATCCGCAACGGTGGTTTCGAGGAACTGCTCGACGGCGGGCCGCTGCCCGCGGCGTGGTACTACGGGCGGCAGTGCGAGGTGCTGACCGACGGGGCAGGGGAGGGGAGCCGCGCGCTGCGGCTGCGGAACGCCGAGCCGGGCCGGCCGGCCCAGATCTTTCAGGGGTTCGCGGTGGATGGCGGGAAGGTCTCCCGGCTACGGCTGCGGGCGAAGGTGCAGGGCCACGACGTGATCGCGGGCCGCACGCCCGACGAGCGGCCCTGCGTCGCGGTCCGGTTCCTCGATGCGGAACGCCGCCGATCGACGACGGCCCTCGTCGGACCGTGGTCGGGCGACTTCGAGTGGATCGACGTGGATGAGCGGATCGAGGTGCCGCTCTGGGCCAGGGAGGGCAGCCTCATGATCGGCATGGCCGGTGCCACCGGCACGTTCGACGTCGATGCCGTGATGCTGGAAGGGGCGGCTCGCTGACCGACGACCGCGGCGGGGTGTGCGAGAAAAAGCCTTTTTTCCCGGCGATTTACGCTGGTTCTCCGCGGGCTCGCGGTGGTGTCGAACGGAGCCGACGGCAGGCCGAGCGGCGGTCGAGTCAACCCTGCCCGAATATCTTCGCCAAACTCCTTGATTTGCCCAGCCGGCAAACTATCTTTGCCCGGCATCACGGCTTTCTGCCCCGAAGTGGTTCGGGGCTGACCGGAGCATCACGCGAAATACCTCGGGAGTTTCACCGTCATGGTGGCGCAGCGTCGCTGGATTCGGATCGCTGGATTGGTCTCGTTCGTCGCGGTCGTCGCGGCGGCCTGCGACGTGCAGGCCGGCTGGCATCACCGTTATCGCGGCTACGGCTCCTCGGGGTCGTCCGGGGGTTCCTCGGGCGGCTCGTCCGGCGGCTCGTCCGGCGGTTCGTCCGGCGGTTCGTCCGGCGGCAGCTTCAGCTCGTACGGCGGCGGTTCGTCGGGCGGCAGCTACGGCTCGTCCGGTGGCAGCTACGGCACCTACGGTTCGTATGGCTCGTCGGGCGGCAGCTGGGGTTCGCACCACGCCTACAAGCGGGCGATGCGGGCGGCCCGGCACGGCTCGTCGGGCGGCAGCTACGGCTCGTCGGGTGGCTCGTCGGGCGGTAGCTACTCCGCCTCGTACGGTTCGTCCGGCGGCGGTTCCTCGGGTGGTTCGTCCGGCGGGTCGTACGGCGGTTCCGCCGGCGGCTCCTACGGTGGCTACTCCACCTCGTCGTCCGTCGAGGGCTACTCGTCGGCCATGCCGATCGAGTCGTACCGCGTGATCAATGAGACCCCGTCGATGACGGGTGGTGAGATCATCGGCACGCCCACGGCCGTCCCGGGGATGCTCGATTCCACCGCTCGCGAGACCGTCCCCGCCGACGGAGCCCTGCTCGTCGTCGAGGTGCCGGTTGGCGCGACGATCTACGTCAACGGTTCGAAGACCACCTCGCAGGGTGCGGTCCGCCGCTACCTCTCGCGGGGCCTGACCGCGGGTCAGAAGTATGAGTTCGTGGTGCGGATGGCGACCGACGGCGGCAAGGAGGCGACGAAGGTCGTCTCGCTGACCGCCGGTGAGCGGTCGACCGTCTCGTTCGCGGCGGCCGTCGAGGCCCCGAAGACGAGCGTCACCCTCCGCGTGCCGGCCGACGCCAAGGTCTGGCTCGCCGGCAGCGCCACCGTGTCCACCGGTGACGTGCGGACGTTCGAGACCTCGAGCCTGCCCGCCGGGAAGACCTGGAAGGGCTACGAGATCCGCGTCGCGACCGTCGTCGACGGCCAGGAGCGGACGGTCTCGAAGGTGATCGACCTCGCCGCCGGCGACGTCGTCGATCTCACCCTCGACCCGGCCGTCCGGACCGCGTCGGCCGAGACGACCGCCGCGCTCAACTGAGCCGCGGAGTCGGAGCGAGTTCACGAGATCCCCGCGTGGCCCCGTGCCACGCGGGGATTTTCGTTTTTCCGGTCCTGACCGTCACGACCGGCAGGGTCGCACCGCGCCGGCAGGGAAGGGGGCCGCCGGCGCGTCCGCAGAAACGCGACCTACGGTTGCCGAGAGCGGCAGTGGAGGTGGTCGGCCGGTCGATCCGATTCTCTCCCTGGATGCCCCTCCGGTGATGGTGCTCATGCAGGGTCTCGGCGGAAACGCGCGTCGGTGGTCGCCCGTGGCGCGGGCCTGCGCCTCCGTGGCGATCCTCGGCTACCTCGCGGCCGTGGTCGTGCCACCGCTGGCCGGCCCCGCGCCGGCGAGCGATCTGGCCGGCCGGGTGCTCCAGCCGCTGCGGCCCCTGGTGGGCGCGCTCTACCTCGGCCACGGCTACCGGTTCTTCGCGCCCAATCCCGGCCCCGGGCACACCCTCCGCTGGACGATGACCATGCCCGACGGCTCCCTCCGGTCGGGCCGGATTCCCGACGACACGCTCGACCGGCCGCGGCTTCTCTACCACCGCCGCTTCATGGTGAGCGAGAAGATCTCGGCGCTCGTGCCGCCGGCCGACGCGCCGCCCGAGGTCCGCGAGCGGGCGAAGCGCGACTGGCAGCCGCTCGTGAAGGGCGTGGCCACGAACCTGCTGCGCCGCGAGGGGGGCTTGAGTGTGACGCTCGAGAAGGTCGAGCACTACCTCCCCGATCCCGCCGAGGTGCTCGCGAGCGGCACGTTCGCCGATGCGGTCACACCGCTCGGCTCCTACGCCTGGGCGGAGCCGCAGCCATGACCGCCGTCCGCTCGATCCCCGGGCGGCGGGCTCCGAACCGGACCCCCGCGGCCCCGGTCGTGCCATCCCGCGGCTGGCTCGCCGACTGGGCCGCGGCCTGGAGCGGGTTCTGGTTCACGCCCAGCGATCCCTTGCCGCTCGCCGTGATCCGGATCGCCACCGGCCTGATCCTCGCGTGGTCGAGCGTCGTCTGGCTGCTCGATGCCGACGCCTTCTTCGGCGACCGTGGCTGGCTGCGGCCCGATCAGGTCTGGCGGGTGAACGATCAGCCCTGGCAGTGGAGCGGCTACTTCGTCGCCTCGTCGCCGACGATGATCCGCGTGGTCGCCGGCCTGACGCTGGTGGCGGCAATCCTGCTGACGATCGGCCTGGCGACCCCGCTCGCGGCGGTCGTGGCGTTTCTCGGTCTGGTGAGCGCGGCCAACCGCGCGCCGCTCAACGTGTTCGGCCTCGACGACACGCTCGGGATGCTGCTGGTGCCGCTGGTGATCGGTCCGAGCGGGGCGCGGCTGTCGGTCGATCGACTTCTGGCCGGGCCGGAGCGGGGCAGGGGAGGGGAGCCGTCGATCCGGGCGACCATCGCCCTGCGGCTCCTCCAGGTGCACCTCTGCGTGGTGTATTTCTTTTCCGGGGCCGGCAAGCTCTTCGGGGCCAGCTGGTGGGAGGGCACGGCCCTCTGGGGCGCGGTCGCCAACGACCGCTACCGGACCCTCGACCTGCGGGGCCTCGCGGGCCATCCACTCCTGGTCAACGCCCTCACGCTCGGCACCCTGTGGTGGGAAGTGGGGTATGCCGCCCTCGTCTGGCCCCGGCTCACGCGGCGGCTTTGCCTGGCGATGGCGGTGCTGGTCCACTTGGGGATCGGTCTCGCCATGGGCATGATGGAGTTCGGCCTGGCCATGATCGCCGCCAACGTGGCGTTCGTGCCGGCCGCCACGCTGGCGACGCTGCTGCATCCGTTCACCTCCCGCTTCGGCACGTCCCCTCAACCCCTTCCAGGAACCCCTTCGGACCTTCCATGATCGACACGCTCGCCGTTGTCGGCGCCACCGGCGCCGTGGGCCGCATCATCCTCGACCTGCTCGCCGCGCGGAAGTTTCCCGCGAAGCGGCTCAAGCTGTTGGCATCGGCCCGCTCCGCCGGCACACCCGTCCGCGTCGGCGACGCGATGCACGACGTCGAGGTGCTCACGCCCGACTCCTTCACCGGCGTGGATGTGGCGATCGGCAGCACCCCCGACGAGGTGGCGGCGGAGTTCGTTCCCTGGGCCGTGGAGCGGGGCACCGTGGTGGTCGACGAGAGCGCGTTCTACCGGATGAATCCGGAGGTGCCCCTGGTGATCCCCGAGGTCAACCCCGAAGCCATCGCGACCCACAGGGGCATCATCGCCAGCCCCAACTGTTCGACGACGCAGATGGTGATGGTGATGAAGCCGCTGCACGACGCGGCCCGCGTGACGCGGGTGATCGTGAGCACCTACCAGGCGGTGAGCGGCGCGGGCCTCGCCGCGACCCGCGAACTCGAGCAGGCGACCGCCGCCTGGCTCGCGCGGGAAGCGGAGACGAAGCAGGTGTTCCCGCATCCGATCGCCGCCAACCTGATCCCGCAGATCGGCTCGCCGCGGCCCAACGGGTTCACGAGCGAGGAGATGAAGATGGTCCTCGAGACGCGGAAGATTCTCGGCGACGAGTCGATCGCCGTGAGCGCCACGTGCGTCCGCGTGCCCGTGGCCAACGGCCACAGCGAGTCGATCTTGATCGAGACCGAGAAGAAGCTCACCGCCGACGAGGCGCGGAAGCTGCTGGCCGCGTTTCCGGGGATCGTCGTCGAGGACGACCTCGCCGCGAAGAAGTATCCGCAGCCGCGGACGGCCAGCGGCCGCGACGAGGTGTTCGTGGGCCGCATCCGCGAAGACATCTCGTGCCCGAACGGCATCGCGCTGTGGTGCGTGTCCGACAACCTCCGCAAGGGGGCGGCCACCAACGCCGTCCAGATCGCCGAGTATCTGGCGAAGCACGGCCTCAAGGGAGCGGGGCACGCGGGCCGGTCATGAGCTCGGCGCCGGGGCCCGACGAGATCACCGCCGCCCGGCGGATCGCGGTGCGGATCGCCTACGAAGGCACACGCTACTCGGGCTGGCAATCGCAGCCCGGCCGGGCGACGGTGCAGGGGGCGGTCGCCGCGGCGATTCGGGAGATCTCCGGGGAGGAACTGGTGCCGAAGGGGGCGAGCCGGACCGACGCCGGCGTGCATGCCCTCGACCAGGTGGCGGCCTTCACCTCGACGAGCGGCCATGCGGCGGAGGTCTGGGAAAGGGCGCTCAACGCCAGGCTCCCCGCCGACATCACAATCCGCGAGGCGCGGGAGGTGGGCCCCGACTTCGACCCGGTGACGGCGGCCCGCCGCAAGCGGTATCGCTACCGGATCCACGACGCCGCCTGGAAGCCGGTGCTCGACCGCCACCTCGTCTGGCGGTGGCGGGGCCGGCTCGACGAGGAGCGGATGCGGACGGCGGCGGCGGCCCTCGTCGGCGAGCACGACTTCACGAGCTTCGAAACCACCCCGTCCACGCGGGTCTCGAAGGTCCGCACCATCCACGCCCTCGAGGTGTTCCGGCCGCCGCTGACCGACGACGCAGCCGGGGCGGAGACCTGGATCGAGGTCGAGGGCAACGGTTTTTTGTACAACATGGTCCGGATCATCGCCGGTTCGCTGGTGATGGTCGGCGCGGGGCGGCGGTCTCCCGAGTGGCTCGGCGAGGCCCTGGCCGCCCGCAGCCGGCCCGCCGCGGGCCCGACGGCGCCGCCGCAGGGGCTCGTGCTCGTGGCGATCGACCTCGGGGCCGCCTGGCCGATGGCCCACTCCTGACGGACTTCCGCTCATGCCCCCGATTCCTGAACAACTCGGCCCGGTCAAGCTCGTCCAGCAGATCGGCCTCGGCAAGCACTGCCAGGTCTGGGAGGGGCTCGACACCAAGGCCCGCAAGAAGGTGGCCGTGAAGGTGATCGTGCCGGCGATGGCCAACGATGCCGGCCAGCGGAAGCTGCTCGAGCACGAACTCAAGGTGGCCCAGTCGCTCGACCATCCCACGATCATCAAGATCGACCGGCTGACCGAGGAGGGGGGGCTGCCGCACCTCGTGATGGAGTATTTCCCGGCGGCGAATCTCAAGAAGCAGATCGCGGCGGGCGTGGAGACGCTCGTGCCGAGGCTCCAGCGGATCGTCACGGAGACGGCCCTCGCCCTCGACCACATGCACGCCCGGGGCTGGGTGCATCGTGACGTGAAGCCGGACAACATCCTGGCCGCCGAGGATGGCCAGGTGAAGCTGATCGACCTGGCCATCGCCGCCAAGTCGTCGGGATTCCTGGGCAAGCTCTTGGGCAGCAAGACGCCCGCCCAGGGGTCGCCGAGCTACATGTCGCCGGAGCAGATTCGCGGCGAGCCGCTCGACGCCCGAAGCGACATCTACTCGTTCGGGTGCGTGATCTTCGAGCTGATTTCCGGTCGTCCGCCCTACACGGGCACCGACACCAACGACCTGCTCAACAAGCACGTCTCGGCGACGATCCCGGCGGTGGACACCTTCAACAAGCTCGCCACCGGCGCCGCGACCAAGGTTCTCCGCCAGATGCTCGCCAAGAAGCCCGCCGATCGCCCGGGCTCGATGAAGGAGGTGCTGCAGCAGCTCCGCTCGATCCGGCTCGTCGAACGGGCGGCCGTGTAGCCGTCGGCCGGCCCGATCGGGGGGCGGATTTCCGCGGTTGACGCGGGATTTCCCGGGCGGCGACACTCTGGGGTCCGAATCCAACCCTTCCCGGAGCCTGCCGCCGATGGCCGCCGGACTGCGCCGCCTGCCGCTCGAAAAGCCGATCTACGAGATCGAGGACCGGATCGCCGCGCTGGAGGCCGCCCCCCTCGGCGGCCAGCAGCAGGAGGAACTCCGGCGGCTGAAGCGGGAACTCGTCGAGGTCCAGAAGAAAGTCTTCGGGAGCCTCGACCCCTGGCAGACCGTCGAGGTCTCGCGGCATCCCGATCGCCCCAAGACGAGCGACTACCTCGACCTCGTGTTCGACGAGTTCGTGGAGCTCCACGGCGACAAGTCGTTCGGGGATGACCGGGCGATGCTCACGGGCTTCGCCAAGCTCGACCAATACAAGGTGCTGGTGATCGGGCACCAAAAGGGAAAAACGCTCGCCGAGCGGCAGGCCTGTCACTTCGGTTGCGCCCATCCGGAGGGCTACCGTAAGGCGATGGGCAAGATGCGGCTCGCGGCCAAGTACGGCCTGCCGGTGATCTGCCTGATCGACACCCCCGGCGCGTATCCCGGCGTGGGGGCGGAGGAACGCGGCCAGGCCCAGGTGATCGCCGAGAGCATGTTCCTCATGGCCACGCTCCCGGTGCCGATCGTCTGCGTGGTGATCGGCGAAGGGGGCTCCGGCGGGGCGCTCGGCATCGGGGTCGGTGACCGGGTGGCCGTGCTCGAGCATGCCTACTACAGCGTGATCAGTCCCGAGGGCTGCGCCGGCATCCTCTGGAAGAGCGTGGAGTTCAAAGCCCAGGCAGCCCAGGCGCTGCGGTTCCGCTCCGGCGACCTCAAGGAGTTCGGCGTGATCGACGCCGTGATCGAGGAGCCCGCGGGCGGCGCCCACCGGCACCCCCGGCGGATGGCGGCGCGGCTGAAAATGTTTTTGACGCGGAGCCTGCGGGAGCTGCTCACCAGGCCGCGCGACCAGCTGGTAGCGGAGCGGTACGAGAAGTTTCGCCGGATGGGCGTGTTTCAGGAGTAGCCCGGGCTGACGCCGCACTCCTCAGCGAGCCGCGGGCATCACCCGTCGGAGATAGGCATCAAAGAGTGGCACCGTGAACGCGGTGTCCCCGTGCGCGGGCGAGTAGATCATGCCTTTGCGAATCAGGCTCGCCCGGACGGGCGCGACGCTCTCCACATTGCGATGCAGGCCCGCTGCGATGTCGCCGCTGCGATGCGGGCCGGGACCCAGTTCGGCCATGGCATACAGATATCGCTTTTCAGCTGGCGTCAGTCGATCCATACGCACCCGGAAGAAGCTGCCGTCAAGTTCTGCCAGGGCGGAGACGGTCGCGGAATCGACGTCGGCTTTGGTAATCGGAGTAGTGGCGGCGGTGTTCCACGCATGCTTGCCCCACTCCTGGAGAAAATAGGCGTAGCCTTCCGTTTGCCGCAGGATCTCCGCGAGTGCCTCGGAATCGTAGTGGACGCCCGCTCGGTCGGCCGGAGCGACGATCGCCTGACGGGCGTCGGGTTCGGCGAGTTGGCGGATGGGATGGAACTCGAACAGCCGCTCCGCATACGACTTCGCCTTTCCCATCTGTCCGGCGAGCTGTGGCAAGCCCGCACCAATCATCGTGACAGGCAGATTCCGTTGGCCGCAGCGATGCAAGGCAGTGATCAGCGCCGCCATCTGGTCTTCGGGGACGTACTGCAACTCGTCCACGAACAGAGCCATCACGGTCCGGCGTTCCTTGGCGGCATCTCCGACGGCCTCGAACAGGGAGATGAGGTCGGTTTCGAGGTCGCCGCTGTCGGCAACGCCGGGCTCCGTCCCCAGATCGACGGAGAACTCCACATCCTCGTACTTGACCTTCATCCCCGCGATGAAGCCGCCGAGCGCTCTGAGGGCTCGCGTCGCAAGGCTGCCGGCGGCCGCCATCCGATCGAGCTTCAGGAGCGCGACGCGCAGATGCGGCGCCAGCAAGGCAGGGAGCGACCGGCCTTCCGGTGCCTCCAGCACCACGGTCGCGAGGCCCTTGGCCTCGGCATCCTGGTGCATGCGGTTAAGCAGCACCGTCTTGCCCACGCCCCGCAGCCCGATCAGCATCAGGCTGCGGGCATGAAGGCCGTCGCGCATCCGATCGAGGGCGATCGACGCCGTTTCCAGAATCTGGGCGCGGCCTGCCAGTTCTGGTGGCGAGGAGCCGGCCCCGGGGGCGTAGGGATTGGTACGTGGGTTCATGATATTGACTGATCTTAACCAATCTTATCTGTTTTCGATAAGGTGGCCTAAGGTTGCTCAAAATCGCTCGCCAGACCGGTAGGCGATCCCCACCGGCGGCGGATACGCTCCCAGCTGGTCAACGACGACCTCAACGCGTTCGAGGCGATCCCCACCGGCGGCGGATACGCTTGCCGTCCATGGAACGTCATCCACCAACGGCCGGGGGCTATCCGATCGAGGCATTCATCGCCCGCTGGTCGGCCAGTTCCGGGGCGGAGCGGGCCAACTACCAGCTCTTTTTGGCTGAGCTGTGCGACCTTCTCGGCGTTCCCCGGCCGAACCCGAGCGTGGCCGACGAGGCGTCGAACACCTACGTCTTTGACAAGTCGGTGACGTTCCGATCCGCCGATGGCGCTACATCGACTGGGTTCATCGACCTCTATCGCAAGGGGGCGTTCGTCTGCGAGACGAAGCAGTCGGTGGAGCGGCCGGCGAAGGATCCGCTGCCGATCGCCGACCCGGCCGCCCCGAAGCCGAAGCGGAAGTCCGGCACGAGCGTGCGCGGCACCGGCGGCTGGGACGACTCGATGATCGCCGCCCGCGGCCAGGCCGAGGGCTACGTGCGGGCGCTCCCCGACGACAATCCGCCGTTTCTGCTCGTGGTCGACATCGGCCACTCGTTCGAGCTGTACGCCGACTTCTCCCGGCTCGGCAAGGTGTACACGGCCTTTCCCGATGCTCGCAGCCATCGCTTTCCGCTCGACGCGCTCCGCGACGCCGCGATTCGCGAGCGGCTGCAAACGCTCTGGCTCGATCCGCTGGCCCTCGACCCAGCGCGGCGGGCGGCGAAGGTCACCCGCGAGATTGCGGGCCGAATCGCGGTCCTCGCCCGCCGGCTCGAGGCCTCGGGACACGACCCGGAAAGCGTGGCGTGGTTCCTGATCCGCTGCCTGTTTTCCTTCTTCGCCGAAGACGTGGGGCTGATGCCGAAGGGGGCGTTTACCGATTTGCTCGTGAGCCTCAAGGACTCGCCCGACCAGTTCGTGCCGCTCGTGGGAGAGGTCTGGCGGACGATGAACAGCGGCGGAAACTCCATCGCGCTGCGGGCCCGGATCAAGAAGTTCAACGGCGGCGTGTTCGCCGAGCATGAGCCGCTCAAACTCGACTCAGACGAGATCGGACTCCTCATCGACGCGGGAAAATCCGACTGGCAGGACGTGGAGCCGGCGATTTTCGGCACGCTCTTGGAGCGGGCCCTCGACGCCCGAGAGCGGCACAAACTCGGGGCCCACTTCACACCGCGGGCCTACGTGGAGCGGCTCGTGGTGCCGACGATCATCGAGCCGGTACGCGACGACTGGGAGGCCGCGCGGGCGGCGAGCCTGGCCGAGGCGAACGCCGGCCGACTCGACAAGGCGATAGCCGCGGCGCGAAAGTTCCTCGACGGCCTCACCGCCACGCGGGTGCTCGACCCGGCCTGCGGCACGGGAAACTTTCTCTACGTGTCGATGGTGAAGCTCAAGGAGATCGAGGCGGAGGTGCGCGACTGGCTCGCGCAGCTTGGCGAGAAGCAGGCCGACCTCGAGCACATGGAACGGACGGTGGATCCGCATCAGTTTCTCGGGATCGAGATCAATCCTCGCGCCGTCGCGATCGCGGAGGTGGTGCTCTGGATCGGCTGGCTCCAGTGGCACTTGCGCGACCGCAAGAGCCCCGACAGCTTCTCGGAGCCGATCCTCCAGGCCTACGGCAACATCGAATGCCGCGACGCGCTCCTGGAATACGACAAGAAGGAGCTCGTCCGCGACGAGCACGGCAAACCCGTCACACGCTGGGACGGCGTGACGATGAAGAAGCATCCGGTGACGGGTGAGGACGTGCCGGACGACAAAGCGACCGTGGCGGTCGAGCGCTATGTGAACCCGCGGAAAGCCGTGTGGCCGGAAGCGGATTTCGTCATTGGCAATCCTCCCTTTATCGGCAATAAGCGCATGCGGACGGTCCTAGGGCCGGATTACACCGATGCACTTCGGGTGACGTACGAGGAGGTCCCTGATACCGCGGATTACGTGATGTATTGGTGGGACAAAGCCGCCCGCCTTACGAAAAGCGGCCGCGTCCGCCGGTTTGGATTGATTACCACCAACTCCATCACGCAGACGTTCAATCGAGCGATCGTCGCCGGTCATGTGTTCGATAGCGCTGAACCGCTCGCAATTGTGTTCGCCATTCCAGACCATCCGTGGGTGGACTCGTCAGACGGTGCCGCTGTTCGGGTCGCCATGACCGCTGCGGAGCGAGGCACTGCCGACGGGGCTGTAGCGGAGGTCGTCGGAGAACAGGAACGAAGCGATGCAGCCGATGGTTCCGTTGAATGCGGGTTCGGCACCGCACTGGGACGCATTACCCCAGAGCTTTCGTTGGGATCTTCCGTGACGACGCTTCAAGCCTTGCGTGCGAATGCGGGGCTGTCGTATCAGGGGATGGCTCTGTGCGGGAAGGGGTTTGTGTTGAGTGCGACGGAGGGTTCATCGCTTGACGGCCTTCGTCCGGGATCGGGCGTCATTCGCCGTTATCGAAATGGAAAGGACCTCACGCAGTCGTCTCGCGACGCCCGCGTGATCGACTTCTTCGGTCACACCGAGGCAGGTGCGAGAGCCGTCCACCCCGAGGCATTTCAGGTCATTCTTGATCGGGTCAAGCCGTTTCGGGACCACCAGAAGCGAGCTCATCGACGCGACTCGTATTGGACCTTCGGAGAAACCGTCGCGGGGTTTCGGCGGGCGGTGGACGGGTTGCCGCGATACATCGGTACCTGCCGAACCGCTGCGCATCGCGTCTTCGTGTTCGTAGAGGGCGACATTCTCCCTGATGCGAAGGTGATCGCGATAACGATGGCGGACGCGCTTGTGATCGGCGTGCTTTCGAGCCGAGTACACGTCGCATGGGCGCTTAGAACCGGTGCGTTCCTAGGCGTTGGAAACGATGCGAACTACAACCATGCCGACTGTTTTGCTAAGTTCCCGTTTCCGGCCGCGACGCCAGCGCAGGTCCAGCGAATCCGCGAGCTTGGCGAAGCCCTCGACGCGCATCGCAAGGCCCAACAGGCGGCGCATCCGGGGCTGACGATCACGGGGATGTACAACGTCCTCGAGAAGCTCCGGTCGGGCGAAGCCCTCACGGCCAAGGAAAAGAAGATTCACGACGACGGCCTCGTGAGCGTGCTCAAGACGATTCACGACGACCTCGACGCCGCGGTGTTCGACGCCTATGGCTGGCCGGTGTCGCTCTCCGACGACGAGATTCTGGAGCGGCTGGTGGCGCTCAATCACGAGCGTGCTCAGGAGGAAAGCCGTGGGTTGATCCGCTGGCTGCGGCCGGAGTTTCAGAACAAGGCGGGCGCCGTGCCGCTGGGGCTCGAGGCGGGCGACGACGCGGACGAGCCCGAGCAGGACGAGGACGACGAGCCCACCGAGGCCCCCAAGGGCCGTCGCGGCAAGGCGGCGGCGAAGGCGGCCCGAAAGAAGGCCGCCGGGAAGCCCGTCAGGAAGGTGGCGACGCGCCCGTGGCCCAAGGATCTCGCCGACCAGGCGCGGCTTGTCCGGGCACTCATGAATGCCACGGACGAGGTGATGTCGGCAGCGGACGTTGCCAGTTATTTCACCGGTGCCCGTGGTCCGCAGGTTCAAAAGATCCTCGACACGCTCGTGGCCCTCGGCCACGCCCGCCGCACCGAATCCGGCTACGCCCCGGCGTGACGCACGAGGGCGTTGATTCGAGGAGGTGGTTTTCACGTGGCGGTCCACAACTGTGGCCAGCAAATACCGCGACTCCAGGCGGCCGTGGAGTAGAGAAAATCATCCGGGTGGGCGTGTTCGCGGAGGAGCCCGGGAAACCCCGGCGCCGCTCCGGCCAGACGCGGCTGCCAGCCTCACGATCGCGATCGCCCGGGCGTTTCCCCTTCTTCGCCGGATGCCTCAGGGCGCGACGCACGATCCAGCGACGATTCGCCGCTGCGGTCGCGTCGCCTGACCGCTTTGCTTCTCGCAGCCACCGCTCGCAGACGTCGAGCGCCAGCCCCGGATGGTCTTTGGCGATGTCCCCGAGGTGGTTGGCGACCGACCGTCGCACGTACGGCTCGCCGTCGTCCTTGAGCAGCTCGAGGAGCGGCAGCGCGAGGTTCGGATCGGCCTGGAAGTCGGCCAGCCGGCGGGCCCAGGGCAGCCGCGGCCGCGTGCCCTCGCTCACGAGCCGCCGGACGTGGGGATCGTCGTCCCGGGCCCAGCGGCGTAAGACCCGCAGGCACTTCGAGCGGTGCCGGACGAGGAACGGCCGGATGCTGAACTCGGCCGTGAATCGCTTCGTGACCCCGTAGTTGGCCGCCATGCCGCTCTCGAAGCTGGACACCCCGTGAACGGCGATCAGTTCGGTGTGCGGGAGATAGAAAAACGGAGCCAGTCCGTTGCCTTCGGTCCGCTCGAGCGGCGGCCCGAGCGACTCGATCAGGAGCGGCGCCAGGTCCTCGAAGGCCGTCGGCATCTGCGCGGCCATGGCCTGCGCGATGCACGCGGCCCGCTCCTTGAGCTCGAGTCCGTCCAGGTCTCGCGACGCCTCGCGGCGAAAGCGACGCTCGTCGAATCGGGGAACGACCTCGGCCAGGGACTGCCCGATCAGCCGCACGAGCGTCGGGCCCATCAGCGTCTTGAGCGGAACGCCGCGCTGGATGTGCGAGGGGGTGATGAAGCGTTGTGTGGGGTGGAAACGCCGATTCCTCATCGTTTCCGCCCCTCTCCCCAACGTCCGATAATGTCTCTTATGTCCGGTTCGGGGGTGCGTTTTGGCCCTGTTTTCCAGGGCTTTCGCTCACCTGCCCCGCTCCGCCGCGGCGGTCGCGCTCGCGATCGCCTGCCGGATCGAGGCGGCTGCGGCGCGTTGGCTCGAGGGTCGCAGCCGGGCGTCGTCGCTTGGCTGCGGGGCAACGCGCCGCGTTCGCTTCGAGTGCGTCAGCGGATCGGCAGGGGCGACTGCGCTCCCATCGGAAACTGGCCCGGTGCGGCCGGCTGCGGCGGCGGAAACCCGGGCCGGTTCGGGAAGCCGCTGGTCATCGGTCGTGCCGGTTGTACGGGCGCCGCCTGCACGGCGGTTGGCCCACCCCAGGCGGCCGGCGACGTGAATCCGGCGGGCGCGGCCTGCCCCCCCTGCCCCTGGGCCGGCCCTGCCGGCACGGCGCCGGAGTTGGTCCAGGCGGTGGCCGAGGTCACGCTCTCCCAGATCGCCTTGAGGGCCGAGGGCTGGGCCTGGACGAGGCCGGCGGGAGGTGGCGGCATGCCGCCGGCAGCGGGCTGCCGGAACTGGTCCTCGAACTGCTTCACGAACGGCTGCACCGGCTCGACGATCTTCGGCGGCAGGATCTCGTCGGCCCGCATGATGATCTCGGCGACGAGCCGTCCGCTCCGGCTGGCGACGATCTGGTTGCGGTAGGCCGGGGCGAGCGTGACCGCGAAGAAGGTCACCACGACGCACATCAGCGCGCCCTTGGCGATGCCCAGGAGCAGGCCGAGCTGGTGGTCGAAGGCCGACAGATGGATGGCATTGATGGCGCCCGAGATCACGCGGAACACGAGCCACACGGCCAGCGACGTGCCGACGTAGATCGCGAGCATCGCGATCAGCCGGTTCCACGGCGCCTGCTGGCCGAACATGGGGGCCAGGGGGCCACTGAACCGGAGCGCCAGGAAGCCGCTGGCGGCGATGCCGGCGATCCAGGCGATCTGCCAGACGATGCCCTTGAAGTAGCCGAGGACCGCGGCCGCCGCGAGGATGCCCAGCATCACCAGGTCGTAGCCTTCGATCGCCATCGCCGACCAGCCTCCGGAGGGATGCCCGCATTCAGGACGCAGGGGGAGGGAGTGTAAAGGCCACCGAGCCTGCCCACGAAGGCCAGAAACGCCGGTCGGCCGAGCGGGGAGCCCGCACAGGCTTCAGGCTGGCACATCCCGCAGATCCGCCAGGCATTTCCTAGGTATCGCACATTACGCATGGCCCCCACATCAACGCGGTTGTGTCTTCGTGCCAGCCGAACTCCGGCCGCGCAGATCCCCCGAAGTTCCCAGAGTGACGGCTGAGGCTTTTTTACCGGTGGGATCGAGAGGACATGCCGAACCGGGCGGGTCGTATGTTTTTGGCGGGGCAGGGGATGCGCCGCGTGCTCGGCTGACGGTTTTCGGAGCGACGGCCGATACGGATCAAGAGTTTGCGCGGTCCGGAATGGATTCCGGGCCGAGGGGGGCTTGTCAGGGAAGCGCGCCGTGCCCGGATTCCGAGCGCACATCATCGGTTCTTCGCTCGTAGCCGCTGGCTACGGTGCGGCCGGATGGTATCTCGGTGGCATGCCCCCCGCGACGGCCGCCCTTGGCGCGGGCCTCTGTGCCGCCGCCGGCATGCTGCCCGATCTCGACGGCGGCGAGGGCGTCCCGCTGCAGGAGACGGTGGGCTTCGCGGCCGCCATTGTGCCCATGCTGATGATCCAGCGCTTCCAGCAGTGGGGGCTGCCGATCGAGGGCATGATCCTGGCGGCGGCCGCGATCTACGCGGCGGTCCGGTACGGGCTCAGCTGGCTCCTCGAGAACTATTCCAAGCACCGCGGCATGCTTCACAGCGTGCCCGCGGCGGCGATCGCCGGCCAGCTCACGTTCCTGGCGTTCGTGTCGTCGGAGCCGCTGCACCGCTACTTCATCGCGGGGGCGGTGGTCCTCGGGTTCCTCTCGCACCTCGTCCTCGACGAGATCTGGGCGGTGCGGCAGGGGTTGTTCGGTCCGAAGGTCAAAAAGGCCTTCGGCACCGCCTTGAAGTTCGCCGGCCCCGAGCTCTGGCCCAACCTGGTCGCCTACGGGATCGTGATCGCGCTGGGGGCCATCGCCGCCGGAGACGCCCATCGCACGGAGCGCCTCGCCAGCATCCGCCAGCACATGGAGCATGCGGCCCGCGTCTATCCGCAGACGTATCCGCAGACCTACCAGCCGCAGTTCCAGCAGCAGCCGTACCAGTTCCGGCGGTAGTCGGCCGCCACTTGCCCCCCGCGCCGGGCCGCGGGATCATGGCCGATTCCCTTCCCGGATGCTCGCGATGTGCCTCGCCCTGCCCGCTGCTGCCATGCTCCCCGATGCGACGGCGGTGGCGACCCTCGCGGTGGCCTTGCTGCTGATCGCGGCGGCGGCGTTCACCGGCGGGTCGTCGGTGGCCCTGGCTTCGCTCGGGCACCGGCCGATGCAGGTGCTGCTCTCGCTCACCGGCGGCATCTTGCTCGGCGTCGGCATGCTCCATCTGCTGCCGCACGCCTGGCTGCAGCTCGGCCGCGACATCGACACCACCATGCGCTGGGCGCTGGGGGGCTTCTTCCTGATGTTCCTGCTGGAGCGTGCCTTTCACGCCCATGCCCACCACACGCCTGACGACGGCTGCTGCGACCACGACCACGACGACGAGCACGACCGGCATCGGGCGGTCCACCACCAGGCCGGCCGCCGCTGGGCCTGGTGCGGCGCCTTCGCCGGGCTCGCCATCCACAGCCTCGCCGACGGTGCGGCCCTCGCCGCCAGCGTGCGGGCCGACGCCGAGCATGGTGCCGGCCTGGTCGCCGGCCTGGCGACGTTCCTGGCGATCCTGCTGCACAAGCCGCTCGACGCGGGCATCATCGCCACGCTGATGATCGAGTCGGGGGCGTCGCCGCGGCTGCGGACGATCGTCAACGTGCTCTACGCGCTCGTCGTGCCCCTGGGCGCGGCGGTGTTTCTCGTGAGCCTGCCGTTCGCGGGCGGGAGGCAGGAGGCGGTGCTCGGGATCGCCATGGCGGTGGCGGGGGGCGCCTTCATCTGCATCGCGGCCGCCGACCTCCTGCCCGAAGTGCAGTTTCACAGCCACGATCGCGTGCTGCTCACGACGTCCCTCGCCCTCGGCCTCGCCCTCGCCTGGGGCATCACGGTGCTCGAGAAGTCGTCGCACGCCCACACGCGGCACGCCGCGCCCGCCGCCGACGGCCGCTGAGCCGACGGAGCGTTCACGCCGCCACGACCGCTCAGGACGTCGAGCCGTCTACGTCGAGCCCGCGGGCCTGGCGCACGCGGCGGACCTCGTCCATCACCTCGTCGATGAGGCCGTGCTGGCCGCGGATCGCGGGGAGCTGGGCCTGGAAGCAGGCGGCGATCGCCCCGGCGAGGCCGATGCCGCCGACGAGATGCCAGGTCACCCAATCGCGGCTCCCCTTGCGGCCCGCGGCGGGGTCGGCGGCGCCGCCGAGCGCCACGATCGCGACCACGGCGAGCATGCCCGCGAGGGCGAACGGGAACGCCCCTCGCTTCAGCTTCGCGCTCCGCGCCACGAACGCCTGATCGAGCCCGTAGGCCTCGACCACCTCACGGCACCAGCGGCCCGTGCCGATGAAGTAGGTGACGGTGAGACTGTTGACGAGAACGACGGCGAGCGCCGTGAACACGCCGGTGAGCCTGTGCACCGTGCCCCAGCGGAGCACGGCGGGTTCGGTCACGCCGTGCAGGTCGCCCAGCCAGAGGCCGAGGCAGGCGGTGGCGACGAGGAGCACCAGCGCGAACAGCGCGGCCCGTGTGAACACCTGCTCCATCGCTGCACCGTCTCCCGAAGGCCACGGCGGCGGGCGGTCCGGAGAGGGATCGCCTGCGTCGCCGTCACCGGCGTTATAGGCTTGGGGGCACGAGCGACACCATGACCCCTGCTTCACGCCCGCCCGACCGCGAGAATCCCGTGATCGCCCTCACCTGCGGAGATCCCGCCGGAATCGGGCCCGAAGTCGCCTGTCTGGCCTGGACGGAGCCGGCCGCGCACGCCCGTGCGGCCCTCCGCGTGGTGGCGGAGCCGGGCATGCTCGCCGCGGCCCTGCGCGACCGGCGCGGCATGCCCGCGCTCGAGATCGAGGTGGTGACCTTCGCCGACCGGCGGCCGTCCACGCCCGGCACGCTGCTGGTGGTGGACACCGGAGAGATGCCCCCTTCGCCTCCACGGCGGCTCGCCGAGGTGTCGGCGGCCGGCGGTCGCGCCGCGGCCCGGGCCGTGGAGGTGGCGTTCGCGGCGACCCGCTCGGGGCACGCGACGGCCATCGTCACCGGGCCGCTCCACAAGGAGGCGCTTCATGCCGCCGGCTACGACGTGCCCGGGCACACGGAACTCCTGGCGCGTGCCTGCGGGCTCGCCGACGATGCGGCGTCGATGATGCTCTGGCTGCCGGCGGCTGCCGGCGGAGGCCTCGGCGTGGTCCACGCCACGCTCCACGAATCCCTGCGGACCGCAGTCATGCGGCTGTCGCCCGCCGCGATCGAGTCGGCCGGCGTCCGCCTCGAGTCGCTGCTCGCCGCGCTCCTCGGGCGTCCACCGCGGATCGCGGTGGCGGCGCTCAATCCGCACGGCGGCGAGGGCGGCCTGTTCGGCGACGACGAAGCCACGATCGTGGCCCCCGCGGTCGCGGCCCTGGCGGCGCGCGGCATCTCCGTTTCCGGGCCGCTGCCCGCCGACACGCTGTTTCTCCGCGCCAGCCGCGGGGAGTTCGACGGTGTGGTCGCCCTGTATCACGACCAGGGGCACATCCCGATCAAGCTCCTGGGCATGCATCGCGCGGTCAACATCACGCTCGGCCTGCCCCTGGTGCGGACGAGCGTGGCCCATGGCACGGGCTTCGACATCGTCGGCTCGGGGCAGGCGGATCCCGCGAGCATGCTCGCCGCGATCGCCGCGGCCACGCGGCTCGTCGAGGCGGGCTGGTCGGGCGTCAGCGCATCAGCCCGAGCGTGCTCACCGTCATCTCGGTGACGTCGATCAGCCCCATGCTGGCGGGCTGATAGAAAAACGCCGTGGCATCGACCGGCCCGTTGATCTCCACGTCGTGGAAGTCGGTGACCGCGATCGGTTCGAGCGGGCCGTCGGCGACCGGCCGCGGGCCCGGGATCGCGAGCCACTCGATCCGCCGGGGGACCAGGTCGTTGCGGCCGATCGCGATCCGCACCTGCCAGGGCATCCCGTCGCTCAGGTCGCAGGGCCGGATGCCTCCTTCCGCCGTGACTCGCTCCTTGAGGGACGGCAGCACGATCGGTAGGAAGTCGGCGTACCAGTTTCCCTCTACGAGCCACACCGGCTGGCCGTCGAGATCGACCGGAGTCGCCTTGCTGAATCGAAACCAGTGCCGCATGAGCCGGAGCATCCGCTGGAGCCCGCCGAGGTAGCTGGCCCCGTCGGCGGCGTCGGGCGCCTTGAGTTCGGCGAGCCGGCTCCGCACCCGCCGCACGTCGACCCGCTGGAGCGACGCCGGCTCCTGCCCGTTGTGGCGGTGGGTCCAGCAGAACAGGCCGTCCGAGACCTCGGTAAACTCGAAGGTCTCGGTGTCGGCCGTGAGCGTCGAGTCGAAGCGAAACCGCTGCTCCTCCCCCTGCCCCGACTGCACGTAGCGGCCCGTGCCGACGAGCACCCGGTCGCCGACCCGTGCTCGCTGGCGAAACCGCACGGAGAACGACTCCGCCCGGGCGATCATCGCGAACGAGCTGAGCACGATCCGTTCCGCCTGCGTCGCCGCGTCTTCTGTTTCCGCGATCGTCGCGGCCGCGCCCTCCTCCCCGGTAGCCGCCGGCGCGGTCTGCCGCTGATACACGCTCGTCGCGGTCGGGTCGGCCCCGCCCCGGACGGCCCAGGCAGCCACGATCGCCAACGCCGCGGCCGACCGCGGCAGGCGACGGAGGCTGGGGAGTTTGGCGGATGGGATGATCGTCACGATGAGGGTGACTCTGTCGGTTTTGCCAAAGAAACCACCGGCGGAGCGTCGAAACATTCCCTGTGGATGGACCGACCGCGGCCATCCGCCGACGCCTTCGCGGGCGGCGAGTGTAGGGAAACCTCCCGAACCGGCCCATGCCGGATCGCGAGGCTTCCCGCCGCGGTCGATGGGCGGCATTTCGGGCCCGGAATTCGGAGGGATTGCAATGCGAACGCGACGTCTGCGGGGCTTTGTGGGCATGTCGCTGGCCGCCTCGCTCACGGGCTGCACGATTCCGGCGAACTCGCCGTTCACCGGGCTTGCCCAGATTCGGCCAGTCGCCACTCCGCACACCAACGTGCTGCCCCCGGCGGCCATGCTGCAGCACCCCGGCCCGGGCGTCGAAGGCCCTGGCCCCGGCATCATCACGCCGGCTTCGTACGAGGCCGCCCTCGAGGCGGCGGGGGCAGGTGGCCCCGGTGGCGGAGGTGATGTCGGCGGGATGTATGCCATGGCGCCCACGTCGCAGATCGGGTTCGTCGGACCCGATGGCATGCAGATCCGCTGGGACATCTCGGCCAGCGGCGGCTTCGACTCCGACCCGCTCGTGGCCCCGGGCCGCTACGACTTCCCGCAGGGCGCCATCTATCGCCTCAAGGTCACCGACATCCCCGGTCGCGAGGGCGTGGAACTCTACCCATCGCTCGAGGTCGCGCCCGTCACGCCGCGGACGGCGGCCTACCTCGCCCACAACGCGGTGCCGTTCCAACTCACGGAAGAGGATCTCGATCAGGTGACGAGCGGCAACTTCGTCACCAAGGTCGTCTACCTCCCCGACGCCGAGTATCAGGAACTCGCGGTGGCGGGCGTGGAGACGCTCGTGAGCACGAGGCTCGACCCGGGCTGCGATCCCGTCGTCGAGGCCGATCGTCGCGGCTCGATCCTCGCGATCATTCGTATCGGCAACAAGGATCTCGAGTCGCCGGGCAACGGCGGCGCCGCGGCCGGCGGGCTCGTCGGCGCGGGAACCGCCACCCCGGCGGGACTGGCCGCGCCGCTGGGCATGCCCTGTGGCGGCGATCCATCGCAGCTGCCCCCTGCCTTCGTGGCCGGCATGACCGCGCCGCAGTATGGGATGCCCATGGTGGGCACACCGATCGGGCTCCCCGGTCCGGCGCACATCCCGCTGGGGATCCCGGCCGGCCTGCAGAAGCACTCGATCACCAACCACACGAAGATGCACATTCCGCCGCCGTCGCGGTCGGTCGGGCTCCACGTGCAGGAGTCTCCCGGCCTCAGCTATCCGAAGCCCGCGCGGCACGCCTACGTGCTCGAGCGGCACGACGTGCCGCACATCCACCTCAAGCAGCCGCGTGAGGATCGCACGCGGTGGGTGGACAACGGCGGGGCGGACCCCGACGCCCTCGAGGCGGGTGCCCGGATGATGCACGGGCATGGCATGGCCGGCGACGCCCCGTGTCCGCCGGAGCCGATGGAGTGATGACGAGCAACCGACTTTTCCGGACAGGGACCGTGCTGCGGCTTGCCCGCGGGCTGCTGGCGACCGCCGTCCTCGTCTCGACATCCTGGATGGGTTCCACCCATCCGGCTGTCGCGGCGAATGCGGCGGGCACATTCGCCAACACCTCACACCCGGGAGCGATTGGCGCCCCAGGGCGGCTGCAGCCCGGTCCCTGTCCGGAAACGGTGCTCCCCGACCGCGTGCAGCCGGTCGAGATTCGCGGGCCCGAAGGGCTCTTGGTGGCGGTCGAGACGGCGGATGGCTGGTCGCCGCTCCGGCCGGCCCCGCTGCGGATCGGCCTCGTCGTCGGGCAGCCCTACCGGCTGCGGGTCGGCGGCATCCCGGGCCGTGAGGGGGACGAGCTCTTTCCGTCGATCGTGGTGCTCGCGAAGCTCGCCACGCCCGCGGGGATGGCCTGGCGGTTTCCGGTCGAGGTGGTGATCGACCGCGACGATCTCGAGACCGCCGCGGAGGGCGCGCACGTGCGCCGCGTGGTGTATGCGTCGTGCGAATCGGAGCAGCCCGACCCGGTGCCGGGCGGTTGGTTCGACGTCAAGCCCGGGCATGACGCGCTCGAAGTCGCGAGCACGCTCGGCGATCCCGTCGTGGAGCTCGTGCTCGGGAATCGGGTGCCGACGCCGCGAGGTGGGCCATGATGTCGCGGTCGCGTGCCACCGGCGTGACCGATTCGGCGGCTCCAGCCGCCGTGCGATTGCGCTGGCTGCGGATCGCAGCGATCGCCGTGGCGGCCGTATCGCTGGCCTCGTGCCGCGGCGTGCCCACGTCGGCGCTCGTCGGCACGGCGGCGGTCTCGCAGGCGATGGACGAGGTGGATGCGGCCGGGCCGGCGACGGCCGTGGCCCCGCCCGACGTGACGGCGGTCACGGTCGCCGATGGCGAAGTTGTGGAGCCCGCCACCGAGTCACCGGCGACCGAGACCGTGGCCGCGGCGACGTGGCAGCGCGAGGTGCGACAGGCTGCGGCCGCGCCGGCGGCGCGGCGCGACGCCCACGTGGTTCGCACCGGACTGGAAGCGGCCTGCCCTCCCCTGCCCCGCCTCGGACACCACGGCTGTCGCGCCTGCGGCATCCGAGGGGCGTGTCCGACCGGCACGTGCGAGCCGAGTTGTCCTCCGCCGCCGTGCCTGGTGTGTGAGCCGCCACCGCCGCCGGTGGTGGGGCCGTATCTCGTCTGCGACGGCGGCGATCACCAGCGGCCTGCGATCGCGATCGGCCCCGACCGGCTCGGGCACCTCACCGCCGGCGACACCGTGGCCCGCTACCACGCTGCCGACGAGATGCCGGAATCCGACTGCGTGCGGCTCGTCACCTCCAACTGCGCGTGCGTGTTCGCGCCGCGGTTCGGCGCCGTCCGCGAGGTCACCCGTCCGCTTGAGGAGAACCAGCCCACGGGGCCGCGGGGCTATGCGGCCGACACGGCGGTGGAACTCGAGGCCCAGCGGCTCCCCGTGTGTGGCCAGGTGCAGACGGTCGGGCTCGAGGCGGCGCGGAATTCGCTGCCCGGCATCGCGGTGCAGGATCGGCTGGGGCCGCTCGCCCTCGACCAGAACGACATGCCGCACGAAGACGACGGTGTCGTGGGGCCGGTGGAGGACGTCGCCGAGCAGACGCCCGAACTCGAGCGGCTCCGGCAGCGTCCGCTCGTGAAGGTGGGCTTCGACGTACCGATCGCCTGGACGTGCATCAAGGCCGCCAACGTCCTCCTGAACGAGCAGGCGGCTCGGGTCGTGGCCGTCGATCGCGGCACCGCCACGCTCCGTTTCGAGGAGCCGGGCCGCGCCGAACTTACCCTCTGCAAGCGGGCGGGCACCGACACGGCCCGCTCGGGCGAGGAACTCGACTTCACGATCGTGATGCTCAACTCGGGAGACCGTCCGCTCTCCGGCATCGTGCTCGCCGACGCCCTGCCGACGCGGCTCGACTACATCCCGCAGTCGGCCGCCGCCAGCGTGGAGGCCGACTTCGCCACGGAGACCGGCGACGACGGTTCGACCGTGCTCACCTGGCGACTCAAAGAAACGCTCCGCCCCGGCGAGAGCGGCTTCGTGCGGTTCCGCACGATCGTGAAGTAGGCGGCCCCGAGAGGGCTGCCGGCCGCGGTTGCCGCGGTCGCCGTCACGCAGGTACGATCCCGGCTCACGCTTGGGGCCCGTCGGGCCCGTCGCCATCTCACCCGAGGGTTCCATGTCGTCACGTGCCGTCACCCGCCGTCCGCTCGCCTGGCTCGTCCCTTCGCTGCTGGCCGGAGTCGCCGCGGCGCTGATCGTCCACCCCGTCGCGGCTCGGCAGCCCGCCGCCACGGCGGAGCAGCCTGCGGCCGGTGGCCTCGTGGTGCCGCCGCTGCCGCAGGGCACGCCCGCGCAACTGCTCGAGTTCGTCGCGGGCCTGATGCCGCCGAAGGCGCAGCCGAAGTCGCGCGAGGAGGCTCTCGCCTATCTCCGCGGTGTCGCGGGCGTGTCGGTCGAGGCGGCCGACAAGATCCTGGCCGGCGTGAAGGCCGACGATCCGCTCTACGCGAAGGCCGCCACCTTGAAGGTCGAGAGCCTGATGCGGCTCGCCCAGTTCGGCGACGAGCAGGCCGCCGCCGAGATGTCGAAGTTCGCGGCGACGCTGACCACGAGCCCGGTGCCCGCGCTCGCGATGGAGGGCAAGCGGCTGGTGATCGTGGGCGAGGCGCAGAAGATGTTCGCGGAGGAGAAGTTCACCGCCGCGCCGCAGCTCGTCGCCGAGGCGGCGGCGCTGATGAAGGCCGCCCCGGGCGACCAGAAGACCGCGATGCTGGTGATGCAACTCGCCTCCGCGCTCGAGCAGATTCCCGACGGCGAGGCGATGGTGGCGAACGCCCTGAAGACGTTCGGCCCGATTCTCGAATCGAGCCCGGACCCCAAGATCAAGGAGCTGGGGGGGAGCTTCGCTGGCAAGCTCCGCCTGCTCGAGCTGCCGGGCAAGCCGATGGCGATTTCGGGCTCCCTGCTCGATGGCAAGCCGTTCGACCAGAAGTCGCTCGCCGGCAAGGTCGTGCTCGTCGACTTCTGGGCCACCTGGTGCGGCCCCTGCGTGGCCGAGATTCCCAACATGCTCGACCAATACGAGAAGTATCACGCCAAGGGCTTCGAGGTGGTCGGGATCAGCCTCGACGAGGAAAAGGAGAAGGTCGATGCCTTCATCGCCGAGCACAAGATTCCCTGGCCGATCATCTATGCCGGCAAGGGCTGGCAGGATCCGACGGCGCAGTTCTACGGCATCTCCGGGATCCCGCAGCTGATCCTCATCGGCCGCGACGGCAACGTGATCACGCTCAACGCCCGTGGCAAGAAGCTCGGCGACCGGCTCGCCGAGCTCTTCAAGGACGGCGGCTGAGGAGCCGACGCCGCCATGACCTTGCCTGACGGAGCCGGACGCCCGAGGTGGAGCGTGTCGAAGCGGGCCGCCGCGTTCGACTCCTCCGGCATCCGCAAGGCGTTTGACCTCGCCGCCAAGCTCGACGATCCGATCAACCTCTCGATCGGCCAGCCCGACTTCGAGATGCCCCCTGCCGCCCGCGAGGCGGCGAAGGCGGCCACCGACGCCGGCCGGAACGGCTACACGCCCACGCAGGGCATCCCGCAGCTCCGGGAGCGTCTGGAGGCGGAGGCCCGCCGCGAGACCGGCCAGGCGGAGCGGCGGCTCTGCGTGACGAGCGGGTCGAGTGGCGCCTTGGTGCTCGCACTCATGGCGATCATCGACCCGGGCGACGAAGTGATCGTGTTCGAGCCGGCGTTCGTGATGTATCGACCGCTGGTGGAGTTCCTCGGCGGCCGGGTCGTGCCGATCGACACGTCGCCCTCGTTCGCGATCGACGTGGCGGCGGTGGCGGCGGCGATCACCCCGGCCACCCGGGCGATCCTGCTCAACACGCCGGCGAACCCCACCGGCTTCGTGGCCGATGCCGCCACGGTCCGCGGCTTGGCCGCGCTCGCCGAGGCCCGGGGCGTGACGCTCATCAGCGACGAGCTCTACCGCTCCTACTGCTACGACGCCCCCTTCCACTCCCCTGCCCTGCACTCCGAGCAGGTGGTGGTGATCGACGGCTTCTCCAAGTCGCACGCCATGACCGGCTGGCGGGTGGGCTGGATTCACGGCCCCAAGCCGATCATCGACGCCGTCACGATGATGCAGCAGTACACCTTCGTGTGCGCCCCGCAGCCCGGGCAATGGGCGGCCGTGGCGGCGCTCGACTGCCCCATGGACCTGCCGCTCGCGGAATGCCGCCGCAAGCGCGACAAGCTCATGGACGGGCTTCGCGGCCACTACGACTTCGTGCAACCCGGCGGCGCCTTCTATCTCTACCCCCGGGCGCCCGGCGGCTCGGGCAAGGCCTTCGCCGAGCGGGCCGCCGCCGAGGAGAAACTGATCGTGGTGCCGGGGAGCGTGTTCGGCCGCGCCGACACGCATTTCCGCATCGCTTACACCGTGAGCGAGCGGACGCTCGATCGCGGGATCGCCGCCCTGCGGCGGCTGGCCGGCGGCGGCTGATCGATGAAACGTGGCCGCAGGTTTTCAACCTGCGGCCCCCGAGTTTTGCGTGCTCGCCCCGCCGCTCGGGGCTGCCCACGCCCGTCGCCGGACGCTCGCTGCGCCCATCCTGGGCTGCGCTCGCTCGGTGCTGACTCGCTTCGGCATTCTGCCTGCGCTCGTCAGCAAACGCCGGCTCCCGGGCATGGGCAGCCCCGAGCTCCCGTTGTGGAGTCGTCACCGGGCTTCGCGATTCGCATTCGGGATCGGATAGACTCGCCGCGGCCACGTGTTCCGGAACTGAGTTCATGAATCGCCGCAGCATCGCCGAGGTCGCCAAGACGCTCGATCACGCCGTGCTCAAGCCCGAGTTTTCCAGGGCCGATCTCGCGGCGCATGCCGCGATGTGCGTCGCGCGAGGGGTCGGCTGCATCTGCGTGCGGTCGTGCGATGTCGCCGCCGCGCGGGATCTGGTGGCGGGCAGCCCGGTGGTGGTGGCGAGCGTGATCGGGTTTCCGCACGGAGCCCAGCGACCGGAGGTGAAGGCGCTCGAGGCCCGGCACGCGATCGCCGATGGGGCCCGCGAACTCGACATGGTGATCAACGTGGGGGCAGTCAAGTCGGGCGACGAACCGCTGGTTCACGCCGACATCGCGGCCGTGGTGGCCGAGGCGAAGCCGCAGGGCGTGCTCGTGAAGGTGATCCTCGAGACCTGCTATCTCGCCCCCGCCGAGATCGCCGCCGCCTGCCGGCTGGCGGAGTCGGCAGGCGCCGACTTCGTGAAGACCTCGACCGGATTCGGCGTGAAGGCGAGCGGCTCCACCGGGGCCACGCCCGAGGCGGTGCAACTGATGCTCGAAACCGTCGACGGCCGGCTCCAGGTCAAGGCCTCCGGCGGCATCCGCACGTGGGACGACGCGGTTCGCTACCTCGACATGGGCTGCACGCGGATCGGCGTGGGCGACGCGGCCGCGATCCTCGACGGCGGCCCCGCCCGGGGCGACGCGGCCTACTGACAGGCGTGCGCCGCCGCGGCGCCGGCCGTTCCCCTCCGTCAGGAAGCCCGATCGCGTGAGCGATGGGGACCTGCGTGCTGCGCCGCTCGGGGCTGCCCATGCCCCGTCGCCGGACGTTCGCCTCGGCCCTCCAGGCCTCGGCTCACTGCATGTCCGCTGCGCTTCGGCATCCTGCCTGCGCTTGCTCCCATAGCCCGGCTCCCGGGGCATGGGCAGCCCCGAGCTCGCCTCATCAGTCGCCTCTTCGCGGCGGCTATCCTCCGGACCGAGGAGCAGCCGGATCGGGGGCACGCGCAGAAGCCGGTGACACTTGTGGACGCACGACGCCGACATTCCGACAGAGCCGTGAACTCACAAGTGCCGCCGGTTTCGAGCATGTCACCGATCCGGCTGCGGCGCGTCCTCAAGGCGTGACGCCGCACATCCCTATGACGCACCCGGTGATGGGCCGCCGGGATCGGCGCCCCTACAATGCGGTCACCCCGGAGGTCCGCCCCATGAGCAGCGATCGATTGCCCGCCACCCTCGCCGAGCTGCAGGCCAGCGGCTGGAAGAGCCGCACCGTCAAAGACGAGGTGCGGGAGAACTTCACGCGGCTGCTGCGGGAAGGGGGCGAGCTCTTCCCGGGGATCGTCGGCTACGACGACACGGTGATCCCCGAGATCAACATCGCCCTCCTCGCGGGGCACGACATGCTCTTTCTCGGCGAGAAGGGGCAGGCGAAGAGCCGCGTGATGCGGCTGCTCGTCCGGTTCCTCGACGAGCACCTCCCCTACCTCGACGACCCGGCGATTCCGCTGCACGACGATCCCTACCGGCCCATCACCTCCGCGGGCCGGCGGCTCGTGGCCGGACGGGCTCCGGCCGACGTGCCGATCGCCTGGTGGCCCCGGAGCGAGCGCTACGCCGAGCGGCTGGCGCCCGGCACGAAGTTCGCCGACATCATCGGCGAGATCGATCCGGCCAAGCTCGCCGGCGGCACCAGCATGTCGAGCGAAGAGGCCCTCCACCTCGGCCTGATCCCCCGGATGCACCGCGCGATCTTCGCCATGAACGAGCTGCCCGAACTCGACGAGCTCGTGCAGGTGGGGATGTTCAACATCCTCGAGGAGCGAGACGTGCAGATCCGCGGCTATCCCGTGAAGTTCGACATCGACGTGATGCTGCTCTTCTCGGCCAACCCGTCCACGTACAACCGCTCGGGCAAGGTGATCCCGCAGCTCAAGGACCGGATCGGCGCGGTGATCCACACCCACTACCCGCAGGACCGGGAGCTGGGCATCCAGGTAGCCGAGCAGGAGGCGGGCATCGACCTCGGCGGCGAATGGCCGGTGGTCGTGCCCCACTTCATGAAGCAGGTGCTCGAGCAGGTGACCATCGCCGCCCGGAAGAGCAAGTTCATCGATCAGCAGTCGGGCGTGAGCGCGCGGTTCTCGATCGCCAACTACGAGACGCTCGTCGCCAGCGCCCGCCAGCGGGCGATCCGGCTCGGCGAGCGGCCGGCCGTGCCGCGGATCAGCGACCTCGGGCATCTCGCCGCGTCGAGCCTCGGCAAGCTCGAACTCGACCTGATGGGGAGCCACCAGATGACCGAGCGGCAGGTGCTCGAGGCCGTCGTGGCGGAGGCGATCGCCACCGTGTTCGAGGAATACGTGGAGGAGCACGGCCTCGAGGAGATCACCGCAGCGTTTCGTCAGGGGGCGAAGGTCGAGGTGGGCGACATGGTGCCGAGCGGCGCCTACGAGGCGATCGTGGCCGACGTGCCGGCCATCTGGGAGAAGGCCTTCGAGGTGAATGCCGCGCGGGATCCGGCCGTGCGGGCGAGCTGCATCGAGTTCATCCTCGCGGGGCTCTACGCCACCGAGCGAATCAGTCGACTCCAGGCGCACGGTCGCACCGTCTACGACACGGGAGGGTTTCGCTAGTGCCCACGCGCGACACCCTCGGCGGCATCGTCCACACGTACCAGCGGTACGACCCCGCGCGGATCCCGCCTCCGCGGCCTCCGGAGGTCGACCTCGTCACGCCGGCGTTCGAGCACCTGCTCGAGTTCGGCGACATCTCCGAGCTCACCGAGGAGCAGCTCGCCGAAGCGATCGTGCTCTCTCCCGAGCAGATTCGCGGCCTCGGTCCGTCGCTCGAGTCGATCCGGCGACGTCTCGAGGAGGCACGGCGGGCGATCCTGGAAACCTACGAGACCGACGCGGCGCGAAAGCGGGCGCGGCAGCGGTTTCGCGACCTCGCCCAGCGGGCACAGCCGCCGGCGCGGCATCGCGACGGGCTGGCGAAGGCGGTCCGTGAGGAGCAGATCCGGCAGTTGGAGCGGCTCTGGTACGCCCAGGACGACGACCAGGCGCCGTTCGCCGGGCAGCTCGCGGGGCTGATCGATGCCCTGGGCGAGGTCTACGAGGTGGACGAACTGGCCGCCCGGTGGACGTTCACCGGCCGCACCAAGCTCACGGCGGCCGAGGCGCTCGAGATCAAGGCGCGGCTGGAGGAGATCGAGGAGCTGCTGCGGCAGATCGAAGAGGCGCGGAAGAACGCCAAGGTGGCCTTGATCGACATGGACGCGCTCAGCGGGTATCTCGAGCCCGGGGAAAGCGACGAACTCGACCTCCTGCGGCGGCAAATTCACGGGGCGGTCGAGCGGTTGGCGGCCGAGCAGGGCCTGCGGAAGAACGGCCGCGGCTACGAGCTCACGCCCCACGCCCTGCGGCTCTTCCAGGGGAAACTGTTGGAGAAGATTTTCGCCGACCTCGACCCCTCGCGGACCGGCCGCCACCAGGGAAGCGTGCAGGGCGAGGGAGCGGTCGAGACGGTGCCGACGCGGCCGTACGAGTTCGGTGACTCGGTGGCCCACATGGACATCCCGGGCTCTCTCGTCAACGCGATGCTGCGGCAGGCCGGCGCGGGGGGCGGGCGGAGGCCGCTCCGGCTCGACTCGCGCGACATCGAGGTGCACAAGACCCGCAACACGCCCAAGTGCGCGACCACCGTGGTGATGGACATGAGCGGCTCGATGCGCTACGGCGGGTTGCACGTGAGCGTCAAGCGGATGGCGCTGGCCCTCCAGGGGCTGGTGCTCCGGGAGTATCCGGGCGACTACGTGCAGTTCATCGAGATGGCCTCGTTCGCCAAGCCGCGGGCTCCGGGCGAGATCGTGTCGCTGATGCCCAAGCCCGTGACCGTATTCGACGCGGTGGTGCGGCTCCGGGCCGACATGGCCGATCCGGCGATCTCGGAGGCCGACGTGCCTCCGCACTTCACCAACGTCCAGCACGCGCTGGCACTGTCGCGGCAGCACCTCGCCCGGCAGGACACGCCCAACAAGCAGGTGATCCTGATCACCGACGGGCTGCCGACCGCGCACTTCGAGGGGAGCCAACTCTACCTGCTCTACCCGCCCCATCGCCGGACCGAGGAGGCGACGATGCGGGAGGCGGAGCTCTGTCGTCGCGAGGGGATCACGGTGAACGTGTTCCTGCTCTCGGGATGGTCGCAGTCGCGAGAAGACATCCAGTTTGCCTACCGGCTCGCGGAAGCGGCCCGCGGGAGGGTGTTCTTCACGGCGGGCAAGGAACTGGAGCGGTTCGTCGTCTGGGATTACCGGTCGCGGCGGCGGTCCATCATCGGCTGAGCCGCCTCAGCCACGGCCACTCGCGTCCCGCCTGGCCACGGAGGTCGAGTGGCCGCGGCGTTCCCGGGTGAGCATGACGAACGACCCGATGGTCGCCGCGGTCGCGAGGGTGACGAGGGTCCAGAGGGGCACGATCCGCGCGGGAGCCACCTCGCTTCGCTCCCGGGCCGATTCGGCCAGATCGATCGCGGGCAGCCCGGCGGCGCGCCGCTGTCGCTCCGTGGCCGCCTGTTGCCGCCCGAGGTAACGGCCTTCCACCTGCCGCTGGCGGACGTCGAACTTCTCGCGGATCGCCCCCAGGCCCGTCAGGGCCATCAGCGAGAACATGCCGGCCCAAAACCAGCCACTGTCGGTTACGGGAGGGAGGGACGGACGATCCACGGGACTCACCGGTTCCTTCCGAAAAACCGCCTGGAAGACGACGGATCGTCTCAGTGTAGACCCGCGGGCGCCGCCAGCCGATAAACTTTTCGCACGGGTGGTTGTCGAAAATCGATGGCGGCATAAAAATAAGTGTGATGAGCAACGTCGCCGGTGAGTTTCGGGATTCGGATGCAGCGGTTGTAGACCTGCTTCGTGGAGGCACATCGCTTGGTATCAGCGACATGGCCGAGCGACTGGGCGTCACTGCCACGGCCGTCCGGCAGCGGCTCGATCGGCTGATGCGGGCTGGATTGGTCGAGCGGACGACCGTCGCCAAGCCGCGGGGCCGCCCGTCGCATGCCTACAGCCTCACGGTGACCGGCCGCCGGCTGGGGGGCGACAACTTCCGCGATCTGGCGATGGTGCTCTGGAAGGAAGTTCGATCCGTGACGGACGACGGCGTCCGCCGCGGGCTCCTCAACCGGATCGCCGGGGCCTTGGCCGACGTCTACCGGGACCGGGTGACGGGCTCCACCGCAGCGGAGCGGCTCGCCGACGTGGCGGCGGTGTTCGCCGATCGCGACATCGCCTGCTCGGTCGAGCAGGCCGCCCTGCCGGTTTTGACGAGTTATTCCTGCCCCTACCCCGACCTCGCGGAGCAGGATCGCGCCATCTGCGCGGCGGAGCGGCTCATGATCCAAGACCTCGTCGGCACCGCCGTCCAACTCTCGGAGTGCCGCCTCGATGGCGCCCCCTGCTGCCGGTTCACGGCGGCGGAGGTCCCCGGGGGGGATCCGTCGCCGGGGCTTGAAAGAATGCCTCTGGCACCATCGAATGCCGGTCGAGTTTCCGTCCAGCCGACCGCCCCGGAGAGCCTCTCATGACCGTGACTGCCGCCGACGCCAGTGTGAACAAGCCGTGGATCGAGGGCCGCTTCGAGGAGAATCTCGTCCTCACGACGGTCGAGCAGGCGATCAACTGGGCCCGCCAGTCGAGCATCTGGCCGATGACGTTCGGTCTGGCGTGCTGCGCGATCGAGATGATGGCCGCGGGCGCCAGCCGCTACGACATGGACCGCTTCGGGGCCGGCGCGTTCCGGGCCACCCCGCGGCAGGCCGATCTGATGATCGTGGCCGGCACGGTGACCTACAAGATGGCCAGCCGCGTGCGGCGGCTCTACAACCTCATGCCCGACCCGAAGTACGTGATCGCGATGGGCGCCTGCACGACCGGCGGCGGCCCGTACTTCAAGTGGGGCTATCACGTCGTCAAGGGCGTGGACCTCGTCGTACCCGTCGATGTCTACGTGCCGGGCTGTCCGCCCCGTCCCGAGAGCCTGCTCGAAGGCCTGATGCGGATTCAGGACAAGATCCTCGGTCAGCGGATCGCCAGGCAGAAGGGCGGCCTCGACAAGGTCGCCGATGAACTGCCGGTGCCGCACCACTCCGGCTACGTCTCGCCGGCGGTGTCCATGGACGAACTCGTGTTCAATCACCAGAAGGTCCAGCCCTGACCTGCGACGCCGTCGTCGGTCGTCGCCCGTGCCCTCCCCGCTCCTTCCCTCCGCTTCATACGCCGCCTCCCATGCCTGCTGCTGCTGAACAACTCGTCATCAAGGGTCTCCACGTGTCCGTCGAGGGTCAGGAGATCCTCAAGGGGGTCGATCTGACGATCGGCCGCGGCGAGGTGCACGCCCTGATGGGCCCCAACGGCTCGGGCAAGAGCACCCTCGGCTATGCGATCATGGGCCATCCTTCCTACGAGGTGACGGCCGGCTCGATCGAACTCGTGGATGCCAGTGGGGCGCGGCACGACGTGCTGGCGATGGAGCCCGACCAGCGGGCCCGGGCCGGACTGTTCCTCGCGTTTCAGCGGCCGATGTCGATTCCGGGCGTCCGGCTCGCCGACTTCATCCGGCATGCCGTCACCAACGTCCGCAACCCCGACCGCAAGGAGGGTCAGGAGTTGATGCCGATGCGGGAGTTCCGCAACGAACTCAAGGCCAAGATGGCGGAACTCTCGATGGACACCGATTTCGCCCGCCGCTACGTCAACGACGGCTTCTCAGGCGGCGAGATGAAGCGGGCCGAGATCCTCCAACTCGCCATGCTGCGGCCGAAGTTCGCGGTCCTCGACGAGACCGACAGCGGGCTCGACGCCGACGCCGTCCGACTCGCCAGCGAGAGCATCGCCCGCATCGGCGGCGCCGAGATGGGCATCCTGATCATCACCCACCACGAGCAGCTGCTCGAGCACAACGTCCCCCTGAGGACCCACGTCATGCTCGGCGGCCGGATCGTGGAGTCGGGCGGGCCCGAACTCGCCCAGGAACTCCACAAGCGAGGCTACGAGCGGATTCGGGCCGCCTACCCGGAGGCTGCGGCCGCCGAGAAGGCGATGGAGGATTCGGCCAAGGCGGCCGCGGTCTGACGCGATTCGAACACGAAGGAGCATCCAGCATGGCCACCGGACTCGACGAATCCGCGACCCTCGCCGACGGCAAGCCCGAGATCGGCGAGATCAACAAGTACGACTTCCGCACCGACTCTCCCGCCGTGTTCAAGGCGCGGAAGGGCGTGGATGCGGAGATCGTCGCGCAGATCTCCGATATGAAGAAGGAGCCCGCCTGGATGCGGGAGTTCCGCCTCAAGTCGCTCGAGATCTTCGAGTCGAAGCCGATGCCCACCTGGGGCGGCCATATCGGTGTCGATTTCCAGGACATCTACTACTACCTCAAGCCCGCGGAGCATCAGGGCAAGACGTGGGAGGAGGTGCCCGACGCCATCAAGAAGACCTTCGACCGGCTGGGCATCCCCGAGGCCGAGCGGAAGTTTCTCGCCGGCGTGAAGGCCCAGTTCGAGAGCGAGGTGGTTTACGGATCGCTTCAGGAGGATCTCGCCAAGAAGGGCGTGATCTTCACCGACACCGACACGGCCGTCCGCGAGCATTCCGACCTCTTGCGGCAGTACTTCGGGACGATCATCCCGCCCACGGACAACAAGTTCGCGGCGCTCAACTCGGCTGTCTGGTCGGGAGGCTCGTTCATCTATGTGCCCAAGGGGGTGAAGATCGAGTTTCCGCTGCAGGCCTACTTCAGGATCAACGCCGAGAGCATGGGGCAGTTCGAACGGACGCTGATCATCGTGGACGAGGGTGCCCAGGTGCACTACGTGGAGGGCTGCACCGCCCCGATGTATTCCACCGAGAGCCTGCACTCCGCGGTGGTCGAGATCGTGGTCAAGAAGCACGGCCGCTGCCGCTACACGACGATCCAAAACTGGGCCAACAACATCTACAACCTCGTGACCAAGCGGGCCATGGCCTACGAGGGAGCGCTGATGGAGTGGATCGACGGGAATCTCGGCAGCCACCTGACGATGAAGTATCCCGCGGTCTATCTGATGGAGCCTGGCGCCCGCGGAGAGATCCTCTCGATCGCGTTCGCCTCGGCCGGCCAGCACCAGGATGCCGGCGCGAAGATCGTCCATGTCGCCCCCAACACCAGCGGCCGGATCGTCTCGAAGAGCATCTCCAAGAACGGCGGCCGGGCGAGCTATCGCGGCCTCGTGAAGGTGGAGCCGGGGGCCACGAAGAGCCGCTCGAGCGTCGTTTGCGACGCCCTGATCCTGGATGATCGGAGCCGCAGCGACACCTATCCCTACATCGAGATCGAGGAGCAGGACGTCACCATCGGTCACGAGGCGAGCGTCTCCAAGATCGGCGAAGAGCAGCTCTTCTACCTGATGAGCCGCGGGCTCACCGAGGCGGAGGCGAGCACCATGATCGTCGGCGGGTTCATCGAGCCGCTGGTCAAGGAGTTGCCGATGGAATACGCGGTCGAGATGAACCGCCTGATCGAGCTCCAGATGGAAGGCTCGGTGGGGTGACCGTGTCCATGAGCACCGCCACGGCCTCGCCACGAGCCGCGTTCGACGCGGCCCTCCTCGAGCGGATCATCGGCTCGTCGTCATTGCCGGCGTGGGCCAACGACATCCGCCGGACTGCGTTCGACCGGTTCGCGTCGCTCGGCCTGCCCGACCGCCGCGACGAGAACTGGATGCGGACGGACCTCCGGCTGTTCAAGCCGGCGGCCTGGGGCCCGACGGGCGGCACGGCTCCGGCCGCGGCTCCGGAAGGCCTGCTCGCCCCCGCGATCCTGTCGGGTGACCTGGCGAGCGAGTCGTTCGCCGATTTCGAGGCGGCGCCACGGGCGATCGGCCCGGGGCGGCTGGCGGGACGGCTGGCGTCGGTCGATGGCCACATCGTGCGGCACGAAATCGACCCGGCGGTCGCGGCGCGGGGGGTCGTCTTCGGTCCGGCCGATGAGGTGCTCGCGAGCCACGCCGACGCCCTGCGGCCTCATTGGTTTCGCGTCATCGATCCCGGCTGCGACTGGTTCGCCGCGGCCCATGCCGCGTTCCACGCCGCGAGTGTCGTGCTCTACGTGCCGCCGGGCGTGAGGATCGCCGATCCGCTGCATGTGATCGCGGGCATGAATCCTGGCGGCGTCGACACATCGCACGTGCTGGTCGTGCTCGGCGAAGGTGCCGAGGCGACGGTGCTCACCGAAACGGCCGGCGGCGGCCCGGTCGGCTCGGCCGGGGGCTTCCACTGCGGCGGCACCGAGATCGTGGTCGGCAAGGGGGCCTTCCTCCGGATCGTGAACCTCCAGAACTGGGACACGGGCGTCTGGCACTTCGCGCGGCAGAAGGCGGTGGTGCATTCCAACGGCCGGCTGCAGTGGACGCTCGGCGCACTCGGCAGCCGGCTCTCGCAGGTGGCGCAGGACGTGGCGCTGGTGGGCCGTGGTGCTGCGGCGCAGGTGAATGGCGTGATGTTCACCGAGGGCCGGCAGCACCTCGTCTACAACACGCTCCAGCACCACGAGGCGGCCTCCTGCACCAGCGACCTGCTCTACAAAGGCGCCCTCCAGGGCCGCAGTCGGCTCGTCTGGCGGGGCATGATCAAGGTCGACAAGGCCGCCCAGAAGACCGACGGCTACCAGCGGAACGACAACCTGATGCTCTCGACGTCGGCTCGGGCCGACTCGATCCCGGGCCTGGAGATCGAGGCCGACGACGTTCGCTGCACCCATGGGGCGACGAGCGGCCGCGTCGATGCCGAACAGCTCTTCTACGCCCAGGCCCGCGGGCTGTCCGCCGACGAGGCGGCCCGGCTCGTGGTCGCAGGCTTCTTTCAGCAGGTCTTTGATCGGATCACGATTCCGCAGGTCCGCGAGGCGCTCGCCAGGGCGATCGGCGGCCGCATTCACCGGATCGCCTGAGCCACGCCATGCCCGAGTTCGTTCGCGTGATCGACGTCGCCGAGGTTCCCGATCCGGGCAAGACGCTCGTCGAGGTCGAAGGCGAGATGGTCGCGGTGTTTCACGTCGGCGGGACGTTCTACGCGCTCGACGACGTCTGCACGCACGACGGCGGCCCGCTCGCCGACGGCGAACTTCGCGACCACAAGATCGCCTGCCCGCGTCATGGCGCGAAGTTCGACATCCGCACCGGCGCCGCCCTGTCGATGCCCGCCGTCCGGCCGACGCGGGCCCACGACGTGAAGGTCGAGAACGGCGGCGTCTGGGTCCGGCTGCGGACCGAGGCCGGTGCGGGCGGGCCCCCGCTGCATGGCGCCGTGCCGCTATCGACCGTCTCCACCTGCTGCACGCCGGCGGCGAGCCGCGAGGGTGGCGGCGCGGTGGTCGACCCGGCCGCCCCCGGCGGTCCGCTCTGCGAGGACCGCGTCCGCGAGATGCTCAAGGAGGTCAAGGACCCCGAGCTGTTCGTGAACATCGTCGATCTCGGCCTGATCTACGGGGTCACGCTCACGCCGGCCGCCGACGCCCCGAGCAAGCAGCACGTCGCCATCGACATGACGATGACGAGCCCAGCCTGTCCGGCCGGTCCACAGCTGATCGCCGACACGAAGCGAGCCGTGGGCGCGAGTCCGGACGTCTCCGCGGTCGAGGTGCGGATCGTGATGGACCCTCCGTGGACGCCCGACCGCATGACCGAAGCCGCCCGCGATCAGCTCGGCATCTTCTGAAGAACGCAGCGAGCCGGATCGCTCCGTCAGGAAGCCCAATCGCAAGAAGTGGCCGCAGGTTTTTAACCTGCGGTGCCGCGCCGCTCGCACCGTCAGGAAGCCCAATCGCGTAAGCGATGGGGACCTCGCTACGCCTCGCTGGTTCGAAGTGGCCGCAGGTTTTCAACCTGCGGGGCCTCGCCGCTCGGGGCTGCCCGTGCCCCGTCGCCGGACGTTCGCCTCGGCCCTCCAGGCCTCGGCTCTCTGCATGTCCGCTGCGCTTCGGCATCCTGCCTGCGCTTGCTCCCATAGCCCCGCTCTCGGGGCACGGGCAGCCCCGAGCTACATCTCACTGTGCCTCACTGTGCCGACGTGGCCGTAGGTTTTCAGGCTGTTCTGACCTGACAGTGGCCGCAGAGATCGAGCCTACGCTGCCCCGAAAGTGGCCGCAGGTTTTCAACCTGCGGTGCCTCCGGGTGGCGTCGGTTCGCCGGCTATG
>Ga0207954_1000032_pt1 | contig 38003 bp, 37 predicted proteins | sample CryBogmetaGMA0M_FD_184547 | JGI IMG/M metagenome (GOLD analysis project Ga0207954, IMG submission 184547) | Freshwater microbial communities from Crystal Bog, Wisconsin, USA - MA0M (SPAdes) | ecosystem: Environmental > Aquatic > Freshwater > Lake | place: Crystal Bog, Wisconsin, USA | collected... | reverse complement strand
TCCCCCGGCCGTGATGGCCGGGGAAGCCCCCCAGTTCGCCGCCCCGACGACACCGGCACCGGCAGCCGCAGATCCGGTGCTCTGCCAGCACTGCGGTCGGACGGCCGGCAATGGGATCAGCTGCCAGGGCATCTGCGTGGCGGATTCCGGCTATTGAGCCCGGCGGCAGGCCAGCGGCGGGGTCGCCCGGCGGCGCTCCTGGGCTGGGGCCGGCACCCTCGCGGCTGGCGGCCGCTGGCCTGGAGCGCATCGCTCCTGCTCCAGCTCGGCCCCGCCGCCGCCCTTGGTCAGGGGGCTGGAGAGCCCGGGGGGCCCCTTGACGGCTTCGGACGCTGGGAGCGGAACCTCAACCACTGCCGGATCACCGGCGTCAGCGGCCAGCCCGGCGTCCCCCTCGGGAGGGGGGCGGCCAAGGGCGTCGATTGCGTGCGGCTGCGGCTGGACCAGCAGTTGCCGGGACTGCTGAGCATGCGCTTCGTGGCCCTCTCCGGCCGCGGCAGCTACGGCAGCAGCGCCCTGATGTTTGCGGGGGTGCTGGAGAGGGACAGCGCCCCGATGCACTGCCTGGAGGGACATTGCGAACCGAGCGGCCCGCTGCAGCTGCAGGTGACGGCGGTGGCGATGGCGGGCTTCGACGCTCGCGGACTGGCGGGGGGAGTCCCCCGGGCGATCCTGGCGAAAGGCCAGTGCTCCCTCGACCGACGGGAGGTGCGCTGCAGGGCGACGGCGGCCGACGGCGAGCACTGGAGCGCTGCGGGCGACCTCTGAGACTGCTTCAGCCGCAGCCAACACGAACACTCGTAACGGCCCCGGCCGCTTCTTTCGATTTCCTTTAGGGTTGACCCATCTGTCCTGTGGCCATGCCCCGTTCCGCCTCCTTGCTGGCCCTCGTCGGGGTGGCAGGGTTCGCCCTGCTCTCCCTGCTGTTCGGCATCTTCACCTGAGCGTGAAACTCTCCCTGCGCACCAGAGTCACCCTCGTGCTGTCGCTCCTGGTGGCCGGAGCTGGCGGGGTGCTGGCCCTCCTCCACCACCAGCAGCGCCTCGAGCACGACCGCCGGGTGGCGGACTGCGAAGGCCTCAAACAGCAACTGCTCTCCTATCGCGCCACGGTGCTCACCCCTGGGCTGGCCAGGATGCATCAACTGCGCCTCAACGACCTCCAGGCCCACACCCTGCGTCAGGACGACCCCAGTGGCTACCTGCGCTACGCCGCCCGCTACGAGGAGAGCGTCAACAGCGTGGCGCAATCGGTCGAGGCGTTCGGCGGCCTGCTGGACCGCTTCCAGCAACAGAACTGCATCAAACTTCTGCGCTGACGGAACCGCCCCCGGCTGGCAGAGCACCGCCCCTGCTGGCATAACTCCGCGGACCCGTTACAACAGCGGCGGTCTCCGCAGCGCACGCCATGAATTCGCCAGGGCTCTGGGGCATGCTGATCGGCCTTGGACTGGTCCTCCCCACCGGCTTTGCCGCCGCGCCCGCCGGCCAGCTGCCGCGCCAGACCGAAGTCAGTGACCTGGGCAGCAATGAGCACCTGCCCCAGGCGCTCCTGGCGGTCTACAGCCCTGAACCGGCGGCCTTGGTGGCGCTTCAATCGGCCCCACCGGCAGCGGCGGGCCCCGGCAGCCCACCGCGCCTGGGCTACCCGATCAACCAGGCACCGATCGAGATCAGTGCCTTCGGCATGCGTTTTTCCGAGGCTCGCAATGCCATGCGGATGCATACCGGCCTTGATCTGATCGTGACGGAGGGAACACCGGTGCTGGCCGCCGCCACCGGCACGGTAAGGCTGGTGGATGAGGTCAGCGGCTACGGCCTGACGGTGGTCGTCGACCACGGCGGCGGCTGGCAAACCCTCTACGCCCATCTCTTCGAGCTGGCGGTGAAGCCCGGCGAACGGGTGAGCGCCGGCCAGCCCCTCGGGCGAGTGGGGGACAGCGGCAGGGCCACCACGCCACACCTGCACTTCGAGGTGCGGCAGCGGCGGGAGGGGCGGGTGATCGCCCTGGATCCGGCCCCCCTGCTGACGTCCCCCGGCACCGGCCGCAGCCTGGCGAACCGCTAGTCGCTGCTCGAAAGCAGCTGAACCCTGCAGCGCAGCAGGGCCAATGCCTCATCCGGGAGGCCGAGGAAGCGGTCGTACCAGGCCTCACCGGTGGGCGGCACCAGGGCGACGCCCACCAGCAGCCCCTCGCCCCGGGCATCAAGCCGCTGGCCCTGGACGTGATGGCGGGCGCTGCTGGCCAGTTCACTGCTGAGGTTCACATCCACCAGCAGATCCGGGGCCCGGTAGCTGGCCAACAGCGAAAAACGGAAGCGGGCACGGAACCGGAGCTCCAGCTGGCCGCTGGCGAGATGGCCGCGACCCTGGAGCTGGTCGGGAACCACCTCGATGCGCAGGCCCGGTGGCAGGGGCAGCCCCAGGCAACGGGTGGTGCGGAAATCGAGGGGCGGGATTGCCAGACTGGAGGGATCGAAATCCAGGGACTGCCAGCCCGCAGCATCAGGGGGCCCCAGGCTCGCCAGGCCCCCACCCCCGGCGGCGTTGTAGCCGAAGCGGGGATAGCGGCCGATGGCCAGGCCACAGTCCGGCTGGGTGCGAAGCAGCAGGCCGGCCATGGGGCAGGGGGGAGTCGCCGGCAGGGTCAGGGGATCACCGCACTCCAGGTGAAGGCCAGCCCCAGGCCCAGCAGCAGGCCGGCGACCAGACGCAGGGAAGCGGCGGAGGCCGTCTTCCGCCAGCGGCTGACAACGGTCAGCGACAGCAGCAACAGCAGCGACTGGCCGATCAGCAGACCGACGAGATAGAAGGCGATCGGTGTCGGTTCCCAGCCGATCACGCTCGCGGAAAGCGCATAGCCATGCAGGGCGAAGGCCGGCACGAGCACCGCTGCCGGCAGCCTGCCAAGCAGAACCAGGCCGGTGGCCACCAGGGAGAGGGCCACCATGGGCTCCACCGCCGCGAAACTAGGCAGGGCCAGCCCCAGCCCGGCCCCGACCAGGCCGGCAAGCAGCAGTCCGACGATCCAGCCAGCCCGGCGGTTGAGGGCAACAAGGCCGATCGCCAGCAGGAACACCAGGTGATCAGGGCCGAGGATCGGATGCATCAGGCCACTGACCAGGCCGCTGATCGGGCCGGGCTGCATGTGGAACAGCCCCATCAGGTGATGGGCCGAGGCCGGCGCCGGCAGCAGCAGCGCCAGGGCCGCGAGTCCAGCGGCTGCCCAGGCGGCAGCAGGCAAGGGCGACGGGGAGAAGGATTTCATGGGGATGGGAAGGCGGGCGGAACGGCGCGGTGATGGGGTCATGCCGCAGCACCCCCGGCCTGAAGCAGCAGGGCCGCAGCAGCGAGGCTGAGACCGCCGGCAATAAAGAGCGCCGCTGACCACTGGCTGACTTGCCGGGGCAGGGCCCGCAGGGCCAGGGTGGCGCCGAGCAGAACCATCAGCGAAGCGCCGAGGGCCCCGAGCCACCAGGCCAGGCCGCTGACCCCGGCGGGAGCCTCCAGGCCATGGAGCCAGGCGTGGCTGGCGACAGCAACGGCAACCAGGGGACCGCCGAGCCGGGCCAGGGCGGGGAAGGCCAGCAGGCCACCCAGCGCCGCGACCATCAGGGCGGCGACCACCTCCCCGGCCGCAAGGCTGAAGCCCTGCACCCCGAGGAAAGCGCCGATCACGGCGCCGCCCGCTGCCCAGAGCAACAGCTCTGCGGAGATCAGGGACGCGGCCGTGGCGACGGCAAGAAGCAGGAGGAGATGGTCAGGGCCAAGCAGCGGGTGGAGCAGCCCGCTGAGGGCACCGGTGCCGGCGGTGCCGTGGGCCTGAGCCGGCAGGGAGCCGATGATCAGCACCGAACCCGCCGTCAGGAGGGCAACAGGAAACTGGAGGCGACGCATGGGGGGTACTCGGTCCTCGCCGAGGATGAAGGGAACCGGACGGCGAGTGTTCTGACTGAGGGGTGGGCACCCCATCACAGTTGCGGGACAGCGGCGGATTCGGGAAGAAATCCCTCACCGCACTTTCCTCGTTTCCCCATCAGACAGTGGCTGCCTGAGTTGGGTCCGTCGAACTCACTCTGCCGCATCCAGTGGGCCCTGTCTGCCAGCGGTCACCCACGCCTAGCTTCGCAGCCGCGAATCGCCGCGGGCGGAAGTGATTTCATGAAGAGGCGGCACCCAGATTCGAACTGGGGGTAAAGGATTTGCAATCCTCTGCCTTACCACTTGGCCATGCCGCCTGGATCCCGTGGCGAAGCCGCCGGGTGAGGGAGCAAACTCCCATTTGCGGATCGTATCAAGGCATGCCCCCCCGTCTGCTGGTACTGAGCAACGGCCATGGGGAGGATCTCATCGCCCTGCGGGTGCTGGAAGCCCTGCGGCAGCGGCAGCCCCAGCTGGAGGTGGCAGTGCTGCCGCTCGTGGGGGAGGGCCACAGCTATGACCGGGCTCGATCGGAAGGCTGGCTGCAGCTGGTGGGCCCGCGGCGGAGCCTGCCCAGCGGCGGCTTCAGCAACCAGAGCATCGCCGCCCTGCTGGCCGACCTGCTGGCAGGACTGCCGCTGCTGAGCTGGCAGCAGTGGCGGCTAGTGCGCCGCTGGGGCCGCAGCGGCGCACCGATCCTGGCGGTGGGCGACCTACTGCCCCTGCTGCTGGCCTGGGGATCCGGGGCCTCCTTCGGCTTCATCGGCACACCCAAGAGCGACTTCACCTGGGCCAGCCCTGGGCCGGCCGGCTGGGGCCGCAGCCGCCTGGCCGATGGCTACCACCGCTGCAAAGGCAGCGAATGGGACCCCTGGGAATGGGCGCTGATGGGCAGCCGGCGCTGCCGGCTGGTGGCCCTGCGCGACCCGCTGACGGCCCGCGGACTGCAGCGCCGTGGTGTGCGGGCCCTGGCCCCCGGGAATCCGATGATGGATGGGCTGGAGGCGGCACCACTGCCGGTCTGGCTGGCAGACCGCCGGCGGGTGCTGTTGCTGCCGGGCAGCCGCCTGCCGGAATGCCTGGCCAACCTGCAACGGCTGCTCGCCGCCCTGCCGTCAGCGGAAGCTGTCCCGCCCCTCAGCGTGCTGCTGGCCACCGGCGCCCGCCCGGAAGCGGCCGAGATCGCTCCGCTACTGGAGCGGGCCGGCTGGCGACCGGCCCCCTTCGGCGACGCCACCGGCGCGAGCGCCGCCTGGGGGCGCGGCACCCAGCGGCTGCTGCTGGGTGCCGGCCGCTTCGCCGCCTGGGCCAGCTGGGCGGAAGTGGGCATTGCCACGGCCGGCACCGCCACTGAACAACTGGTGGGCCTTGGGGTTCCGGCCCTCTCCCTGCCGGGGCCGGGCCCGCAGTTCATCCGTGGCTTCGCCCGGCGCCAGAGCCGGCTGCTGGGCGGCGCGGTGCTGCCCTGCGCCTCCCCCGCCGCCCTCGGGGAACGCCTGCAGCGGCTGCTGGCCGATGGCCACGAGCGCCAGCGCCTCGGGGCCATCGGCCGGCGGCGCATGGGAGCGGCGGGCGGCAGCGCCCACCTGGCAGCCCTGATCGAGACGCAGCTGCTGGCGGCAGCCGGCGACAGGGGATGATGGGCTCCTCTGCTGTTTTTCCCCTAGCCCATGGCTGGCATCACCGACCGGGCCTACAGCGCTGCCTGCGGTCGCCTGGCGGGGCAATTGAGCGTCAGCCTGGCCGCCGCCCGCCGCAAGGTGGACATCCGCGCCGCCCGTGAAGGCCTGCGGGACAACGACGCCAAGATCGCCCTGGCCGAACGAATGCTGACCGAAGTGATCGACTCCGGCATCGACACCGGTGCCATGCTCGACCAGCAGCTCAAGGCCCTGGCGAGCGAAGAGAACTTCATGACCGAAGACTGATCCGCCGGTGGCGGGGTCAGTGCTCGAAAATCCGTTCGAACTGCAGGCGATCGAGGTCGGCGAACACAGGGATGCAGGCGAAACAACGTTGCGCCAGCTCCCAGCGCTCCTCCCGCCGCAGCATCGTCTCCAGGCGATCCCGGGCACTGAGCAGCCAGCGCACATCGCCGGCCGCATAGGCCAGCTGGGCGTCGCTGAGTTCCTCCACCCGGCCCCAGTCGGAGCTCTGGGCCTGCTTGTCCAGCTCGATCCCCACCAGCTCGCCCACCACCTCCTTGAGGCCATGGCGGGGGGCATAGGTGCGGGCCAACCGGCTGGCGATCTTGGTGCAGAAGATCGGATTCACCTGGATCCCAAGGTTTTCCGCCAGGGCCGCCACATCAAAACGGGCGAAGTGGAACACTTTCTCGATCGTGGAATTCTCAAACAGGATGCGCAAGCGGGGCGCCTCCGTCTGTCCCCTGGCCAGGCGGATGCAGCAGACGTTGTCCTGGGCGTCACTGATCTGCACCAGGCAGAGCCGATCACGACCGTGAACCAGCCCCATCGCCTCGGTATCAACCGCCAGGGCCCCGCTGGTGCCGAAGTGATCCAGCCAGGCGTCATCGAGGTCGCCGTCAAACACCGCGAAACGGGCGGGGGGCGGATTGCCGCTGGCGGCATCGCTGCGGGCCTGGCTCATGGCGCTGTCCGGGGGCGGGGGAAGGAGAGAGAACCATCGTGGCCCAGCGCCGCCGGCGGCGAGCCCGGGAGCAACGGCGGGTCGGGGACTGGGACAGAATGCCCCCGCCTGCGGCGACCGTGCCCATGTCCCCCCTGGGGTCCACCCTGCTGCTCACCCTGTTGCTGGCGATCGGCCTGGTTTTCTTTCTGCGGGCCGCCAGCAAGGACCGCACCACCGTGGTGGAGGTCCACTCGCCGCGGCCGCCGCTGGAGGTGCTCGAGGGCCTCAGCGGTTGGCTGACAGCCCGGGGCTGGCGCACCGAAACCGGCGATCCCGACCGATGCCTGCTGCGCTTCAGCGGCCAGGTGCGGGCCAGCGGCCCCCTGGCCCTGCTGCTGTCGCTACTGGGGGGTGTGGGGGCGGCCTGCCTGGGGCTGGTGTTGCGCCAGCTGCTGCCAGGCCTGGGCTGGTGGCCCCTGCTGCTGGCCCTGCTGGGCCCGGCCGCCGGGCTGATCTACCGCCGGCGGGCGGCACGGCCGGAATCCCTGGAGCTGCGCCTGATCGAAGACGCCTGTGGTGGCCAGTCCCAGGGGAGCACCCTGCGGCTGCGGGCCCACCGCGATGAACTGATCGCCATCGAACAGGAGCTGGGCCCTCTGCTGGAACTCGCCAGCGACGGCGCCCTGCTCAGCTCACCCATCTGATTCGGCACTGCTGCCCCCCGACCCGCCATGGCCCTGCGACTGCCCCTCCTGCGAGTGCCGTCCCTGAGACGGCCGGGCCTTTTGCTTACAGCCCTGCTGCTGCCGCTCCTGCTCGTGCAGACCGGGGGCACCGCCGGAGCGGCCCGGGCGGAGAGCGGGCCCAGCGACCCCCTCACCGGAGCCCGCAGCCCCCTGGGCAAGGACTGGACAGGGCTGGTGGCCGTACCCGCCGGCACGGAGATCCTGGTGATGGCCGGCCATGCCGATTCCCAATACATCGCTGGCCCCGGCACCGCCGGGGAGGCGGTCTCCCTCAGGGGAGCTGCGCCGATTTACCGGGGGATCACCGATGAGCTCTACTGGAACATGGTGATCGCCCAGGCGGTGGTGAACCTGGGCCAGCGGCGCGGCCTGGCGATTCGTTATCACAGGCCACCATTCCGCTCCATGGAGAGCGGCGATGAACAGGGCACCAACTGGAGCGAGGGCCATCGCCATGTCGCCAGGGGGGGCTACGCCCTGGAGATCCACTTCGATGCCTACGGCCCCAGCGGGGTGGGCTCTGGCCTGATCCCGGCGATCAACCGGCCCTTCAATCGCATCGATGAGAGCCTGGCCGAGGAATTCGGGGCCTATCCCTGGGCCTTCCGCGGCGGGCTCGGCGGACCGCGGCGCGGGCTGTCGCTGCTGGAGATCGGCAAGCTGGAGGGGCGCCTGGAGGCCTCCCTGCGGGATCCGGCCAGCAGGGACCTGGCGGTGCAAACGATCGCCACCCGGGTGGTACGGGCCCTGGAGCGGGGTATGGACAGGACACGTCAACCCGCCGCAGCCTCGCTGCCCGCAGCATCGGGACGGGGGCAGAGAGCAATCAGTCGACAGCCTGATGGGGCCGGCAACGTTCCTCCAGCGATGCGTCCTCCAGCCAGTTCTGGGGCCGAGTGAACACGTCGGTTAGCAGGGCCTCGCGGCTGCCGGGCTCGGGGCTGTAGCCATACTCCCAGCGCACCAGGGGCGGCAGGGACATCAGAATCGATTCGGTGCGGCCATTGGTCTGCAGACCGAAGATTGTGCCCCGGTCGAACACCAGGTTGAACTCCACATAACGGCCCCGCCGATAGAGCTGGAACTGCCGCTCCCGCTCGCCCCAGGCCAACGGCTGACGCCGCTCGACGATCGGGACGTAGCTGGGCAGGAACGCCCCTCCGCAGGCCGTGGCCAGGCGGAACAGGCTCTCCCAGTCCTGGGAGATGGGGCCGATGGCCTGGCTGGCGGCGGCAGCGGAGCCCTGGGCATCCTGGCCCTTGTAGAGGATGCCGCCGGGATCCTGGTAGTCGTAGAAGATCCCTCCCACCCCCCGGGTCTCGCCGCGGTGGCGGAGCTGGAAGTATTCGTCGCACCAGGGCTTCAGCACCTGGTAATAGGCCGGACTAACGCTGTCGCAGGCCTGCTTGAGGGTGCGGTGAAAGTGCCGGGCATCCTCCAGGAACGGGTAATAGGGGGTGAGATCGGCGCCGCCGCCGAACCACCACACCGGGCCGGCCTCGAAATAGCGGTAATTGAGGTGCACCGTCGGCACGTAGGGGCTGCGGGGGTGCAGCACCATCGAAGTGCCAGTGGCAAACCAGCGCTGCCCGGCAGCCTCCGGGCGCTGGCTGAGGATCGAAGGGGGCAGCTGATCCCCCTCCACCTCCGAGAAATTGACGCCGCCCTGCTCGAAGATCCGCCCCCCTTTCATCACCCTGGAGCGACCACCGCCGCCCTCGGGCCGCTCCCAGCTCTCCTCCTGGAAGCGGGCCTCGCCGTCGAGTTGCTCAAGACCAGCACAGATCGAATCCTGCAGGCCCATCAACAGGGCCTTGGCCCGGCTGCGGGAATCGGCGGGGGGCATCTCCATCGCACGGGGTGGCGCCGGCGGCGCGGAACGACCGCCCACCTTTTCAGCCGGGGGGGTACCCGCACAAGTCTTCGAGAGCCTCTGTCATGGCCGCCCCCCCTAGGATCACGGGGCTGCTGCAGCCATGTCGCGCCGGATGGCCACCCAAGACCAGGTTTTCGCCGTCCTCCAGTCACTGCGGGATGCCGGCAGTGGCCGCAGCCTGGTGGAACTGGGCTGGCTGCAGAACGTGCGTCTCCAGGGTGCGCGGGTGGTCTGCCGCCTGGCCCTGCCCGGCCATGCCGCCAGCCAGCGCGATCGCATCGCCACGGAAGCCCGCGCCAGCGTGCTGGCCCTTGAGGGCATCGACGATCTCCAGATCGAACTGGCCCAGCCCTCCGCCCCTTCCTCCGGCCCGATCGGAGCCGCCGGCCACGGCAGCGGCGGCCCCGGCCAACTGCCCGAGCGTCAACCGATCCCCGGGGTGCGCCAGGTGATCGCCGTCAGCAGCGGCAAGGGCGGTGTCGGCAAGAGCACGGTGGCCGTGAATCTGGCCTGCGCCCTGGCCGCCTCCGGCCTGAAGGTGGGCCTGCTAGATGCTGACATCTACGGCCCCAACGCCCCGACCATGCTCGGGGTGGCCGACCGGACCCCGGAGGTGAGCGGCAGCGGCAACGACCAGACCCTCATCCCGATCGACAGCTGCGGCCTGTCGATGGTTTCGATGGGGCTGCTGATCGAAGCGGACCAACCGGTGATCTGGCGGGGTCCGATGCTCAACGGCATCATTCGCCAGTTCCTCTATCAGGTCGACTGGGGCCAGCGTGATGTGCTGGTGGTCGACCTGCCGCCGGGCACCGGCGATGCCCAGCTCAGCCTGGCGCAGGCGGTGCCGATGGCAGGCGTGGTGATCGTGACCACACCCCAGCAGGTGTCGCTGCAGGACGCCCGGCGCGGCCTGGCCATGTTCCGGCAGATGGGCGTGCCCGTGCTGGGGGTGGTCGAGAACATGACGGCCTTCATCCCCCCGGATGCCCCCGACAAGCGCTACGCCCTGTTCGGCAGTGGTGGTGGCGAGCGCCTGGCCCACGAGGCGGCGGTGCCGCTGCTGGCCCAGCTGCCCCTGGAAATGCCCGTCTGTGCAGGCGGAGACGGCGGCCTGCCGGTGGTGCTGGCCGCCCCTGACTCGGCCAGCGCCCGGGCCTTCCGTGCCCTGGCCGAACGGCTGGCGACCAGCTGTGCCCTGACTCCGGCCCTGGCCTGAAGCAATGTCGGGCCTGCCCGCAAAGGCCCAGCGCGGCAGCATCGCCGCCGCAATCGAGCGGCGCCGGCGTGGCCGCGGCCCCCTGCAGAACGTGGAATGGATCCTGTGGGGTGTCCCCCTCAGCCTCTGTGGCCTGGCCGGCATCCTGATCGCCAGCACCCAGCGCCAGGCCGACTACGCGGACTGGTACCAGCACTGGATCACGGCGGCGGTGGGTCTCGGTTTGGCCCTGCTGCTGGCCCGCCTGCCCCTGGAGCGGCTGCGCAACCTGCAATGGCCGATCTACGGCCTCACGATTCTCAGCCTGGCGGCGGTGCGTCTGGTGGGAACCTCCGCCCTCGGCGCCCAGCGCTGGATCAGCATCGGCGGCTTCCATGTGCAGCCCTCGGAGTTCGCCAAGCTGGCCGCCATCCTGCTGCTGGCCGGGGTGCTGTCCCGTTATCCGGTGGAGCGGCCCGTGGATCTCTGGCGGCCGATCGGCCTGATCGCCCTCCCCTGGGCCCTGGTGTTCATCCAACCGGATCTGGGCACTTCCCTGGTGTTCGGCGCCGTGCTGCTGGTGATGCTGTTCTGGGCCGGCCTGCCCTTCAGCTGGCTGGTGCTGCTGCTGTCCCCCCTGGTCACGGCGATCCTGGCCGGAGCCCAGCCCTTGGTTCTGCTGGCCTGGCTGCCCCTGATGGGCCTGTTGGCCTGGCGCTCCCTGCCCTGGCCCCGCATCGGCCTGGGGGTTGTGCTGGCGGTGCAGGGGCTGTTCGCCCTGCTGACCCCATACCTCTGGCTGCACGGCCTCAAGGACTACCAACGGGACCGGCTGGTGCTGTTTCTCGATCCGTCGAAGGATCCGCTCGGCGGCGGATACCACCTCCTCCAGAGCAAGGTGGGCATCGGCTCCGGCGGCTTGCTCGGCACCGGCCTGCTGCAGGGACACCTGACCAAACTCCGTTTCATCCCAGAGCAGCACACCGACTTCATCTTCAGCGCCCTGGGGGAGGAAACGGGCTTCATCGGCTCCACCCTGGTGGTGCTCGCCTTCCTGCTGCTCTGCTGGCGGCTGCTGCAGATCGCAGGGAGAGCCCGTACCGACGTGGAATCCCTGGTGGTGGTTGGCGTCGGTGCGATGCTCATGTTTCAGGTGGTGGTGAACATCTGCATGACCATCGGCCTGGGACCGGTCACGGGTATTCCACTGCCCTGGATGAGCTACGGCCGTTCGGCGATGCTCGTTAACTTCATCGGCCTCGGACTGTGCGCCTCGGTGGCCCGCCGCAGCCGGGCGCTGCAGCGCTGGTGGTGACCGCCGCCGCCGAACGCAGGCTGAGCCTGGAGGAGCTCCGGAAGCGGCTGGCCGCGGCGGCGGCTCCGGCCCATGGCGATGAGGACAGCGTGCGGCGGCAGTGGTGGGCCGCCCTGGCCACCCTTCAGGACGATCTGCTGCCCGCCGCCGCCGCGGAAGACCCCACCGTCCCGCTGCAGGGGGTCTGGCTGGCGGCCCCCCTGCCGGCCCTCTATGAACCATCCCTGCTGCAGCGCCTGCGGGGGTGGGTATGGGCTCCGCCTGCCCTCGATGCCCTGCGGCCCACGGCGCCGGCCCGGCTGCCTGGCAGCGCCGGCCCGCCGGCGGGGACCGCCCCCGCGGCCGGCGGCTTCGAGCGGATGCCCCTGCAGGAGATCGACGGCACCGACCCGCTGCTGGTGCTGATCACCCCCCGGCTCCAGGTGGCCCTGGCGGTGGATGGGCCCGCAGAGGGCCGCCGGCTGTTGGTGCGCTTCGAAGCCCCGGTGCTGTCGGAGGCGCTCAACCTGCTCGATCAGCGGCTGCAGCGGGACGATCCGGCCGCAGCCCGCCGGTTGCGGCGGACCCTGCGCCAGCTGGGCCCGCTCCACAACGACCCCGACCTGGCCCTGCGCTTCTGGCCACTGCTGGCCCAGCGCCTGGCCGCCATGGCCCCCAGCCTGACCCTGCAACCCCTGGTGCATGGCGGCAGCCGCCCGCAACAGCCCGAAGCGGTGAGCAGTGAACTGGCGCTGCTGGAGGCCCTCACCCATGAGGTGCGCACGCCGCTGGCGACGATCCGCACCCTGATCCGCTCGCTGCTGCGCCGCACCGACCTGCAGGCGGTGGTGCGCCAGCGCCTCGACCAGATCGACGGCGAATGCAGCGAACAGATCGACCGTTTCGGACTGATCTTCCTGGCGGCGGAACTGCAGCGCCAGAACGGCGCCAACCAGCCCCTGGCCGCCAGCGACCTGGCCCGCACCGACCTCAGCGACCTGCTCGGCCTGCTCGAACCGATCTGGCAACGCCAGCTGGGCCGGCGCGACTTGACCCTGCAGCTGCGGATCAGCCCCGACCTGCCGCCGGTGCTGAGCGATCCCACCCGCCTGGAAACGATGCTGGGGGGCCTGATGGACCGCTTCAGCCGCGGGCTGCCGAGGGGCACAGCGGTGCGGCTCAGTCTCCAGCCGGCCGGATCCAGGCTCAAACTGCAGCTGCTAAGCGACGATCCCGACCGGGGCAGCGGCCCCGGAACCGGCGATGCCGGTGAGGACAGCGCCCGCAACGAACCGGCCAGTGAGCAGGTGGGACCGGTGCTCAGCTGGAATCCGGGCACCGGCAGCCTGCAGCTCAGTCGCCAGGCCACCCAGCAGCTGTTCCACCGGCTGGGAGGCCGGCTGACCGAGCGCGGCGGCAGCAGCCTGACGGTGTTCTTCCCGGTGGCGGAGCGGGTTTGTTGACGGGTGTGAAGACTGGGTCGAGCCCGGGCAAAGCGCCAAAAAGGCGGTGCTAGTTTCCGCCTGAAACGGTCTGCGAGCTCATGTCAGCGACAGCCCTGAAGGGTCAACTCCCGAAGTACATCGGCAGCACCGGCGGTCTGCTGAATTCTGCGGAGGTCGAAGAGAAGTACGCCATCACCTGGACCAGCAGCAAGGCCCAGGCCTTTGAACTGCCCACCGGTGGCGCCGCCGAAATGAACGAAGGGGAGAACATCCTCTACTTCGCCCGCAAGGAACAGGCCCTGGCCCTCGGCACCCAGCTGCGCACCAAGTTCAAGCCCAGGATCGAGGACTACAAGATCTACCGGATCTACCCCGGTGGCGACACCGAGTTCCTGCATCCGAAGGATGGGGTCTTCCCGGAGAAGGTCAACGAAGGTCGGGCGATCGTGGGCCACAACCCCCGCCGCATCGGCCAGAACCCCAACCCCGCCGGCCTCAAGTTCAGCGGCAAGGCCACCTACGACGCCTGAGCCGATCCGGCCAACACTTATAACAGCGGGGCAGGATGCCCCGTTTTTTTTGCCTGCCTGTCGCCGAGATGCCGGGTCCTGATCGCAACCCTGATCGCAGCCCAGATCGTGAAGCCTTCCTGGCAGAAGCCGCTGCGGCCCGCTCCGGTGATGCCAACGCCTTCGCCGGCCACAACTTCATCCCCCTGTGGAAGCGTTGGCCGGCCGACCTCGAGACACCGCTGACCACCTGGCTGAAAGTCGGCGCCGGCGGCGGCCATGGGGTGTTGCTCGAATCGGTGGAGGGCGGCGAACGGGTGGGGCGCTGGAGTTTCGTGGTCACCAATCCCCTCTGGACCGTCACCAGCCGGGGAGAGCGGAGCGAACGGCGCTGGCGCGACGGCTCGATTGATGCGCTGGAGGGCAATCCCTTCGAGCGCCTGCGGGAATGCCTGGCGCCGATCCGCCCCGCCCCCGTGCCTGGCCTGCCGCCCCTGGGCCATCTGTTCGGCTTCTGGGGCTACGAACTGATCCGCTGGATCGAACCGAGCGTGCCGGTGCATCCCACCGACCCCAGCGGCCCGGCGGACGGCTGCTGGATGCTGGCGGACAGCCTGCTGGTGTTCGACCAGGTGAAGCGCCAGATCACCGCCGTGGCCTATGCCGACCTGAGCGGCCTGGGCCCGGGCCAGCCCAGCGGCACCGCGGACCCCGAGCAGGCCTGGCAGCGGGCCGCCGACCGGATCGCCGTCCTGGAGGCCCGGATGCACGAGCCCCTGCCGGCCAGCGCCATTCCGCTCGATTGGCGCGACGAGGCAGCCCACGATCTCAGCATCGATCTGAACACCACCAGCAACATGGATCAGGAGGCTTTTGAGGCCTCGGTGCGCCGCGGCCGGGAGCACATCGCTGCCGGCGACGTTTTCCAGCTGGTGCTGAGCCAACGACTGGAGACGCGAATCGATCGGGACCCGTTCGACCTCTACCGCAGCCTGCGGATGGTCAACCCCTCGCCATACATGGCCTTCTTCAACTTCGGCAGCTGGTACCTGATCGGCTCCAGCCCGGAGGTGATGGTCAAGGCCGAACCCGACGGCCAGGGCGCGATCCTCGCTTCCCTGCGGCCGATTGCCGGCACCCGCCCCCGGGGCCGTGACACCGCCGAAGACCAGGCCCTGGAAACCGAGCTGCTGGCCGATCCCAAGGAGCGAGCCGAGCACGTGATGCTCGTCGACCTCGGCCGAAATGACCTGGGGCGGGTCTGCCGACCGGGCAGCGTCCGGGTGGGAGATCTGATGGTGATCGAGCGCTACTCCCACGTGATGCACATCGTCAGCCAGGTGGAGGGGCTGCTGGCTGCCGAGCACGATGTCTGGGATCTGCTGATGGCCTGCTTCCCGGCGGGCACGGTCAGCGGTGCTCCGAAGATCCGCGCCATGCAGCTGATCCACGCCCTTGAAGCCGATGCCCGGGGGCCCTACTCCGGTGTGTATGGCACGGTCGACCTGAACGGCGCCCTCAACACCGCCATCACCATCCGCTCGATGGTGGTGCTGCCGGAGGATCCGCTGGGCGGCGGGGGCTGGCGGGTGCAGGTGCAGGCCGGCGCCGGCGTGGTGGCCGACTCCCGCCCCGAGGCGGAATACCAGGAAACTCTCAACAAAGCCCGCGGCATGCTCAAGGCCCTGGCCTGCCTCCAGGCTCCGATCGCGCACGACCTCCTCCTATGACCCCGCCGCTGCTGCTCAAGGGCTTTGAGGTGGAGATGTATTCCGGCCGCCCCGATGGCACGGTCGTCGGCTGTGCGGCCGAGGCGGCCGCCGCCCTGGCCGGCTTCGTGGTCGAACCCGACCACCGCAACCTCGAATACACCACCCCCCCCGATGCCTCCTACCTGCACCAACTGGAGCTGTTGCTGGAGCCACGCCGGCGGCTGCGCCACTGGCTGGCGGGCCGGGGCCTGACCCTGCTGCCCGGCAGCACCCTCAGCACCGGCGACAGCAGCCGTTTCGAGCGCTCCCAACCCGACAACCCTTACCACGACTACATCGAAAACAGCTACGGCACCCGGGTGGTCACCGCCAGTGTGCATATCAATCTCGGCATGACAGCCATGGGACCGATGTTCGCCGGGCTGCGGCTGCTGCGCTGCGAAGCGGCCCTGCTGCTGGCCCTCAGCGCCAGCTCCCCCTTCCTCGACGGCCGCGTCACCGGGGCCCACTCGCAGCGCTGGCTGCAGTTTCCGCTCACCCCCCCCCAGGTGCCGCTGTTCCGCGACCATGCCCACTTCATCGATTGGATGGAGATCCAGCTGGCCGGGGGAGCCATGCGCAACGTCCGCCACCTCTGGACCTCGGTGCGGCCCAATGGTGACGACCGCCCCCACGATCTGAACCGGCTGGAGATCAGGATCTGCGACCTGATCAGTGATCCGCTGCTGCTGCTAGCGATCACGGCCTTTGCGGAGCTGCGCCTGCATCAGCTGCAGCGCGATCCGGAGCGCCACGATCCAGGCTGTGCCAGCCGGCTCAGCCTGGACGAACTGGCGCGGTTGGCCGACGTCAACGACCGGGCCGCAGCCCAGGCCAGCCTGGATGGGGAGCTGCACCACTGGCGCGACGGCACACCGATCCGCTGCCGCGCCTGGCTTGAGGCGGCGCTGGAGGAGCTGGCACCACTGGCGGCGGAACTGGGCCTCACCACGGTGCTGGCCCCCCTCAAGGCGGTGATCCGGACAGGCAACCAGGCGATGGTCTGGCTGGAGCGCCACCGCCGCGGCGAAGCGATCGCCGCCATCATCGCGGCGGATGCCGCTGCCCTGGAGGTGGAGGAACGTCGGCAGTCGGTATGGCTTCAGGCAGAAGGCGCCGATGCTTTGGGATGATCATGGACAAACCCTTTGTCACGCCAGGTCCCATGCGGCCCTCTTCCGAGCCCGCCGCTGATGAGCGCACCGCCCGTGAGGTCAGCCCCGGGCGCCCCGCTGCCGGCTCCAGCCCCCTGGACCAGCCCCTCCTGAGCGGCGCCAGCGAAGCAGCCCCCGGCGTGATCCGCCTGCTCGGCGAACGGCTCGAGCTGGTGGAGGACCTCTGGCAGACGGTGCTGCGCAGTGAATGCCCCACCGCCCAGGTGGAGCGGCTGCTGCGCCTGAAGCAACTAAGTGGCGCCGGCAGCGGCGAGGCCAGCCACGGGCCGGAGCAAGCCGCCCAGATCGTCCAGCTGATTCGGGAAATGGATCTGGCCGAGGGCATCGCCGCCGCCCGCGCCTTCTCCCTCTACTTCCAGCTGATCAACATCCTCGAGCAGCACATCGAGGAAGACAGCTACCTCGACAGCCTCAAGCGGGCTCCCCAGACAGCCAGCAGCGATCCGTTCCTGCCGCCCCTGGCCAGCCAGAACGACCCGGCCACCTTCCGCCAGCTGTTCGAGCGGCTGCGGGCCCTGAACGTGCCGCCCGCCCAGCTGGAAACCCTCCTGCGGGAACTGGACATCCGCCTGGTGTTCACCGCCCACCCCACCGAAATCGTGCGGCACACGGTGCGGCACAAACAGCGGCGGGTGGCAGCGCTGATCCAGCGATACCAGGACAGCACGCCGGTCCATGCCGGCGACCGGCGTCGCCTGCGCCAGCAGTTGGAAGAGGAGATCCGCCTGTGGTGGCGCACCGATGAACTCCACCAGTTCAAACCCTCGGTGCTCGATGAGGTGGATTACGCCCTGCACTACTTCCAGCAGGTGCTGTTCGATGCCATGCCCCAGCTGCGGCAACGCATCCGCCGGGCCCTGGCGAGCAGCTACCCGGATGTGCAGCCCCCCCGCGACGCCTTCTGCACCTTCGGCTCCTGGGTCGGCTCCGACCGCGATGGCAATCCCTCGGTCACCCCGGAGATCACCTGGCGCACCGCCTGCTATCAACGCCAGCTGATGCTGGAGCGCTACATCAAAGCCATCTCCGACCTGCGCGATCAGCTCAGCATCTCGATGCAGTGGAGCCAGGTGAGCCCCGAACTGCTCGAATCCCTGGAGATGGACCGGCTCCGCTTCCAGGAGATCTATGAAAAGCGGGCCACTCGCTACCGGCGGGAACCCTATCGCCTCAAGCTCAGCTACATCCTGGAGCGCCTGCAACGCACCCACCGTCGCAACGAGCTGCTGGCCGATGCGGGCTGGGAAGCGCCGCTCGAATCCGGCGGCAGCGGCAGCCAGGGGCTGGCGGGCCTTCTGGCCCAGCCCGACCAGGCCCTCCACTACGACTCGGTGGAGGAGTTCAGCTCCGACCTCGAACTGATCAAGTCGAGCCTCGATTCCACCGGCCTCAGCTGTGAAGCCCTGCGGGACCTGCTCAGCCAGGTGCACATCTTCGCCTTCTGCCTGGCCAGCCTCGACATCCGCCAGGAGAGCACCCGCCACAGTGCCGCCATCGACGAACTCAGCCGCTACCTGCAACTGCCGGTCGCCTACGGCGACATGGACGAGCCGCAGCGGGTGAGCTGGCTGATGGGCGAATTGAAAACCCGCCGCCCGCTGATCCCGACGGCGGCCAGCTGGAGCGAGGCCACCGCCGAAACATTTGCCGTCTTCCGGATGCTGCATCGTCTGCAGCAGGAATTCGGCCCGCGCATCTGCCGCACCTATGTGATCTCCATGAGTCACACGGTGTCCGACCTGCTGGAGGTGCTGCTGCTGGCCAAGGAGGCAGGTCTGGTCGATCCCCTCGCCCAGCGTTCCGACCTGCTGGTGATTCCCCTGTTCGAGACGGTGGAGGATCTGCAGGGGGCGCCGGAGGTGATGGGCTGGCTGTTCAGCGATCCCTTCTATCGCGAGCTGCTGACCTGCAACAGCGACCACGGCCAGGCCCTGCAGGAGGTGATGCTCGGCTACTCCGACAGCAACAAGGATTCGGGCTTCCTTTCGTCCAACTGGGAGATTCACCGGGCCCAGATCGCCCTGCAGTCCCTTGCCGACAGCCACGGTGTGGCGCTGCGGATCTTCCATGGCCGCGGCGGCTCCGTGGGCCGCGGCGGCGGACCGGCCTACCAAGCGATCCTGGCCCAGCCCAGCGGCACCCTGCAGGGACGCATCAAGATCACCGAGCAGGGAGAGGTGCTCGCCTCGAAGTATTCCTTGCCGGAGTTGGCCCTCTACAACCTGGAAACGGTCACCACCGCCGTGCTCCAGAACAGCATGCTCACCACCTCGGCCGATGCCACGCCGGTCTGGAACACCCTCATGGAGCGCTTAGCGGCCCGTTCCAGGGATCACTACCGGGCCCTGGTGCACGACAACCCCGACCTGGTGGCGTTCTTCCAGCAGGTCACCCCGATCGAAGAGATCAGCAAACTGGAGATCTCCAGCCGGCCGGCCCGGCGCCGCAGCGGTGCCCGCGACCTCTCGGGGCTGCGGGCGATCCCCTGGGTGTTCGGCTGGACCCAGAGCCGCTTCCTGCTGCCGAGCTGGTACGGCGTCGGTCACGCCCTGCAGGCGGAACTGGACCAGGATCCCGAGCAGATGGAGCTGCTGCAATTGCTCCACCAGCGCTGGCCCTTCTTCCGCATGCTGATCTCCAAGGTGGAGATGACCCTCTCCAAAGTGGATCTCGACCTGGCCCGTCACTACGTGGAAGCCCTGGGTCGCCCCGAAAACAAGGAGGCCTTTGCGGCCATCTTCCAGGCGATCGCCAGCGAGTTCGCCCTCACCCGAGATCTGGTGCTGCGGATCAGCGGCCACCAGCGCCTGCTCGATGGCGATCCCGCCCTGCAACTCTCCGTGGAGCTGCGCAACCGCACGATCGTGCCCCTCGGCTTCCTGCAGGTCGCCCTGCTGCGGCGCCTGCGCGAACAGAACCGCCAACCGCCGATCAGCGAATCGGTCAGCACCACCGCCGCTGATGGACGCACCTACAGCCGCAGCGAACTGCTGAGGGGAGCCCTGCTCACGATCAACGGCATCGCCGCTGGTCTGCGCAATACGGGTTGACGCCGAACCAACCGATTGGATTCCCTCTCGTCCCTGCTGATCCCCTTCCGCAACCCGGCCCCCGGCCCCCGGCTGCCCGAGGGTTACCAATTCGAGAGTGATGGCGAGTTGCCCTTGGAGGCCCTCAACCACCTCCTGACCGTCTGCGGTGAGACCCAGCGCAGCCAGGAACGCTGGCACCGGGTTCTGGCCTGCAGTGCCTGGCACCTGGCCATCCGCGATCCCAACGACCGCCTGGTGGGCTTCATCCGGGCCACCAGTGATCAGGCGCTCAATGCCAATCTCTGGGACCTGCTCACCGATCCGGCCGATCCCGGCCGCGATCCGGTGATCACCGCCCTGGTGCAGATGGCCCTGGCCAGGCTGCGACGGGAACTGAGCGGTTGCAGCATTTCCCTCTCGGCGCCGCCAGAAGCCCTGCAGGCACTGAAACAGGTGGGATTCGTGGTGGACCCTGGCGGCATCCGGGCGATGGGTCTCCGTCTCGAATCCAACTGATCACCCTCCCCGAGCCGCCGGAAGGGCGATCAGAGGAAGGGAACTGCCGTTCCGGCGGCAGCTCTGAAACGAGCATGGAGGGACTCGAACCCCCGACATTCAGAACCGGAATCTGACGCTCTATCCAACTGAGCTACATGCCCACAGGGATCGAGAGTCCCGGGCCCCGCAGGGCCTCGGGCCATCACGACCTGATCGAGCTACCTTAGCGGCTGACCGCCCCAGACCCATCCGGCTGCATCGCCTGGAGTTGCTTCACTTCCGCAATTTCAGCGGACTGCAGCTCAACCTGGAGGCCCCCCGGCTGCTGGTGATCGGTCGCAACGGCGAGGGCAAATCCAACCTCCTGGAAGCGGTGGAACTGCTCACCAGCCTGCGCTCCCATCGCTGTGCCAGTGATCGGGACCTGATCCGCCACGGCCAACCCTTCAGCCGCCTGACCGCCACCAGCGCCGACGGCGATGAGCTGCAGCTCCTGCTGCGCCGCAACGGTGGCCGTCAGGCGTTGCGCAACGGCAAGGTGCTTGAACGGCAGCTCGACCTGGTCGGTCCCCTGCGCTGCGTGGGCTTCAGCGCCCTGGATCTGGAGCTGGTGCGCGGGGAACCGGCGCAGCGGCGCCAGTGGCTGGACCGGGTGGTGCAGCAACTGGAACCCGTCTACGGCGCCCTGCTCAGCCGCTATGGCCGCCTGCTGCGTCAGCGCAGCCAGCTGCTGCGCCGCGGCCTTGCCGGTGAGAACCGGGCGGGCCTGCTGGATGTCTTTGATCAACAGATGGCCCTGATCGGCACCCGCCTGCACCGACGGCGCCACCGGGCCCTGAGGCGGCTGGAACCGTTGGCGGCCGACTGGCAGGCAAAGCTGGGGGGAAGCCAGGAACTCCTGCGGCTTGACTACCGCAGCGGCACGCTGCTCGACCTCGACGGGGATGACGCCGAACTGCCCTGGCGCCTGGCCCTGGAGGAGCAGCTCCGCCAGCAGCGGTCGGAGGAGCTGCGGCTGGGCCAGTGCCTGGTGGGGCCCCAGCGGGATGAGATCGCGCTGATGCTGGCGGACCAGCCGGCACGCCGCTACGGCTCCGCCGGCCAGCAGCGCACCCTGGTGCTGGCGCTCAAACTGGCGGAACTGGAGCTGGTGGGCCAGGTGGTGGGCAGCCCGCCGCTGCTGCTGCTCGATGACGTGCTGGCGGAGCTGGATCCCCACCGCCAGCAGCTGCTGCTGGAGGCGGTGGGCGAGGGGCACCAGTGCCTGGTGAGTGCCACACACCTGGACGCCTTCAGCGGCGGCTGGCGGGCCGCATCCCAGGTGGTGGAGATGGCCGCGGGTGAGCTGCGGCAGCCCTGATCACACGCCCCGGAGCGCCGGCCCAATGTGGCCGTGCCAGGACAGCCGCGCCAGCTGCCTAACTGTCAAGGAAGCAAAGGCGTATGGTTAGGGACCATTTGCCTGGATTCAATGAACCAGAGCCTGTCCTGTCTCCACCCCAACCCGGGATGGACCGGAGCCGCCGCGCAGCACCACTCCACCAGCAGCAGCCACAGCACCACGGTCAGCGTCACCGTCAGTACAACGCCGTCCGAGCTGTCGACCACCGATGCGGTCGGAAAACATTGCATCCTTGAGCTTTACGACTGCGACAGCGCCAAGCTCAACGACGAAGCCTTCCTCAGGGACACCATCACGACTGCGGCTCAGCGTGCCGGTGCCACCCTGCTCAACCTGATCACCCACCACTTCGAACCGCAGGGGGTGACCGGGCTGGCCCTTCTGGCCGAATCGCACATCTCGATCCACACCTGGCCGGAATCCGGCTACGCAGCGGTCGATGTGTTCACCTGCGGCGACCACACGATGCCCGAGAAGGCCTGCCAGATCCTCTGGGAGCAGCTCGCCGCCGGCAGCCACCGACTCACCAGCTTCCGCCGCCAGACGCCGGAATGCGTGGCTGACAGTGAACGGGAACCGGAACTGGCCAGCGCCTGATCCCCGGAAGCCCATCAGCAGCGTCCACCGTCGGGCTTTCCAGGCCGACGGTGGATTTCATGTTGGCCATCAAGGGCGCGGTTGAGCTTGCCACTCACCAACCCCTCCAGGTCCAGTCCCACCGCGGTGAAACCCAGGCCGCGGAAGGCAGCCACCAGCTCCAGCCGCAGGTCGCCGGAAGCCAGCTGCTGCAGCAATTCATCCAGACAGGCAGCCGGCAGTTCGATCCGTGCCGTCTCCCCCTGGCTGCGCACCCGCAGGGCGGGAAAGCCCCGCTGGCGTAACCAGTCCTCGGCGGCGGCCACCCGCTCCAGCCGCGATGCCGTGATCGGCTCCCCATAGGGGAAGCGGGAGGCAAGGCAGGGCTGGGCCGGCTTGTCCCACCAGGGCAGACCCAGGGCCCTGGACAACTGGCGCACCCCCGCCTTGTCGAGGCCAACCTCGGCCAGGGGCGACACCACACCGAACTCACGGGCCGCCCGGATGCCGGGGCGATGGTCCCCGAGGTCATCGCGGTTGACCCCATCGAGCACCTGGGCGGAACCGGCGGCGGCGGCGATCGGCGCCAGCAGGCTGTGCAACTCCCGCTTGCAGGAGTAACAGCGTTGCTCGGGGTTGTCGCGGTATGAGGGATCCGCCAGTTCCGCGGTGGCCAACTCCCGATGGGCAATCCCCAGCCAGCGGGCCTGCTGGCGGGCCTCCCGGCGCAGGTGGGGTGCCAGCGCCGGCGACACGCCGGTGATCGCCAGGGCCCGCCCGCCAAGGCAGTCGACGGCCAGGGCCGCCACCAGGGCGCTGTCGACCCCCCCGGAATAGGCCACCACCACCCGATCGAAGCCACCAAGCCGGCCCCGCAGGCGCAGCAACGCCTGCTCCAGACCCTCGGGCAATGATTCCAGCGGATGCAGGCCCATGGCTGAAGATCCTGGCAAGCGGGGCGGGGCGCTGGCGAACGCGGGTGCGCACCAGCGGATCTCGGTAGCATCGATCAGCCCCATCCGCCTGCCCGCCCCCGCCGATGCCGCCCAGCACCCAGACACCGCAGCGGGGCACCGGTCGTGGCATCGGCATCCGCACTGCGGCCGGCAGCGATGAACGGGCCCACGGCCAGCTGCACGTCTACGACGGCGAGGGCAAGGGCAAGAGCCAGGCAGCCCTCGGCGTGGTGCTGCGCACCATCGGTCTGGGCATCTGTGAACAGAAACGCACCCGGGTGCTGTTGTTGCGCTTCCTCAAGGGTCCGGGGCGTTCCTACGACGAAGACGCCGCCATCGAGGCGCTGCAACAGGGTTTTCCCCACCTGATCGATCAGGTGCGCACCGGCCGGGGTGACTTCTTCACCGCCGAGGAGGCCAGCCGCTTCGATCGCCAGGAAGCCCAGCGGGGCTGGGATATCGCCAAGGGGGCCATCGCCAGCAACCTCTATTCCGTGGTGGTCCTCGATGAACTCAATCCCGTGCTGGATCTCGGCCTGCTCGACACCGAGGAGGTGGTGCGCACCCTGGCGACCAAGCCGGCGGGCATGGAGGTGATCTGCACCGGCCGGGGAGCCCCGCGGCAACTGGTCCAGCTGGCCGACCTGCATTCCGAGATGCGGGCCCATCGCCGCCTGCTCAGCGATGGCAGCGGCTACGACGACGAACTGGGCAGCTTCAATCCGTCCGAGACCGTGCTCGACGGCATCGAGATCTACACCGGCGAGGGCAAGGGCAAGAGCACCAGTGCCCTCGGCAAGGCCCTCCAGGCCATCGGCCGGGGCATCAGCCAGGACAAGAGCCATCGGGTGCTGATCCTGCAGTGGCTGAAGGGGGGCAGTGGCTACACCGAGGACGCCGCCATCGCGGCCCTGCGCGAGAGCTATCCCCATCTGGTGGATCACCTGCGCTCCGGGCGGGATGCGATCGTCTGGCGGGGCCAGCAGCAACCGATCGACTACGTGGAGGCGGAGCGGGCCTGGGAGATCGCCCGCGCCGCCATCTCCAGCGGCCTCTACAAGACCGTCATCCTCGATGAACTCAATCCCACCGTGGACCTGGAACTGCTGCCGGTGGAGCCGATCGTGCAGACGCTGCTGCGCAAGCCGGCCGAAACCGAGGTGATCATCACCGGCCGCTGCAAGAGTCGCCCGGCCTATTTCGACCTGGCCTCGGTGCACTCAGAGATGGTGTGCCACAAGCACTACGCCGAACGGGGCGTGGATCTCAAACGCGGGGTGGATTACTGAAACCCGGCCGCTGCCGCAGCCGGGCAGGCAGGGGTCAGTAGCGCGGCACGGTGCTGTCAATCTCCTGGCTCCAGGCATCGATGCCACCGGCCACATTCACCCCCTTGATGCCATGGCGTCCCAGGGCGATCAGGGCCTTGGCGGAACGGCCGCCCAGCTTGCAATGCACATAAAGCGTTTTGCCTTCAGCCAGCTGACGCACCTCTTCGATCGCCGCACCGCTCTCGATCCGATCGAGCGGGATCAGCACCGAGCCAGGGATCACGGCGATCTCGGCCTCGTTGGGATTGCGCACATCAAGCAGTAGCAGATCCTGCCGCCCTTCAGCCAGCAGGGTGCTGAGCTCAGCCACCGTGACGCTCGGCACCGCCCCAGCCTCCTCCTGGCCAGGGGCGCTGCCGCCCACACCACAGAACTCCTGATAATCGATCAGCTTCTCGATCACGGGCCGCTCCGGACTGGGCCGCAACTTCAGCTCCCGGAACGCCATCCGCAAGGCATCGAACAGCAGCAGGCGGCCGCTGAGGGTGGTGCCGATGCCGGTGATGATCTTCACGGCTTCGGTGGCCTGGATCACGCCGATGATGCCGGGCAGCACTCCCACCACACCCCCCTCCGCACAGGAGGGCACCATGCCCGGCGGCGGCGGCTCGGGGAAGAGGTCGCGGTAGTTGGGGCCTCCCTGATAGTTGAACACCGTGGCCTGACCTTCAAAACGGAAGATCGAGCCGTAGACATTCGGCTTGTCCAGCAGAACGCAGGCGTCGTTGACCAGGTAGCGGGTGGGGAAGTTGTCGGTCCCATCGCAGACCAGGTCGTACTGGGCGATGATCTCGAGGGCGTTCTCACTGGTGAGCGCCGTTTCGTAGAGATCCACCTGGCAGTGGGGATTGATCTCCAGGATGCGGGCCTTCGCCGATTCGATCTTCGGCTTGCCCACCCAGCTCGTGCCATGGATCACCTGACGCTGCAGGTTGCTGTGATCCACCACGTCGAAATCGACGATGCCGAGGCGCCCGACACCGGCGGCCGCCAGATAGAGCAGCAGGGGCGAACCCAGGCCCCCGGTGCCCACGCACAGAACCCGGGCGGCCTTGAGCCGCTTCTGCCCCTCCATGCCCACCTCCGGGAGGATCAGGTGCCGGGAAAAACGGGCCAGCTCATCGGGGCTGAGCTGCACGCCGCTGGTGTCGGGAGGAAGCATGGGATCGGAATCGGACCCGGCGGAGGGCGCTGAGCGCCGCACGCCTCAATCTTCCATTTTCCACATCAGCCGCCGGGCCGTGCCGCGCTCGCTGAGCCACCAGCAGCCGAGCTGACTGCCGCCCCCCGGCGATCGCCCCAGGATCAGCATCAGGCCCGGGGTGAAACAGAGCGCCCGATCCGTGACCGATGGCAGCGGCGACGTCTGCGGATGGCTGTGGGCTGCCCCCAGCACCTCCAGTCCCCGCTGCCGCGACCAGCGCTGGGCCAGCAGCTGTTCGCGCGGATCGATCGCGAAGCGCCGGCGCCGCTCCCCCGCCGGCTCCCAGACGTTGAGGCAGGGCCAGATGCGCCGCAGCCGCCAGACCTGGGGCTTGCGATCGGCGGAGCCGGCAGCCACCCCCGCAGCGGAACCGCCATTCCGGCGGTCGCCCAACAGCAGGGCGCAGCCCTCCTCCGGTGCCACGCAGCTGAGGAACCGCCGCAGCTGCGTCAGCTCGCGCCCACCGATGCGCAGATCCACTGGCGCAGATACGCACTCAAGGTTAATTTAAGCGGCGTTCACATTTTCCGGACCCATGAGCGAGCTCGACACCAACGCCACGGAGTCCGGCGGCACCACCGGAGCCACCAGCGTCGCCGAGGCCCCGAGTGACAACGGCACCGCTGCCAACACCACCAGCTTCGAGAGCGTGGGCGCCGATTTCAGTGAGCGCTACAGCGAAGTGATCGGCAAGGTGAACGAGACCCTCGACAAGGTGGACTGGAGCCAGCTCGGCAAGGTGGGCAAGGCCACCGGCATCCTTGTGGTCGTGATCGTGGCCCAGATTCTGATCAAAGGGGTCCTCGACACGATCAATCTGCTGCCCGTGGTCCCCGGTCTGCTGGAGCTGCTCGGCCTGGTGGTGGTGGGCCAGTGGAGCTGGCAGAACCTGACCACCAGCGAAAAGCGCACCGCCGTGGTGGACCGGCTCCAGGGTCTGCGCAAGGACTATCTCGGCTGAGCGACCGCCCGTCGGCTTACGCCCTGGCCCAGGCCCGCCCCTACAGGGGCGGGCTTTTCAACAGGCGCTCCAGGCAGGCCTGGGCCCCCTGCACGTAGCCACCGGCAAACAGATTGGCGTGGTTGAGCAGGTGATAAAGGTTGTAGAGGTCCACCCGCTGGCGATGGCCGGCCGGCAGGGGCCAGCTGGCCTCGTAGCCCCGGTGGAAGGCGACCGGGAAGCCGCCGAACAGCCGGGCCATGGCGAGATCCACCTCCCGGTCCGCCCGATGAACCGCCGGATCGAAGAGCACCCCCTGGCCTGAGGCGGTCAGCCCGGCGTTGCCGCTCCAGAGATCCCCATGCACCAGGCAGGCCGACGGCCGATGATCCGCGAGCCAGAGCGGCACCGCCGCCAGAAGTTCGCCGGCGCCCCTTAAGCGGATGCCGGCAGCGGCCAACCGCTCCAGCTGGGGCTGCAGGCGCCGCTGGGCGAAGAACAGTCCCCAGTCGTCTAGCCAGCCGTTGGCCTGGGGGCCGGCACCGATGAAGTTGTCACGGCCCCAGCCGAAATGCGCGCCCCCCCGGTCGCCGGTGCCACAGACCCGCTCCAGGCTGCGGCGATGCAGACCGGCCAGGGCCGCCCCCAGCGCCTCCCAGCCACCGCCCCCCTGCAGCTCCAGCCAGGGGAGCAGCAGCACCACCTGATCGGGCAGTTCCAGCAGGGCGATCGGCTGCGGCACCAGCGGAGCCCCGGAATCGGCCAAGCCAGCGGCGGCACCAAGGGCCGCCAGGCCGTCGCACTCCGCCTGCAGCAAGGGCAGGGCCTCCGCTCGATTGGTCTTGGCGAACAGGCGGTGGCCATCCTGCAGCTCCAGGCACCAGGCCTGATGGATGCAGCCGCCACCCACGGGGCTTCGGCGACGCAGGGCCGGGCGGCCATCGGCGGCGAGCCAGTCGGCCAGGGAATCTGCCGGGGAGGGGGCGAGGGAGTCGGCTCGGGGCATCCGGAGCAGCGGGCGACGGCCACGGGCCAGGTCGGCCCCTGCCAGCATGCCTGCCCTCGCCCCGGCCCATGGGCCCGCCGCCGCCCGGCTCCTCCAGCAACGCCGCCAGCAGCCCGCCGACGCCGGCAGGGATGGCGCCGGCCCCGGCTGATCTGGCCGTGGTGGGGGCCGGCATCGCCGGCCTGACGGCGGCGGCTCTGCTGGCCAGCGAAGGGCGGACGGTGGAACTGCTCGAAGCCCATCACCAGAGCGGTGGCTGCGCCGGTACCTTCCGCCGCGGCCCCTACGTGTTCGACGTGGGGGCCACCCAGGTGGCGGGCCTGGAGGCCGGCGGCGTGCATGAACGGCTGTTCCGGCGCCTGGGGGTGGCACCGCCGCCGGCCCTGCCGCTCGACCCCGGCTGTGTGGTGGACCTTGCCGACGGCCAGCCGCCGGTGCGGCTCTGGCGGGACCCGCAGCGCTGGGCCGCCGAACGGGAGCAGCAGTTTCCCGGCAGTGGCCGTTTCTGGGCGCTCTGCGACGCCATCCACCGGGCCAACTGGGGTTTCGCGGCCCGCCAGCCGGTGTTACCGCCCCGTTCGGCCTGGGATCTGGGCCAGCTGCTGCAGGCGATCAGGCCGGCCAATCTGGCCAGCGGCCTGCTCTGTGGCGCCACCATGGCCGATCTGCTGCGCTGGAGCGGCGGCCATGCCGCCACGCTGCCGCGGCTGCGGCGTTTTCTCGATCTGCAGCTGAAGCTCTATTCCCAGGAGCCGGCCGATCGCACGGCCGCGCTCTATGGCGCCACCGTGCTGGCCATGGCCCAGGAGCCCCAGGGGCTGTGGCATCTGCAGGGGTCGATGCAGGCCCTCAGCCAGGCCCTGGAGCAGGCCCTGGAGCAGCACGGCGGCCGGCTGCGGCTGCGCCATCGGGTGACACGGCTGCAGCCACCGCCGGCAGCCAGCTCCGGGCAGCCCTGGCAGGTGGAGGGCACCGGTCCTGGCGGCATCCCCTTCCGGCTGGAGGCGCACCAGGTGGTGACCACACTGCCGCCCCAGACCCTGCCATCCCTGCTGGGCCCCCAACTGGAGGCCGGCTACGGCCGTCGGCTGGCCGCCCTCAACGAACCGAGCGGAGCTCTGGTGTTCTATGGGGCCACCCTCCGCCGGCTCCTGCCGGATGGCTGTCCAGGGCACCTGCAGCTGGCCTGGGACGATCCCGGCCCCCTGTTCGTGAGCATCAGCCACGAGGGGGATGGCCGGGCGCCGCTGGGGCAGGCCACGGTGATCGCCAGCGTGTTCACGGCGGCGCGCCCCTGGTTCGAGCTGGCGGAAGACGCCTACCAAGCCCGCAAGGCGGCCGCCCTGGCCGGCATGCTGGCCGGCCTGGAGCGGCTGCTAGGCCTTGGCAGCGACGCCTGGCTGCACACCGAACTGGCAACCCCCAGGGGCTGGGCGGGCTGGACCGGCCGGCCCTGGGGATACGTGGGCGGCCAGGGCCAGCACCCGGGAGGCTTCGGCCCCTTCGCCCTGGCCACACGCACGCCGCTGGCCGGCCTCTGGCTCGGCGGGGACGCCGTCTATCCCGGCGAGGGAACCGCCGGGGTCAGTCTGTCGGCGGAGATGATCTGCCGCCAGATCCTGGCGACGCCGGCAACGGATGGGCGCCCCCCTGGTCGCCCCTGAGCAGGGGCTCCGCCAGCTCCAGCATCCGGCCAGCCACCTGCAGCCAGGCAAACCGGCGGACGTGCTCCCGCCCGAAACTGCGGAAGCGCGCGCGCCGCTCCGGGTCGGTCAGCAACTGCAGCAGGGCCTCGGCCAGGGCCTCCAGATCGCCCGGAGGCACCAGCAGCCCGGCCTCACCGTGGGGCACCACCTCGGGGATGGCGGTGTCAGCGATGCTCACCACCGGCAAGCCGCTGGCCATCGCCTCCAGGAAGACGATGCCGAAGCCCTCCTGGCGGGAGGGCAGGCAAAAGATGGCGCTGCGGCGATACCACTGACGCACCTCCCCATGGCTGGGCAGGGCCCCCAACAGCTGCACCGCCCCATCGAGTCCCTGGCGGCGGACCTCTGTGGCAATGCCGGCATGTTCCGGACCATCGCCGATGATCACCAGCTGAGCCTCGGGCAGGCGATCCCGCACCCGGCGGAAGGCGGTCACCAGGTCAATCACCCGCTTGCGGGGGTACTGGCGACAGACGCACAGCACCGTGTGGGAATCGCGCCGGTCATCCTCGTCGGCCCGGCTGGCCGGCTCCGTCAGCCAGGTGTCGAGGGTGATGCCTTCACTGAGCACCAGATTGCGCTCCGCAGGCACTCCATAGGTAGTGGCAATGCGCCCCTGGCAGTAGGCGCTGGGGGAGAGCACCAGGGAAGCCCGGCGGGCGTTGCGCCGCTCGAGCAGCGACAGGCCATAGAGCTCCAGCCGCGCCAGGCCCCGCTCAAAGCGCTGCTCATCCCCATGGACACCCTTGACGCAGCAGATGTAGGGAATCGAGAGACGATCGGCCACAAAACAGCCATCAATATCAAAACCGAGCACCAGATCGAAGCCGGCGCCATCGCCCAACCGGGCCGGGAGGCTGAGGTTGTACCAGAGGCGGCGCCAGAGCAGGGGACCACGGGCACCGGAGGGCGGCGCGATCCTTTCCACCTCATGGCCCAGGGCCCGCAGTCCTTCGGCCAGGCCGCCGATGGCCATGGCCGTACCGCTGCCAGCGGCCGAGTCCTGCAGCCAGGAATCGAGAAACGCGATGCGCATGCGATGCCTTGCAGCCAGCCCAGGATCAGCCAACCACTGTAACCATCACAGCCAAGCGAGGGCTCCAGCGGGGCCTAACCAGCGCTGGCGTCAACGGCTGCTCATGCAGAGGTGCAGCGTAAAGTGAAGTGAAAGCAGAACAGATCGGTGCTCCACCAGGCGTCGCTGGAACGGTCTGAGCCAGCCATTGCGATCATCACACCCACCTTCAATCGCGCCCATTCACTGAAGGCGGCCATCGACAGTGTGCGGCAGCAGAGCATGGGCAATTACGAGCACATCGTCGTGGACGATGGCTCCAGTGATGGCACGGAAGAACTGGTGCTGAGCTATGGGGATCCCCGACTTCGCTATCACCGGCAGGAACCCCGCCAGGGGGCAAATCCGGCCCGCAATCTGGGGCTGAGCCTGGCCAGAGCACCGCTGGTGACCTTTCTCGATTCCGACGATCGCTTCCAACCCCACCGGCTGGCCTGCAGCCAGCAGCTGTTCCACGACGAACCGCAACTGACGCTGCAGCTGAGTTCCTTCGCCCTGGAGGAGGAGGGCCAGAGCAGCGCCGTTCCCCTGATCAACCGCAACGCCCACATCGACGCCGACGACCTGGAGCAGCTGCTGCTCTGGCATGCCTGCTATCTGGCTGGCTCGGCGATCACCGGGCGTCGCCAGGTTCTACTGGCGGCCGGTGGCTTCGCCGCGGGGCTGGGGCGGCTGCAGGACCGCGAACTGCTGCTGCAGCTGCTGCGGCATCAGGGATCGGCCTGGCGGCGGGGCAATGGCACCCGGTACTGGGCGGCCTTCACCGACCGGATCGACTGGATCAAGGTAACCTCCAGCGACTCGATCTCAGCGCCGGAGGGGGGCTTCCTGACGGCCCTCGGGGCCGTGCTGGACTGCCACCCGGAGCTACGACAGCGCCACCGGCTGGCCCTGCGGTTCCTCGTGGCCCAGACCGTGGCCAACCGCCTGGGGCGGCGGGATCCGGCGGCGGCCCTGCGGGCCTACCGGGAGAACCGGGCCACCCCGACGCTGGGCTTCGGGCCCCTGACCCTGCTGCGGGGCTGGCTGCAGGGCGGCCGCCACTACGACCGGTTGTTCAAGGCCAGCACCGGCGTGAGCCCCGGCCCCAGCAGCCGGCCACCGATCTGAGCCAGCCATGGGCGGCTCAGTCCATGGAGGATCGGCTTAGTCCATGACATAAAGAAAGCGGTCGCGCTCGGTGGTGATCCGCTCGCGCGGCAGGGAGGCCGGCACTTCGAACAGGGCCTGGCGGCCGCAGCGTTCCAACGGCGGGCAGAACTCCTCCACCAGGTGGTAGTGGGCCCTGTTGGCGTAGTCGTCGAACAGCAGGCCGGTGCCGGGTGCGGCCACCAGCAGGCTATGGAGGAAGCAGGCCACCCGGAAACGGCCATCGATCAGGACCAGATCGGGAGGCTCCCCCTGCCAGGGGGCTTCGAGGTAGCTGGGAATCCGCTGGCGGGCGGCGTAGTCGAGGGGACGACCCCAATCGCCGAGTGGCCCCAGATCCACATGGGTGAGCCGGGGCGGCCGAGCGGCGTCGACCGTGCTTCGCCGCACATGGTCAATCCACTCCGCAGAGGTGTCCACCGACTGGATCAGAGCGCTGCTGTTGGTGGCCACCCAGATCGTCGACGCGCCACAGCCGTACTCCCCATACACCCTGGCGCGAGCTGCCCGCTCCACGAACAGGGCGTCATCGCCGGCGAACAGGGACGGCGGCACAGGGGAGACTTCAGACTCGGCGGCCAAGGACTGACAGGCTGGGGGGAGGCATGCTGCCACGGCCCGAGCTGTCCCCTCAGAGGAAGGGCGGTCGCAGGGACTGACAGCGCTCCAGCTCGGCCTGCAACTCCGGCCAGGCCTGGTCGCGCACCAGCCCCTCCAGGGCATCGAGGGCCCTGCGGTACTCGGCCAGGCCGGCCAGCAAGGCCCCCCGGTTGCTGCGGGCCATCAGGGTGCCGAGCTCAGGGTTGCCGGCGCCAACCCGGGTGGTGTCGGCGAAACCGCTGGAGGCCAGGGCCCGCACCAGCGCCGGCAGGCCGGCACCGGCAGCGGCAGCGCCCGGCCCAGCACCGGCGGGCTCCTGGGCAGCGGCCCCCCGATCAGCCGCCAGCAGCAGCGCCGCACTCACCAGCACAGGCATGTGGGAGATCAGCGCCACGGCCCGGTCGTGCTGGTCGGCGTCGCAGAGGATCCAGCGGGCACCCACACTCTCCGCCAGGCTCCGCACCGCGGCCAGGGCAGCTGGATCGGTGCCGGCGGTGGGCGTCGCCACCCAGGGACGTCCCTGGAACAGGTCCCTCTCGCCCGCCTCCACCCCGGCGTTGGCGGTGCCGGCCATCGGATGACCCGCCACGAAACGCCCACCCAGCAGCCCTTCCCAGCAATCCAGAAGCGGGGCCTTCACCGAACCCACATCGGTGATCACCGCCGCCGCCGGCAGGGCGTCGAGCAGGCCCGGCTCCGGGGCGAGCAGGCGATCCAGCGGCAGGGCCAGAACCACCAGGGCGCAGTCGGCAAGAACCGCAGGGTCGGTGCTGACCGCATCGGCCAGGCCCCGCTCCTGCGCCCGCTCCGCCGTCGCCTGGCGGTGGACCAGCGCCCGCACAGGCACCCCACGGGCCCGCAGATCCAGGCCAAGCGAGCCACCGATCAGGCCCAGCCCGACGATGCCGACGGGCTCTTGCCAGCCACTGGCCTGGTTCATCATGGGAGGAACGCTCTCAAGCCAGCTTCCTACGATCCACCGATGTTGGAAGCCAGCGCCCACCGACATCTCAAAGAACTGCTCAGGCGTGAGGGAGGTCAGCGCTGGCCGCACCACCTCACCCTCAGCCGGCTGGTGGCCCGCAGCCTGCGGCGCAGTGAACACACCCTGGTGCGCCTGGCCCCGGGCACCGACCCGAGTTGGTGGATCAGCCTGCTGGTGCCCCTGGCCCTGAGCGAGCTGCCGCTGGCCCTGGTGGTGAGCGACACGCTGCGGCAGCGGCTGTTGCAGGTGGAATGGCCGCGGCTGCGGGCCGTCGGCCTCGACCTGCCCTGCTGGGAGGGGCCGGCGGCGCCGGCGACAGCGCGGCTGTGGCTGCTCAATCACCGCGAACTGCTGGCCGCCTGGCGGGCCGGCCAGCTGGGGGAGCGACAACTGGTGCTGCCGGAGGCCGAACAGCTCGAGGCGCAGCTGCGGCAGGCCATGGCGGTGCGGATCGAGCCCGGCCACTGGGACAGCCTGAGACGAGCCCAACCCGCAGCCGCCTCCAGCCTGCTGGCCCTGCATGCCCGCCTCAACCGGCAGGTTCTGCAGCATCCGCACCAACCCCATGGTCTGGTGCCGCTGGGCGAGCACGACGAGGCACCGCTGCGCCACCTCCTCACCCTGCTTGAACCCCTCCCCGACCCCTGGCCCGCCTGGCTCAGGGCCGGCGACGACTGGGCCAGCTGGGCCGTGGTTGATGACACTCTGCTGCAGTGGCACCTGCAGCGGCAGCCCCTTGAACCCCTGCGCCAGTTGGGGGGGCTACTGGGCGGCCGGGGGGCGGTGCTGGCCGGCGAACTGGCGATCGGCCGGGCCGCCACAGCCGGCGGCCCCATGCCGATGCGCGCTCCAACGCAGTCCGGAGTGGCGGGCGCCGATCAGCTCGGCCTGAGGCCCCAGGTGGTCCTCGACCTGGCAGACCCGCCCCTGGCCGACCCCCTGCCCCTGTACGCACCGCTGCGGCAACCCATGCCCAACAGCCCCCTGTTCGCGGATCACCTGCTCGACCATTGCCGGCGGCTGGTGCTGGGCCAGGCCGGCCTCACCGTGGTGCTGCTGGATGACAGCGTGCTGCGCCTTGGCCTGGCTGCGGGCCTGGCCGCCGAATTCGGCAGCCGGGTTCAACACGAGAGCACGGCCCCGGAGAGCAATGGGGTGGTGTGCTGCAGCTGGCGGTGGTGGCTGGAGCACCAGCAGCGGCTGCCCCTCCCCTGCCAGGTGGTGGTGGCCCTGTTGCCGATCGCCAGCCTGGAAGATCCCCTCACCGCCGCCCGGGTTGCCGCCCTGCGCCGCCAGGGGCGCGACTGGTTCAGGGAGTTGCTGCTACCCGAGGCCCTCAACCGTCTGCAGCGGGGCCTGGCGGGCCTGCGCCGCGAGGGGGGGCGACTGGCCGTGCTGGACGGGCGCCTGCGGGGCCGGGGCTGGGGTCGCCAGGTGTTCACAGCCCTCGAACCCTGGATCCAGCTGAGCCGGCTGCTGCCAGGCAGCTGATCAGGCCGACAACAGGGTCTGCAGTTCGGCGATCCGGACCCGAGCGCGGGCCTAGCGTTCGTCCAGATGAACCACCGGATCGATGGGGGAAGCCAAACGCCGTGCCGCCCAGGGCCTGCCGCCCAGACAGAGCCGACCCGCCGGCGGCGGCAAGGCGGCCGACACCTCCCCGCGGATCGTGTCCTGGCTGCCGCTGACCCGAGGGCAGGCTGACCGTTTCGTGAAGATCACCGGCCGCGGCGCCTGGATCGGCATCGGCTTCCTTGTGGTCTTCTGGGTGACGGTGCGCTTCATCGGCCCAGCGGCCGGCTGGTGGACCCTGGCCGACTGAGGCGAGCTGGGCGCCTGCGGCAGGGGGTGTGAGGATCCACACCCGGCCCCACCAGCGCCCCCGGGACTCCACGGAAATCCAAAGAAAATCTTAGGATCGCTGCAGTCGTCGGATCCGGCCATGTTTCTGCGTCTTGCCGAGCAGTACCGAGCTGTGGTCCACGACCTTGAACTGAGCCTCGAAGCGCTGGCGAGCTGCCTGCGGGAACGGGGCCATGTAGCCACCTGCTACACCTGCGGCGATGGCCCGGAAAGCTGCGGGGCTTCCTTCGTGGCCAGCCTCGAAGGCAACCATCTTGTGCGTTTTCTGGTGTCCGACTTCGGCATCAGCTGGGTGGAATCCCGCGATGGCCATGAGCTGGTGAAACTGGAAGGCGCTGATGCCATCCAGGAACTCCAGCGGGTTGCCGATGCCCTGCAGGCTTCTGCGGCCCCTGCGACCACTGCAGGCAAGGCGGGCGCCGCCTGAGATCACCGGCGCCAGGGCGTCTTTTCACCTCTGTTCACTTCCAGTCCAAGGTCGTGTGGCGATTCCCGAGGGCCCGGCCGTGCACCGGCCCGCCCGCGGGAATCGCCAGGGCCAGCGATCAACCGGCGGCCACCGGCTCCTCCTGTCCTTCAGGCGCCGCATCGGCAGCACCGGGCTGCGACTTGCTGGCCGCCAGCTTGGCGGCCGCGGCCAGCGGCTTCATGGAGTTGGCGGTCACCTCGGAGCCCTCCGTGAGCTTGCGGCGGGTGAGCTGCTCGATCACCTCGGCCTGTTCAGGGTTCTGTTCCAGCCAGGTGATCGTGTTGTCGCGACCCTGGCCGATATTGTCGCCCTCATAGCTGTACCAGGCCCCCTTACGGGTCACCACCCCCGTCTCCTCGGCCAGATCCAGGAGACAGCCAAGGGTGCTGATGCCACGTCCGAAAAGGATGTCGAATTCAGCAATCCGGAATGGCGGCGCCACCTTGTTCTTCGCCACCTTGACCTTGGCGCGGATGCCGTATTCCTCAGTGCCGCGCTTGAGCGTCTGGATGCGACGGATATCCAGCCGCACAGACGCATAGAACTTGAGGGCGTTGCCACCGGTGGTGGTCTCCGGGTTGCCGTAGGTGACCCCGATCTTCTGGCGCAGCTGGTTGAGGAAGATCACGGTGCAGCCGGATTTGCCGATGTTGCCGGTGATCTTGCGCATGGCCTGACTCATCAGGCGCGCCTGGCTGCCCACGGCCAGGTCCCCCATCTCCCCTTCGATCTCGGCCCGTGGCGTCAGCGCTGCCACCGAGTCGACCACGACGATGTCAACGGCCGCCGAACGCACCAGCTGATCGACGATCTCCAGGGCCATCTCCCCGGTGTCGGGCTGGGACACCAGAAGATTCTCGATATCCACCCCGAGCGACGCCGCGTAGACCGGGTCGAGGGCATGCTCCGCATCGACGAAAGCCGCCACACCACCACGCTTCTGCACCTCAGCGATGGCGTGCAGGGTGAGGGTGGTCTTGCCGGAACTTTCAGGACCGTACACCTCGACCACCCGCCCCTTGGGATAGCCGCCACCAAGGGCCAGATCGAGGGTGAGGGCTCCGGTGTTGATGGTTTCCACCCGCATGCGGGAGGCATCACCCAGACGCATGATCGAGCCCTTGCCGAAATTGCGCTCGATCTGGTTGAGCACCAGGCCGAGGGCCTTGTCCCGTTCAGCGGCCGCGCGGGCATCAGCGCGGGCGTCCGCAGCGGACGACGGCAGACCGGCAGCGGAACTGGTGGCGGATGGCATGGCGCCCTTGGGATCGACAGGCATGGATCAATCAGCGATGGAACAGGCCGCAGAAGGCGATGGCCGGGTCCTGAACGGGCAGGGCGACGGGCAGGGCGGTGGACGTCATCCTGCGACCTCAGGGAAGCAAGTGCCACCAAACAGGGCCGGCGTATCAGCTGCGCTTAGTACGAACGTACTCTAGCGGCTCAGGGCCACAGTGCCAGGGGGGCGGTGAAATGGGCGGGATCCAGCCAGTGGATGCCAGCCGGCAGCGCCTGGCCGTCGTGAGGGGCGAGATAGCCCCACGAAACCAGAAAACAGCGGACCCGCTCCAGGCCGGCGGTGGCCCGCACCAGCTCCAGGGTGGGCCGGCGGTCTTCGATGAACCAGATCGGCCCATCCCCGTCCCATTCCCCCTGCTGGAGCCGCAGCAGCACCTCCGGCTTGCTGCCCTGTTCATGGCCGTAGAGCGCCCGCGGGGTGAGGTCGGCGGCGGCCAGCAGCTGGGCGGCAAAGGCACCGCCCTTGGTGGTGAGCACCGCCCAGTCGGCACCTTCGCTGGCCAGGCGCCGCAAACGCTCCACCACACCGGGATAGAAGCGATGGCGGGCCATCCAGGCGGCGGGATCGGTCGCGATCGCCTGGCTGCGCACAGCTTCGAGGGCCCCCTGCAGGGCCCCACGGCTCCAGCTCCAGCGAACAAGAGCAGCCTCCACACAGCGGTGGTAATCGGCGGAGGTGGCGGGGAGCAGGACGTCCGGGCGGCCGAGTTCGGCGGCCATCAGCACCATTTCCCAGCCCTTGTGGATCAGCGGCCGCAGCCGGGCGAAGGCCGGCGGTGCCTGCTCGGGCAGGGCCAGCTCCAGCCCCGCCGGTCGGGCAAGCTCCAGGGCCGCCCGCCGGGCCGACCACCAGTATTCCTCCATGCCATCGACAAGCACGCCGTCGAAGTCGAAGACGAGCAGGGGGCCCGATCGCAAAGCAGGAAGGGATTAAAAACTGGGCCGCTAGGATTCGAACCTAGGAATGGCGGGACCAAAACCCGCTGCCTTACCACTTGGCGACGGCCCAACAATTCACGCCTGCGTTGGGAAGAGGTGAACCGGACAACAGCTGTTGTCGGTTTACGGTCCGCGGGCGGGCGCTTCTGAAATCGTCGGCGCTCAGATAGTTACCCACAGCGGCCGGTCCTTCGTCAACTCGCCCGCGGCCCACGGGCCGCAGCCAGGCCCCCCCGGGCCCGATCAGGAGGGGAAGACCCGCAGCCGCTGGTCACTGCCCCGCCCGAAGACGGCACTACGCAGGCGGTAGCGGGCCACGAGTTCAGCCTGCAGCTCCCGCACCCGTTCACTGCGGGGCAACAGTTCCACGGGCTGGCCCAGGGCCAGCACCCGGCGCTCCACCGCCAGCCGGCATTCCTCGAGGGCGGCATGGTCGTCATCGGCGGGCCCACCGGCCTCCCAGGCC
>Ga0207954_1000031_pt1 | contig 38140 bp, 35 predicted proteins | sample CryBogmetaGMA0M_FD_184547 | JGI IMG/M metagenome (GOLD analysis project Ga0207954, IMG submission 184547) | Freshwater microbial communities from Crystal Bog, Wisconsin, USA - MA0M (SPAdes) | ecosystem: Environmental > Aquatic > Freshwater > Lake | place: Crystal Bog, Wisconsin, USA | collected... | reverse complement strand
GGCGGGGGCAGGGGCGGCAGCAGCCGGCGGCGGGGCGTCCGCAGCAGCGGCGGCCTCGCCCTGGTCCGCAGCCGAGAAGGCCTGCGTGAAGCCGGGCACCTGGCGCACCAGGCTGTGCAGTTCCAGTTCCCTGAGCCGCTCGGCCAGGGCCTCCTGCCGCACCGTCCCTAACTCCAGCCGCGGCGTGCTGGGCAGGGGGATGTCCACCAGGATCTCGGCCAGCATGCGCGAGCGGTAGGCGTTCTCCCGGTCGGCCGTGAGCCGCGCCTTGAGGGCTCCCTTGAGCGACCCCTTGACGGCCTTCGGGTCCGTCAGGGTCTCGAGGCAGGCGTAGATGCCGTCGAGGTTGCCGTTTTCCTTGAGCAGGGTGATCGCCGTTTTCGGCCCGACCCCTTTGACCCCCGGGATGTTGTCGGAACTGTCGCCGGTGAGCGCCTTGAGATCGACCACGTCCTCCGGCGGCACGCCGAGCCTGGCGATCACCTGCTCCCGGCGGATCTCAACCGGGGCGCCGCTTTTGGCGTAGGGGCCTCCCCCCATGTACAGCACGGCGATGTCCCGCTCGTCATCGACCAGCTGAAACAGGTCGCGGTCCCCGGAGAGGATCCGCACGCGCCAGCCCTGATCGGCTGCCCGGTTGGCCAGGGTGCCCAGCACGTCATCGGCCTCGTAGCCGGGCGCCAGGCAGATCGGCAGGTCCAGGCCGTCCTGGAGGATCTGCTGCAGGTTGCCGAGGTCGGCGAAGAAGTGCTCCGGTGCCTCATCGCGATGGGCCTTGTAGGCGGCATCGGCGTCATGGCGGAAGGTCGGTTCAGCCGTGTCGAAGGCGATGACGACCCCATCGGGGCTGAGCTCCCGGCCATGGTCGAGCAGGGTCTTGAGGAAGCCGAAGGTGACGCTCGTGGGGGTGCCGTCCCGGGTGCTGAGGCCGCCGTCGCCGCCCTTGGCGAAGGCATAGAAGCTGCGGAAGGCCAGGGAGTGGCCATCCACCAGCAACAGCAGCGGGCGCCCTGCCGTCTCGCGGCTCCCACGGCCGCTCGTCCCACCGGGGGTGCTCAGACGGGAGCCCTCTGCTGCCATGGTGCTGCTGCCGGTGCGGAGGCGGATCGAACCAGCCTGGCAGAGGCACTGGCCGGCCCCCGGCGGCGGCGGTGGTTCTGGGCCATCCTGGGGGCCCGATCCCGCCGCGAAAGACCATGGCCCGCACCCCGAGCCGTTATGCCATCTCGCTGCTGCTGGTGGGGGGCCACCAGCAGGTGGTGCACTTCGCCAGTCTGGAGGCGTTCCAGCAGTGGTACGGATCGGTGCTCAATGCCGGCCCCGCCGACGTGTTCGTGAACGTGCCGATCTCGGATCTTGAGGGGGAGTATCTCGTGGTGCGTCCCAGCAGCGTGGTGGGCATCCGCGTCGAGCCCCGTTGGAGCGCGATGGAGGACTGAGGGCCGGCGCTGGCCTGCGCCGCCGTGGGAGTTGATCAGAGGCAGCGGCGCAGCCGGGCCGCCGCTTCGCCACCTGGCTGCAGCAGCAGCCAGGTGGTCAGCAGGTCCGGACCCTGCAGGCTGCCGAGCAGGGCCGCCCGCAGGGATTTCATCAACACCCCCTTCTTGGTGCCGGTGGCGGCCACTACGGCGCTGAGCAACTCCTGGGCCTGCTCGGGGCTGAGCGCCCCTTCCGGCAGCCGCTCCAGCAGGGCTGAGAGGGCCGGAAGGGCCCCCTCGGTGGTCAGCTGGCGGTTGGCGGCCTCGTCCAGCTCCGGCCTCTCGAAGAAGGGACGGGCCTGCTCCACCCCGTCCTGGAGCACCACCAGGGAGGGGGCGAGCAGGCCGCAGAGCTGCTCCTGCCAGCCCGGATCGGCGCTGGGGCTGCCCGACGCTGCCTGGTCCCAGCCCTCGGCAGCCCAGAGCGGGGCCAGTTCGGCCCGCAGCGCGGCCGGACTGCGCTCGTGCAGCACCTGGGCATTGAGCCAGTTCAACTTGTCCCAGTCGAAGCGGGCGCCGGCCCGGTTGACCCGCTCGAAATCGAACACGGCTGCGGCCTCCTCCAGGCTGAACCGTTCGCCCATCGACTCCGGGGGCGACCAGCCCAGCAGGGTCATGTAGTTAGCCAGGGCTTCGGCCGCGTAGCCCATCGCCCGGAAATCACTCACCGAGGTGACGCCATCCCGTTTGGAGAGTTTCTTGCCCTCCTTGTTGAGGATCAGGGGAGTGTGGGCGAACTGGGGAAGGGGCAGCCCGAGTGCCCCATAGAGCAGCAGTTGCTTGGCGGTGTTGGCCAGATGATCTTCGCCACGGATCACGTGGCTGATGGCCATGGCGGCGTCGTCGACCACGACAACGAGGTTGTAAAGGGGGTCGCCGATCTGATCGGCGGCAGCGCGGCGGGCAATCACCATGTCGCCGCCGAGATCACTGCCCGACCAGCGCATCTCACCACGCACCAGGTCGTGCCAGGTGATCGTTGCCTGGTCGTCGATCCGGAAGCGCACCACGGCTTCGCGGCCGGCGGCGATGAAGGCCTGTTCCTGCTCCGGGGAGAGGTCGCGGTGGCGGTTGTCGTAGCGGGGGGCACGGCCCTCGGCCTGTTGCCGCTCCCGCATCTCGTTGAGCTCGGCTTCCGTGGCGTAGCAGCGGTAGGCGTGGCCACTGGCCAGCAGCTGGGTGATGGCCTGGCGGTGGGCTTCGATCCGCTGGCTCTGGATCACCGGTTCCCCATCCCAGCTGAGGCCCAGCCAGCGCAGGCCATCAAGGATGTTGTCGACGTACTCCTGGCGTGATCGTTCCGCATCGGTGTCCTCGATGCGCAGGAGGAAGAGGCCGCCATGGCGGCGGGCGAACAGCCAATTGAACACCGCGGTGCGGGCTGTGCCGATGTGCAGGGTGCCGGTGGGGCTGGGCGCCAAGCGAACGCGCACAGTACCGGTGATTGTCACCCTGATCGACTCCTGATGGTTGAAAACGGGACTGACGGGGCTCGAACCCGCAACTTCCGCCGTGACAGGGCGGTGCTCTAACCGATTGAACTACAGTCCCTTGATGAGCTTGGGCTATGCCCGTGCTTTGTCTGACCTTGAGTCAAAGCCTTGATTGATGATCAAGGAAGGCCTGGAGCCATCGAAGGATCAGATGAACCTTCAATGAGTTGTTCACCCAGTCAAAGATTGACGGAGTCAACAGTGTGTTGACCACCTGGGTCGAAGACCTGAGGTGGAGCAACGGAGGCACCGGAGTGGCGCTAGCGGCTTTCGCCGTCTAAGAAAGTATCCCCCTTTGCCGGTCCCTCCGTCAACGTCCCGGTTGATCCTGTTGCCCCCGGTGCTCTGCCGCTGCAGGGCTTGCGGCCATGAAAAAACCCCACCTGGGCAGGGTTCCATGGTCTGGGATGGCCGAGATTTGTGCCGTCGACGGCTGAGCTGAAGTGGAGGCCAGGGGGGTCGGGCGTTAATGCCGGCCTGGGGTGACAGGGCAGATTCAGGGACGGAATCCGGCAGGTTCGATCAACCTCACCTGATTGCCACGGGCAGTGAATTCACGACCTTGGTCGCTCTGTACCACCACACGGCCCCCTGATTTGACACGGATCACCCGGGCCCGAACCCAGCCAAGGGCTGCGGATTCCAGCACCTTGACCACATCACCGGGTTGAAGATCCAACTCCATTGTTCAGGACGAAGATACGGCGGAGAGTGAGACTGCGGGGAGGGGCATCGAACGCGCCGTGGAGGACTTGAACCCCCGACATCAGGTTTTGGAGACCTGCGTTCTACCAACTGAACTAACGGCGCAAGGCGATGACCCCTGTTTGAACGTTGAGATGCCGTTTCCTGGGGAGGTTATCCCCAGGATGTGGGACCTCAGCGATCGAAGCGCTGTTTCACGCGGGTGGCTTTACCCACACGGTCGCGCAGGTAGAAGAGTTTCGCCCGTCGCACTTTACCGCGTCGCTCGACCTTGACGGAGGCGACCTGGGGGCTATGCAGCATAAAGACTCGTTCGACGCCGATGCCCTGGAAGATGCGGCGAACGGTGATCGTCTCGTTCAGGCCGCCATGGCGCTTGGCGATGACGACGCCTTCGTAGGGCTGGACCCGTTCCTTGTTGCCTTCCCGGATGCGCACGCCCACCCGCACGGTGTCGCCGACGTAAATCTCGGGGAGGTCGTCCTTGAGTTGGCCGGCTTCAAAGGATGCGATCAGGTCGCGGGCGCTCAGCCTGCCGGTGGTCACGGCCGCGGGTGAGGGGGCTGTGGCCGTTGCGGTTGTGGGGCTGTCGCTGCTGTCCACGGTGGTGGTCTCCAGGGTTGTCTCGTTCGTGGTCTCAGGTGTGTCCGGGGAGGCGTCTGTCACCCCGGACGGGCTGCCGGCTGCGGTGACAGCTGGAGTGCCAGATGCGTTGTCCGCGTCGTTCTCCGCTGTCATCTCAGTTCTGCGTTGCCTGGCCAAACGACCAGTGTACCGGCTCATGTGTCGGCCCCAGGCCGCTCCCCCCACTGCCGCCGCAGGCGCTGCCAGGCCATGGCGCCGCCGCTGGCAAGCATCCACAGCAGCCCCAGGCCGTTGAGCAGCACGTAGAGCGTTTCCCCCACCGGCCCGAGCCAGGGGCGCAGCCACTCGCCCTCATGCAGCACCATCAGCAGATGGGTCTGCTCCCGTTCCAGACCGCCCCAGTCGCGGAGCAGCCGGTAGGCCATGCCGGTGCCGACCGTGATCAGGAGCGGGGCCAGCACGAAGGGAGCCAGGGCGGCGTGGGCCTGGCGCAGCCGGGCCGTGAGGGACAGCTTCCGGCGCGGTGGTCCTGGCTTTGCTGCTGGCAGCGCCGCCGCCGATGGCGCTGCCAGCGTGCCGGCGGGCTGGCCTTCGGACCGGCCATCGGGCTGGGAGGACGTCGGTTCTGCGGGAGCCATTGATAGCGTGATGGAATCGAATGATCAGGCGCAGGCCGTCAACATCGCATGAATCTGTTTGCCGACCTGCTGGCCAGCACCACCGGCCGCGCCAGCGGCAGTTCCCCGGGCGGGGTCGCCGGGGCCGTCGCCAGCGCTCCGATCACCCAGACCGGTCCAAGGATTCAGAAGGGGCGGCGTGGTGTCGAGGTCAAATCAGCCCGCGAGATCGAGATCATGCGGCGCGCCAGCAGGATTGTGGCCACGGTGCTTCGGGAGATCAGCACGCTTGCCGCCCCGGGCATGACCACCGGCGATCTCGATCGCCATGCCGAAACCCGCATCCGTGAACTTGGAGCAACCCCGAGTTTTAAGGGTTACCACGGTTTCCCGGCCAGCATCTGCGCCAGCATCAACAACGAGGTGGTTCATGGCATCCCCAGCAGCAAGCGGCTGATCCGGAACGGCGACCTGCTCAAGATCGACACCGGTGCCTTCTACGAGGGGTTTCATGGAGACAGCTGCATCACCCTCTGCATCGGCGATCAGGTGAACGATCAGGCTCGCCTGTTGAGCCGGGTGGCCCAGGAATCCCTGATGAAGGGCCTGGCCACCGTCCGGGCTGGCAGTTCGCTTCTGGATCTCGCTGGAGCGGTCCAGGACCATGTCGAAGCCCATGGCTTTGCCGTGGTGGAGGACTACACCGGCCATGGGGTGGGCCGCAACCTCCACGAGGAACCCTCGGTGTTCAACTACCGCACCCGCGATCTGCCGAACATGAAACTGCGGGCCGGGATGACCCTGGCCGTCGAGCCGATTCTCAATGCCGGCAGCAAGGCTTGCCGGACCCTCAAGGATCGCTGGACTGTGATCACCGTTGACGGCAGTCTTTCGGCCCAGTGGGAACACACCATCGCCGTCACCTCCGATGGCTGCGAAATACTCACCGACCGGGATTTCTGATTCGAATTTCGATCCGTATCGCGACCATAATCATTCCGAGTTGCCCGGGTACCGGCTGAAACTCCGGTTGTAGATCCAGCGCAATGCCGTCAGCAGTGGCATCGCCACATAGGTAATTGGGTTGATGGTGACAATGATCAGATTGCAATTCCAGTCCGCCTGGCGCAGGATTTCTCCCGCCACCCAATCCGCATCCAGCACCCCGATCGGGTTGAGGGCGGAACGGAAGGGGCCCAGCACCAGCCGTCGGATGCGTAGGTTCTGGGCCAGGTCGAGGGCCCGCAGGCTGATCAACTGGCCGAGCAGCCGTTTGCTGATCTCATAGAGCGGACTGGCGGCGGGCTGGTATTCGGCCTCCGAGGTGTTGATCCACACCTCGGGCCGGCGTGGAATGGTCACGACCGTCCCAGCCGCCGCCTCGGCAAACAGTTCCAGCAGGCGCCAGCCGCTGAGGGCATTCACCTCCAGGGAGAGGGCCGCCGCCGCCGGGTCCCTGGCGCCGTGCACGTTGACGCCATGGTTGATCACCAGCAGGTCCAGCTCGCCCAGCAGGGGCCGTAGCTCCTCCTCCTGCCCGCAGCGCCAGACCACCTGGCGCAGGGGAATCGGCTGGCCGAGACGGTCCCTCACCAGCAGCGGCGTGGCGCTGTGGCTGAGAGCGATCAGCCGGGCTCCCCGTGTATGCCAGCGGCGCAGCAGGGCCTGGCCAAGGGCACCGCTGGCCCCGGTGATCGCCACCAGCGGGCCCATGGTCGCGCCGGTCCCGTCGGGCGCGGCCCCGGCTCCGGTGGCGCGGCTGGGCTCCGGGAGGGCGGGCGGCATGGGAAGCGGCGTCGGTGGGGCTGGCCAGCATGGCTGCCCAGGCCAGGGGGCGCCTACATTGACACCCAGCATCATGCGGTGAGGACATCCATGACCACCCCCCTGCTGATCGGCTCGTGTGAACCCTTCAGCGGCAAATCGGCGGTGGTTCTGGGCCTGGCCCGCCAGCTGATCCAGCAAGGGGTGAGCCTGGGCTACGGCAAGCCCCTGGCCACCTGCCCGGAAAACCCGATGGCGCCTGGGGCCCCCGCCGGACCAGGGGCTGAGCTCCCCCTCGATCCGGATCTGGCCTTCGTTGGCGCCATCCTGGGACTGGAACCTCAGCAGCTGCTGCCTTCGCTGCAGGTTCTCGATGCCGCATCGGCCCACGCACGCCTGCTGCGGGGTGATCTCAGTGCCACCGAATCCTTTGCCAGCCTCCAGGCCCAGCTTGACGCCGCCGGCGATCCGCTGATGCTGCTGGAGGCGGCTGGCAGCCTCAGTGAAGGCCTGCTCTACGGGTTAGCGCTGGTGCCGTTGGCCCGTGGGCTGCAGGCGCCGGTGGTGCTGGTCCACCGCTGGCGGGACAGCCGCAGCGTCGATGCCCTGCTGGAGGCCCGCCTCCAGCTCGGTGACCTGCTGGCCGGGGTGGTGCTCAACGGCGTCGAGCCGGAGCGGGTGGAGCAGCTGCGGGAGGAAGTGGTGCCGGCCTTGGAACGGCTGGAGATCCCGGTCTTCGGAGTGATGCCCCGCAGTCCCCTGCTGCACAGCGTGCCGGTGGAGGAACTGGTGAAACGGTTGCGGGCGCGCGTGCTCTGTTGCAGCGAGCGGCTTGATCTGCTGGTCGAAACCTTGTCGATCGGCGCCATGAATGTCAATTCGGCGATGGAATTCTTCAGCCGTCGTCGCAACATGGCCGTCGTCACCGGTGCGGACCGCACCGATATTCAGCTGGCGGCCCTGGAGGCCTCCACCCAGTGCCTGATTCTCACCGGGGCGGTCGATCCCTTGCCCCTGCTGATCAGCCGGGCTGAGGAACTGGAGGTGCCCGTTCTCAAGGTCGATCACGACACCCTGACAACGGTTGAAGTGATTGAGGCGGCCTTCGGTCAGATCCGCCTGCATGAGGCGGTGAAGGCCACCTATGCCATACGCCTAGTGGCGGAGCACTGCAGCTTCGAGCGATTGTTCGCGCGTTTGCAGCTGCCGGTCGCCAACGGCAATCCCCAGCACTGCTAGGTTCTCTTCATTGGTGGTGGGCAACGGGTGACCCGGTCCCTTGATCTTCCGGCGCTCGACCGGATCGACACACTTGCCCAGGAACTGGCGATGCTCCAGGACCGGGGCAAACGCCGCATCGCCATTCTGGGCAGCCGCCATGTGCCGGTGGTGTCCATCCATCTCGTTGAGCTAGTGGCGCGCTCGCTGGCCCATGAGGGCCACAACCTGATCACCTCCGGCGCCCAGGGCGTCAACTCCGCCGTGATCCGCAGTGTGCTTGAGGTGGATCCCAACCGCCTCACCGTGCTGTTGCCCCAGAGCCTGCACCTTCAGCCCGGCGAATCCCGGGACCAGCTGGAGCAGGTTCTGCACCTGGTGGAAAAGCCGGAGCACGATGAATTGCCCCTGCCGATGGCCAGCAGCCTTTGTAATCAGGACATCATCAGCCGCTGTGACCAGCTGATCTGCTACGCCTTCCACGACAGCGAGACCCTGCTCGCCAGCTGCCGCACCGCCGAAGACATGGGCAAGGTGGTCAGCCTGATGTTCTTCGACTGACGGCCTCGCCAGGGCCGCTGCTCAGGGGGCGTTCCAGAACCTGCAGGCAGTTGCCCTCCCGGCCGAGCACCTGCACCACGCGGCCGGCCTCCAGGTTCCTGGTCGGTTCCAGGCTCACCGCCGCCCAGCTCTGGCCCTGCCAGCGCACCCGGCCGCGGCCCTCGGCATCGAAGCCGCTGATCACTTCAGCCAGATCCGCCCCCGCCGCCGGCGGGATGCCCCGTTCCCGGCGCCGGCCGGACCAGCGGCGCAGCCAGCGGTAGCCCACCAACAGCAGCACTGTGAACAGCAGCAACTGCCAGCTAGGGGCCAGCGGCGTCAGGGCCGCCAGCCCCGCCAGCAGCAGCGCCGCCAGGCCTGCCACCAGCAGCAGACCATCGCCGTCGGCCCCGACCAGGGCGAGCAGCACGAGGGCGGCTGCCAGCGCCAGCCACAGCAAGGGGGAAACAACCATGGCGACAGCCTGACCGGCCAGGCCATCCTGCCTAGCCTGCCCCCAGATGCCTCCTTGGCCATGGAAGGCCTCCTGATCCCGATCCTGGGGCTGCTGGCGGCGCTGGGGGTGACCAGCCTGAAGATCACCAGCAGCAGCCGCTCGATGCTGGTGGAGCGGCTTGGCAAATACGACCGCCAGCTCAGCCCTGGGCTGTCCCTGGTGCTGCCGGGCCTGGAAAGGGTGGTCAGCCACGAATCCCTCAAGGAGCGGGTGCTGGATATTCCGCCCCAGCAGTGCATCACCCGGGACAATGTCTCGATCGAGGTGGACGCGGTCGTTTACTGGCAACTTCTGGAGCACGCGCGGGCCTACTACGCGGTCGACAACCTGCAGGCGGCGATGGTGAATCTCGTGCTCACCCAGATCCGGGCCGAGATGGGCAGGCTTGATCTCGACCAGACCTTCACCACCCGCCAGGAGGTGAATGAAGTGCTGCTGCGGGAGCTGGATCAGGCCACCGACCCGTGGGGCGTCAAGGTCACCCGCGTGGAGCTGCGCGACATCCGGCCCTCGTCCGGGGTGCAGCAGGCGATGGAGCAGCAGATGACGGCTGAACGGGAGAAGCGGGCGGCGATCCTGCGCTCGGAGGGCGAGAAGGAAGCCCAGCTCAATGCCGCCCGGGGCCGCGCCGAGGCGATGGTGCTCGATGCCCGGGCCCGCCAGGAGGCGATGCTGCTCGATGCCGATGCCGAGGCCCGGCGGGAAACCCTGCGGGCCCGGGCCCGGGCCGAGGCCGCCCGGGAGCTGGCTCAGGCGATCGAGGCCCATGGGGCCGGTTCCGAGGCCCTGCGGCTGCTGCTGGCCCGCGACTGGACCGCCATGGCCCAGGAACTGGCTCGGGCCCCCGGGGGCAGTGTGCTGCTGGTGGATCCCCAGAGCCCGGCCGCGTTGCTGGCCGCGCTGCAGGGTTTGCAGCGTCCGGGCGGATCGCCGCCCTGAGGGGCGGAGGGGGAGCGGCGCAGGCCGGCGGATGGTCCCCCCTCAGCGGGCCAGGCAGGCGACCAGGCCCTCGCTGTAAAGCAGACCGGAGCAGAGCAGGCCGGCGGCCCAGCTCAGACTGCGCAGCAGCGGGATGTCGGCCACATAGGCCGCCACGTAGACCAGCCGCAGCGCCGGGTGTAGCAGGGCGGCGGCTACCAGCAGCACCGGGGCGATCAGGCCGGAGGGGCCGCTGACCAGCACCAGCAGGCAGGCCGGAGCATGCAGGTTGAAGGCTTCAAAGCAATTTTGGTGTGCCCAGTTGGCCCGTTGTCCCCAGGCGGGCAGGCGGTCGAACATGGCCCTGGGGGCCGCCAGATCGGCCAGGCTGAAATCGGCCTGGGCCCTGGCGGCCCCCAGGGGCACCATGCTCAGCAGCACCACCAGGGCGGCCAGCAGCAGCGAGACCACCAGGGCCCAGGTGGGGGCGCCCACCTGGGGAACGTCCATGGACGAGCCAGGCCCCAGGCTGGCAAAGACGGAAGCCGACAGGCTGGGGGGGGACATGGGGCTGAGGAGCGCGAGCACTCTTTTCTAGGGTGGGGCGGCGCCGCCCTTTGCCACGTAAGCCATGGCCGACAGCTTCAGCTTCGACGTCGTCTCTGATTTTGATCGTCAGGAACTGGTGAATGCCGTCGACCAGGTCCGCCGCGAGGTCGGCCAGCGCTACGACCTCAAGGATTCGGCCACGGAGATCTCCCTGGAAGAGGCGAGCCTGACGATCACCACCGCCAGTGACATGACCCTCGAGGCCGTCGCCGATGTGCTCCGTCAGAAGATCACCAAACGCAATCTCTCCCTGAAGATCCTTGATTTCCAGCCCCCCCAGCCCGTGGGGGGAAACCGGGTGCAGCAGGTGGTGAAGCTGCGCAAGGGCCTGAGTCAGGAACTGGCGAAGAAATTGTCGAAGCAGGTGCGCGATCAGATCAAGAAAGTGACGGTGGCGATCCAGGGCGAAAGCCTGCGGGTCACTGGTAAAAGCAAGGATGATCTTCAACAGGTGATTCAGCTGCTCAAGGGTGAGGATCTGGATGTGCCCTTGCAGTTTGAGAATTACCGCTGAGCGGCTGCGCCCTGTTGACGCAGGGGTCGTCAGATCAAAACTTAAGAGATCCCATCAGAACCAACCCGATTCTGACGAGCCCATAGCCTTCAGAAAGAGATAGGCCGACCATTGATGCGCCATGCCGCGCCTGACAGCATCCGCACCGCCTGCCCGGACCGGGGCAGGCATCGGCCGCGCTTCCAGCTGCCGTTGCTGCAAGCCCTAGGGCTGCAACGATTGCGGTTGGGATGGTTGCTGATGACCCGCGGACTTGGCTATGGATCCGATCTGGTGGATGTGCTCTATCGCATTTATCTGAATCATAATAAAATTATCCATTTCCGCGATGGGTATCCCGTTTATTCGCTCTCCACTCCGGCGATGTTCAGCCCGCCGGCCGCCCATTTTGTTGCCCGGGCCCTTTATCGCGGCATCCAGAATCGGAATCTACCGAATCTGATGAGCCTGGCTGTCAATGATGTCTGCAATGCCCAGTGCGGCCATTGCAGCTTCTTTTCCGGCGTTGAGCGTTCCGACCACACGCCCCTGGGGGTGGAGGAGTGGCGGCGGGTGATTGGCGAAGCCCAGCAGCTTGGTGTTTCGGTGATCAATCTCGTTGGGGGCGAGCCCCTGCTTCATCCTGATCTGGAGGCGATCATCGCTGCGGTGGACAAGCGGCTGTCGACGGTGCTGCTGTTCACCAATGGCTGGTCCTTGGCGGAGCGGGCTGCCTCCCTGCGTCGGGCCGGCCTCGATAGCGTCTATGTGAGCCTCGATGCGGCCGACCCGGTCCGCCACGACGCCCTGCGGGGCACCCCCGGCCTGTTCGAGCGGGCCAGGGCCGGCCTGCGGCAGGCACGGCGCCAGGGGTTTTCTGTGGGGATCTCCGCCACCCTCACCCCTGAAACCTTCGCCGACGGTGAGCTCGATCGCTTGGTGGAGTTGGCCAGGCGTGAGGGGGCCCACGAGCTGCTGGTCTTCGATGCCCTGCCCAGTGGGCGCCTGCATGGCCGCAGCGACCTGCTCGGCAGCCCGGAGTGGGTGGAAACGATGATCGCCGGCGCCGATCGCTACAACCGGGATCCCTCCTATCCGGGGGTGGTTTTCTCGTCTTATATCAGCAGTCACCGCAGTGTCGGTTGTTCATGCGGTACCAGTTATTTCTATCTTTCACCCTACGGAGAGCTGATGTCTTGTGATTTCAATCACGCCATTTTCGGCGATCTGCGCCAGGAGCCACTCTGGCGGGCCTGGGATCGCCTGAGCAGCCATCCCGACTTTCAGCAGGCCAAATGGGGGGGCTGCAAGGTCAGGGATCCGGAGTGGCGGCAAAAGGACACGGTGGAGACGGGGGCCGCCGTCGCCGTGGCCTCCCTCGGCCTCTGAGAGGAGCGATGCAGCCATGAACACGACAATCCTGCTGGTGAGTTGCGGCTTCGATAAGACACCGACCCCGGCGAGCCTGGGCCTGGAATTTGTCCTGATGGCCGCCGTACTTCTTGGCATCGCCTGGTTGGCCCGTCTCTGTGACCGCTGGCCCCTGCGGCTCGGGGTGATGGCCGTGGCGGTGCTGCTGTTCGAACTGTTCACAGCCCCGATGTGGGACAACCTGCATCTGGGCTGGTGGGCCTATCTCTATCAGGACGTCAGTTGGATCCTGACCCTCGGCTGGAGTGTTTTGCTGCTGCTGGTGGTGGCTCTGGTTGATCGCCTGCTGCCCCGCTGGCGGGAGTGGAAGCGGTTCCTGCTGGTGCTGCTGCTGCTGGATCTGCTGGTTGTGCCCTTGGAAATCGCCCTGGTGGCAGCGGGGGTCCGCGGCTACGCCCCGGAGGTTCGGGCGGCGGTGGTCGGCGGCACGCTGGCCGGGGTTCCGCTGGAAATGTTGTATTACGTGCCTGTTTTTTCCGGGCTGTTGATTGCTTTTTACAAGTACTGGATGCTGGCCCTGGACAACAGCCTGCTGATTCCGGTGCGTCGCCTCCACTGGTTGCGGGGCTTCGTGCTCGCCACGGTGGCCGTGCTGCTGTTTGAGCTGATGGTCGAGCCGATGGTGATGAACCGGGGCTTCCCGGCCTGGTCCTATCTCTACCGGGACATCTCCCTCGTGATGACGGGTGTGTGGATCCTGGTGATTGCCGTCGCGGCCCTTGTGGTGGAGCGGCTGGGGTTGGAGCAGCCGACCCCCGTGCGCTATCTACTGGCTTTGATGGTTGCCACCGCCATCGCCCTGCCGATCGAGTACGGCCTTTATCTCACCGGCTTCCGGGTGTATGGCCCAAGTGCAGTAGCCAATTTCACGGGATTTCGTATCGCCATCCTCGAGGCACCGATCGAGATCGCCTTCGCCATCCCCTGCTATCTCGCCCTGATGATTGCCTTCATTCGCTACTGGGAAATCTGCCTCGACAACCATCTCTGATCCGCTGAATTGAACCGCCCCCTTTCTCCCCCAGCCATGGCCCCTCCCACCTCTCGTTCTGGCTTGTTCGCCGCTGTCATGCGCGACGCTGCCCTCGGCCTGCCAGTGCTGGTGCTGGTGCTGACGCTGGTCATGAAGTCGCCGGCCGATGCGCTGTTCATGTTGGTGGTGTCGATGGTCTGCACCCTTGGCATCGGCGGCCTGCTCTGGCTGGCACTGTCCGTGCTGATCGGCTGGTCCCTGCGGCTGCTCTGGCAAGCCTTCCGCGGGGCTCGCCGGCCCCCCGGTCCCTCCGCTGGCAGCGCAGGCGGCGGCGTTCCAGTGGTGGTCAGCCGCTACGTCGAGGGCCGCCTCGGCCAGGGGGCCGATCCGGACCGCCTGCGCCGCGATCTGCTTCGGCAGGGCTGGAGCCCCAGCCAGGTGGCGGCGGCACTGCCGCCAGGGGGCGATGGCGCTGAGGGGGTGGCGGGCTGATGGCGATCGACCCTGCGCCGCTGCCTCGGCAGCCCGCCGCGCCGCTGGCCGGGAGCCTGGGCCCGGTGCCGGCCACCGCCCTGGCCGCCCGCCTTTGGCAGTACCAGCGCGAACGCTTCCCGGTGCTGCGCCATGGCCTGCTGATCGTGGTGTTCAGCGGTGCGGCCGTGCTCTATGCCGCCCGCCTGGCCGGCGGAACGGTGGGAGCCGAGACCCTGCTGGCCGCCTGGCTGAGCAGCTTCTGCTGTTTTGCGCAGATGCGGGTGGCCGATGAATTCAAGGACCGGCTGGATGACCGCCGCCATCGCCCTTACCTGCCGGTGCCCCGGGGCCTGGTGAGCCTGACAGAGCTGGCCTGGCTGGCGGGGCTGGCGGCCCTGCTGCAGCTGCTGCTGGCCCTGGCCTGGCCCGGGGCGTTGCCGGCGTTGTTGCTCCTCTGGGGCTACCTGGGGCTGATGACCCTGGAGTTCGGCTGCAGACGCTGGTTGCGGGCCCATCAGCTGGCCTATGTCCTCAGCCACATGCCGATCGTGCCGCTGATCGCCTTCAACGCCATGGCCTTTGCCGGACCGATGCCACTCCGGTCGCTTTCGACTCTGCTGCCGTACCTGCTCGCCTGCTTTAGCAACGGGCTGGTGCTGGAACTGGCCCGCAAGTTCCGCTGGCCGGAGGGCGAGGAGCCTGGGGTCGAGACCTACAGCCGCTTGCTCGGCCGAGCTGGTGCGCTTGTCCTCTGGCTGCTTGTGCTGCTGGTTTCGGCCGCCCTGGTGCTGCTGGCGGCGCAGCCGATCGGGGCCGATGGCCTGTTGCTGCCCCTGTTACCGGTCCTGCTGCTACTGGTGCTGGCCCTTGCCTGGCCGGCCCTCCGCCCCGGTTCCGGTCGGCCTCCGCCGCCAGTTCGGGGCGGGGGCGGCCCCCTGGATCGGCCCGCCGCCGTCTGGATCCTCGCCAGCTACCTGCTGCTCGGCTGGCTACCCCTGCTGCAGGTGGGGCGTTGATGGCCCGGCCCCCCCTACCGGAGCATGTTCTCTGGCTGGTGGCCACCGAGTGCCATGGGCCTCGCCTCCTGGTGCGGATGGGCGGCAAGGCGCGCCAGCTGCATGGGCTGGCGGTCGATGGTTTCCCGGTGTTGCCTGGGCTGGTGCTGTTGCCGGAGCTGGCGCGGGGCTGCCTGCAGCCAGGGGAGCGTTGGCCCCAGCGGATTCCCCCTCCTTTGTTGGCGGCTCTGCGTTCGGCCCTGGCGCCCTGGAGCGCCGCCGGTCCGCTGGCGGTGCGCTCCTCCGCCGCCGAGGAGGATGGGGGGGAGCGCAGCTATGCCGGCCAGTACCTCACCCTTCTTGATGTGGACGCCGCCGGACTGGAGGCGGCGATCCTGGCGGTGTGGCGTTCCGGCGGCAGTGAGAGTCTGGCGGCTTATCGCGGCCCCGAAGCGCCTGGCTCCGGCGCTGCCACTGCCGGCGGCCCCTGGCCGGCGGTGCTGATCCAGCCGATGTTGCGGCCGCGCCGTGCCGGGGTGGCCTTCGCCGCCGATCCCGTCAGCGGCCGCCGGGGGGTCACCCTGATCGCCGCCGTTGCCGGTGGCAGCGCCGATCTGCTGGCGGGCATGGTGCCTGGTGACCACTACGAGCTTGATCGCCATGGTTGGCTGTGCTCCAGCCAGCTGCTCAGCTCAGGGCAGCCCCTGCTCAGCGTTGAAGAGTGCGGGCGGATCGCCGGCTTGGTGCGGCGCCTCAGCCACCGGCTGGCCGCCCCCCAGGACGTGGAGTGGGCGCTGATGCCGGCGCAGGCTCCAGGGGCACCAGCGGAGCTCTGGCTGTTGCAGTCCCGGCCGATCACCACCCTGGCGGAGCTGGCCGATCCCGATGGCGCTTATGCCCTCTGGGATAACAGCAATATCGTTGAAAGTTATAGCGGTGTGACCACCCCGCTCACCTTCTCCTTCGCCCGCAAGGCCTACACCGAGGTCTACACCCAGTTCTGCCGTTTCATGGGGGTGCCGGCGGCGGTGATCCGGCAGAACAGGCCGGTGTTTCAGGCCATGATCGGCTTCCTGGATGGCCGGATTTATTACAACCTCCTCAACTGGTATCGGGTGCTGTCGTTGTTGCCGGGCTACCGCCTCAATGCCCGCTTCCTGGAGCGGATGCTGGGGGTGAAGCAGGGACTCCCCGCCGTCGAGATCGAGCGCCTGCGGCAGCAGCAGCTGGCCCTGGCGGCGTCTGAGCCCGCCTGGCGCTGGCGGGAGGCCGCCCGTCTGCTGGGCACCGCCGCCGGTCTACCGCTCAATCTGGTCAGCCTGCGACGACGTCGGGCGGCCTTCCGCCGCCGGTTGGAGCGGGTGCTGCTTGATCCCGCCGGCATGGCGGCCTTGGCGGAGGCCCGGCCCGATGAACTGGTGGCCTGCTACCGCCGGATCGAAGCGGATCTGCTGCATCACTGGGATGCGCCGTTGATCAATGATTTCTTCGCGATGATCGCCTACGGCGCCCTGCGGGGACTGTTGCGCCGCTGGGGTGGTGCGGAGGGGGCGGCCCTGCTCCATTCCTGGATCGCCCTCAGCGGTGGGGTGATCAGCGCGGAGCCGCCGCGCCTGTTGCGCCGCATGGCCATGCTCCTGGCCGCCCGCCCCGAGCTGATCGCCTTGCTGCAGCACGGTTCCCGGGCCGAGGCGGAGCGGGCGGTGGCCTGTCTGCCTCCGCTGCGGCGGCAGCTCGACGACTACCTGGAGACGTTCGGCGATCGCTGCCTGGAGGAACTCAAGCTCGAGACCCTCACCCTGCGCGATGACCCCCTGCCGTTGCTGCGCACCCTCGGCAACCTTGCTGCCGCCGCCAACCCTGCCGCCGTCGGCGAGCTGTCCGCAGACCCCGGCGCCCCAGGGGACGGGGCGCCGGGGCGCCGCCGGCTGCCGGCGCCCCAGCTACCGGGCCGGCGGTTGAGCCTGCCGCAGCGCTGGCTGCTGGGCTGGTTGCGCCAATGGGTCTGTGACCTGATCACCCATCGCGAGAATCTGCGCTTCGAGCGCACAAGGGTCTTCGGCCAGGCGCGGCGCATCTTCCTGGAGCTCGGTCATCGGTTCACGGCCCTGGGCTGGCTGGCTCGCCCTGACGACATCGTTTTCCTTGAGGTGGAGGAGATCCTGGGCCTGGTGGAGGGCACCGCCGGCTGCGCTGATCTGGCGGGCCTGGTGGCGGTCCGCCGGCGAGAGTGGGAGCGGCACGGCGCCGCGCCACCCCTGCCGCGGCGTCTGGAAACCCGGGGTCTGCCGGCCCTTGCCATCAGCCAGCTGCGCCGCCAGCTGGGGCGGCAGCGGCACCCGGCGGTGGCCGTCCCGGCCCTGGAGCAGTGGCAGGGGATCGGCTGTGCCCCGGGACTGGTCTGCGCCCGGGTGTCGCTGGTGCTGCAGCCGCGCGACTGGCTCGAGGGTCGCTCGCGGCAGGCACCCGGCCTGCCGATCCTGGTGGCGGGCAGCACCGATCCCGGCTGGGTGCTGCTGTTCCCCCACGCGGCCGGCCTGCTGGTGGAGCGGGGCAGTGCCCTCTCCCACGTGGCGATTGTGGCCCGGGAACTGGGCCTGCCGATGATCAGTGACCTGAGTGATATCAGCACCGGGTTGCGGGAGGGCGACTGGGTCGAGATGGATGGTCGCCTGGGCACGGTGCGGCGGCTGGCGGCGGCGCCCGCCGCTGGCGCGGGGGGCTGAGCCCGTGGCGCTCTCCCCGTCACCGCCGGCGCCGGGCTGGCGCCAGCCCGGCGAAAGGTTGCGCTATGGCCAGTGCTGGGAGGACGCCGACTGCCTGCTGGCGGCCCTGGATCCACGGCCGGGCCAGATCTGCCTCTCGATCGCCTCAGGGGGCGAGAACAGCCTGGCCCTGCTCACCCGGGATCCGGCACGGGTGATCGCCCTGGACGTCAGCCGTGCCCAGACGGCGGCGCTGGAGCTGAAGATGGCGGCCTTCCGGGCGCTCGCCCACGGGGAGCTGCTGGTGCTGCTCGGCGCCTGGGACGACCCGGAGGGCCCCGCCGAGGACCGGCGTCCCCGCGGTGGTCCGCTGGCGCTGGTGCCCCGGCCGCTGCGCCAGCACCGCCTGGCCCTCTACCACCGCTGCCGGCCGCTGTTGACGCCCGAGGCGCGCGGCTTCTGGGACCGCCGGGGGCCGGCGCTGGGGGCAGGCCTCCTGCATCTGGGCCGCTTTGAGCGTTATCTGGCCCTGTTCCGTCAGGGGGTCCTGCCCCTGGTGCACCGGCCGGAGCGCTGGCATGGGCTGCTGGAGCCGGCCACGAGCCCGCTTCGGCAGCAATGGTACCAGCACCGCTGGGATGGCTGGCGCTGGCGGCTGCTGTTCCGCGTCTTTTTCAGCCGCCGGTTGCTGGGGATGCTGGGCACCGATCCGAGCTGTCTGCGCTACGGCGAAGCGCCGCTTGCCGATCTGTTGCTGGAGCGTCTCCGCCATGCCCTGGTGGATCAGGAGCCCGCCACCAATCCCTACCTTCACTGGATCCTGCTGGGCCGGTTCGGCACCGTGCTGCCCTGCGCCCTGCGGCCGGAGAATTTCGCCCTGATCCGCGCCCGTCTCGATCGGCTGCAGCCCCTGACCCTCGACCTGCAGACCTGGCTGGCCGCCGGCCCCGGATCCGGCAGCGAGTCCGGCGGTCCTAGCATCGACCGCTTCAACCTCAGCAACGTCTTTGAATACCTTTCTCCCCAGGCCACCGAGCAGCTCCTGCAGCAGTTGCATGCCCGGGCCGGCGCCGATGCCCGGTTGGTCTGCTGGAACCGGCTGGCGGAGCGGGGGCCGCAACGATCGCCGCTGGCGGGCTGGCGGCCGCTGATCGCTTCCGCCGCCGCCCTGCATGAGCGCGATCGGGTGTTCTTCTACAGGCGCCTGGTGCTCGCGGAGGCCACCGCCGGCGGGAGCTCGAGAGTCCATGGCTGATCGGCGTTGGCGGCAGCTGAGCGCCGCTGGTGGCGGTGAGGGCTGGGCGCTGCTGGACGGCGGCGTCGAGTTGGCCCGCTGCGGCCTCTGGTGGGACCAGGCGGCGCCCCGCAGCGGCGAGCGGCTCGGCAGCCTGGGGCAGTTGCAGGCCGACGGAGCCGACGCCAGCGCCCGGCTCGCCCTGCTCCTCCATGGCTGCGAGCGGCTGCGGCTCCACGGCTGCCGGCGGGTGCTGGCGCCGATGGACGGCAACTCCTGGCACGACTACCGGCTCGTGGAGGCCGCTGTGCCCGCGGACCCCGCCGAGCCCCCCTTCGCCGGTGAACCCCGCTGTGGTGCCGATTGGATCGCGCCGCTGCAGGCCGCTGGCTTCTCGGTCCAGGCCCGTTACGTGTCCGCCCTCTGCACCGACCTGGCCTGGCGCCGTCCGCGCCGGCCCGACCGCCGGCAGGGCCCCGGCGAGGCGGTGGTCATCCGCAGCGCCGCCGGCATCGAGGCCGGCGCCCTCCTGCCGCAGCTGCACGGGCTGGTGATGGCGGGCTTCCGGCGCCAGCCCCTGTTTGTGCCCGTGGAACCGGCCACGTTCACGGCCCTCTGGCAGCCCTGGCTGCGGCTCGTGGATCCGGAGCTCAGCCTGCTGGCTTTCGACGCGGAGCGGTTGGTGGGGCTGCTGCTGGCCCATCCCGATCGCCCCGGGGCGGCGTCGTCCCGGCTGGTGGTGCGCACCCTCGTGGTCGCCCCCGGTCGCCGCTACGCCGGCCTCGGGCGGGAGCTGCTGGAAACGGCCCACGCCCGGGCGGCCGCCCGGGGGGTTCCGGCGGTGATCCATGCGCTGATGCATTGCCCCGGCCCCTCCATGGCCCTGAGCGCTCCCTACGCTCGCGTCTTCCGGCGCTATCTGCTCATGGGCCGACGGCTGGGGGACCCCGTTGACAACGGCTGATCCGGCGGCCCCAGGCCGCTGGCATTTCTGGATTGACCGCGGCGGCACCTTCACCGACCTGGTGGCGCTCACGCCGGCGGGCAGCCTGATCGTGCGCAAGGTGCTTTCCCAGCAGCCGGAGTTGTCCGGCGATCCCGCCGTGCGCGCCCTGCGGCAGGCGATGGCTGTGGCCGAGGATGAACCCCTTGATCCGGCCCGGATCGCCGAGGTGCGGCTAGGCACCACCGTGGCCACCAATGCCCTGCTGGAGGGCAAGGGCGCTCCGGTGCTGCTGTTGGTCAACCGCGGCTTCGCCGACCTGCTGCAGGTGGGGGACCAGCACCGGCCGGAGCTGTTTGCCCTGGAGATCGTGCGGCCCAAGCCCCTGGATGTGCGGGTGCTGGAGCTGGAGGGGAGGCTGGCGGCGGATGGCCGGGAGTTGGAGCCGCTCCATCGCGATGGGGAACTTGAAGCCCAGCTGCGCCAGGCCTGGGCTGATGGCTACCGCAGCTGCGCCATCGCCCTGCTGCACAGCTACCGCCAGCCGGCCCACGAGCTGGCCGTGGCGGACTGGCTCAGGCAACTCGGCTTCCGCCAGGTGCATTGCTCCCACCAGCTCAGCCGCCAGCCGCGGCTGGTGCCTCGCCTGCACACCACCGTGCTGGAGGCGGCCCTGGCGCCCCGTCTGCAGGGCTATCTCGAGCAGGTGGGGCAGGCCCTCGGCCCGGCCGTGCCCCTGCGGGTGATGACCTCCAGCGGTGCCCTGCAGTCGCCGGCGCTGCTGCAGGCCCGGGACACGGTGCTCTCCGGTCCGGCCGGCGGCATGGTGGGGGCGGTGGTGGCGGCACGGGCCGCCGGTTTCCACGATCGGCCGATCCTCGGTTTCGACATGGGTGGCACGTCCACCGATGTCTTCCACTGCGATGCCGGGGTGGGGGAGGAGGGCTGGGAGCGCCGGGCCGAGACCGCGATCCAGGGGTTGCGGCTGCAGGCGCCGATGTTGCCGATCAACACGGTGGCCGCCGGCGGTGGTTCGGTGCTGCGGTTTGATGGTCAGCGGCTGCGGGTGGGCCCGGAGTCGGCCGGGGCGGACCCCGGTCCGGCCTGCTACGGCCGCGGTGGACCGCTGACGGTGACCGACGCCAACCTGCTGCTGGGGCGGCTGCCCGTGGCGGCCCTGCCGGCCCTGTTCGGCCCCCGGGGCGACCAGCCGGCGGATGTCGCTGCCGTGCGGCGGGGCTTCGCGGTTCTGGCGGCAGAGCTGGGAGCGGCCCTGGCAGAGGCATCGGCGACCAGCCCCGAAGCACTGGCCCACGGGGCCCTGGAGATCGCGGTGGAGCGCATGGCCGAGGCGATCCGGCGGATCTCGATCCAGCGCGGCCACGACATCCGCGAAGCGGTGCTGGTCAGTTATGGCGGGGCCGGTGGCCAGCACGCCTGTCGCGTGGCCGGCCGCCTGGGCATTCGCCAGGTGCTCCTCCATCCCCTGGCCGGGGTGCTCTCCGCCTGGGGGATCGGCCTGGCCCGCCAGCGGCTGCTGCTGGAGCGCAGCCTGCGCTTACCCCTGGAGCTGGGGCTGGGGCAGCGGATCGCGGCCAGCATCGACGAGCTCGAGGCCGAGGGGGTGGCGATTCTGCGGGCCGCCGGCGATCTGGCCGCCGCCGAGCGGCCGCAGCGGCAGCTGCGGCTCGAGCTGCGCTACCCCGGCAGCGATCAGGGCCTGGAGCTGGCCTGGGACCCGGAGCCGGCCGCCGGCGGCGGCGTTGAAGCGGACTGGCTGGAGGCGTTGCGGCGGGCCTTTGAGCAGAAGCATCAGCAGCGTTACGGCTACGTGGTGGCCGGCGAGCCGCTGGTGCTGGAGCGGTTGAGCCTCGATCTGGTGCCCGCCGCTGGGGCTCCAGGCTCCGAGGTCGGTGGGGCCTTGCCGCCGGCAGGTCCAACCCGGTCTGCTGAACCGGTCGCTGGCGCAGCCGCGGCTGCAGCCGGGCCTGCGGTCACCACGCCCCTGTGGCTGGCGGACGCCCCTGGCGGCTGGGTCGAGGTGCCCCTGCGGCGGCGGGCGGCTCTGGTTGCGGGTTGCTGCCTTGAGGGGCCGGCGGTGCTGCTGGAGGACACCGGCACCACCGTGCTGGAGCCTGGCTGGCGGGCCCGGGTGCTGGCCGGTGGGGCCCTGATGCTGGAGCAGCAGCGGCCTCCCGGTTCGCCGCCGCCGCCCCAGGCGCTCGACCGTGCTCCCGGGTCCCTGCCGGCGCCGAAGGGCGGCGAGCCCACGCCGGTCGACCCGGTGCGGCTGGAGCTCTACAACCACCGTTTCACCGCCATCGCCGAGCAGATGGGGGTGCGGCTGCAGCAGAGCAGCCGCTCGGTGAACATCCGCGAGCGGCTCGATTTCTCCTGCGCCCTGTTTGATGCCGCCGGCCGGCTGGTGGCCAATGCCCCCCACATTCCGGTGCATCTCGGCTCGATGGGCGACAGCGTCGTCTGCCTGCTGGAGGCGGTGCGGCGGGGGGAACGGCCGCCGCTGCAGCCCGGTGATGCGGTGGCCTGCAACGATCCCTTCCATGGCGGCACCCACCTGCCGGACATCACCGTGATCACGCCGGTGTTCGCGGCCGCAGATGGGGCTGACCCCCTGGCCTTCGTGGCCTGCCGTGGACACCATGCCGATGTGGGCGGGATCACGCCCGGTTCGATGCCGCCCTTCAGCCGCTCCATCAGTGAGGAGGGGCTGCTGCTCGACCTGGTGCCCCTGTTGAGCGCCGGCCGTTTTGATGGGGCCGCCTGGCGCCAGCGGCTGCTGGCGGGCCCCTATCCGGTGCGCAACCCCGACCAGCTGCTCGCCGACCTGCAGGCCCAGCTGGCCGCCAACCGGCTCGGGGCCGCTGAGCTGCGGCGCCTGATCGCCGGCGAGGGGGCGGCCGAGGTGGCGGAATACATGGTCCACGTGCAGGCCAATGCGGCCGAGGCGGTGCGGCGGGTGATCGATCGCCTCAAGGGCGGGGAGCACCGCGTCGAGCTCGACGACGGCAGCCACATCCAGGTGGCGGTCCGCATCGATCGCCGGGCCCGCCGTGCCACGGTGGATTTCAGCGGTAGCGCCGGCCAGCGGCCGGGCAACACCAACGCGCCCCTGGCGATCACCAAGGCCGTGGTGCTCTACGTGTTCCGCACCCTGGTGGGGGAGCCGATCCCGCTCAATGCCGGCTGCTTCGATCCGATCGACCTGGTGGTGCCGCCGGGATCGCTGCTCCATCCCCGGCCCCCGGCGGCGGTGGTGGCCGGCAATGTCGAAACCTCCCAGGCGGTGGCCAATGGCCTGTTCGCCGCCCTGGGGGTGATGGCGGCGGCCCAGGGCACCATGAACAATCTCAGCTTCGGCAACGACCGCTGCCAGTACTACGAGACGATCTGCGGCGGCACCGGCGCCGGAGCGGGTTTCGCCGGCGCCGCGGCGGTCCAGAGCCACATGACCAACTCGCGGCTCACCGATCCGGAGATTCTCGAGGAGCGCTTTCCCGTACGGCTGGAGCAGTTCCGGATCCGCAGGGGCAGCGGCGGGCCGGGCCGCTGGCCCGGGGGCGCCGGCGTCGTGCGCCAGTTGTGTTTCCTGGAACCGCTGACGGTGGCCCTGCTTTCAGGCAGCCGGCGGGTGCCGCCGTTCGGCCTGGCGGGCGGCGGGCCGGGCCAGTGCGGCCGCAACCGGCTGCAGCGGCTCGATGGCAGCTGGCAGGAGCTGGGTGGCTGTGCCGAGCTGACGGTGGCGGCCGGCGAACGGCTGCTGATCGAGACGCCCGGCGGGGGTGGCTACGGGCCGGCCCCCTGATGGCCGGGGCCCCGCGGCCCCGGTCCGGTGGGGCCTCAGCTGGAGGCGGCCGGGGCGGTGATCAGGTTGAAGGCGGAAAAGGCCAGGGCGATCCCCAGCAGGGTGCCGATCGCCCAGACGCTGTCACTGGGCCATTCGACGATCAGCATCCCCCCCAGCACGGTGGTGACAACGCCATCCAGCAGCACCAGTCCCCGGGCCGGTAGGGGCCGGGCGGCGGCGGCGGCCAGTTCCATCACCCCCTCGATCGCCAGCAGCATCCCCACGAACAGGGTGAGGCTGAGGGTGGTCTCGATCGGGTAGGCGATGCTCCAAATGCCTCCCCCCAGGTAGAGCAGGCCGGAGAGGGCCCGGAACACCTTGCTGCGGGTGTCCTCGGGGGCGCTGAGGCGCAGCAGCTGGGCGATCCCTGCCACCACCGCCACCGAACCAATCGTCAGAGTGAGCAGCGTGGCCGAGACGAAGGGAAGGGCCAGGGCCACGGCCGAGGCGAGCAGGAGCAGCGCGGCGGTGAGCCAGCGCAGACGGGGGGAGGCAGGCAGCGACACGGGTGCGGAGCGGACGGTGGAAGGGGAAGCCAGCCCAGGCTAGGCCGGTTACGGCTAGCGGCCGCAGGGTTCAGAGGGGCACCGGGAGATCCACCGCCGTGATCCGCCCCTGGCGGTCGAAGCGCACCACCAGCTGGTCGGTGATCTTTTGGAACGCCACCTGCACCAGCACCATCGGATCGCTGCCTCCCTCACTCGCCACCACGGCACCGCGCACCCCCTGGTAAGGCCCGCCGGCGCCCACGAGTTTGTTCCAGCCCTGCTGGAGCCGCTGCGGCGGCCACTGGCGCTGGGCGGTCAGGCTGAGCCTTGTCCGCGCCGCCACCAGCCGTCCCGCCGCCAGCTCCTCCAGGAAGGCCATCGCCCGCCGTTCCAGATCCGTTTCCGGTTGCTCGATCTCCCAGGCCAGCAGGCGGGCATGGTCGTCGAGGATCAGCCGCATCGGTAGTTCGCCGCCGGCGGTGGCCAGGCTCACCAGCACCGTGGCATCGTCGAAGCCCAACGCCACCGCCTGGATCCGGGCCGAGCGGATCGGCGGCTGCTGTTGCAGCCGGCTGGCCACCCTGGCCACGCTCGTGGCCTGGCGCAGCGGCAGGGCCAGGGCGGCATAGACCTGGCGCGCGTCGCGGCGTTGCAGGGCCGCCAGGATCAGTTCGGTGGCGGTGCGGACTTCCTGGTCACTGAGCACCTTGTCGATGGCCCTGGCCCCAGGGGCCAGGGCCGTCAGCAGCAGTGGCAGGGCCAGCAGCGTTTGCGGGCGGAGACGGCGGGTCATCAGCGGGGCACGCCGTTGTAGATCACCTTCACCAGGCTGCGGCCATCGCTGGAGATGCGGATTTCGGTTTCGGTGGAGGGGGCGATGCGGTTGGTTTCCCAGCCCGGCACGCCACCCCGGAAGCGATAGACGAATCCCTTGGCGTCGCTGCGGATCAGGCAGGGGTTGGAGGGGGCCGATGTGGTGAACATGCAGCTGGCCGGCCGGTAGACCGTCAGGCCGCCGTTGATCCGAATCGCCTCATTGCGGGCCAGGTTCAGGGCCCGCACCTCATTGCGGGGGGCGTCGGCGCTGTCGGTGCTGGCATTGGGGGCGGCGGCGGTGGCGGGGCCGGCCACCATGGCAAGGCTTGCCAGGCCCAGGCCGGCCAGGCCGGCGAACAGGGGTCGATGTGCCATCTCAGGACCTCTCAGCGGCTTGCAGGGACGGATCCAGTATCGATTTCAGTATCGACAGGGTGGCGGGCCCGGGCAAGCGGCCCGCCACCCTGCCCCAGGCCTGCGCTGGCGGGGGAGGAGCCGAGGATCCATCATGCGGAAGCGGGCTTCAGGCAAGGGATAGCGGCAGCGATGAAGCATCAACCCTCCCATTCCGCTGTGGCACTGCAGCGTCGGCGCCACCGCTTTTATGCCCAGCTGCTGGTGGCCACGGTGCTGGTGATCGCCACCTTCGGTCTGCCCTTCGGACTGCGGCGCCTTGCCTTCATCGGCAACTTTCTGCTCTCCGCCGTCCTGGCGATCGAACTGGGGGGAGCACTGACGCGGCAGCGTCACCGTCGCCCCGCCGATCACCTCTACCGCCTGCTGGGGTTGGTCAACATCCTGGCCCAACTGCTCTGGCTGATGGCCCCAGGGAAGCTGCGGTTGGTGGGGCTGCCGCTGCTGACGGCCTTCACCTTGTTCATCGCCTGGAGCCTGGAGCGGCTGATCCAGTGCCTCGCCAAGGAGCGACGGGTCGGCGGCAGGGTGGTGGCCGGAGCCCTGGCGGGGTATCTGCTGCTCGGCATCAGCGGCGGCCTCGTGCTGAGCGTCATCGACACCATTCAGCCCGGCAGCTTCATCAGCAGCATGAGCCACCACGTTCTCAGCCTGCCGAGTGAGATGGCCGACGGAGCGGCCGCAGCGCCGGTGACGCGGGCCTGGGATCTCAACTTCCTCAGTCTGAACTATTTCGCCTTCGTCAGCCTCACCACCGTGGGCTACGGCGACATCGTGCCGATGAGACCGGCGGCCCAGATTGTCAGCATCGCCCTGAGTGTGGCCGGGCCTTTTTATATCGCCGTGGTGATGGGGGTGCTGATCAGCCGTCTGACAATCCAGGACGATCAGGAGGGGGACGTTGATTCCTGAGCGGGCGACGGTTCCGCGGCGGTGGTCGGATGGGGCTGCAGGCCCACATCCACATCCAGGTGCTGATCAGGCTGGCCGGTGATCAGCAGCGAGGCGCGCTCGCGGGTGGCGATCTGCCACAGCCATTTGGTCAGCAGTGACACCCGGTTCTCATGGGCGGGCATGAAGGCGAGGTGGGCGAGCCCCCAGAGAAGCCAGCCGATCGGGCCGCTGACCCGTAGCCCGCGCAGGTCGGCCACGGCGCAGAGGGGGCCGATCACCGCCATGCTGCCCAGGTCGAGCCAGCGGAAGGGGGCGGCGCGGCGACCTTCGAGGCTGGCCAGCAGATCGCGGGCCACCCAGGCCCCCATCTGCACCGCCGGGCCGGCCATGCCGGGCAGGGGTTTGCCGTCGCTGGTGTGGCTGTAGCTGCACAGATCGCCAACCACCCGAATCTCCGGGTGGCCCGGAATCGAGAAGTCCGCTTCCACCTCCACCCGGCCGCCGCGGTCAAGGCTGCAGCCGCTGGCGTCGGCCAGCAACCGACCGAGGTGGGAGGCCCGGACGCCGGCCGTCCAGCAGATGGTGGCCGCCTCCAGCCGCGTCGGGCCATCCGCTGTCTTGAGGGTCACCCCCTCGGCATCGATCGCCGTGACCCGGCAGCCCAGCCGCAGGTCCACCCCGCGCTTGAGCAGGTAGTCGGCGGCGGCGGCGGAGAGGCTCGGGTGCATGGCCCGCAGCAGGCGATCACCCGGATCCAGCAGTGTGATCCGGCAATGGGCGGGGTCCAGCTGCTGGAAATAGCGCCCCACGTCGTGACGCACCAGATCGGTGAGGGAGCCGGCCAGTTCGCATCCCGATGGCCCGCCCCCGATCACCAGCACCGACTGCAGAAATCGGCGCCGCTCCGGATCGGGTGTCTGCTCCGCCTCCTCCAGGGCCGTCAGCAGCCGGCGGCGGATCTCATCGGCGTGTTCGAGGATCTTCATCGCCGGCGCCAGCGGCCGCCATTCCTCGTGGCCGAAGTAGCTGCTGCCCGAGCCCGTGGCCAGGATCAGCCGGTCGTAGCCGTAGTGGCGGTTGTTGAAGACGACCTGGCGCCGGGCCACATCAATCTCCTCCACCTCCCCCAGCAGCACCTGCATGTTGTCGTGGCGTCCGAGCAGCTGGCGCAGCGGCGACGCCACATCGGATTCCGCCACCATGCCGGTGGCCACCTGATACAGCAGCGGCTGGAACAGATTGAAATTGCGCTTGTCAATCAGGGTGACGCGCACTTGCCGGCCTGCCAGGGTGCGGGCAGCGGCAAGGCCGGCAAAGCCCCCACCGACGATCACCACATGGGGTTGCTCTTTCAGCGCAGGATTGGCGTGTTCCAGTTCCAGAAAGAAACGTTCTTTCCTCATGCTGTGGCGCCGCTGCTTCATGCCCGCCGACTTTAGGGAGGATTGCCTTCGCCGACAGCCTTACCTTCGCCGACAGCCTTTTTTCAGAGTTCCACACCGCAGAGCTTGCAGTGGCGGGCATCGGTATCGTGGTCGACGTGGTCACAGCCCGGGCAGGGGCGAAGGCGCTCCGGCAGGTCGGCCTGCTGCCGCTGGACCGCGGCGCCGAATTCGGCTGTGAGGATGCCGGTGGGGACGGCGATGATGCTGTAGCCCAGCAGCATCACCGCCGAGGCAAGAAAGCGGCCCAGGGGGGTCAGGGGGGCCACATCGCCATAGCCCACGGTCGTGATCGTGACCACCGCCCAGTAGATCCCTACCGGCATGCTGCGAAAACCACTGTTGATCGGTCCCTCGATCACATACATCAGGGCGCCGATGATCACCACGAGAATCACCATCGCCAGTAGAAAAACGGCGATCTTTCTTCTTCCCCCTAGCACCGCACTCCAGAGCAGATCCGAGGCCTGCAGATAATCGCCCATCCGCAGCACCCGGAAGATCCTCAGCAACCGCAGCACCCGCACCACGATGAACACGTACACCCCGGGAATCACCAGGCCCAGGAAGCTGGGGGCGATCGCCAGCAGATCCACCAGGCCGAAGAAGCTGCCGGCATAGCTCAGGGGCTGGTTCACGCACAGCAGCCGCAGCAGGTACTCGAGCGTGAACAGCAGGGTGAAGCTCCATTCGGCGGCGGTGAAGACCCCGGCCCAGCGTTGTTGCAGCAGCGGATCGCTCTCCAATATCACCGCCAGCACGCTGGTGACGATCGCCAGCATCAGCACCAGATCGAAGCGGCGGCCGGCGGCGGTTTCCGCCTCGAAGATCGTGCGATAGAGCCATTGGCGGCCCAGCAGCCGCAGCAGCAGCAGCGCCAGCAACAGCAGGCCACCGAGTACCAGGGGGATCTGCAACTGGGGCGGCAGGCTGCCGGCGATCAGGTCGCGCATCAGGGTTGCCGATCTCCTGGGGAGTCGTCGCTGCCCAGGTAGGAGGCGCGCAAGGCTCCGTCCGCCAGCAGCATTGCGGCCGGCCCCGCCAGGCAGATCTCGCCGCTTTCGAGCACCACGCCCCGGTCGGCGATTTCAAGGGCGGCGGTGGCGTTCTGCTCCACCAGCAGCATCGTCAGCCCGTCATGGTGCAGCTGGTCGAGGGCCGCCATCACCTCCAGTACCAGCCGGGGCGCCAGGCCCAGGCTGGGCTCATCCAGGATGAGCAGCCGGGGCTGGGCCATCAGCGAGCGGGCGATGGCGAGCATCTGTTGCTCACCGCCGGAGAGGCTGCCGGCCAGCTGCTGGCGCCGTTCGGCCAGGCGGGGAAACAGCTGGTAGCAGCGCTCGAGGTCGGCGGCGATGGCGCGCCGGTCGCGGCGAATCCAGGCACCGAGCTCCAGATTGGCGGCCACGCTCTGGCGGGCCAGCACCCGGCGCCCCTCCGGGCAGTGGCTGATCCCCAGTTTCACCGTGCGTTCGGTGCCGAGGCTGGCCAGATCGGAGCCCTGCCAGAGGATGCTGCCGCCGCTGGCGGGCACCAGCCTGGAGATGGCCCGCAGGCAACTGCTCTTGCCGGCGCCGTTCGCCCCCAGCAGGGCCACCAGCTCGCCCTGCCGCACCTGCAGGTTGATGCCGCGCAGGGCGGCCACGGCGCCGTAGCGCACCTCCAGCCGGCGCAGTTCCAGCAGGGGGGCCGCTTTGGCCGTCATCGACCTCCCCCCAGCGGCGGGCCGCCGGCCGTCCCCTGGCCGCCGAGGTAGGCCTCGATCACCTGGGGGTTGCGGCGCACCTCGGCGGGAGTGCCCAGGGCGATCCGTTCGCCGAAATTCAGCACCGCCAATCGGTCGCAGAGCCGCATCATCAGCGGCACATGGTGCTCGATGATCAGTACTGTCAGGCTGAAGCGATCGCGCAGGCGGCTGATCAGCTCGCAGAGTCCATCCTTTTCGGCTGGATTCATGCCGGCGGCCGGTTCATCGAGCAGCAGCAGTTTCGGCTGGGTGGCCAGGGCCCTGGCAATCTCCACCCGGCGGCGATCGCCATAGGCGAGGGAACCGGCCGGCCGGCCGGCCTGGTCGGCCAGGTCGAACAGCTCCAGCAGCGCCAGGGCCTCCTGCCGCAGCTGCCGTTGCTGGCGGCGGAAGCCGGCACTGCCCAGCAGGGCTGCGGCCAGGGGCGTGCGCGCCCGGTGATGCAGGCCCACCAGCACGTTCTCCAGCAGGCTGAGGCTGGAGAACAGGCGCAGGTTCTGGAAGGTGCGGGCGATGCCGAGGCGGTTGATCCGGGCCGGATCGAGGCCGTGGATCGCTTCGCCCCGCCAGAGCACTCGGCCGTCGCTGGGGGCTCCCAGGCCGGAGATCAGGTTGAACAGGGTGGTCTTTCCGGCACCGTTCGGGCCGATCAGACCGAAGATTTCGCCTTCCATCACCGCCAGATCCACCTGGTTCACGGCCACCAGGCCTCCGAAGCGGCAACTGAGGCGATCCGTTGCCAGCAGGGCCTGATCAGCCGGCAGGCTCTGGCCGGCCGGCTGGGAGGAGGTAGAGCTCGGCTTCGGCCGCGGCGTCCGGCCGTTCATGGCACCGGCTCCGGGGAACGGCCGGCGGGCCAATGGCGGCGTACGGCGGCCAGCCGCTCCGGGGTGATCAGCCCCTGGGGGAACAGCACCGGCCCGGCCAGGATCACCAGGCCGAAGATGATCAGCCGCAGGTCCCCCACGGGCCGCAACAGCTCCGGCAGGGCCGTGAGCAGCAGGCCGCCGATCACCGGGCCCAGCCACAGCCGTGAGCCGCCGAAGACCACGAACGCCAGGGTGGTGACGCTGGCGTCGAAGCTGCCCAGCCGCGCGTTCCAGGAATTGAGGAAGTGGGCGGCGATGGCACCGGTGAGGCCGGCCAGCACGGCACTGGCCACGAAGGCCAGCACCTTCACCCGCTGGGTGTCGATGCCGAGGCTGGCGCTTGCCAGTTCGTCGTCGCGGATGGCCGCCATGGCCCGGCCAAGGCGCAGCTGTTCGAGCTGGGCGCAGAGCCAGCAGACGGCCAGCAGCAGCACCAGCGTGAATCCGGCATAGCCGAGGGGCGTGGCGAAGGGCTGGGGGATGGCGAAGATGCCGGTGGCGCCGCCGGTGAAGGGCAGGTTGAGGTTGAGCACCCGCAGGATTTCCACCAGGGCGATGGTGGCGATCGCCAGGTAGATGCCCCGCAGCCGCAGCACCACCCGGCCGATGCCGAGGGCCAGCAGGCCGCAAAGCAGGCCCGCCAGCAGCATTTCCAGCAGCAGGGCCCACAGGGGGGAGGTGGACCCGCTTCCTGCCAGCAGCGGCACCTGGGTGGAGAGCAGGGCCGCCACATAGCCGCCTACCGCGTAGAAGCCGGGGGTGGCGAGCGACAGCTGACCGCAGCGGAGCGGCAGGTAGACCGACAGGGCCAGCAGCGCCCCGAGCAGCATCTGTTGGAGCAGGGTGGCATCCATCCGCTCAGACCTTGGTGGGCAGCGCTTTGCCCAGCAGCCCCTGGGGACGCAGCAACAGCACCAGGAACAGGAAGCCATAGGACACGGCGTCCTTGTATCCAGACCAGTCGGCCGGCACGCAGGCTTCGGCCAGGCCGATGATCAGGCCGCCGAGCATGGCGCCGGGAACGCTGCCCAGGCCGCCCAGCACCAGCACCCCCAGGCCCTTGAGGCCGTAGCCGATGCCGAAGTACGGGCCGGCGATGCTGATGCTCAGGCCGACCAGGCCGCCGGCGACGCCGGCCAGGAAACCGCTGAGTCCGAAGGCCAGCCGGATCATGCCGTCGCTGTCGATCCCCAGCAGCCTGGCCGTGACGGGGTCTTCGGAGACGGCCTGGAGGCCGCGGCCGTTGCGGCTGCCCTCCAGCCAGGCCGTGAGCAACACCAGCAGCACGACCGAGATGGCCAGCAGCAGCAGCTGCACGCTCCGCACCTGGGCGCCGCCGATCGTGATCGCCGCCGGCAGATGGCCCAGGGCGGTGGTGGGGATCGAATAGCTCTCGGCCCCCACCAGCAGCTGGATCAGATTGACGATGATGACACCGGCGCCGAGGCTGGAGATCAGTGCCAGCAGCGGATCGGCCTGGCGCTGGCGCAGGGGCCTGAAGGCCAGCCGCTCGATCAACAGGGCCATGGTGGCCGAGCCGAACCCCGCCAGGGGCAGGGCCAGCCAGAACGGCAGGGCGAAGGGCAGCTGGGCATGGGCCAGCAGTCCATTGGCCCCCACGGCACCACCGATCAGCAGGTAGGTGAAGTAGCCCCCCAGGGTGAAAACGGCCCCGTGGGAGAAGTTGATCACCCCCAGCACGGAGAACACCAGGGTGTACCCGAGGGCGAACAGGGCGTACACCGCTCCGACCGACAGACCGTTGAAGAGCAGTTGCAGCAGATCGCTCATCGCTGGCCGGGGGGCGGCGGGGCGGCCGCAGGGGGGAAGGCGTTGGCGGTCATGGCAGCAGGGCGAAGCGGCCACTGCGGCCGTCGGGGTTCATGCGCACCTGGGCCACATAGAACTGCTTCTGGATCACCTCACCTTCGGGGGTGAAGCGGATCTCGCCGAGCGGGGTCTGGTAGGTGCCCGCCAGCAGCTCTTTCATCAGCCCCTTGCGGGCTTCGGCCAGGGGGGTGCTGCGCAGCGGCGAGTGCTTGTCGAGGCGGCGCAGGGCTTCGGAGATCACCTGCAGGGCGGTGTAGGCCTGGGCGGTGAGCTGGGGGGGGGCGGCGCTTTCGCCACTGGCCTTGAAGCGCTTCAGAAAGACGTTGTTGGCCGGGGTGCTCAGCTCGGGGCTGTAGGCCTGGGCGATCAGGATGCCATCGCAGTATTTCTGGCAGATGGGGTAAATGTTCGGGGTGTTCATGCCATTGCCCACCACGATCATTCCCTTGTAACCCAGTTCGCGCAGCTGGCGGATCATGTTGCCGCCATCCACCGCCTGCAGTGACATCACGATCAGATCGGGCTTCTGCTGCAGGGCGGCGGTGATCTGGGTCTGGAAGTCCTGGTCGTTGAGCTGGGTGCGCTGCACCGTCACCGGTTTGAGCCCTTGATCGGTGAGTGCTTTCTGGAAGATGGTGGTTTCGGCGGTGCTGTAGGCGTCGTCGTTGGCATAGAACACCGCTGCCCGTCTGATCGCGGGATTGAGCTGCAGGGCCCTGGAGATTGAGAGGGGGGCGATCACCGAACTCTGGGCCGAGACGCGGCTGATGAACGAACCGAGCTGGGGGATGCCGGTGGCGGTGTTGGACGGGGCGACCACCGGCACGCCGAGTCGCTGGGCGATCGGATCGGCGGCGAACGCCTGCTGGGAGAGGGTGGGGCCGATCAGGGCCAGGACCCCACGCCTGATCTGGAGGGTGAAGGCACTGGAGGCGCTGGCTTCGTCGCTGCCGCCGTCTTCGAGCGTGAGGGCCACGGGTGTGCCGTTGATGCCGCCGCTGCCGTTGATCTCGGCCAGGGCCAGCTCAAGGCCAGTCTTCTGGTTCTGTCCGTAGACATTGGCGTTGCCGGTCAGGGCCAGAACGGCGCCCACCGGCACCCCGCCGCTGAGCTTGACGGGCCCCTGGTCGGAGCCGCCGCCGCAGCCCGCCAGCAGGCCCGCGCCCAGCAGCACCGCCAGCAGGCCAATGCGCCGCGACCGGTTGCTACGGCCTGTGCCAGGGTCGGCGGGGGCCACCGGATGCTGGCAATGCGGGATGACGGGCATTGCTGGGGGCCGACCGGTGGGGTTTGGCTCGCAGATTAGGTGGCGCAGCTGGCTCAGGCCACGGCCGCAAGGGCGTCGCGGAAGGCCGCGATGGTGGCGTCGATGTCGGCGTCGCTGTGGGCGAGGGAGGTGAAGCCCGCCTCGAAGGCACTCGGCGCCAGATAGATGCCCCGTTCGAGCATGGCCCGGTGCAGCCGGCCGAAGCGGGCGGTGTCGGTGGCCTTGGCTTCCTCGAAATTGCGCACCGGACCCTCGCAGAGGAAGAAGCCGAACATGGCGCTGATGTGGCCGCCGGTGATTGGCAGGCCGGCGCTGCGGGCAGCCTCCTCAATGCCGTTCGCCAGGCGGCTGGTGATCGCTTCCAGCCGTTCGTAGGTGCCGGGTTGTTTCAGCAGTTCCAGGGTCTTGATGCCGGCGGTCATCGCCAGGGGGTTGCCGCTCAGGGTGCCCGCCTGATACATGGGGCCGGCGGGGGCCACCATCGCCATGATCTCGGCCCGGCCGCCATAGGCGCCCACCGGCAGGCCGCCACCGATCACCTTGCCCATGGTGGTGAGGTCGGGGGTGATACCGAAACGGGCCTGGGCGCCGCCGTAGCTGATCCGGAAGCCGGTCATCACCTCATCGAAGACCAGCAGGGCGCCGTGCTCCTTGGTGAGCTCACGCAGCCCCTCGAGGAAACCCGGCTCGGGGGTGATGAAGCCGGCGTTGCCCACTACCGGCTCCAGGATCACACCGGCGATCTCGCCGGCATTGGCGGCGAACAGCTGCTTGACCGCCTCCAGGTCGTTGTAGGGGGCGGTGAGGGTGCCGGCGGTGACGGCCCGCGGCACCCCGGGGGAATCCGGCAGGCCCAGGGTGGCGACGCCGGAGCCCGCCTTCACCAGGAACATGTCGGCGTGGCCGTGGTAGCAGCCCTCGAACTTGATGACCTTCTCGCGGCCGGTGAAGGCACGCATCAGCCGCAGCACCGCCATGCAGGCTTCCGTGCCGCTGTTGACGAAGCGCACCATCTCCACCGACGGAACGGCTGCGATCACCAGCTCGGCCAGCTGGTTTTCGAGCAGGCAGGGGGCCCCGAAGCTGGTGCCCTTCTCAAGGGCGTCGTGCAGGGCGGCAATCACTTCCGGGTGGCTGTGGCCGCAGATCGCCGGCCCCCAGCTGCCCACGTAATCGATGTAGCGGTTGCCGTCGACGTCCCAGGCATAGGCACCCTTCACCCGATCGAAGACGATCGGCTGGCCGCCCACGGATTTGAAGGCCCGCACCGGTGAACTGACGCCTCCGGGCATCAGCTTCTGGGCGGCGGTGAAGATCTCCTGGGAGCGGGTGGTGTTGAGCACAGGAGTCGAAACGGGCGCTGTGGAAGAGGCCGACAAGGCGGATTCTGCGGACGGTGGGCTGGCAAAGCCTGGCCCATCCTGACCTAGCGAGGCGCCGGTGCGTGAATCAGGTCAGATTTCGTCGGTGAAGGCCCCGGCCCCGCTCAGTTCGGGCCGCCCGCCATCGCCCCCAGCACCAGGGCGAGGACGCCGACTCCGAAGGCCAGGCTGGAGTATCCGGCCACCCGTTGCTCCAGGCGCTGCAGCGCCACCGCATCGCCGTGGCGCAGGAAGGCCCGCCAGGCGATGACGGCGGCGGCCGTGGCCATCAGGATGTAAAGGAGCACTAGGGCATGCACGGCGTCGATCAGGGTGGTGTAGCCCGAGGCCCCCAGCTCGCTGGCCGCGCTGCGCAGGCTGATCACGGCGGCGAAGGCCGAGCCGGCCAGCAGGCCGAAGCGGGGGCTCAGGGCGGCAACCTGGTCGACCCGCAATCCGTAGGAGGCCAGCGCCATCAGGGCGGCGGCGAAGGCCCCCACCGTGAGCTTCCAGAAGCCGCTGCGGTCGGTGCGCTCCAGCAGCAGCCGCAGCTCGGCTCGGGCGTAGGCACTGGGGGATCCGGAGGCCAGGCGGGGATCACCAAAACTGGTGTGGTACTGCTTGTCGGAGGTGACCAGTCCTGCGGAGCTCAACCGCCAGCCCGCCAGTTTGATGTCCGGGTCGATGGAGGAATTGGCCTTGTCCGGTATGTAGATCAGGCTGGTGGTGTCCTGTTCCGCTTCCTCCAGCTGGATCCGCAGCAACTGGCGGTCAAAGGGGAAGCGGTGCAGGTCCCAGCCATGGCGAAAGCTGCCGACGATCTTGCGCTGGACCCAGACGCCCCTTGGGGTGGTCGCCGAGAGCTCATTCGGGCTCTCGACCTTGATGGCGTTGGGAAATTCGAGATTGTTCAGGGAGCCGGCCGTGGCGGCCGTACCCACACTCCAGACCCAGAAGGAGGCACTGAAGCTCTTCTTGGCTGGATCCAGGTCGCCCAGGCCGGTGACGTAGGCGCCGATCAACAGCTTCTCGGCAGGGCCGGCCGGGGCAGTGGCTACGGTCGGCGATGCGCCGGCTGTGCTGCTGGCCGCCGATGCGCCGCCGGTGCTGCTGGCCGCCATGGCGCAGCCAGGCCAGGCCAGGCCCAGCACCAGGATGAGCACGATCCCAAGCAGCGTCCTTATCCTCGTGGGTCGGCGTCGGCACTCGGGACTGGCGCAGGCGGACTTCTGTTGAAAAAGCTGGTTCAGGCGCATCGGCAGCCGAGGTGGCTCGCTGGCGGGCAGATTTCTTGATCCTCCTACGGCGGGGGGCTGGCTTTGGCGTGAGTAGCGTGCGCCGGCTGTGCCCGTGTCCGTTCCTTCCTTGACGCCCGCTCCGAGCCTCGAAGATGGCCCTCCCCGCCTGGCGATCGACTGGGCGGTGATCGAGCGTCGCTGCCGCGCCATCCTGCCGGCCCGTGCCGTGGTGGCGGCCCGCCAGGAACTGCTGGCCTACGACTGCGACGGCCTCACCCTGCACCGCAGTCAGCCTCCTCTGGTGGTGCTGCCCGAGACCACCGACCAGGTGGCGGCGGTGGTGCGGCTCTGTGCCGCCGAGGGGGTGCCCTTCGTCGCCAGGGGCAGCGGCACCGGCCTCTCCGGCGGTGCCGTGGCCGAACAGCCAGCCCTGGTGATCGCCACCAGCCGGATGCGCAGTGTGCTCGATCTCGATCTCGCCAACCGCCGGGTGACCGTGCAGCCCGGGGTGATCAACAGCTGGGTGACCCGCGCTGTGGCCGGCGCTGGCTTCTATTACGCCCCCGATCCCTCCAGCCAGGTGGTCTGCAGCATCGGCGGCAATGTGGCCGAGAATTCCGGTGGGGTGCACTGTCTCAAGTACGGCGTCACCAGCAACCACGTGCTCGAACTGGAGGTGGTGCTGCCCGATGGCAGCGTCACCCGGCTGGGCAGCGGCCTGCCGGAAACCCCCGAGCTCGACCTGCGCGGGGTGTTCATCGGCAGTGAGGGCACCCTCGGCATTGCCACGGCCATCACCCTGCGGCTGCTGCGCACCCCCCAGAGCGTGGCGGTGCTGCTGGCTGATTTCACCGCCATGGAGGCGGCCGGTGAGGCGGTGCGGTTGGTCACGGCCGCCGGTGTGCTGCCGGCCGGCATGGAGATCATGGACAACTTCACGCTCAATGCCGTCGATGATCTCTTCGGGGTTGATGAGTATCCCCGCGATGCCGCCGCGGTGCTGCTGATCGAACTCGATGGCCAGGAGGGGGAGGTGGCCGCGGCGGTGGAGGTGGCGGCGGGACTCTGCCGCCAGGCCGGCGCCCGCACGATCCGCCGCGCCAGTGGCGAGGCCGACCGGGCCCTGCTCTGGAAGGGACGCAAGTCGGCCTTTGCCGCCGTGGGCCGGATCACCCCCACCTATTACGTCCAGGACGGCGTGGTTCCCCGCAGCGCCCTGCCCCGGGTGCTGGCGGCGATTGAGGGGTTGAGCCGCCGCTTTGATCTGCCCGTGGCCAACGTCTTCCACGCCGGCGACGGCAACCTGCACCCCCTGATTCTTTATCGGGCCGGCGAGGAGGGCGTGACCGAGCGGGTGCAGCAGCTGGGGGCCGAGATCCTGCGGCTGTGCATCGAGGCCGGTGGCAGCATCACCGGCGAGCACGGCATTGGCAACGACAAGCGCTGCTACCTCGACTGGATGTTCGGACCGGATGACATGGCCACCATGCAGCTGGTCCGCCGTGCCTTCGATCCGCAGTCCCTAGCCAATCCCGGCAAGATCTTCCCCACCCCGGCCAGCTGTGGTGAATCCAGCCGGCGGGTCAGTGCTGCGGCCAACCGGACGGGGGTAGAGCTGTTCTGAGCTCAGCCCGCATCACTGCCATCGGCAAGATCGATCTCGAAGGCAATCGGATTGCGCATCGAATTGGCCACCGGTGAGTAGAAATTGGCGTGTCGGACGATCTCATCGAGTTCCTCCCGGCTGGCGTCCCCTTCCACCAGCACCCGAACGCGGATCGCCTGGAAGCCCATTTCCGAAGGTGCCTTGTCGAGGGCTCCGCCGGCTCCCCAGGCGGCGGGATTGCCGATGTCCCCCTCCAGGAACAGCTCCAGCCGGCTCAGGGCCACCTGTTTCCAGGTGGCCACCGCCGTGATCCCCACCGCCAGGCAACCGCCCAGGGCCGACAGCACGATCTCACCGGGTGCCGGCGCGGTGTTCTGGCCGAACAGATGCAGGGGTTCGTCCACCACCACCGGCTCGTGGTCGCCCACATAGCTGAGGGTGCGGTACTGGCCTTCCGTCACCGTGTGCACCTTGTTGGTGCCCCGGGCGCCCGGGTTGGCCCGGCCCTTTTCGGCGAAGGCGAGCAGGCCGTCGCGGTCGATCGGCCGGAGGCTGGTGCGGATCGTCTGGGTGGGGGTGTCGTTGCCCATGGATTGGCTTCAGAGGAGGGA
>Ga0207954_1000029_pt1 | contig 40003 bp, 30 predicted proteins | sample CryBogmetaGMA0M_FD_184547 | JGI IMG/M metagenome (GOLD analysis project Ga0207954, IMG submission 184547) | Freshwater microbial communities from Crystal Bog, Wisconsin, USA - MA0M (SPAdes) | ecosystem: Environmental > Aquatic > Freshwater > Lake | place: Crystal Bog, Wisconsin, USA | collected... | reverse complement strand
GAGTGAGGCAGGGTATGCTCGGCGGGATGGTTCATGTCCCGCCGAGCATACCCTGCCTCACTCCGGCCGACGCGGCCGCTCCGGACGTTGGCCCCCTTCGCCCGCGGCCGGGCGGCGCGGCGGGCCGTCCGCCGGGCGAAATCCGCCTCCCCGCTCGGCCGCCGGACCCACGCCGCGAGCCGCCATGCCGCTGCGGAGCCGCTCGAGTGCCTCGACGGCAAACTTCTCCATTTCAGCGCGATCGAGCTTGCCGTCGCCGTCGGCGTCGAAGGTCATCGCCCGCTCGACGAACCGCTCCGGGCTCGGGCCGCCTTCGGCGAATGGCCTGGGCTCGCCTCGCACCGCGCCGTCGCGCAGCGGCCGCCCCTCGCGGGCTCGACGCGGCTCGTCGCCGGTCTCACGCGGCGGCCGACCTTCGGAATCGCGCTCGGCGGGTGGCGGTCCCCGAAAGCCTCCCTCGCCGCGCGGGATGGGCGGCAGTGGCGGGCGGAACTCCTCGTGATCGATCTTCCCGTCACCGTTGCGGTCGGCCTTGGCGAGGCTCGTGGCTGCGTTCTTGATCTCGTCGGCGTCGAGTTCGTGGTCGCCGTTGGTGTCGAGGGCGTCGCGAAGGCCGTCGCGCCGCTCGGGAGGCGGTCCATCGCGCCGCTCCGGAGGCTGGGCCGTGACGAACTGGCCGCACGCGGCGGTCATGGCGAGGATGCCGAAGGTCAGGCGGATTCTCATGGGTGGTCTCCTGGAAACCGTGAACGTGAAATCGAAGCTGCTGCCTTGCCGACGGATTCAACGGCCGGCGGCGAAAAAGGTTACGGCTCGGGTGTGCCCACGCAGAAGAGAAATCTCCCCGACCGCAGATAGAGCCGACCGTCGGCGATCGCCGGGGTGCCGCTGACATCGCTGTCGTCGGCGGCGAAGCGGTTGCAGCCCAGCACGGCGTATTCCGGCTTGGCGGGCAGGACGAGTGTGCCACTCCAGCGGGAGGCCACGATCAGGTGGCCATCGGCGAGCACCGGCGACGCATAGACGGGCCGACCGCCGCCGGTGATCTCAGCCACGCGGGTGCGATACACCTGTTCGCCCGTTTTCGCGCTGGAGCAGAAGGCCTGCCCGCGGTCGTCGATCCAGTAGAGGTGGCCTTCATGCAGGAGCGGCGTGGCCACGTAGGAACTCGCCTTGCTCGTCCAGAGTACGTGCGACTTCGTCACGTCGCCGGTGCCGCCCGCCCGCACAGCGAGCGACCCCGCCGAGCGGAATCCGCCGAATACGTAGGCGACGTCGCCGTCCACGAGCACACTCGGCGAGATGTTGCCGGTGAGGGCGTGGCTGGCATGCCAGCGGATCTTTCCCGTCGCCGGATCGAGGCCCCAGACCTCCGCCGGTACGGCGACGACGAGTTCCTCGCGGCCGTCGGCCAGCCGGGCGATCGCGGGCGTGCCGTAGGCGAGTTCAAGCGCCGCCGCGTCGGCCTTCCAGACCTCACGGCCTGTCCGCCGGTCGAGGCCCCGAATCGACTGACTCTCCTCCGCGGCGTTGACGATCACGAGGTCGCCGTGGCGGATCAGGCTCGCCGCCGAGCCCCAGCGGCGGTTGCTCGACTCCTTTCCGACGGCGACCCGCCATAGCTCCTCGCCCGCGCGGTCGAAGGCGATCACGCCGCTCTTGCCGAAAAACGCGTAGACCGCATCGGCATCGACGGCCGGCGTGCTGCTGGCGTAGCCGTGCTCCGTGAGGAAGCCCTCGTAGGCGTCCTCCGGCAGTTCGGCGGCGATGTCCCGCCGCCACTTCTCGGCCCCGCTCTGCCGGTCGATGCAGAGGAGGTGGCGCACCAGCTTGGCCGGCGCGCCGCCGCGGTCACCAGGCACGCCGTAGCCCGAGTAGCAGGTCACGAACACGTCGTCGCCATGGATCACCGGGCTCGAAGACCCCGGGCCCGGAAGCGGCGTCTTCCAGCGCAGGTTGTTCTCGTCGCTCCACTGGAGCGGCACGGCCGACGCCCCTCGCCCGAGGCCACCGGGTCCGCGAAATCGGGGCCAGTCGGCGGCGGAGGCGACGGCTGCGGCCGACAGGATGCCAACGAGGACGGCGACGAAGCGGTTCATTCCACGACCCTCAGGACGTCGTTCTTCTTCACGGCCCGCACCCGCGGGCCGACCTCGAACTCGAGGTGGCAGTCGAGCAGCATGCCGAGCGATGCGTCGGCGGGCACGTCGAGCGTTACGGTGATCGTGTTGCCCTTGCGGGCGACCTCCACCGCCTCGTAGGGGCCGAACTGCGCCCACGTCGGCTTCTCGTTCGGAATCGGGCCGCGGGTCGCCCGGGCGGGATCGAGCACGAGCGTCACCTCGCGACGACCACCGCGAGCCACGCTCCCGGGCCGCACCTCGGCGATCACCCCCTCCATGCGGCTTTCCCCCGCGGCGTTGTCTTCGATCGCACCCGTGCCCATCCGGCGGATGCCCCGGTTGTTGGACGGCTCCGGCACGCCGCGGTAGCCGCCGATCACGTAGGGAAAGCGACCCGGCGTGACGTGGTAGTGGTAGCCCCGCTCGGCATCCTCGTGGCCGTTGCAGACGTCGAGCGCCCGGTCCCCCTCGAGATCCTTCGCCATCAAGCCGTCGGCCTCGTAGGGCCCGTGGATCGGGAAGCCGTCGAACGCGAAGCCGATCACGGGCGAATGCCGCTTCCCGTCGTCGGCGAACGGGCTTTTCACGCAGGTCGGATACTTGTGGTAGTGATACACGCCGGTCTGCTGCGGATGGCCGCAGCAGCTGTCGAGCCAGACCTCCGAGTAGCCCTCGACGGCGTTCATGCCTCCCTGCTCGAACGGGTTGAAGAACACCACGCCGTTGAGAGCCACGCCGATCGGCCCCATCGGCAGCCGCGTGATCTCGGCCGCCGCGCGGGGCTCGAGCGGCAGACGGAAGGTGAACTCCTGCACGCGGATCTGGTTGGGGTTGCCGCTGTTGGGGAACGTGGCCGTGGGGTGATTGGGCCAGCCCTGGCTCTCGATCACGAGGAACCCCGGCTCGTGCCGAAGTCGCACTTCGTCGGTGCCGTCTTTATTCGAATCGCTCTGGTGATAGGAAAAGAGATCGACCGTGCGGTCGGCATCGCGGAACAGAAACCGGGGCTTCTCGTGGCCGGGCTTGAGCGACCAGTGGCCGCCGATGACTTCCGGCTCGACGGCGTGGACGGGCGCCGCGAGCAAGGCGAGGGCGAGCAGGAGCGAGTGGGGCCGGGGCATGGGATGTCCTTCCGAAACAGTTGAACGGATCAGCAGGCGGAAGGTCGCGTTGCCCGAACAGTGGCCGCAGGGTTTCAACCTACGGTGCCTAAGAGTGGCCGCAGGTTTTCAACCTGCGGGTGCACAGCCGTGCGGTCCGCCCCGCGAGGGGCTGCCCATGCCCGTCGCCGGACGCTCGCTCCGGGCTCCGGCCCTCCGCTCGCTCGATGCTGACCGCGCTTCGCCATCCTGGCTTCGCTTGTCAGCAACGCCGGCTCTCGGGCACGGGCAGCCCCTCGCTGCGCCTCCAGGAAGCCCAATCGCGTCCGCGATGGGGACGGCGGCCAGGAGGGCGTTTCCCGCTCGCATCGCAGGAGGCGATGCGCGGTCGAACGCGGGAACCCTTGGCGTTCCCGCCGTTCGACGGCAAGGGAAACGGCCAGGAGGGCGTTTCCCGCTGAATTCAGTTCGCGGCCGCATTCGACCACGTGCTGAACAGGTCGCCCCGCTTGATCCGCGCGGCGTCTTCCCGCATCACGTCGGGCGTCCGTCGGATCATCCGCACCGTCTTGCGGGGATGCCGCCAGGTGCGGGTGTGCGCCTGGGCCACCGGGCCGCTGCCTGGCGGTGCCACGACGATCGTCGGAGGTGAGGCCGCGGCCAGCGTGCAGCCGATGGACGTCGCGACGAGAGCGGCGAGGGCGTGGCGGCGGAGCGTCATGGCGCCTTCTTGTCGTCCGGGAGCGGCTCGAGCGTGAGCGGATCACGCAGCGGGAGGTGCTGCACGGCGCCGCCAAAAAACTCCTTCATCGTGGCGCGGCCCTGGAGGTCGCCCTTGGCGATCTCATCCCAGTCGCCCACCACCAGGATCGCCATCGTCGCGGGGTCGAGGTGTTTCCGCGCCACCCGCTGGAGATCCTCGCGGGTCACCGCCGCCACCTTCTGGCGGAAGGTCTTCCAGTAGTCAGCCGGCCGCTTCGTCCATTCGTCGTTGACGAACACCCGGAGCATCTGCGGCTTGCTCTCGAACTGCCGCGGGAAGGTCTCGATCACGCTCTTCTTGGCCGTGTCGAGTTCGTCCTCCGTGACGAGTTCGTCGCGGACCGCCTTGATCTCGTCGAGCACGATCTTCGTGGCCAATGCCACCGTGGCGTTCTTGCTCTCGAACCCCGCCCGGAAATCGCCGGGGTAGTCAACCTTCGGCTGCAGGGTCGAGCGGACCGAGTAGGCGAGCCCCTCGTTGCTCCGCACCTTCTGCATCAGCCGGCTGGTGAATCCGCCCGCGCCGAGGATCTCGTTGAGCAGCACGAGCGGGATCGCATCGGGGTCGTCGCGGGTGATGCCCCGGGAGCCGATCAGCACCTTGCCCTGCGGGATCTCCTTGGGCACGTGGTAGAGCCCGGGAGCGAGCGTCGCCGTGGGAGGTGTCGGAGCCGGGGCCGACGCGCCACGCTCCCAGCCGTCGAACGCCTTGGCGAGCTTGGCGAGCATCGCCGGCTCCTCGAAGTCGCCCGACACCGCCACGATCGCGTTGCCGGGATGGACGATCCGCTGGTGCGTCGCGGCCAGCCGGCCGCGGTCGATGGCGGCCACGGTGGCGGCCGTCGGCTCGGCACCCTCGAAATGGCTGGGACCGTACACGAGCCGCTTCCACTCGCGGCCGATGATCGAGGCGGCGTCGTCGTTCCGCTGCTTGAGGCTCTCGAGCACGCGGGCCTTGCCCGTGACGAGCCGATCCTGGTCGAAGCCGGGCGTCCGCAGCATCTCCACGAACAGGGCGAGGCTCTCGTCGAGGTTGCTCTTCAGGCAGTTCATCGTGGCCGTGGTGAAGGTCTCGTTGGCCGACACGCCCACCTCCGTGGCGAGGAAGTCGAGGGCCTCGTCGAACTCCGCCGGCTTCCGCTTCGCCGTGCCCCCCTCACGAATCATTCGCGCGGTCATCGACGCCAGCCCGGGGACGTCGGCCGGATCGAGCGACGAGCCGCCACGGAACGTGATCGAGACCGTGACCAGCGGCAGCTCGTGTGCCGGGGCGAGGTAGGCGACGGTGCCGTCGGGCAGGGTGCGGCGAAAGGTCTTCGCGTCGGGCGGCTCGAAGGCGAGCGGCTCGAAGGCGATCTCCTCGGGCCGCTTCGGGATCGTGGCCGTGTCGGCGGCCAGCACCGGCAAGCCGGTGGCGAGGAGCAGGGCGAAGGCGGCGAACGAACGCATGGTCATGGCGAATCCACAAGGACGGGAGGACAAGAGGACGAGATGCCGAGGAAGCCGGGTGGGCGGCCGTCACTCCGCCTGGCGGCGGTAGGTGGCGACGCTGCGGTTGGTGGCCTTGAAATACTTGTTCGCCACGCGGCGAATGTCGGCGGCGGTGACGGCCTCGTACTTCGCGGGGCCCTCGTTGATCTCCCGCCAGTCGAGCACCGCCTCGGAGAAGGCGAGCTGCACGAACAGCGACATGTTGCTCTCGAGCTTGCGGTAGTTCTGCGCCGCCACGCGGTTCTTCACCTTGCGGAGCTCCCGCTCGGGGAGGTCCTCCCCCTGAAGCTTCGCCAGCTCCTCGTACCACGCCGCCTCGAGCGCCTCCGGGGTGGCATCACCGCGGGCCTGGGCCGAGACGGCGAACAGTCCGGCATACTTCCGCGTGTCGCTCGCCGCCTGCGCGGTGGCGGCGATGCCGCGGCCCTCCACCAGCCCCTTGAAGAGCCGGCCGGTGCGGTCGTTGAGAATCTCGGCGAGCATGTCGAGCGGGTAGGAATCGACGTGGCCCGCGGGCACCGTGTGGTAGCGGATCTCCACGGCCGGCGGCACCTCGCCCACGGCGTTCATCCGCTGCTCCGCGAGCTGCTCCACCTCCAGCGTGACGACCGGCGGCGGCTGGGTCTTGCCCGGCTCCAGCCGCGCGAAGTAGTTGGTGATCAGCTGCTTCGCCCGGACGGGATCGAAGTCGCCCACCACGATCCCGACGAGGTTGCCTGGGCGGTAGTAGATGTTCCAGTAGTCCTGGGCCTGCTCGAACGTGTAGCTGTTGAGGTCGCTCGGCCAGCCGATCACGGGCCACGAGTAGCCGCTCGACGCCCAGAACATCGAGTCGAACTGCTCCTCGAACTTGCCCGTCGGCGTGCTGTCGGTCCGCAGCCGCCGCTCCTCGTGGACGACGTCGCGCTCGGAATAGAACTCGCGAAACACGCTGTCGTGGAGCCGGTCGCTCTCCATCCAGGCCCAGAGCTCGAGCTTGTTGGAGGGAACGGTGATGAAGTAGCAGGTCAGGTCGTAGGTGGTGAAGGCGTTCATGCCGCTGCCGCCGGCCTTCGTGTAGACCTGGTCGAACTCGTCCTTGACGATCGTGCCCGCCTGCGGGCCCCCCTCGCCGCGGCCCTGCTGCGCCTTGATCAAGGCGTCGAGCCGCGCCCGGAGCACGCGGAGCTCCTGCGTGTCGTTGGCGGGATTCCAGGGGTCGTCGATCTCCCCCTTGAAAAAGCGGTCGTACTGCCGCGTCCAGACGAGCCGATTGATCTCGTCGCGGATCGCCTTCTGTTCCCCGCGGAACTTCCCGTCGCGGTCCGGGTCGCGGGTGCCGATCGTGTCGGTGCCCTTGAACATCATGTGCTCGAAGAAGTGGCTGATGCCGGTGATCCCCGGCCGCTCGTTGACGCTCCCCACGCGGGCGATCCAGCCGGCGCTGACGACGTTGGGCTGGTCGCTTCGCGGCACGAGCAGGAACTGCATGCCGTTGGGCAGGGTGAACTCCTCGACCTCCACCTTCTGGGCGAGGGCCGGAGGGACGAGCGACAGGACCAGCGCGACGGCGGACGCGAAGCGGAGCATGCGGGATTCCTCGGGTGAGCCGGCGGTTATACCCGAGCCGGAGCCGCGGGGGCGACCCGGAAAACGCTCAGTGGCCTCCCGCCCCGAACCACCACTGCACGAGCGTGAGCACGATCTCGAACACGATCAGGCCGACGATCGCCCACTCCACCCGCAGCGCCCGGCGGTTCTGCATCAGCTCGAGCGCCGTCTCCGCGGTCTTCGCGATCAGGCCCAGCTTGCCGTGGAGCACCGCCGACCGCTCGCGGATCTCGAAGTCGTCGCGCAGCCGCGCCCAGAGCCGCTCGAGTTCGGGATGGTCCCAGAGCAGTTCGGGCGAGTCTTCGATGCGGGCGCCGGCCACCACGCGGTGCTCGGCGAGCAGGGCACCGCCGAGGTGCTGGAGCAGTTCGTGGGCCGCGCGGCCGCCGCGGCCCCAGTGGTCGAGGTTGGTGGCGAACGGCTCGATCCGCTCGAACTGGCTCTCGATCGCCCGCTCGTGGTGCGCCAGCGACACGCTCTTGGCGAGCACGTCGGCCACGAGCTGGAGCTTCTCACGGCTGACGTCGGCGAGAATCAGCGTGCTGCCCTCGACCGTCTCCTTGGCGGTGGGCTCCACGCGGATGTCGAGCACTTCCGTCTCCTGGTCGGCCGCCGGGTAGGGCTGGCGGATGTGCGGCGCGAGCTGGCGGAGGTATTCGTTGACCGCCGCGGGAGAGACGTCGAAGAACACGATCGCGCCGTAGCGGAAGATCACCGCCACGCCGTCACCCGAGGGCCGCTGGCCGGCGATCGCGGCGCCGAGCGCCGAGCCGATCAGTTCCACGACGAGCGGGGCGTTGCCGGTGCGGTCGGTGGAGCCGAGGGCGGCGACGTCGATCGCGGTGCCCACCAGGACGGCCCTGGCCTGGAACCCGAGCCGTCCGGGGCCCAGGGGGCCCGCGATGGCGGTGGAGGTCTCGTCGGCCATGGAAAACGGTGCTCCGCAGCGAGTCGTGGGAATGGGCAAGTGTCCGGCGTCGTCTGGCCGTCGCGAGCGGGCCGGAGACGCGATCGGGCCGGGCGGTCTCCTCCAGCCTAACAATGGGGCGTGAGGAAGGCTGATTTCCCCCGCGAGTCACCATCATGCTCCCCGCCGGACGCGTCGATCCCGTCATTCTCGGGCACTTGCTGTGCCAGCACCGCGACCTGCATGCGCGGCTGCTCGCCCTGCGGGCTGACTTTGCCGCCGATCCCGCCACGCCCCCGCCGCTGGACGCGATCCGCCACCGCTTGGTGGACCTGCGTGACCACCTTCGCGACCACTTCGATCAGGAGGAGACCGGGGGCTTTCTCGAGGAGTCGATCGCGCGGATGCCGCGGCTCTCCGCGGCGGCCCGCGAGGTGGTGGCGGAGCACCCACAGCTGCTCGCCGAAATCGACGCCCTCCTCGCAAGCCTTCCCGGGCGGAATCTTCGCGCGGAGGTGTGGCAGGAGGCCGCGCGTCGCTTCGCCACGTTCACCGACCATCTGCTCGCCCATGAACGGAACGAGAACGCGGTCGTCCAGCAGGGCTACAACGAGGATTTCGGGTTCGGCGACTGACCGGCACGTCGGCCGCGGTGGCAGGTGTCAGTCGAACACGACCGTGCGCTTGCCGTGGAGGAAGACCCGCTCCTCGAGCACGAGCCGCACGGCCCGGGCGAGCACCAGTTTTTCCACGTCGCGGCCCGCCTGCGCCATCCGCTCGGGCGTGAACGCATGATCCACCGGCGTGACGTCCTGGGCGATGATCGGTCCGGCGTCGAGCTCCTCGGTGACGAAGTGTGCGGTGGCGCCGATCAGCTTCACGCCGCGGGCGAAGGCTTGGCGGTAGGGGCTCGCCCCGGCGAACGCCGGCAGAAAGGAATGGTGGATGTTGACGATCCGGTCGGGGTAGCGGGCGATCGCGGCGGCCGAGAGCACCCGCATGTAGCGGGCGAGGACCACGTAGTCGGGCGTGTGGTCGTCGATCGCCGCGAGCAGCGCCCGCTCGTGATCCTCGCGGGAGCGGCCCTCGTGAGGCACGTGGTGGAACGGCACGCCGAACCGTTCGACGAGCCCACGGAGATCCTCGTGATTGGCCACGACGCCGACGATGCGGCCCGGCAGCTCGCCCACGGCATCGAGGAGGAGGAGCTCGCCGAGGCAGTGGGGCTCGCGGGTGGCGCAGACCACGATCGGCCGCCGTTCCTCTCGGGTGACGCGGACCCGCGCCGTCGCCGGCAGCACCGCCGCCAGCGCCGCCCGCAGGGCGTCGGCCGGCACCGGTTCGGCCGCGGGAGCGACCTCGGCCCGAAAGAAGAAGTACCGGGCTGAGGTGTCGACGAACTCGTGATTGCTCTCGATGTTGAGCCGCCGTGCCTGAAGGACGCCCGTGATCCGGTGGATCAGGCCGACCTCGTCGGGGCAGTCGACCAGCACGATCTCGCGGGCCGACGGCGCTGTCATCCCCAGGCTCCGCGCTCGGCCTGGGGCCGGCCGAAGGTCGTGGCCGGGACCCAGGCGAGGGCCACCTCGTCGATGGCGATGTCGGTCTTCCGGGCCGGCACGTCAATCTCCTCGAGCGCGATCGAGTCGGGGCTCGCCTCCAGCCGAATGCGATCGAGCTCGAGTTCGACCTCCTCCTCGAGCTGCTGCCGCCGCTCCTCCAGGGTCGAAAGGCTCTCCTCGGCGTGGGCAACGTCGGCTTGCTGCCGCGTGGCCCGGCTCGCCGACCGCATCGACGTGGCCGCCCGGCCGATGGTGGTGGCGCTGATCTTCTTGCGGCCGAAGAGGGCGCCGATCACCGCCGTGCCGATCGAGACGTAGGTCTGCATCGACTTGTTCTGGGCCTCGGCCTTCTCCTTCTCCACCTTCTGCCGTGCCCGGTCGATCCGGTCGGCGAGGGTCGTGAGCTTGGCGGCGTGCTTGTCGCGGACCTTCTCGATCTGGCCGTCACGCCACTCTTTCACCCGCTGAGCGATCCGCACGCGGAAGTCGCCTTCGCTTTCCCCGGGCCGCGAGACGGCCCCGATCGCCGGCGCCGACCAGCAGGTGAGTTTCGAGGTGCGGCCGAGATGGCCCTTCAGCGACGTGGCGAGGGTGGCGTAACTTCGCGGGTTGGCGAGGGCCGAAGGGAGGGGGGCGAACGAGCCGGTGCGGGCGGCGGGTTCGAGTGGCGGCGACTCGGCGCACTGTTCCGCCGACTCCCAGGCCGACTCGCCCAGGGAGTCGCCGGCGGGTGCGAGGCAGACGACCTCGCGATCGACCTCGATGCCGGCAGTCGGCTTGGCGTAGCGGACGCGGGCCCGGCCGAGGATCGCCGGTTCATAACGGATCGAGGCCTCGAGCGGCACGGCCGCCCGCGGCGCCAGGAACACCTCGCGAATCCCGGGGGGCAGGATCGGCCGCGGGCCGCCGTCGTGCCACGAGGCTGCAGACGAATACGCCGGCGTCGCCGCCGCGACGGGGGCCGCCGCGGCCGCCGCCGGTCCGGCCGCGGTGAGCCGCTTGATCTCCTCGCGGAGCAGCGGGCCGCGGAGGTAGGCCATCGTCCAGCGGGTCTGGAAGAGCGTCTCCTCGTCGCCGTGCACGCTGTGCATGAGGAACCGACGCTGCTCGAGCCCGGAGAGCAGGCGATCGAGCCGTCCGCGGTCGAACGAGCCCCCCGAGGCCTGGGCCGCCCCCTCGAGACCGTCGAGCACACGGGCCTTGTCGCGGGCGGTCTGCAGCCGACCCAGAAACCACAGGCCGGCATTGGACAGGCCTTTGTAGTCGAGGTCGACCGGATTCTGCGTGGCCAGCACCACGCCGAGGCCGTAGGCGCGGGCCTGCTTCATGAGCGTGAGCAGCGGAGTCTTGCTCGGCGGATTGGCCGTGGGCGGGAGGTAGCCAAACACCTCATCCATGAGGAACATGGCCCGCAGCGACGACGTGCCCCCCTGCGACCGCATCCACGAGACCGCGGCGCCCGCCAAGAGCGTGACGAACGCCATCCGCTGGGCGTCGGCGAGGTGGGCGATCGAGACGACCGCCACGCGGGGTTTGCCCTCGGGCGTCCAGAGCAGCCGGCCGAAGTCGAGCGGTTCGCCGTCCACCCAGGCATCGAAGCCCGGGGCTGCGGCGACCGTGTTGAGCCGGCTGGCGAGCGCGAATCGGTCGCCGGCCGGGAAGAAGTTTTCCAGGTCGAGGAAGCCGACCCGTTCGATCGGCGGTGCCGGCACGGCCCGCACGAGCGTGCCGAAATCGACCTTCTGACCGCTCTTCCACAGCGTGTCGAGGATCGTGGAGAGGAGCACGTGCTCGCGACTGCGGCCGGGCTCGCCCTCGATGCCGACCAGCGCGAGGATCGCCGAGACGAGCGATTCGATCCGCTCCCGGCGGGCCTCCGGATCGTCGAGGATCGCCGCGGGGGGGGCGTCGAGGCTGCCGAGCATCGCCAGCGGCCGGCCGGTGCGACTGCCCGGCGTGTAGACCGCCATCTCAGCGGCCTCGTGGAGGCGGCGAATCCGCTCGCCCGACTGACCGCTGGCGGCGAGGCCGTCGGACCACTTCTTCGCCGTGCGGGTGGCGAGCTCTTCGAGCGAGATGCCCTCGCGCTTGGCGGCCTCGGGCTCGAGCCAGGGCAGGAAGTCGGCCGGCGCGAGGTCGGGAAACGAGAGCAGGACGTTGGCGAGGTCTCCCTTGGGGTCGATGACGAGCGTGGGGATGCCGTCGAGGGCCGCCTCCTCGATCAGGCCGATGAGCAGGCCCGTCTTGCCGCTGCCGGTCATGCCGACGCACACCGCATGCGTGGTAAACCGCTTGGCGTCGACCAGCACGGGTTCGCCAGTGGGGATGCCACGGTCCGCGTCCACCTTCTGGCCCAGGTAGAAGACACCGAGGCCCTCGATGGCGGCAGGCAGCGGATCCTGCGGCTTGCTCCTCGACCGCGGCGGGTGTTTTTCGGCTGCCATCGGCTCGTTCTCCTCTGTCCTCGGGGGCCCGGACTCACCGCCACGATTCAACGTCGCCCCCGGGAATCCTGCAACCTGGCGGCTGTGCTAGCATCTCCAGCCGGTCCCGAATCCACCTGGAAACAGCCCCGTGGCCGCCTCCAAAGCCCCAACCCCCCGGGGTGTCACCGTGCTCCTCGTCGACGACCAGCCGATCATCGGCGAGGCCGTGCGGCGCATGCTCGCCGGCGAGGAGGGGATCGCTTTCCACTACTGCAAGGATGCCCCGGCGGCGCTCGCCAAAGCGGCCGAAGTGCATCCCACGGTGATCCTTCAGGATCTCGTCATGCCCGAGATCGACGGGCTGACGCTGGTGCGTCAGTTTCGGGCCGACGACCGGTTTCATGACGTGCCGATCATCGTGCTCTCGACGAAGGAGGAGCCGGCCGTGAAGGCGGAGGCCTTCGCTGTGGGGGCCAACGACTACATCGTGAAACTGCCCGACCGGCTCGAGCTGATCGCCCGCGTCCGCTACCACTCGCGGGGCTACGTGGCGCTCGTCGAGCGGAACGAGGCCTTCACGGCCCTGGAAGCGAGCCGGCAGGTGCTGGCCAACGACCTGGCGACCGCCGCCGACTACGTCCGCTCGCTTCTGCCCCAGCCGCAGGAACGGGGAGACGTGCGGGCCGATTGGCGGTTCATCCCGTCAGCCGCCCTGGGGGGCGACGCCTTCGGCTACCACGACCTCGACGCGGAGCACTTCGCCGTCTACCTGCTCGACGTGTGCGGTCACGGGGTGGGGGCGGCGCTCCTGTCGGTGTCGGCCCTCAACGCGATCCGCAGCGAGGCCCTGCCGCACACCGACTTCCACGATCCCGGGGCGGTGCTCGCGGCGCTCAACAAGGCCTTCCCGATGGAACGGCAAAACGACATGTTCTTCACGGTGTGGTATGGGGTGTTCGATCGCGGCACGCGGATGCTCCGCTGGGCCGGCGGCGGCCATCCGCCGGCGCTGCTCGTCTCCGCGGGGTCGCCGGCGCCCCAGCGACTCGATTCCGATGGGCCGCTGATCGGGGCCGTGGAGGGCCTCGAGTTTGGCTCCAGTGAGACCACGATACCCCCCGGAGGAAGGGTTTTCGTCTACAGTGACGGGGCCTTCGAGATCAGCCGCCCCGATGGGTCGATGTGGCCATTCGAGGAGTTCGTGGCCACGCTCACGGCCCCGAAAGAGGGGGCCGAGAGCCCGATTGACGCCCTCGTCACCCGGGTGCGGGCGGTCTCCGGGCGGGACGACTTTCACGACGACTTTTCGATGGTCGAGCTGGTCTTTTCCTGAGTTGGCGGACGGCCGGCGACCGCGCCCCGGAATCCGGGGCCCAGGCCCCGGAAACGCCGGTCCGGGCCGGGGAAAACGGCCATCTTGCAGGCGAAGATCGAATCCGTACACTTCGAGGTTTCGCGGTTCCGACCGGCCGCTAGCGTAGCTCAATTGGCAGAGCAGCTGATTTGTAATCAGCAGGTTGCGGGTTCAACTCCCGCCGCTAGCTCACCAAGAAGGCCGTCGCGCGGCCCAGCCGCGGCACCACCAGAACACGCAGCGGAAAGATCCGGAGGAGTCCAGCGTTCAACCAGAGAGGGGAGTTTCCCGAGCGGTCAAAGGGGTCAGACTGTAAATCTGATGGCTCTGCCTTCGCAGGTTCGAATCCTGCACTCCCCAGTCTTATCCCCGCGCGGGTGTAGCTCAATGGTAGAGCAATAGCCTTCCAAGCTAAAGACGAGGGTTCGATTCCCTCTACCCGCTTCGGCGGTTCCCCGGAGTAAACGGCCCTCCCTCAACCGCCTGCTCGTTCCTCACCGATACACCCCAAACCAGAATCACCGTCCACCACACCACACACCACTCAGGATCCATGGCCGCGGCGGCCGCGGCGTTTCGACGCACCACGCTGCTGTAGCTCAGTTGGTAGAGCACGTCCTTGGTAAGGACGAGGTCAAGGGTTCAAGTCCCTTCAGCAGCTTTATCGTTCGTTCGTACCCCACCCCTAACCACCAGAAGAGGACCCCCACCGGGATAAAAGATGGCAAAGGACACGTTCACGCGGAGCAAGCCGCACGTCAACGTCGGCACGATCGGGCACATCGACCACGGCAAGACGACCCTCACGGGCGCTCTCGTCGCGGTGCAGGCGGCCAAGAACCTCGCCGTCGCCAAGAGCTACGCCGACATCGCCAAGGGCGGTACCGTCCGTGACGACACGAAGACGGTGACCATCGCCGTCAGTCACGTGGAGTACGAGACCGACAAGCGGCATTACGCCCACATCGACTGCCCGGGTCACGCCGACTTCATCAAGAACATGATCACCGGCGCCGCCCAGATGGACGGCGCGATCCTGGTGGTGAGCGCGGCCGACGGCCCCATGCCCCAGACCCGTGAGCACATCCTGCTTGCCAAGCAGGTGGGCGTGCCCGCGCTGGTCGTGTTTCTGAACAAGGTCGATCTCGTCGACGATCCGGAGCTGCTCGACCTGGTCGAGATGGAGATCCGCGAACTGCTGACGAAGTACGGCTTCCCGGGCGACGACGTGCCGATCATTCGTGGCGCCGGCAAGCCGGCCTACGACAGCCCGGCCGACCCGGCGAAGAACAAGTGCATCGCCGACCTGCTCGACGCGGTGGACAGCTATATCCCCGAGCCGGTTCGCGAGCTCGACAAGCCGTTCCTGATGGCCATCGAGGACGTGTTCTCGATCGAAGGCCGTGGCACGGTGGCCACGGGTCGTATCGAGCGTGGCGAGGTGAAGGTGGGCGACGAAGTGGAAATCATCGGTCTCAAGGACAAGGCCGAGAAGACCACCGTCACCGGCGTGGAGATGTTCAAGAAGCTGCTCGACAGGGGGCAGGCGGGCGACAACGTCGGCTGCCTCCTCCGTGGCATTGCTCGCGAGGGCATCGAGCGCGGTCAGGTGCTGGCCAAGCCGGGCTCGATCAAGCCCCACAAGAAGTTCGAGTGCGAGGTCTACGTGCTGTCGAAGGAGGAAGGTGGCCGTCACACGCCGTTCTTCGCCGGCTACCGCCCGCAGTTCTACTTCCGCACGACCGACGTGACCGGCTCGACGAAGCTGCTCGGCGGCGTCGAGATGTGCTCGCCGGGTGACAACGTCAAGATGGAGGTCGAGCTGATGGTGCCGATCGCCATGGACGACGGCGTTCGATTCGCCATCCGCGAAGGCGGCAAGACGGTCGGCTCGGGCGTGGTCACCAAGATTCTTGATTGATTTCGAGGGGAGGGGGCCCGGTCTCGGGCCCCCTCCTTCTCTACAGGGGCGTAGCTCAACTGGCAGAGCGCTGGTCTCCAAAACCAGAGGTTGCGAGTTCGATCCCCGCCGCCCCTGCTCATGGCCGCCGTCGGCCATGAGGGGTCGTGTAGGCGTCGGGTTCAGTTTCGGGATCGGGTTCGATATTCAACGGATGGTATTCGGGCGACGGAGCGCGTGAGGTTCGCCATGCAGGAAAACGTCAAATCCGCTGGTATCTGGGGGGACGTCCTCAGTTTTTCCGTGTACAAGCGGAATCAGGGGCGCGTCACCCGTCAGGTGACGTTCGCGGCGCTCGCGACGATCGTCGCGGTCGGCGTGTGGCGGCTCGCGCAGCTGCTGGCGATCCAGTACGGCGGCGGCGACAGTCCGCTGTCGAGTCTCGCCGGCGGTGCCGACCTCGGCGTGGTGAGGTTCCTGGTGCCGGGTGGGCTGCTCGCCCTCGGGCTCTGGCTCTGCTACAGGCTCGTAAACATCCCGAAGTTCGCCGACTTCCTCATCGCCGTGGAGTCGGAAGTGGCCAAGGTATCGTGGCCGTCGGCCGAGGAGGTGATCCGCAGTTCTGCGGTGATCATCTTCCTGATCTTCGCCCTGGCGGCGATCCTCGCCGCGTACGATCTGTTCTGGTGGTTCGTCCTCCGTCTCGTGCTGCGGACGAGCTGATCACCACCCTGTTCTTTTCCCTTACGCCGGACCGATGGCCATGAGCGACGACGCGACAAACGAGCACGAGAAGCTGCCCGCCGACGAGGTGGTGGCGTCGGCAAGCGCGCCGGTGGCCGACGATCTCGAGGACGACGGCACCCCGGCCGAGGTGGCCGATCCGTTTGCCGGCGACGAAAACGCCAAGCCCGTCGAGGTCGCCGTCGACGACGAGTCGCCGGTGGTGGGCGAGCGGCACTGGTACATCCTCAAGGTGCAGAGCAATCGCGAAGACTCGATCCGCGAAACGCTCCTCCGCAGGATCTCCATGCAGGGAATGGACAAGTGGTTCGGCGAGGTGATCGTTCCCAAGGAGCAGGTCACGGAGTTCAAGGGGGGCAAGAAGCGGGTCGTGTCCCGCAAGCTCTATCCGGGCTACATCCTCGTCAACATGATCCTCAACGACGAGACGTGGTATATGGTCCGCGAGACCGGCGGCATCGGCGACTTCACCGGTTCGGCCGGCCGTCCGAGCCCGATGCTTCCGCAGGACGTCGCGAAACTCCTCAACAAGGCCGAGGAGAAGACCGACGAGCAGCCCCGCCTGAAGATCAACTTCAAGAAGGGGGACCGCGTGAAGATCAACGAGGGGACCTTCGAGAACTTCGAAGGGGAGGTCGAGGAGATCGACGAGGCGAACGGCCGCGTGACCGTGATGCTGAGCATTTTCGGCCGCTCGACGCCCGTGGATATCGAGTACTGGCAGATCGAGACGGTGTGAACGGCAGGGAGATTGGTTCGAAGGTACAGTCGGGCCCGCGGCGGGCCTCGAGGGTCCGGTTTCAACGACGGCTGAGGAAGAAAGGTCGAAGCGATGGCGAAGCAGGTGGTGGGTCAGGCGAAGTTCCAAGTTCCTGGCGGTCAGGCGACCCCGGCGCCCCCGGTGGGCACCTCGCTCGGCCGATTCGGCATCAACCTGGGACAGTTCGTCCAGCAGTTCAACGATCGCACCCGTGAAGCCGCCGGCATGCCGATTCCGGTGGTGGTCACGGTCTACAACGACCGGTCGTTCGAGTTCATCACCAAGAGCCCGCCGGCCGCGGCGTTGCTCAAGAAGGCGGCGGGGCTCGCGAAGGGTTCCGGCGTTCCCAACAAGGACAAGGTCGGGAAGGTGACCAAGGCCCAAGTCGACGACATCGTCCGTCTCAAGGGGGCCGACCTCAACGCCCGCGACGGCGAGCATGCCCGGCGGATGGTCGAGGGCACGGCCCGCAGCATGGGCATCGTCGTCGAGGGTTGACCTCAGTCGCTTCCGTCCCGTTTTTCACCGCTCATTCGTTCACTCCCCAGCCAGATTCGAGGATCATGACCGTGGCCACCACCAAGCGAATGCGGGCGATGCTCGCCGTGAAGCCGAAGACCGACGACGCGCTCCCGGTGGAGCAGGCGGTCGCCGTGCTGAAGAAGTTTCCTCCCACCAAGTTCGACCAGACGGTCGAGATCCACATGCGGTTGGGCATCGACCCGAAGCAGGCGGATCAGATCATCCGCGGCTCGATCGTGCTGCCGCACGGCATCGGCAAGTCGAAGCGGGTGGTGGTGTTCGCCAAGGGCAATCTGGCGGACGACGCCAAGGCTGCTGGCGCGGAAGAGGTCGGTGCCGATGACCTCGCCAAGAAGATCAAGGAAGGCTGGACGGACTTCGACGTCTGCATCGCCGCCCCCGACATGATGGGTCTGGTCGGTCCTCTCGGGAAAGTGCTCGGCCCTCGTGGCCTGATGCCGAGCCCTCGGGCCGGGACGGTGACCGCCGACATCAAGAAGACGGTGAGCGAATACAAGGCCGGCAAGGTCGAGTTCCGCAATGACCCCACCGGCATCGTGCACGCGGTGGTCGGCAAAGCGAGTTTCGATGCCGCCAAACTCGCCGACAACATCCGCGCGTTCATCGACCACATCGCCGGCATGCAGCCGTCGAGTGTTCGCGGCCAGTACCTCAAGAGCATCTCGATCTCGGGCACGATGACGCCCGGCGTGATGGTCGCCGGCTGATCACGCCCCCCTCCCACTCCCCGTTTCTCCGGATTTATCGCCATGAGCAAAGCCATCAAGGACATGCTGGTCGATGACCTCAAGGGCCGCCTGACGGGCGTCGGCGACGTGATCGTCGTCAGCCTCGGGAAGCTCGATGCCCAGAAGACCACCCAGCTGCGGCAGTCGCTTCGCAAGAAGCGGATCAGCCTCCAGTTGGTGAAGAACAGCTTGGCGCGACGGGCCATGGCCGGCACGCCGCTCGCGCCGGCGTTCGAGCGGTCCGAGGGCATGCTGGCGATCGCCTGGGGAGGCGAAGACGTCGTCGATCTGGCGAAGGAACTCGATCGCCTGCAGGGCGTGAAGGACTTCGAGGGGTTCGAGTGTCGCGGTGGCGCTCTCGATGGGGCTCGACTCGACGCGGGCGACGTCAAGCTCGTCGCCAAGTGGCCGACCCGAGCCGAGCAACTCTCGATCCTCTCCGGCCAAATCAGTTCGCTCGGCGGTCGGCTGTCGGGCCAGATCCTGTCGGCTGGAGGCGCCCTGGCGGGCCAGCTCAAGTCGCGGGTCGAAGACCTGGAAAAGGCCGGCGGCGGGGAGGCAGCCGCCTCCTGAGCGAGTCTGCCCCGAGATTTTTTGGGGCGGGCTTCACTCGACGATTTCTCATGGTATGACAATGGGCTCGGCTGAGGCGACCGCCGCAGCATGGCCCGGCGGACTGGCAAACCGACTCGGCAACTCACACATCACATCCAACGGCCGCCGGATCGTCCGGCGCGACCGCATTTTTCGAAGGGAAAGGATCTCGAGCGATGGCAACGGCTGAAGCGACGCGTGAATTCTCGAAGGACACCAAGGACCTCGGCGACAAGATCGTCGGCCTCACTCTGAAGGCAGCGAAGGAGTTGTCGGATTACCTCGACGAAGTTCACGGCATCAAGCCGGCTGCCGGCGGCGCGGTCATGATGGCCGCCCCGGGTGCCGGCGGCGCCGGTGGCGCGGCGGGCGGTGGCGAGGCTGCCGCCGAGAAGACCGAGTTCGACGTCGTTCTGGAGGCGTTCGGCGACAACAAGATCGGCGTCATCAAGGTGGTGCGTGCCGCGACTGGCCTGGGTCTCAAGGAGGCCAAGGACATGGTCGAGGGTGCCCCGTCCAAGGTGAAGGAAGGCATTTCGAAGGCCGACGCTGAGAAGCTGAAGAAGGAACTGGAAGACGCCGGCGCCAAGGTTGCCATCAAGTAAATGCTGTAAATACGCCGTTTGGCGACGGGAGGTTTGTGCCTTCGTCGCCAAACGGTATAGTATTTGCCTGTACTTGAGTCATCCTGCCGGTCCCGCCTGCTCTCCAGTTTTCCCTGTTTGTTGCCCGCCCGTGAAGGTCGCCTTGTGAGTTGTGGCCTGCGCGTTGCCGTGGGATGCATCGACGCCCTCTGGGTCGATGGTCCGTCGCGTCGGCGGTGGCTCTGATTCTTGATGGTGCCCCGAGCAGGACGCGCTCTGGTCGCGGTCTGACGAGATCATCCCGAGGAGTTTTCTGTCAATGGCAACTCGCGCCGTCCGTCGTCTCCAGCCCCGTGAAGTTCGCCACTTCGGCAGCCGTCGCGCCAGCCACAACATTCCAGACCTGACCGAGATTCAGACGCGGTTCTACGACAAGTTTCTGCAGTACGACGTGCCCGCGGCCAAGCGGAAGGACGAGGGGATCGAGGGCGTGCTCCGGGAGATTTTCCCGATCGAGAGCTACGACCGCACGGTCAAGATCGAGTATTTGCGGTACGAACTCGGTAAGCCGCGGTATAGCCCCGACGAGTGCCGCCAGCTGCGGCTCACCTATGGCCGGCCGCTGCGGGTCTGGCTGCGGCTCACCCGCGAGCAGCCGATCGAGGAAGAGGTGTATCTCGGCGACATCCCGATCATGCTCGGCGGTGGCGAGTTCATCATCAATGGTGCCGAGCGCGTGGTGGTGAGTCAGTTGCACCGGTCGCCGGGCATCGACTTCGTCGCCGATACCGAGTCGAGTGACCGCAAGACCCACAACTGCCGGATCATCCCTGAACGCGGCAGTTGGATCGAACTCAACGTGTCGAAGAAGGACACGCTGCAGGTGCGCATCGACCAGAGCGGCAAGTTCTCGGCGCTGACGCTGCTGCGGGCGATGGATCCGAAGTACACGTCCGATGCCGAGATCCTCAAGCTCTTCTACAAGACCGAGAAGGTGAAGACGGAGGGCGGTCGCTATGTCGCCAAGGTCGAGGGCAAGATCGCCGTCGACGACATCGTCTATCCCAAGGGGAGCGAGCGTGCGGGCGAGATCGTCGTCGATGCGGGGTGCAAGATCACGCACGACCAGGCGGAGTTGATTTGCACCTCGGGCCTCAAGGCCGTCGAGGTCATGCTCGAGCAGAAGGTGCCGCTGATCGTCAATAGCCTCCGCGAGGACGCCGACGAGTCGAAGCGCCGGACCGGCGTGGCGCCGAGCCACGAGGACGCGCTCATCCGCATCTACCAGCGGCTCCGCCCGGGGAACCCGCCGGCGCTCGACAAGGCGAAGGCGCTGTTCGAGGAGAAGTTCAAGGACACGAACCGGTATCGACTCGGTCGCGTTGGCCGCTTCCGCATCAATCGCAAGCTGGGGCTCGACGTGCCCGAGACTGAGATGACGCTGCGGGCCGAAGACATGATCGCGGCCATTCGCTACATGCTGCAACTCAGCGAGGGCGAAGGGGAGGTCGAGGTCGATGACATCGACCACCTCGGCAACCGGCGGCTGCGGACGATCGACGAACTCGCCAGCGACGAGCTTCGCAAGGGCTTCCTCAAACTCCGCCGCACCGTGCAGGAGCGGATGAGCCTCAAGGACGTGGCGGAGATGTCGCCGCGTACGCTCATCAACCCGAAGAGCATTTCGGCGGCCATCGAATATTTCTTCGGCCGTGGCGAGCTTTCGCAGGTGGTCGACCAGACGAATCCGCTCTCGATGCTCACGCACGAGCGGCGACTGTCCGCGCTCGGCCCAGGGGGTCTCAACCGCAAGCGCGCCGGCTTCGAGGTTCGCGACGTCCACATCTCGCACTACGGCCGTATCTGCCCGATCGAGACGCCGGAAGGCACGAACATCGGCCTGATCTCCAGCCTGGCGATCTACTCCGGCGTCGACTCCTACGGCTTCCTCGTCACCCCGTATCGCAAGGTGTCGAAGTCCAAGCTCACCGACGACGTGGTCTGGCTGCGGGCCGACGAGGAGCACGATGCCCACCTCGCCCCGGCCGACGCCACCGTGGTGGACGGCAAACTCGTGGGTGACACGATCATCGCCCGCTACAAGGGTGACTTCGTGCTCGTGCCGGCCGAAGACATCGAGTACATCGACGTCGCCCCGAGCCAGATGGTCGGCGTGTCGGCCGGGTTGATTCCGTTCCTCGAGCACGATGACGCCAACCGCGCCCTCATGGGCTCCAACATGCAGCGGCAGGCCGTGCCGCTCCTGGTCACCGAGCCGCCGGTGGTGGGGACGGGCATGGAGCGCGACGTGGCGATCAACTCCGGCCTGCTCGTGCGGGCCGCGAAGAAGGGCGTCGTCACCTACGTGGACGCCGAGACGATCGAGGTCACGCCGCCGGGCGGTATGGCTCCCGATGTCTATCCGCTCCGGAAGTATGTGGGCCTCAACGAGCGGACCTGCCAAAACCAGAAGCCGATCGTGACCCTCGGTCAGAAGGTCGAGAAGGGGGAGGTGTTGGCGGACGGGGCGGCGACCTACAAGGGCGAACTGGCCCTCGGCCGCAACGTGCTCGTGGGCTTCATGGCCTGGGACGGCTTCAACTTCGAAGATGCGATCATCATCAGCGAGGAGCTGGTGGAGGACGACGTCTACACCTCGATCCACATCGAGGAATACGACATCGAGATCCGCGACACGAAGCTGGGCCGCGAGGAGTTCACCCGCGACATCCCGAATGTGGGCGAGCGGGCCCTCCACAACCTCGACGAGAGCGGCATCGTCCGCATCGGCACGTATGTGCGTCCCGGCGACATCCTCGTCGGCAAGGTCTCGCCCAAGAGCAAGACGGAGCTGACGCCGGAAGAGAAGCTGCTGCACGCGATCTTCGGCCGTGCCGGCGAGGACGTGAAGAACGACTCGCTGGAGGTGCCGTCGGGCGTGGAGGGCATCGTCATCGCCACCGAGAAGTTCTCGCGGCAGATGAGCCTTTCCGAGGACGAGCGCCGCGAGTTCCAGAAGCAGCTCAAGGAGGCCGAGAGCGAGGGCAACCTCAAGATCGCCGAGGCCTTCGGTGCGATGGTGGCCGAGATGGAGAAGGTGCTGCAGAAGCCCCTCACGGCCGAGGATGGCAGCCCGCTGGTGCGCAACCAGGATCACAAGGTGGTGGCGGAACGGGCGGTGGCGTTCAAGCCCGACGAGTTCGACATCCGCTCGCCGCAGCGGAAGGCCGACGTCGACAAGATCATCAAGACGATGTGGCCCGCGGTCGAAGAGGCGATCGACGGCAAGGATCGGCGGCTCAACAGCATGAAGCGCGGCGACGAGCTGCGGCCCGGCGTGCTCCAGATGGTGAAGGTGTACGTCGCCGCGAAGCGGGTGATCTCCGTCGGCGACAAGATGGCCGGCCGCCACGGCAACAAGGGTGTGATCGCCAAGATCCTGCCCAAGGAGGAGATGCCGTTCCTGGCGGACGGCACGCCGCTGCAAATCCTGCTCAATCCGCTGGGTGTGCCGAGCCGCATGAACGTGGGTCAGATCCTCGAGACCCATCTCGGCTGGGCCGGCAAGATCCTCGGTTTCCAGGCGATCACGCCGGTCTTCGATGGCGCGAGCGAGGAGGACATCAACAAGGTCCTCGACGACGCCAACCTCCCGAGGCACGGCAAGGCTCAGCTGTTTGACGGCCGCACCGGCGAACCGCTCGAGCAGGAGACGACGGTGGGCTACATCTACATGCTGAAGCTCCATCACCTCGTCGACGACAAGGTTCACGCCCGGTCCACCGGCCCCTACTCTCTGATCACCCAGCAGCCGCTCGGCGGCAAGGCGCGGTTCGGCGGCCAGCGGTTCGGCGAGATGGAAGTCTGGGCGCTCGAGGCCTACGGCGCGGCCTACATCCTCCAGGAGTTGCTCACCGTGAAGAGCGACGATGTGGAGGGCCGGACGAAGATCTACGAGAGCATGGTCAAGGGTGAGAACACGCTCGAGGCCGGTACCCCCGCCAGTTTCGACGTGCTCACCAACGAGATCCGCGGCCTCGCCCTCAACATGCAACTGGAAAAGCGTCGCGTCTAAATCCACGCGGGCGAAGCCGTGACGGCGTTCGCCCGCGAGGAAGCCGTTCGGCGTTCCGGCGCCCGACGGCTGCCGGACCGTCAGTCGCCCGGAATCGGAACCTAAGGTCGATCAGCAGTCGCCTCGACAGGCACCAGGAGAATCTCCCGTGAGCATCGGTGAAGCCACCTACGATCGCGTCAACGACTACTCGGCCGTGAAGATCAGCCTGGCCAGGCCGCACGATATTCGCAGCTGGTCCTTCGGCGAGGTCAAGAAGCCGGAGACGATCAACTACCGCACCTTCCGTCCGGAGAAGGACGGGCTGATGTGCGAGAAGATCTTCGGACCAGAGAAGGACTGGGAGTGCTCCTGCGGCAAGTATCGCGGGATGAAGTACAAGGGGATGATCTGCGACCGCTGCGGCGTGAAGGTCACGCACAGCCGCGTGCGCCGCAAGCGGATGGGCCACATCGAGCTTGCCGCTCCTGTCGTGCACATCTGGTTCTTCAAGGCGATGCCGAGCCGCCTCGGCGCGCTGCTCGACATGAAGACGTCGAGCCTCGAGAAGGTGATCTACTTCCAGGATTACGTGGTCCTCGACCCCAAGGACACGCCGCTCAAGAAGCAGCAACTGCTCACCGAGGAGGAATACCGCCAGGCGCGGACCGACTACGGCGACGGCAGCTTCGATGCGGAGATGGGGGCGGAGGCGGTCCGCAAGCTCCTCCTGGGCCTCGATCTCGTGACGCTGTCGAGGGAGCTCCGCGAGGAGCTCGCGACGACCAACTCGAAGCAGAAGAAGAAGGATCTCGTCAACCGGCTGAAGATCGTGGAAAGCATCCGCGACAGCGAGAACAAGCCCGAGTGGATGGTCCTCGACGTGATTCCGGTGATCCCGCCGGACCTCCGGCCGCTCGTGATGCTCGACAGCGGCAACTTCGCCACCAGCGACCTCAACGACCTCTATCGCCGGATCATCAACCGCAACAACCGCCTCAAAAAGCTCGTCGATCTCAACGCGCCCGAAGTGATCATTCGCAACGAGAAGCGGATGCTGCAGCAGTCGGTGGACGCGCTGTTTGACAACAACCGCTGCAAGCGGCCGGTGCTCGCCTCGAGCAACCGCCCGCTCAAGAGCCTGACCGACATGATCAAGGGCAAGCAGGGTCGGTTCCGCGAGAACCTGCTCGGCAAGCGCGTGGACTACTCCGCCCGATCGGTGATCGTGGTGGGCCCGAACCTTCGCCTCCACCAGTGCGGCCTCCCCAAGAAGATCGCCCTCGAGCTCTACCAGCCGTTCATCATCCGGCGGCTCAAGGAACTCGGCCATGCCGACACGATCAAGAGTGCCAAGAAGATGCTCGAGCGGAAGGACGCCGAGGTATGGGACATCCTCGAAGAGGTGATCCGCAACCACCCCGTGCTGCTCAACCGGGCCCCGACGCTGCACCGCATGGGCATCCAGGCTTTTGAGCCCGTGCTCGTCGAGGGCAACGCGATCAAGCTGCACCCGCTGGTCTGCAAGGGCTTCAACGCCGACTTCGACGGCGACCAGATGGCTGTCCACCTGCCGCTCTCGATCGAGGCCCAGGTCGAGGCGCACACCCTGATGCTCGCGACTAACAACATCTTCAGCCCCGCCAACGGCGCGCCGATCATCTCGCCGTCGCAGGACGTGGTGATGGGGTGCTACTACCTGACGATGGCCATCCCGGGCCGCAAGGGCGAGGGGATGGTGTTCAAGGATTTCGCCGAGGTGGAGATCGCCCACTCGCTGCGGAAGGTCGACACGCACGCCAAGATCAAGGTGAAGTTGCCCGCCAAGCGGCGGCTCAAGACCGACGTCGAGGCGCTGGGCAAGCCGGGTGCGGTGATCGAGACCACGGCGGGGCGCGTGCTCTTCAACTCGATCCTGCCCGAGGGGATGCTCTTCTACAACATCCCGATGCGGTCGAGCGAACTGGCCCGCGTGATCTCCGACTGCTACCAGACCCTGGGCCGGCGGAAGACGATCGACCTGCTCGACGACATGAACCGCATCGGGTTCGGCTGGAGCACCAAGAGCGGCCTGTCGTTCGCGACCGACGACCTCATCACCCCCGTGAGCAAGACGCGGATCATCGGCGATGCCGAGAAGGAGGTGATGAAGATCCTCAAGCGGTACCAGAAGGGCGTGATCACCGACGGCGAGCGATACAACTCCGTCCTCGACGCCTGGACGCACGCCCGCGAGCAGATCACGAAGGAGATGATGTCGGAGCTCGAGCAGGACACGGATGCGAAGCCCACCCGTCGCCCCGGTTACGTCAACCCGATCCACCTCATGGCCCATTCGGGTGCCCGAGGCGGCGTCGAGCAGATCCGTCAGTTGGCGGGCATGCGCGGGCTGATGGCCAAGCCGTCGGGAAAGATCATCGAGACGCCGATCAAGGCGAACTTCCGCGAAGGCCTGACGGTGCTGGAGTACTTCAGCTCGACGCACGGTGCCCGCAAGGGTCTGGCCGACACGGCCCTCAAGACGGCCGACTCGGGATACCTCACCCGGAAGCTCGCCGACGTGGCTCAGAACGTGGTCGTGACCATGCACGACTGCGGCACCACCCAGGGGATCACCAAGGGGGTGATCTACCGCGGTGAAAAGGTGGAGGTCAGCCTCGCGGACGGCATCCGGGGGCGAGTCAGCCGGTCCGACATCCGCAATCCCATCAGCGACGAGGTGATCGTCCGGGAAGACGACCTCATCACGCCGAAGATGGCCCGGCAGGTCGAGGAGCTTGGACTGGAGAAGATCCAGGTCCGCAGCCCGCTCACCTGCGAAGCGCCGCTGGGCGTCTGTCGGCTCTGCTACGGCATGGATCTATCGACGGGCTCGCTCGTCGAGGAGGGCATGGCCGTGGGAATCATCGCCGCCCAGAGCATCGGCGAGCCGGGCACCCAGTTGACGATGCGGACGTTCCACATCGGCGGCGTGGGCCAGCGAGCCATCGAAGAGAGCGAGAGCAAGGCGAAGCGTGCCGGCACCGTGAAGTTCACGCGGCTCCGCACCGTCACCAACGAGCAGGGCGAGGCCGTCGTGCTGGCCCGCAACGGTGAGATCGCCATCGTCGATGCGAAGGGCCGCGAACTCGAGAAGTTCGAGATCCCCGCGGGCGCGATCCTCAAGGTGAAGGACGACGAGGAGGTCAAGCCGGGCACCGTGCTCGTGCAGTGGGATCCGCACTCGATCCCGATCCTGTCGGAAGTGGCGGGCAAGGTCCGCTACGAGGACGTCATCGAGAACGAGACGCTTCGTATCGAGAAGGACCCGAGCGGTCACTTGCGGCGGATGATCATGGAGCACAAGGGTGTGTATCACCCGCAGGTGGTGCTCGAGGACGAGTCGGGCAAGATCCTCGACTTCTACTATCTGCCGGAAAAGGCCTACATCGAGGTGTCGCCGGGCGAGATGGTGGCCGCCGGCCACATCCTCGCGAAGACGCCCCGCGAGGCGTCGGGCACGCAGGACATCACCGGCGGTCTGCCGCGGGTCACGGAGATCTTCGAGGCCCGCAAGCCGAAGGATCCCGCGATCATGGCCGAGATCGACGGCAAGGTGGAGCTGCTCGGCGAGAAGCGCCGCGGCAAGCGGACGATCGTGGTCAAGAACGAGAGCGGCATCGAACGCGAGCATCTGGTGACTCATGGGAAGCACCTCCGCGTGCACGCCGGCGACATCGTCAAGGCGGGCGAGGCGCTCGTCGACGGGCCGCTCGTGCCGCACGACATCCTGCGGATCTCGGGCGAGGAGGCGGTGCAGCAGTACCTCACTCGCGAGATTCAGAACGTGTATCGCAGCCAGCGGGTGGACATCGACGACAAGCACATCGAGATCATCGTTTCGCAGATGCTGCGGAAGGTGAAGATCGAGACCGTCGGCGACACGACACTCCTGCCGGGCAGCGTGATGGACAAGTTCGAGTTCCGTGGGGCCAACGATCGGATCGCCGACTGTGTCAGGATCACCGACAAGGGCGACAGCGAGTTCGAGGTCGGCGCGATCGTTCCCAAGGACGTGCTCGCCCAGGCGAATGCCCAGATCGAGACGCTCGGTGGGGCGGCTGCCAAGGGGGCGAAGCCGAAGCCTGCCACGGCCAGCACCCAGTTGCTCGGGATTACGAAGGCGAGCGTGCAGAGCTCGAGTTTCATCTCGGCAGCCAGCTTCCAGGAGACGACCAAGGTCCTGACCGAGGCCGCGCTGGCCGGCAAGACCGACAACCTGGTCGGCCTCAAGGAGAACGTCATCCTCGGGCATTTGATCCCGGCGGGCACGGGCTTCAACACGTTCCAGTCCGCCGAGGTCCGGGTGAGGCCCGAGGCGCTGGAGTCGTTGCGGATGGACCGTGAGAACGTGCTGGCCCGCCAGTTCCCGCTGCTGGAGGCCGCCGCCTCCGCCGACGCGGCCGTCGAAGGTGCTGCCGCTCCGGATGACGGTGGTGTTGCCACCTTGGACGCGGGCGGCGACGAGTAGCCGCGAGTCCCGATCACCCGATCGCACACGCGCGGGCGTGGCCAGTGGCGCGGAGCCCGGCCACGCCCGTCGTCATATCCGGTACTGCCGTCATGACCGGGCCTTCGGGCTTTTTGCAGCTGCGGCGATGTCGATGTAGTGTCGAGTGAGGAAGGTTTCCACCATCCACCTCGACGCCACCATGACACGCCACCTCCGCCAGTCCGTGCTGCTCGTGATCGTCGCCTGGGCATCCTCGGCCTGCGGCCAGGTGGACCCTTACAACCCGTACGCCGAGGCCCATGCCGCCCCGCCTCCCCTCGCGGCCGACGGCACGATCCACTGGGGCACGTTCTACAAGTCCGCGAAGCTTCAGCAGGCCTACGAGCGGCTCTGGAACCTCGGCGCCTGCCGCGGTTCGAACAAGGCCATCACCGTGCCCGTCGCCGAGAACAAGCTGGTGATCGACCGCCTTCCCGAGGCCGAGTTCAAGGGGGTCGTGCGGAGCGCCGTGGGGAAGGTGGCCGGCGGTGTCGTCGCCTTCGACGAGTCATCCTCGACGGCGGACCGAGGCGAACCGCTGATCGCGCAGTTCCATCCGGCAGGAGTGACCAGGTTCAAGGTGGTGGGGCAGGTGCCGGCTTCGCTGCTCGCGCCGGGCATGGTCATCCGGCTCCGTGCCGAGGTTGATGGCAAAGGCCACGGCGTCCAGCCGGTCACGAAGCTCGAGATCGTGACGCCGCCTGCCGGCTTCGTTCCGGACGCCATCCGGCCGAACCAGGTGGACACGATCGTCGGAACCGTCGTGAGCATCCGCAAGGGCATCATGGCCCTGCGCGTGGACGCCGGAAGCCTGCGGCGCATCACGCTCCATGTGGATTCCGACGCCGTCGCGACGATCGACGCGGCCCGCCTCGACCTCGTCGGGCCGGGTGACGAGATCGAGGTCAAGGGTCGGCTCTGGACAGGCGACGGGGCGACGGGGGCGGGCACGATCTTCGTCTCCGACGTGGTCGTGGCGAAACGGCCATTGGCGGAGCCGACCGTGAGTCAGCCGGGAACGCGGACGGTCGGGGCCCGCTGAGTCGCCCTGCAGGGCGACTGGTGGAACCGTGGTCGGAGCGGCCGTAGAGTGTCGTGGGGGCCGGAGTGCCGGCCCGCGGCGTGCACCCCGTAGCGACTGGTCTCATGGCGACGCGCACCGTTCGGGCGAACCAGGCAAAGCCGCTCGCCCTCGTCGCGCGGAGTGTCGTGCGCCGGCGGCTACGAGCCGTAGGGCGGGCCGCCGCCGCCGCCGTGGCGGTGAAGGCCTCTGGAGCCGCCGTGCACCGGCTGCGGGTGGCCACGCGACGGGCGACCGCCGCGATCACCGTCTTCCGCCCGCTGATCCCGCGCCGGCAGCGTCGCTGGCTCAAGAAGGCCCTGCGGTGTGTGCGCCGCGCAGCCGGTGAGGCCCGCGATCTCGACGTGCTGGTCGCCCGCGACCGGGCGGCGACGTCCACGGTTCGCGCCGGCGACTCGCCTCGACGCCTCGCCCAGGTTCTGGCGCAGCGCAGACCGGAAACGAAACACCGGCTCCAGGTCGGGCTGGCCGGGGTGCCCATGCACGCCTGGAGAGACCAGACGGATGCGACCACGGCCGCGATCGAGTCGCGGACGCCGGCCGGCACGGTCGCGTCGTTCGCAAGCCGCAGGGCACGCCGGCTCGTGCGCCGATTCATGGCCAGGCTCGATCGGCGGCTCTGCGATGGTCGAGCCATTCATCGGCTGCGGATCGAGTCGAAGAAACTCCGCTACGCGCTGGAGGTGATCGGCGAGATCGGGACGCCCGTCGTCACCTCCACCTCCGACCGGGTGCTCCGCCACCTTCAGGCTCGGCTGGGCGACTACACCGATCCCGCCGCCGCCGCCGATCGGCTCGGGCGGTGGTCGCGGCGGGAGCCGGACGGCCCCGCTCGTCGCACACTCCTGGCCGCCCGCAAGCGGGAGGCGACTGCGGCGAAAAGGGCCCGTCGCGCGTGCAAACGCTGGTGGACATCAAAGCGCCGCGCGGGGGTGGCCCGGAAGCTCGAGCGGACGCTCGGAGGCATACCCGGATGACCCCGTCCCGAAACGACCGCAGGCCAGCGACCACCGGGCGGCGATGGTCGTGGCTCTGGCTGCTGCCCGTGCTGCTCGCGGTCGCCGTGTGGCTCGCCGGCCGGCCGCGTGGCCCAGCCGCTTCCACGCCGGGACCGTTCCGCCAGACGGTGGCCGGGAGGCCCGCTTCCGCGGAACCGCCCGCGGGGATGGCCTGGGTGCCCGGGGGCGAGTTTTCCATGGGCTGCGCAGATCCCCGCGGCCTCCCCTTCGGCGGCACCGATCCGATGGTCGATGCGCGCCCCGTGCACCGGGTGCGAGTGGACGGCTTCTGGATGGACGTGCACGAGGTCACCAACGACCAGTTCGCCGCGTTCGTGAAGGCGACTGGCCATGTGACCGTCGCCGAGCGGCCACCCCGTGCCGAGGACTTTCCGGGAGCTCCCCCCGAGAACCTCGTCGCCGGGTCGATCGTCTTCACGCCTCCCGACGCAGACGTGCCGCTCCGCGACGCCACCGGGATGGCGCACCTCCGCTGGTGGGCGTACGTGCCGGGGGCCTGCTGGCGGCATCCGCTTGGCCCGGAGAGCGATCTCAGTGGCAAGGGCAGCGACCCGGTGGTCCACGTCGCCTACGAAGATGCCGCGGCTTACGCCACGTGGGCCGGCAAGCGCTTGCCCACGGAGGCCGAGTGGGAGGTGGCGGCCCGGGGCGGCCTCGCCGGTGCGACCTATCCATGGGGCGACGAGTTCCGTCCGGCAGGCCGCTGGATGGCGAACACGTGGCAGGGGCGGTTTCCCGGCGAGAACACGGCGGATGACGGCTTCGCCGGCATCGCTCCGGTGGGCCGGTATCCCGCGAACTCGTACGGGCTTCACGACATGTCGGGGAACGTCTGGGAGTGGTGCAGCGACTGGTATCGGCCCGACACGTACGCCCGCGACGCCGCCGCGGGCGTGGTGGTGAATCCCCACGGGCCGTCCGACAGCCACGATCCTGCGGAGCCCGGGCAGCCGAAGCGGGTCCAGCGGGGGGGCTCGTTCCTGTGCAGCGAGCAGTACTGTTCCCGCTACATCGTCGGCACCCGCGGCAAGGGGGAGGTGTCGAGCGCCACCAGCCACTGCGGCTTTCGCTGCGTGAAGCCCTCCCGCTGAAGCGCCGTTGTGTCAGCCCTTGTTGGCCATCAGGCGGCGGAGGTCGGCGAGCGACCGCGTGTTCGCGACATCCCCCTTCTCGAGACCGGCACGCCGCGCCTGGAGCACGCCGCAGCGCATCACGTCGAGCCCGCGCGTCGAATGGGCGTCGGTCGAGATGACCAGCAGCACGCCGGCCCTGCGGGCCGCGGCCGCATGGCGGTCGTCGAGATCCAGCCTCCAGGGGTTCGCGTTGATCTCGAGGAACGTGCCGGTGCGGGCGGCCGCCTCGATCACCGCCGCCATGTCCACGTCGTAGGCTGGCCGGCGGTTGATGAGCCGCCCGGTGGGATGGCCGATCACCCGGACGAACGGATTCTCGATCGCCTCGATGATCCGGGCCGTGATCCGCTCCCGGGGTTGCTGCTGGCCGTAGTGGAGGCTGGCCACCACCCAGTCGGCGCGGGCGAGAACCTCGTCGGGTAGGTCGAGCCCCCCCTTCTCGAGCATGTCGACCTCGATCCCCTTGAGCACGGTGATCGACGGCTTGCCATCGGCGGCAAGCGACGCATTGAGCCGGTCGATTTCGTCCCACTGCCTCAGCAGCCGGTCACGGTCGAGTCCGCGGGCCATCGTCACCCGCTGGCCGTGGTCGGTGATGGCGATGTATTCCAGGCCACGATCGACCGCCGCCCGCACCATGTCGGCGAGCGTGTCTTCCCCGTCGGTCGCGGTCGTGTGCATGTGGAGGTCGCCGCGGATGTCGGCGACGTCGACGAGCACCGGGAGGCGGCCTCCTGCGGCCCGCTCGATCTCGTCCCCACCCTCCCGGAGTTCGGGGGGGATCCAGGCCAGTCCCACGGCCTCGTAGACCTCGGCCTCGGAGCGGCCCGCGAGCGCACTCGTGCGGTTGGCGGAGCCCGACTCGTCGAGCGGATACACGCCGTACTCGTTGATCGTCAGGCCGCGCTCCCGGGCCCGGGAGCGGACCTTCACGTTGTGCTCCTTCGAGCCGGTGAAGTACTGAAGCGCCGCCCCGAACGACTCGTCCGCCACCACGCGGACGTCGATCTGCATCTCCCGCGGCCCGCGGATGCTCGCCTTCGTGTCGCCCCTCTGCAGCACCGCGGCCTTGCCCGGCCAACGCTCGAGGTGGTCCATCACGGCGGTGGCGTCAGGGCTGTCGATCACGAGGTCGAGATCGCCGACCGTGTCACGGCCGCGCCGCCAGCTTCCGGCTCCCTCGACCTGCCGGGCCTGCGGGCATCGCCGCATCCACGCCAGGATGTCCTGGACGATCTCGTCGGCGTCGTTCCAGAGCATCCGGGAGTGGGCCGGGTCCTTGGCGAACGCGATGTTTTCGAGGATCGCGGCCTGGGTCTTCGCACCGAATCCTTTCACTCCCTCGACCCGCTTCTCCCGACAGGCCTGCTCCAGGGCCTCGAGCGAATCGATCGCCAGGGCCTCGATGAGGAGTTTCACCTTCTTCGGCCCCAGCCCGGGAACCCGCATGAGCTCGAATGCGGCCGCCGGCACCTGCCGCTTGAGTTCCTCGAGCAGCGAGAGCCTGCCGGTGTCGAGCAGTTCGCCGATCTTGCCGCCGAGATCGGCGCCGATTCCCTCGAGGTCGGTGAGCGACCGATCGGCATTCGCCCGCACGGCCGCGAGCGGCTCGGTCAGGCCGCCGATGGTGTGGGCTGCGTTGCGGTAGGCACGCACGCGGAAGATGTTGCCGCCCTGATACTCGAGCAGGTCGGCGACGTGGTCGAAGACGGCGGCGATCTCGGAGTTCGTCACGGTGCCGGAACACTCCCTGGATCAGGCGGACCTGGGAGAGCCCTGGTCAGAGGAAGTGTCAACGGAAAGGCCTGCGGCGGCAAGCGTGGCGGCCAGGGCCCGGGATCACTGCTGGAGTCGAACGGGCAACGCGGCGGTCGGATACCCGGGGCGGCGGCCGCCAGGGAGCGGATCGAGCATGGCCGGCTGCCACGAGGTGGTGTGACTCGTCGGCTCGAGGAGCCTCGGGAAGGCGTTCGTCGAGGCCTTGGGTCCCTGGCCGGGAAGGATGGGCATGCCCAGGGGCTGGGCCATCGGGGCCGCGGGGACGGCCGGAGCCGCCGCCGGCGCGGGCACGGCGTTCGTGCCAGTGGCGGACTGGGGCCCCGGAGTCGTGTACGTGGGAACGGGCGTCGCGAACGGCGACGCGGCCGGCGTGGCGGAGCCGGTTGCCGCCGGGGCCGCCGCCCTCGGCAGTTCCGGGATCGGCTTCAGCGAAGGCGTCGGCGTCGCCGACGGCGTGGGGGTGAGGGTCGGCGGCTGCGTGGGCTGGGCTTGGAGGCCGGCCTGCGGTTGCGTCGGCATCATGTACCCGCTCTGGGGTGTGATCGGCTGCTGGTAGGTCTGGGGCACGGAGGCCGGGGGCAATCCGGGCTGCGAGCCGGGAACCAGCTGCTGGGGAATGTCGGCGCCCGCGGCACCCCAGGCCTGCGGTGTCGTCTGGACCGGGGCCGCGAACGGGCTGGCCGCGGGCGCGGCTGCGGCCGCCGGCATCGCCGGACTGGCCATGGCGGGAACGCCCATGCCGGGTTGCGCGGCGGGGTAGCCGCCGGCGTAGCCGGGCTGCATCTGCACGTACTTCGTGGTGGTTACCGCGCGATATTGCGTCACGGGCACGTTCACGGCTTGCTGGACGTACTGGGTGACGGGCTGCATGCACTCGCGGGTGCAGCCCGTGCACGGGTCGACTTCGCAGGAGGGCTTGTAGGTGGTGACCGGCACGTTTTGATACTGAGTGCGATACGTGGTCTCGGGCACGTAGCTCGTCTGCTGCACGGGCACCATCACTGGCGGAGGTGGCGCGGCGATCGGGGCAGCCACCGGCGCGACCAGTGGTGCCGCTACAGGAGCGACCGCGTACACCGGCGGTTTTCTGAAGCACGCACCGCAGCCGGCGAACAGGTCGTTGAAGCAGCATTGCGCCCGGGCATCCAGGCTTCCCACGCACTGGCACACGACGGCAGCCACGAGGGCCACGGACATCCGACGCATCGTCATCGCACGTTCCTCCGCTGGCCGCCGCTCCGGGAAAAAGCCCACGGAACCGGCGGCAACACGCAAACGTAGGTTGCGCGGTCGGCGCGACGTGAAGAAAAAACGCCGCCTCGAGCATGAATTTGGCTTCGTCGCCCCGCACGACCGGCGCCGTCGTCATCACCGGTAGAGCCCGCGTGGATGGAGGCCGGGGGCCGAGATCAGCGGTTCAGGTATCGACGCCGGCGCGGGAGGCACGCCGTTCCTCGAAATGGTCGTACAGCGCTGCAAGCGCGTCGCGGACGTTTCCGTCATGACGCCGAAAGGCAGCTTCGATGTCGGCCGACTCGATCGCACCGCCGTGATCGGGGAGCCGTTCGACGATCGCGGCGACGATCGCCGGCGAGGACCCGCAGCGGGCGAGCACTGGGAGCCCGCTCGGTCGGTGGGCCGTCGCGATCACCCCTGCCCCGCGTGCCCTGGCGAGGGCGGTGATCACGAAGCCGCAGCCCCAACAAAGCTGCTCCCAGCCGTCCACCGCGATGATTTGACCCTGACGGGCCGCCGCCACGGCTGCGACGGCCCGTCGGGAGTCGGCCCACGAGCGGACCTGGATGAACGCGGTGGGCCGCCCGGCCGCGGTCGCGGCGGCGAGCAATGCCCTCACCAGGGTGGTTTTCCCGCGGCCGTGCGGGCCCTCGATCACCGACGCGCCGGTGCGGACGCGATCGAGCAGCGGACCGAGTGCCAGTGGCCGCCCCAGGTCGTCGAGAGGAGGCACCGCTCCGGGCTGTGTGTATCGGCTGGCGAACGGATTGGCTGGGATCGCCCTCGGCCCCGCCTCCCACGCCGCCCGTCCGCTGCCGTCGGCGTTCATGTCGTCGCCTGGAGCTGGCGGGCGGGGGGAAGGCGACCGACCGTGAACTCGTGCTCCGAGACATAGTCGCGGCCGCTCTCGAAGAAGAACCGGACCCGCACGCACCAGCGGATCTTCACCACCACGCCCTCGTAGGAGAGCGGGCTCCGCGGCAGCCGGCAGGAGAACTGCCCCATCGGGGCGGTGGGGGGCATCCGTTCGGCCGCGACGATCCGCTCGAAGAAATGCACACCGAGGTCCTCTTCACCCTTGCCTTCGGTGAACCAGAGGACGGAGTGCTCGAGGGCCCGCGGCGGCTCTTCGTCGAGGCCCTCCACCTCGTAGCGGACTTCGAACGATTCGAGCGGCTCGTAGTGCCGGTCGGCGTGCGAGAACAGGGCGATCACGCGCGGCGCGGCACGAAAACTCTCGGGCACGGTGCTCATGTCTGGGCCTCGCGGCGCCGGACAATCGGGTCCGCCGTCGGTTCGACGGGAAAGACGACGAGCGGAAAGGTCCGGACGAACGCCGGCCAGCCGGCGGGCTGGCCGTGGACCGCGATCCCCCAGCGGATCGCGTTGTGCTCGGAGGCGAACGAGTGCATGGCATCGGCGGGAATCGTGAACGACTCGCGGGCCTCGAATCGGGCGCCAGGCGCGAGTTGCAAGTCGCCCCAGCTGCGGATGTCGCGGGCCCACACGGTGGTCCGGTCGGTGCGGGTGTCGGTGCCCTGGGTGAACGTCGCCTGCTCCTCCAGCATGAGCGTGAGCCGCAGTGATTCAAACGTGCCGGAGCCGCTCTGGGCGAGCATCACCTCGTACGTGCCTCCGGGGCGGAGCGGCTGCGCTGAGATTTCGAGCTGTGTGGGGCCCACGGCGGTCGTGAGGAGCCCCCGCCGGATGAACAACACGAGGCTTGCGATGCCGACGGCGGCGAAGGGCACGAGCAGCGCGAGGAGAAGCCAGTCGATCTTTCCGCCGAGCAGGTCCATGCTGGCACCGACGCCGAGCACCACCACGACGGCGTTCCAGAGGAAGGTGAACAGCCCGAAGCCGAGGAGCGTCCAGTTCTCGGGGCTCTCGATCGGCAGCCGGTAAGCGAGAACCGTGCCCGGTGAGTTGATGAGATCATCGCAAGCAGGCACCCCGGGATGGTCGGTTGCCTGCCGCGGGCCGGCGGCCAGGGGGTCGAGCATCTCGGAGAACCTCGAGGGGACGGCGCACCGTTCCTCCGACCGGCCCCAGCGACGGATCGCGCGGGCCAGACCCATGCCCCCGAAGGAGATCAGCGCCCCGGGCAGCAGCAGCGTGAGCAGCCACATCCACCAGTTGTAGCCCCGCTCCAGGACGACCGTGGCGGGGGCTGCCGGGTCGTACCATCCGGGGACCCTGTCGCCGAGTTTCCAGGCCGCAAGCGCGGCGAGCGCCCGTCCGCGGTCGCTCGTGGTCGTGCTTCGCGAGGGTGTGCTCCACGACTCCATCGGCTGGCCGGCCACGTCGTAGCGGACACGGAGGCACGGCTGCCACGTCGAGGAGCCGCGGCGGTCGGTTCCGGACCGTCGCGCCAGGCCTTTGCCGAGCACGGTGCAGTCCGTCGCCTGGAAGTGCTGGTTGATTCGCCATTCCGGAACGGCCACCCCGGAGAGCAACAGGCCGGCGAACACGATCCCCGCGGTGAGCAGCGACGCGTGAAACGCCGCGTCACCGAGCGATGCCCAGGCCTGCGACCCGGTCCGGCGATGACCGCGCTTCTTGCCGAAAAACCGCGGAAATCTCACGAGCGCAACCTCGCCGCCTCGGCGGGAGCCGGTTAGGAACAGCGGGCCGCCGCCTCCGGCTGCCGTTCGTCCAACTCGCCCGACGACGACTGCGCCCGGAAGAACCCGATCTTCTCCAGGGCCTTGAAGACCTCTTCGAGCGTCTTCTCACCGAAGTTCGAGATCGACAGCAGATCGGCACGCGTGCAGTTGAGCAGGTCGTGGACGGTGAAAATCCCCTTCTCCTCCAGGCAGTTCGTGGTGCGGACGGAGAGGCCGATCTCAGCCGTGCTCATCTCGAGCTTTTCGGCCATCTCGTCGGACTGCATTAGGTTCTTGTATGGCACTCGCGGCATGGGGTCCCTCCCGTGCGAATCGAGGTAGTGGGTGGCGCCGAGGGCATGTGCTCCGGCGTACGACCCATGAATATACTGCATTCGGCCGAAAACCGGCTACGTCGGTCCGGCGAGACCCGCCGTGCCCGATTCATCTCCTGCCAGGTTTCGCGGTTGCCCAGCCGTGCCAGCGCCATCCTTCTCCTCCCTCAACGAGTCTCAGCAACGCGCTGCGAGCCACGTCGAGGGTCCGCTGCTCGTGCTAGCAGGACCTGGTAGCGGCAAGACCCGCGTGGTCACCCACCGGATCGCCCACCTGATCGCCGAGGGCGTGCCGCCCGAGCGGATCGTCGCTCTCACGTTCACCAACAAGGCGGCCGACGAGATGCGCCGCCGGGTCGGTGAGATGGTGGGTCCTCAGCCGGTCGAGATGGGCACCTTCCACCGCTTCGCCGCCAGGCTGATCCGTCGCCACGCCCGTCTCGTGGGCCTGACGAGCGACTACTCGATTCTCGATCCCGACGACGCCGCCGCCACGCTCAAGCGGGCCGTGAAGTCGCTCGGCCTGGCCATCACCCACACGCCGGTCGATCGCATCGCCGGGGTCATCTCCCGAGCGAAGAACGACCTGCTCACGCCGAGCACGTTCGAGCCGCAGTGGGGGAAGCCAGCGGACGATGTGGCCCTGCGGGTCTGGCCCGTCTACCAGCAGATGCTCGTGCGGGCCAACGCCGTGGACTTCGACGACCTGCTCGTGCACGTGGCCACCATCCTGGCCGAGAACCGTGAACTCCGTCGCGAACTCGATGCCCGGCACCGGTTCATTCTCGTGGACGAGTACCAAGACACCAACGCCGTGCAGTACGCGATCCTCCGCGGCCTGTCGATCGATCACCCCCACCTCGCGGTGACCGGTGACCCGGATCAGGCGATCTACGGGTGGCGCGGGGCGAGCATCCGCAACATCCTCGAGTTTGAACGCGACTACCCGGCCGCCACGGTGGTCAAACTCGAGGACAACTACCGCAGCACGGCGAACATCCTCGGCACGGCCGATCGGCTGATCGCCCACAACGCACGGCGGAAGCCGAAGCGGCTGGTCACCGCGGCCGGCCCCGGGGCGCCGGTGAGGATCGTGCTCGACGGCTCGGGTGTGGAAGAAGCGGAACGGATCGCGACGGAGATCCTCAACGCGGTGCTCGCGGGCCAACGGTCGCCGCGCGACTTCGCTATCCTCTTCCGGGCGAATGCCCTGTCGCGTTCCTTCGAACTCGCGCTGCGAACCAAGGGAGTGCCCTACCAGCTCGTCCGTGGCCTCGAGTTTTTCAAGCGGCGCGAGATCCGCGACGTGGTCGCCTGGCTGCGTCTGCTCCGCAATCCCCGCGACGACGAGGCCCTGCTCCGCGTGGTCAACGTGCCCCCGCGCGGCATCGGCCGCCAGTCGCTCGATCGCCTCGCGGCCTGGGCCGAGGACCATGGGGCGACGCGACTCGACGCGGTGGCCAATGCGGCGGCGATTTCGGGAATGCCGAAGCGAGCGGTCACCGCCTTCGCCGGATTCGCCCGGCTCATCACCGAACTCGCGGCCGCGGCCGGCCGGGAGTCGTCGGTCGCCACCATCCTGGAGATGGTGCTCGAACGGACGGGCTATCGCGCGATGCTCGCGGAGGAGCAGGATGAAGACGAGGAGGGGCAGGACCGCCTCTCGAACGTCGAGGAACTCGTCACCGCGGCGCGGCAGTTCGACGACTCGTTCGCGGCGGGCCCCGCCGACGCGGCGGCGGTCGATCCGCTCGGCGGCTTTCTCGAGACCACGGCGCTCGTCGCTGATGCCGACGCCTGGGATGTCACGGCCGATCGTGTGGCGCTGATGACGCTCCACGCCGCCAAGGGGCTCGAGTTTCCGGTGGTGTATCTGGTGGCGATGGAAGACGGCATCCTCCCGCACGAGCGCAGCCTCGACCGGCCGGAGCACCTCGAGGAAGAGCGGCGCCTGGTGTTCGTGGGAATCACCCGCGGTCGCGAGGAGGTGCATGCCAGCTGTGCCCGGATGCGGGATTACCGAGGCACGCGGCGGATCTCGGCGCCGAGCCTGTTCCTCGCCGAGATGCAGGGATCCGAGACGGTGGTGGTGGGGACGGAAGCCCCGCCCGATGTCGACTTCGACCCCTTCGGCGCGGCGGCGGCGCGTCAGGCCGATGATTTCGACGACCTCGTCCAGGAGCGTCCGCGGTCGAGCGCTCCGCTCCAACGCCGCGATGGCCTGACGGTCGATCGCGAAGACTCACAAGACGATACGCCTCCGCCTCCGCCCCAGCGGCGGCGAAGGGGCTTCGAGGCGGCGATTGAGCGAGCCACCGATCTGGCGGTGCGGATGGCGGGCGAAGGAAAGCCGCGACGCGAATATGCCCAGGGCCAGCGGGTGCGGCATGCGGAGTATGGAGAGGGCGTGATCGCCGGTATCAGCGGCATCGGTCCGCGGTCGATCGGCACGGTGATCTTCGACGGCCCGGCCGGGACGCGGAAGTTCATTCTCGGCCACGGCACGCTCGAACCGCTCGGGGAGTAGGGAGCACGCCCCCCACCAGCGTTCAGGATTCGCCGGCGCTGCAGGCAGGGAAGTGGCCGCAGGTTCGAACGTGGCCGCAGGTTTTCAACCTGCGGAATCCTCCGCGTGGCGCCGTCCAGCTCGACGCCGCCTACCCCTGCCCGTAGGCTCGCCACCACGCCACGGTGGCCTCGAGGCCGGCGTCGAAGTGCTGCTTCGGCGTCCAGCCGAGGAGCGACTTTGCCCTCGAGATGTCGAGGCCCCGGCGGGGCTGGCCGTCGGGCTTCGTCGTGTCCCAGACGATCCGTCCCCGGTAGTCGCAGGCGGCGGCAATCTTCGTCACCAAGTCACGGATCGAGATCTCGATGCCGCCGCCGAGGTTGATCGGCACCGGCTCGTCCATCACCTCGGCCGCCCGCACGATCCCTTCCGCCGCATCGTCCACGTAGAGAAACTCGCGCGTGGCCGATCCGGTGCCCCAGCAGACCACCTCCGGTGCACCCGCCAGCCGCGCTTCCTCGCACTTGCGGATCAGGGCTGGAATCACGTGGCTCG